>Ga0302325_10011193_pt1 | contig 19350 bp, 15 predicted proteins | sample Palsa_T0_2_FD_201948 | JGI IMG/M metagenome (GOLD analysis project Ga0302325, IMG submission 201948) | Peat permafrost microbial communities from Stordalen Mire near Abisko, Sweden - Palsa_T0_2 | ecosystem: Environmental > Terrestrial > Soil > Palsa > Peat permafrost | place: Sweden: Abisko...
AGCCCACCCCGCCACCGGTCGACCCGCCGCCCGACCAGAGCGGACCGCACCCTGACGGAGCAACACCGTGTGAGATCGCCGAGGATGAGTTGCCCCAGGCGGGCCAGTGATAGTCAGCGCTTGAGCAGTGCGACGAACTTCTCTTCAAGGGGCACTGTGGCAGCGCCGTCCTCCATCGCGACTGTCTTCGGCAGGTGAACGTCGGGATCGGCGAAGTCGGCATATGTTTTGTCGCCGCTCAGCGCGTACAGCAAGTAGCCGGTCAGTAGGGCGCGGACCGCTTTCTGCGTCTTGCGATCCGGCCCGCCCAGGCCGAACGCCGTCGTCAGCCTGCGGCCCTCTGCCAGCCCGTCAGCTTGGGCCTTGCTGACGACTCGCAACGTGGCGTCCCAGGCCTGGCATAGTTCAATGGCATTGGAGCGCAACGTTGTTGCGGAACCCGGTGCACTGAACACGATGCCGGGCACGTGCAACGTCGCGGCCGGCTGTTCGGCCGGCGGGTTGGTGACGGTCGGGAAAAGCGCGGCCACCGCTTTCGGCTTGACCTTCATTCCAGCCGCCGCGAATACCGCGGCCGAGCCGCCGAAGCCATGACCGATCACGCCGACTTTGCCGGGATGCACGCTGATCTTGCCTGGTCCCAGGCGCACTCCCGCCGCGATATCCAGCGCCGTACCCAAGTCGAAGGCCAGGTTGAGCACCGACGGTGCAAGTCCTCGCTCGGTGTTCGGGGCCGCCGCGACGATGCCCCACGAGGCCAGGTGCTCCAGCAGTCGCGAATAACGCTCAACGCCGGTGAGCCAATCGTGACCAAATGCCACGGCAGGCAAGTTCAGGCCTGCATCCGGGGTGTAGACAACTCCCGGCAAGCCGGCGAATGCCAAGTCGCCCCGCAAGACTCGGTGCGGCCCAGGGCGGGTGAGGGCGGCGACGAGCTTGCTGGTCTTGGCCATCCGTTGACGTTAGCGCACCAAAGCCGCAGCCCGGACGCGGTCCGAGGGCTGCGACTCAGGCGGCGCCAAGGTGACTGACAGCAAATCACCAGCAAACACGCCAGGAGGAGTCGTTTAGCGGGCCGAGCCAGGTGGTATGAGACGAGACGTGAATATCAAACGCATCGCTGCGGCGACACTGATCAGCACCGCGGGCTTAGGCCTGGCCGGTTTGGGAGCGGCAAGCATCGTCGAGGCCCAGCCCGCGGGTCCGTTGCCCGATTACCACTGGTGTCCGGGGCAGTTCTTCGACCCACATTGGGGCCCAAACTGGGACGCTGGTCGCTGCCACGACGACTTCTACTTCGACGGCGAGCCCCGCGACCCAGGCCACTGGCACGGCCCGGGCCCCTGGCACCCCTGATCCAGCGAACTCGACACCCGCAGCCGCCCCGACACCGGGGCGGCTGCGCTATTTGGTGGCCACCGCGCGGACCGACCTGTTATTGAAACAAATTCAATAGCAGGCATATTCACAGAAAGTCATAGCAAAACTCGGCGGGTGTGTCTTTGGCGATTCGGGTTGGGGTGGTACGAAGAACCCATGACAAAAATCAAACGCATCGCGGCCGCGACAGCCATCGCCACGGGTCTGGGACTTGCCGGCGTGGGAGCGGCGAGCATCGCCGAGGCCCAGCCCGCCGGTCCGTTGCCCGACTACCACTGGTGTCCGGGGCAGTTCTACGACCCGGGCTGGGGTAACAACTGGGACTGGAATCGTTGCCACGACGACTTTTACTTCGACGGCGAACCGCGCGACCAGTACCACTGGCATGGCTACGGCCCCTACCACCCGGAAGGCCCCGGTCCATGGGATCACCCGGGTGGCCCGGGTTGGGGCGGTCCTGGCTGGTAAGCCGGTTAACAGCTGAACGACTCCATGCAGGTCAGATACAGTGCAGCCGTCCCGATCGGGGCGGCTGCACTGCGTTAGACGACGCTTGCAACCGTCCGACTGCATTACCCTGAAGGGCTATGTGCGGAATCGTCGGCTACGTCGGGCACCAGCCGGCCCTCGACGTCGTCGTCGACGCGCTGCGCCGGATGGAGTACCGCGGTTACGACTCGGCGGGTGTCGCTCTGGTCTCGGTGGTTGAGGGGGGCGGCAAGCTCACGGTGCGTCGGCGGGCCGGCCGGTTGGCCAACTTGGAGAACGCGCTCGCCGAGATCGACCCCGCGGCCCTCACCGGGAGCACGGGCCTGGGCCACACCCGATGGGCCACCCACGGACGCCCTACCGACCGCAATGCCCACCCGCACCGGGACGCGGCGGGCAAGATCGCCGTCGTCCACAACGGCATCATCGAGAACTACGTGACGCTGCGCCAGGAGCTAGAGGATGCCGGCGTTGAATTCGCCAGCGACACCGACACCGAGGTGACCGTCCACCTGGTCGCCCACGAATACCACCACGGCCAGACCGCGGGTGATTTCACTGGCTCGGTGCTGGCCGTGCTCCGCCGCCTCGAAGGCCACTTCACCCTGGTATTCGCCAACGCCGACGAACCGGGCACCATCGTCGCGGCACGCCGCTCCACACCGCTGGTGGTCGGCATCGGCGACGGCGAGATGTTCGTCGGCTCCGACGTCGCCGCCTTCATCGGGCACACCCGCAGCGCGGTCGAGCTCGGCCAGGACCAGGCGGTGGCGATCACCGCGGACAGCTATCGGATCACCGACTTCTACGGCAACGATCTGACCGCAGATGCTCGGCTTTTTCATATCGACTGGGACGCAGAAGCCGCCGAAAAGGGCGGCTACGAGTACTTCATGCTCAAGGAGATCGCCGAGCAGCCCACCGCCGTGGCCGACACCCTGCTCGGGCATTTCGTCGACAACCGGATCGTGCTTGACGAGCAGCGGCTCTCCGATCAGGAACTGCGCGAGATCGACAAGGTCTTTGTGGTGGCCTGTGGCACCGCGTATCACTCCGGGCTGCTGGCCAAGTACGCGATCGAGCACTGGACCCGGTTGCCCGTCGAGGTGGAGCTGGCCAGCGAGTTCCGCTACCGCGACCCGGTGCTGGACCGCAGCACGCTGGTGGTCGCCATCTCGCAGTCAGGGGAGACCGCCGACACCCTCGAAGCCGTGCGGCACGCCAAGGAGCAGAAAGCCAAAGTCCTGGCGATCTGCAACACCAACGGCTCGCAGATTCCCCGCGAGTGCGACGCGGTGCTCTACACCCGCGCCGGCCCGGAGATCGGGGTGGCGTCGACGAAGACGTTCCTGGCGCAGATCACCGCCAACTACCTGGTCGGACTGGCGCTGGCGCAGGCCCGCGGCACCAAGTATCCCGATGAGGTCGAACGCGAGTACCGCGAGCTGGAAGCCATGCCCGACCTGGTGGCCCGCGTGATCGCCGAGATCGCTCCAATGACTGCGCTGGCCCAGCGGTTCGCTCAGGCGTCGACCATCCTGTTCCTCGGCCGGCACGTCGGCTACCCGGTGGCGCTGGAGGGCGCGCTGAAACTCAAGGAACTGGCCTACATGCACGCCGAGGGCTTCGCGGCCGGTGAGCTCAAGCACGGCCCGATCGCCCTGATCGAAGACGACCTGCCGGTCATCATCGTGATGCCCTCACCGAAGAGCTCGGCCATGCTGCATTCCAAGCTGTTGTCCAACATCCGCGAAATCCAGACCCGCGGAGCGATCACCATCGTGATCGCCGAGGAGGGCGACGACACGGTGCGTCCCTACGCCGATCACCTGTTCGAAATCCCTGCGGTGTCCACGCTCTTCCAACCGCTGTTGTCGACGATTCCGTTGCAGGTATTCGCCGCCTCGGTGGCGCAGGCCCGCGGCTACGACGTCGACAAGCCGCGGAACCTGGCCAAATCGGTCACCGTCGAGTAGCCGGCACGGCGATGACCTCCGTCTCTGCTTAACGCGACGGTAACTGGTCGCCCATAGGGTTGATGGATGCGACACATGTCGCCGCGATCGTTGGGTGTCGAAGAGGAGTTCCACCTTGTCGACCTCAAGACCAGGCGACTGACGGCGCGCGCCCCCGAACTGCTGGCCGAGCTGTCCGATCATTACGTCGCCGAGCTGCAGCGTTGTGTCATCGAGACGAACACCCGGGTGGTCGATTCGCTGGACGGATTGCGCGATGAACTTGTCGAGCACCGCCGGGTTCTGGTCGATACCGCGGCCGAATTGGGCATAGGCGTGGTCGCGGCGGGGGCCATGCCGCTGTCGGTGCCGGCCGAAATGCAGGTCACCAAGACCCCGCGCTACCGGCAAATGCTCGCCGACTACCAACTGCTGGCGCGCGAGCAGCTGATCTGCGGCACTCAGGTGCATGTCGGCGTCGACAACCGCGACGAAGCGGTCGCGGTCGCCCACCGGGTGGCCGCGTATCTGCCGACCTTGCTCGCACTGTCGGCCAGCTCGCCGTTCGCGTCCGACGGCTCAGACACCGGCTATTCGAGTTTGCGCACGCTGGTCTGGCAGCGTTGGCCGACGACAGGCCTGGCCGCCCCGGTGCAATCGGCCGAGGAATACGACGCGCTGGTCGAAGATCTAGTGGCCAGCGGCGTCATCACCGACGCCGGGATGGTCTACTTCGACGTCCGACCGGCAAACTCGGTGCCGACGTTGGAGCTGCGGGTGTGCGACAGCTGTCCGTCGGTCGACACCATCGTGCTGATCGCCGGGCTGTTCCGGGCGCTGGTCGAGCGCGAGGTCGAGGCCGCGCGGACCGGCACCCCAGCGACGATCCTGTCCTCGGCACTGGGCCGGGCCGCGTTGTGGCGGGCCGCCCGGTCGGGGCTGGAGGGCGATCTCGTCGACGTCCGCGCTCCGGCCGGCAGGGCGGCTTCCGGCGTGGTCACCGAGCTGGTCGAATCTCTGCGTCCCCAACTTGAAGACAGCGGGGACTGGGAGATCGTCAGCGAGTTGACCCAACAGGTATTGGTCGCGGGCACGTCGTCGGCCCGGCAACGGCGGGCCCTGCGCCGTCGCGGCCGCCTCACCGACGTTGTCGATCAGCTTCTCGCCGAGACCGCTGGCCGGTTGCCCAGCACCGCGACGGCCATCGGCGGCGACCCGACCCTGCTGTTCGGCTACCACCCAGGCAGCGATCCGGCGGTTCGCGTCGCCCGCGGCAACGTGGACGTCAGCTATGACGAAGCCGTCGACACCGACGGTCACCCGCGGCAGCGCTATCGGACGGTGCTCGACACCATTGCCCGCCTCGGGGTCGCGCAGCTGCGGTTCCGGGAAGGATGCATCGAGCAGGACCAGCGCGCCGACAACATCACCTTCCGCGTCACCGGACAGACCCGCGCCCAGCTTTTCCCAGTCGACCTGATACCGCGCATAGTGGCCGCCGACGAGTGGGCGCAGCTGCGCGAAGGCCTTGGTCAGCGAGCCCGGGCGCTGGACGCATTCCTGCGCGACATCTATTCCGAGCAAGCGATCGTCGCCGACGGCATCATCGGTGTGCAGGCCCTCGACCGGGCACCCGGCTTCCGATCGACGGGCCGGCTGGCCGGCGACACGGTGCGCGCGCACATCAGCGGTACCGACGTCGTCTGCGACCGGGCCGGCCACTGGATGGTGCTCGAAGACAACCTGCGGGTGCCGTCGGGCACCGCGTATGCGATTGTCAACCACCGGCTGCTGAGCAAGCACCTGCCCGAGCCGCAACCGCATGCCGCGATCGAAGACGTCGACCGGACGCCGCAGATGCTGCTTGAAACGCTGCGCGCAGCGGCGCCGCCGCACGCCGCTGACGACCCCGCGGTCGTGCTGCTGTCGGCCGGCTGGGAGGACTCGGCCTGGTTCGAGCACACCTTCCTGGCCGACGAAATGGGCGTCGCGCTGGTGCAGCCGTCGGACCTGTCGGTGCGCGACGGGAAGCTGGTGCGCCACATCGGTTCCGACGTCCGACCTATCGACGTCGCCTATGCGCGGATGGACGAGGACATGCTGCTGTCGTCTGCCGGATACGACGGCGCTCCGCTGCGGCCGGGGTTGCTCGGCGCAATCACCGCCGGCAATCTCACGATTGCCAATGCGCTCGCCAACGGAGTGGCCGACGACAAAGCGATCTACGCCTATGTGCCGGCCATGATCGAGTACTACCTCGGCGAAAAGCCCAAGCTGGCTCAGGTTCCGACGTGGGTCTGCGCCGAGCGTGAGCAACGGGACTTCGTGCTGGCCAACCTCGCCGATATGGTCGTCAAGCCCATCGACGGTTTAGGTGGAACAGGAGTGCTGATCGGCCCGGATGCCTCCGAAGCCGCGCTGGAGGCGCGTCGCCACGAGCTGGTCACCCAACCGGAGCGGTTCATCGCCCAGGAGTTGGTTGCCCTGTCCACCCATCCCACCTTCGACGGTGACGGCATCTACCCGCATCATGTCGACCTGCGCGCATTCGTCCACCTGAGGGCAGCTGCGGGCGGTTCGGTGTCGGCGCACGTCACACCCGCGGTGTTGACTCGGGCAGCGAGCCGGGGGTCGCGGATCGTCAACTCTTCGTTCGGCGGAGGCAGTAAGGACACCTGGATTCTGGTCGCGCCAGAAACAGGCGAACGTTAGTCGGCCAGACTCCAAATCGGAAGCAGGAGACATGTGCGGTATCTGCGGTGAGATCCGCTTCGACGGTCAAGCGGCCGATGTCGGCGCCGTCGCCCGGATGACCGGCACAATGGCGGCGCGCGGACCGGATTCCGAAGGTGTGGTGGCCCACGGGCCAGTGGCTTTCGGGCATCGGCGGCTGTCAATCATCGACCTGTCCGCCTGCGGTGCCCAGCCGATGGTCGACAGTGATCTTGGGCTGACGTTGGTGTTCAACGGCTGCATCTACAACTACAAGCAGCTGCGCGACGAACTTCAGGCGGCCGGCTATCGGTTCTTCTCGACGGCCGACAGCGAGGTCGTGATCAAGGCGTTCCACCACTGGGGGGTGCGCTGCGTCGACCAGTTCAAGGGGATGTTCGCGTTCGCCGTCGCCGACCGGGACACCGGTGTGGTGACGCTGGCGCGTGACCGGCTGGGCATAAAGCCGCTGTACCTGGCCTCGGCGCCGGGCCGGCTGCGGTTCGCATCCACGGTGCGGGCCCTGCTCAAGGCCGGGGGCGTGGACACCGAGCTGGACCGCCACGCTTTGCACCACTACATGACCTTCCACTCTGTGGTGCCGGCCCCGCGGACGATCTACCGCGGGGTGCGCAAGCTGCCGCCGGCAACGGTGCGGGTGATCCAGCCCGACGGTTCGCATACCGACACCGTCTACTGGACTCCGGAATTCCGCCGCGACCCGTCCACAGCGTCCTGGTCGGTCGCTGACTGGGAAGCCGCGCTGATGGACGCCCTGCGCACCGCTGTGAAACGCCGGATGGTCGCCGACGTGCCCGTCGGCGTGTTGCTGTCGGGCGGCATCGACTCCTCGATCGTGGTGGCACTGCTGGCCGAGCAGGGCCAGCACGGGTTAGCCACCTTCAGCATCGGCTTCGATTCAGCCGGTGGCGAATCCGGTGACGAGTATGTCTACTCCGACTTGATCGCGAAGACCTTCGACACCGACCACCACAAGATCCATATCGATGCATCGCGGCTGCTGCCCGCGGTGCCGAAAACCATTGCCGCGATGAGCGAACCGATGGTCAGTCACGACTGCGTGGCCTTCTATCTGCTGTCTGAGGAAGTCAGCAAGTCGGTGAAGGTGGTCCAGTCCGGGCAGGGCGCCGACGAGATTCTGGCTGGCTACGACTGGTACCCGCCGCTAGCCAACGTCGCCCGCGAGCAGACCACCGAGGCCTACGCCAAAGTTTTCTTCGACCGCAGCCACGAAGACGTGTTGGCTATCTTTTCCCCCGACTACGGCATCGACGTCGACGCGAGCCGCGAGTACGCGAGGGTCCATCAGGCAGCGCCCGGCGCAGACACCGCAGTGGACGCGGCGCTGCGGCTGGACACCCAGGTCATGCTCGTCGACGATCCGGTCAAACGCGTCGACAACATGACGATGGCGTGGGGCTTGGAGGCGCGGGTGCCGTTCCTCGACCACGACTTCGTGGACCTGGCGGCTGCCTGCCCGCCCGAGCTCAAGCTGGCGTCGAACGGCAAGGGTGTGCTCAAGGACGCATCGCGGGCATTACTGCCGTCGGAGGTGATCGACCGGACCAAGGGCTACTTCCCGGTGCCAGGCATTCGTCATCTGCACGGCGAGGTGCTTGACATGGTGCGCGATGCCCTGAGCAACGATGCCGCCCGAAGCCGCGGGCTCTACCGTCCCGAGACCGTCAACGCTTTGCTCGCCGCGCCGAATGAGACACGAACCACGTTGGGCTCTAATGCGCTCTGGCAGTTGGCGGTACTCGAGATGTGGCTGCAGAGCATGGAGGGCTGAGGCGATGGGGCGGCAGGTGCGTGCGCTCTACGGCGCGTCATTGTCGCCTGATGGCACGGCGTTCGCTCACCTCATCGACGACGGCGGCTATCCGCGTGCGGTGCAGCGGTTTCTGCACGGCCGGCGGGCAAGTTCGTCGCGCGACGTCGAGCTTCCGGTGCAAGGCCCGGTCTCTCGTGTCATTCACTCCGCCGACGGTCGATGGCTGGCCTGCGAGGTGGCACCCGAAGGGGGCACTCGTACCCAGATCTGGGTCGTCACCAACGATCCCGACGACCGGATGGCGCGGCGCATCGACGGTGAAGAGGCCGGCACCGCGGAGTTGATCGCCTGGGACGGCGCGCGGGTGGCAGCGATCCTGACCGGTGAGGACGGGATAGGCCGGTCGTGTCTGATCGATCCGGCGGACGGCCATTGCGTCGTGCTGGACCGCCGATCCGGCGGCCGACTGGTCGATGCGTGGGCCGGGGCGGCGTTGATCCGGGTCGGGCCGCGCGGTTACCACGAGCTGATCATGTTGCGCGGTGGCAGCGAAATCGCTTTGCTACCATCGGATCCCGGTTCTACGACCGCTCGCGGTGTGATCCTTGACGACCACCATCCGCGCCGCATCCGCTACGGCGACGGCGAGGGGACCAGGCTGTACTACCCGGCCAAAGCCCATAAAGGTGGCGGATATGTGCGGGCCCTGATCAGCAGCGACAACGGCTGCGAGCACACCCGGCTGCTGGAGGTGACGGCTACCGAGGACGGTGTCACCTACTCGGTGATCGCCGAGCGCCCCGATTGCGACCTCGACGAATTCGTTGTCAGTGACGACCTTTCCACCGTCGCGCTGCTGTGGAACCTACAGGGCTGCAGCGAATTGCAGATCCTCGAATACGCCGACAACACACTGGAAGAACCGATCCCGTTGCCCGGCATGGTCGCCGGCGAGCTGTCCATCAGCGCCGGCGGCTCGATGGTCGCGATGACGGTTCAAAGCCCTTCGATCCCACGAACCGTCGAGTTGGTGGACCCGCGCACGGGTCAATGGCAGCGCATCGACCGCGAACCCAGCCGCGGTCCGGTGGCCCGCGGATCCGGCGCGCGCCCGGTGCTGGAGATGATCACAGCACGCGACGGGCTTGCTCTGCCCGCGTGGCTATACCGGTCAGAGGGGAGCAGTGCTGTTCCGGGTGCAGTGGTGTACCTGCACGGTGGTCCAGAAGCGCAAGCTCGGCCCGAATACAGCGAGATCTTTGCGGAGCTGCTGGACGCCGGGATCAGCGTGCTGACGCCCAATGTTCGCGGTTCCGGCGGATTGGGCCGCAGCTTCGTCCACGCCGACGATAAGGAAAAACGGTTCGCGGCTATCGACGATGTCGCCGACTGCGTGCGCTTCCTGGTGGACAACCAGCTCGCCGACCCGCGGCGGATTGCCTGCGCAGGCTGGTCGTACGGTGGGTTTCTGACCATGGCGGCGTTGACGTTTCACCCGGACTTGTTCGCGGCGGGCGTCACCATCTGTGGGATGAGTGACCTGACCACGTTTTATCGCAACACCGAGCCGTGGATCGCGGACGGCGCATATCCGAAGTACGGCCATCCTGTCAACGACCGCGAGTTACTCGAGGCGCTGTCGCCGCTGCGCCGAGTCGACGCGTTGACCGCGCCGTTGCTGGTCGTGCACGGGGCCAACGACACCAACGTGCCGGTGGGCGAATCGGAGCAGATAGTCGACGCGTTGCGGCGGGCCGGCCGCGACGTGCGCTACCTGCTGTTCACTGACGACGGCCACCAGATCGTCAAGCGCGAGAACAGCACCGCGCTGGCCGCGGCGATGAGCGAATGGCTGAACAGGGCATTCGGCGCCACCCAGTCACTCGGCGACCTGGACCTCTCGCACGATTAGTCATGTCTTGCTTCGTGTGACGAATGCAGACCAGTCGGGCTCGCGGGTCGCGGCCCAGTATTCGTTGAGCCGCCACGGGCTGACGGTGTGGATCTCGCCGTCGGAGTTCTTGAAGTAGGAGTGCTTGACCGCGGGATGCGACCACACCATCTGCTTGATCTCGGCCTGGGTGCGTCGATGCCATTCAGCCGCCACGTCGGCAGTCGGTTCGATTGAGTGCACGTTCGGGTCGGCCAGCTTCGCCAGACAGCTGTCGATGTAACGCATTTGGAGTTCGGAGTTGAAAATCAAGCTGCCACCGTGGGCAAGATGAGCCCCCGGCCCGTAAATGACGAAGAAGTTCGGGAACTGTGGAACGGTGATCCCCAGATACGCGAATGGCTGCTGGCCCCAGATGCTATGCAGGTCGGCACCGTCTCGGCCGGTAATAGTCATCGGCCACAGCACATCGGTATGTCGAAACCCGGTGGCGTAGATGATGATATCGACGTCGTGGGTTTCGCCGTCCACGGTGACGACGCTGTCGGCGGTGATCTGCCGGATCGGCGTGCGCACCAAGTCGACGTCGTCGCGGCGTAGCGTGCGCAGCCAGGTGCCGTTGTCTTGCAGCGTCCGTTTGCCGGTGGCCGGATAATCCGGCAACACCTTGGCCAGCAGATCCTGGTCGCCGTCAACCTGATTGGTGATCCAGTCGGTGAACATCAGGCGGGCCATGGCGTTGATCTCACTGACCGCGTGATCCTGATCGGGGTAAGCCGGGTCCACCCGCGCGGCGTCGAGCCCTTTGTCGGAGCCGGGCCACAGCACTAGGAATCGGTACCAGCGTCCGTAGAACGGTAGGTGGTCCATCGCCCAGCGCACTCCGTCCCCGACGGCTTCGTGATACATCGGATTGGGAAACATCCACTGGGCGGTGCGCTGAAAAACGGTGAGGTGCTCGACGTCGTCTGCGATGGCCGGCGCGATCTGAAATCCGCTGGCGCCGGCGCCGATCAACGCGACGCGCTTGCCGGTGATGTCGACCGAGTGGTCCCACTCTGCGGAATGAAATGACGGCCCGCGAAACGTCTTTGCGCCGTCGAACTGTGGCACGTGCGCGCGGTTGAGTTGTCCGACCGCGGTGATGACGGCATGGGCGCGCATGGTGGTGAGTCCCTCGTCGGGCTCGCGCGCCGTCACCGTCCACATGCCGTCCTCGTCGTCCCACTCGACGGCAATGACTTCGGTCTGCCACCGGACGTGCTCGTCCAGTCCGTGCTTGTCCATCACGCCGGTGAAGTAGTCCTGCAGCTCCGGCTGCTCGGCGAAGAAATGCGTCCACTCGTTGCTGGGCTCGAAGCTGTAGCAATAGAAATGGTTGGCCACGTCGACGCGGGCACCCGGATAGCTGTTCTCCCACCACGTTCCACCCGGGCCGGCATTCTTCTCCACGATGGTGAACGGGATATTGGCCTGCTTGAGGCGAATCCCGGCCAGAATTCCCGATTCGCCGCAGCCGATGACAACAACCGGTAATTGCGCGGCGCGGTCGGAGTCCAGCGGCGCCGGTCGCCGCGGATCGACGCCGGCGAGATCCATTTCCTCGGCCAGCAGCGCCAGATAGTCGTCGGGCACGCTTTCGCAGACCGCCCAATCCATCATTTCCTTGATGAGCTCGCCCGGCAGCGGCGCAGGTTCGGGGCAGCCACGGTCGCGATAGTCGGTGATGACCGGCAGAGCCTCGGCCCGTGCGCGAGCTTTGTCCTCCTCGGACATGAAGCCTTGGACCTCGTTGAGGAAGATGCCGGCGGGTGTGAACTCGCGGACGAAACGGGGGTCGCCGGTGATGTGCACGAGCGATAGCAGCAAGGTCGGGATGCTCACGTGCTCGAGGGCGGTGGCAATGTCGGTGGTGGGAGTGGTGAAGGGTGTGCCCGCGTAGCGGCTGCGCACCAAGGGAGATCCTTTCGCATCATCGATGAGCGCCTGCGGAGGAAAGCCAAATTACGAGACGCAGGGTTTCGTAATTGCGGTCCACGCTACGCGCGACGATAGACCGGATCAAGATCGACCGTGCTCACGATCGTGGCCACGTAACCTGAGCACGATGCGGCACTACTACTCGGCGGACGCGATCCGCGACGCCGAAGCGCCGCTGCTGGCTAACCTGCCCGACGGGACGTTGATGAAGCGCGCGGCCTACGGGCTGGCCCTCGCGATCGCCGGCGAATTGATCGCCCGGACCGGCGGAGTCGCCGGACGGCGGGTGTGCGCGGTCGTCGGGTCGGGAGACAACGGCGGTGACGCGTTGTGGGCGGCGACCTTCCTGCGCCGACGAGGCGCTGCCGCAGACGCGATCCTGCTCAAACCGGAACACACTCACCAGCAGGGTCTGGCGGCCTTCCGTGACGCCGGCGGCCGAATCGTGGACAGTGTCGGCGCGGCCACCGACCTGGTTATCGATGGGGTTGTCGGCATCTCCGGGTCCGGACCGCTACGGCCCGACGCGGCTGAAGTATTCAACGCGGTGGATGCCAAGGCGATCCCGGTGGTGGCAGTCGACATCCCCAGCGGCTTCGACGGCGCGACCGGTGCGATCACCGGCCCGGCCGTGCACGCCGCGCTGACCGTCACGTTCGGCGGACTCAAGCCAGTGCACGCGCTGGCCGACTGCGGCCGCGTCGAACTCATCGACATCGGCCTGGACCTGCCCGAAACCGATGTCATCGGTGTCGAAGCCGCAGACGTGGCGGCGCGCTGGCCGATGCCTGGCCCGCACGACGACAAGTACAGCCAGGGCGTCACCGGCGTGATGGCGGGCTCGTCGACATACCCGGGCGCCGCGGTGTTGTGCACCGGCGCCGCCGTGGCCGCGACCTCCGGAATGGTTCGTTACGCCGGCAGCGGACACGGCGACGTGTTGGCGCATTGGCCCGAGGTGATCGCGTCGCCGACCCCGGCCGCCGCCGGACGGGTGCAGGCCTGGGTCGTCGGGCCGGGCCTGGGCACTGACGAAACCGGCGCCGCGGCCCTGTGGTTCGCGTTGCAGACCGACGTCCCGGTGTTGGTCGACGCCGACGCGCTGACCATCCTGGCGGCGCACCCCGACCTGCTCGCCTCCCGTCGGGCCCCGACACTGCTGACGCCGCACGCCGGTGAGTTCGCCCGCTTGGCCGGCGCGCCTCCCGGGGACGACCGCATCGCCGCCACCCGCAAACTCGCCGACGCATTCGGCGCCACCGTCCTGCTCAAGGGCAACGTCACCGTCATCGCCGACCCCGGCGGCGCGGTCTACCTCAACCCGGCCGGGCAGTCCTGGGCGGCGACCGCCGGCTCGGGCGACCTGCTGTCCGGGATGATCGGCGCGCTGCTGGCCGCCGGGCTGCCGACGGCCGAAGCCGCGGCCGCCGGGGCCTTCGTGCACGCCCGCGCGGCGGCGCTGTCAGCGGCCGACCCCGGCCCGGGTGACGCGCCGACATCGGCGTCGCGCATCGTCGGACACCTTCGAGCCGCCATAGCCAGCCTTTAGCAGCAAGCCACGTAGCAGCAAGCCACCAACCGAAAGGATCCTCCCGTGAGCCGTCCATCCGTGCCCGCACACTCGATCGCGCCGGCGTATACCGGCCGCATGTTCACCACCCCGGTGCCCGCATTGCGGCTGCCCGAGGAGTCGATGGATCCCGACGCCGCCTACCGCTTCATCCACGACGAACTGATGCTCGACGGCAGTTCCCGGCTGAACCTGGCGACCTTTGTGACGACGTGGATGGATCCCCAGGCGGACAGGCTGATGGCCGAGACGTTCGACAAGAACATGATCGACAAGGACGAATATCCGTTGACCGCGGCGATCGAGCAGCGCTGCGTGTGCATGGTGGCCGACCTGTTCCACGCCGATAACCTGCGCGACGACGACCCCTCCAGCGCCTGCGGCGTCTCCACCATCGGCTCCAGCGAGGCCGTCATGCTGGGTGGGCTTGCACTGAAGTGGCTGTGGCGTGAGAAGGTCGGCAAAGACTGGAAGAGCCGCACTCCCAACCTGGTGCTGGGCTCCAACGTCCAGGTGGTTTGGGAGAAGTTCTGTCGTTACTTCGACGTCGAGCCCCGCTACCTGCCGATGGAGGAGGGGCGCTATGTCATCACGCCCGAGCAGGTCGTCGACGCCGTCGACGAGAACACCATCGGGGTGGTGGCGATTCTGGGCACCACCTACACCGGTGAACTCGAGCCCATCGCCGAGATCTGCGCCGCGCTGGACAAACTGGCAGCCGGCGGGGGCGTGGACGTCCCGGTCCACGTCGACGCGGCCAGCGGGGGCTTCGTGGTGCCGTTCCTGCACCCCTCGCTGAAGTGGGATTTCCGGTTGCCGCGCGTGGTGTCGATCAACGTCAGCGGGCACAAGTACGGGCTGACCTACCCGGGCATCGGCTTCGTGGTGTGGCGCAGCCAGAAGTACCTGCCCGAGGACTTGGTATTCCACGTCAACTACCTCGGCGGTGACATGCCGACCTTCACGCTGAACTTCTCCCGGGCGGGCAACCAGGTGATCGGCCAGTATTACAACTTCCTGCGGCTGGGCCGCGAAGGCTATTCACAGGTCATGCAGGCGTTGTCGTCGACCGCCCGCTGGCTGGGTCAGCAGCTGCACGAAGCCGACCACTGTGAGGTGATTTCAGACGGGTCGGCGATTCCGGTCGTCGCCTTCCGGCTGGCCCGCGGCCTGGGCTACACCGAATTCGACGTCTCGCATGAGCTGCGGGGCTTCGGCTGGCAGGTGCCCGCGTACACCATGCCCGACAACGCAACCGACATCTCAGTGCTGCGCATCGTGGTGCGCGAGGGCCTGTCCGCCGACCTGGCCCGGGCGCTGCATGACGACGCCCGCACCGCGCTGGCCTCGCTGGACAAGCTCAAGCCGGGTGGTCACTACCAGGCCGAGCATTTCGCGCACTAGCAGCGTCACATCGGGTGCCGGCCATTGCAGGGACCTGTGTGGCTCACGTGACCAACGTGGCGAACTGACCGGCCGATGATCGTCGTTCTGGGACAATGGCGGCCGTGGCTGTCACGCCGATATCCCTGACACCGGGCGTCCTCGCTGAGGCCGTGGTGGATCTGGGTGCCATTGAGCACAACGTCCGGGTGCTGCGCGAACACGCCCGCAGCGCGCAGGTGATGGCCGTCGTCAAGGCCGACGGCTACGGGCACGGCGCCTCGCACGTCGCCCGGGCCGCATTGGCCGCAGGTGCCGCCGAGCTGGGTGTCGCCACAGTCGACGAGGCGCTCGCGCTTCGTGCCGACGGCCTCACCGCGCCCGTGTTGGCCTGGCTGCATCCGCCCGGCATCGACTTCGGGCCCGCGCTGCTGGCCGACGTGCAGATCGCGGTCTCCTCCCTGCGACAGTTCGACGAGTTGCTCGACGCGGTCCGTCGCACCGGCCGCACGGCAGCGGTGACCCTCAAAGTGGATACCGGTCTGAACCGTAACGGCATACCGCTGTCGCAATACCCGTCGATGCTGACCGCGTTGCGTCGAGCCGTCGCCGAGGACGCCATCCGGTTGCGCGGCCTGATGTCGCACATGGTCTACGCCGACCAGCCCAACAATCCGATCAATGACATTCAGGCGCAACGATTCAACGACATCCTGGCGCTGGCGCGCGACCAGAAGGTCCGATTCGAGGTGGCGCATCTGTCGAACTCGTCGGCCACCATGTCGCGTCCCGAACTGGCCTTCGACATGGTTCGGCCGGGTGTCGCCGTCTATGGCCTGAGCCCGGTGCCACGGTTGGGCGACATGGGTTTGATACCGGCGATGACCGTGAAATGCACTGTCGCGCTGGTGAAATCGGTTCAAGCGGGCGAGGGTGTGTCGTATGGGCACACCTGGATAGCGCAGCAGGACACCACCGTGGCCCTCCTGCCGATCGGCTATGCCGACGGCGTGTTCCGGTCGTTGGGTGGGCGACTGGACGTGCTCATCAACGGCAGGCGACGGGCCGGTGTCGGCCGGGTTTGCATGGATCAGTTCCTGGTCGACCTGGGTCCAGGACAGGTCGACGTGACCGAAGGTGACGAGGCGATCCTGTTCGGGCCGGGCGCGCAGGGTGAGCCGACCGCGCAGGAGTGGGCGGACCTGCTGGACACCATCCACTACGAAGTGGTGACCAGTCCGCGCGGACGTATCACCAGGACCTACCGCGAGGCTGGAAGTCGTTGAGCGGTAAAAATACTGGCCGCTCCCACATGGGCAGGGCCGGGCTGGCACGGTGGTTGGCAGGTGCTGCGGGGGTGAGTGCGTTGGGCACCATCGCCGGAGTCACGCTGGCCCGCTCGATGACTCGGCGCGCTGCCATCCAAGACCCTTATGCCGGCGAGGATTTCGAGACACTCGACGGCGACCGCAGCTATCTGGTGACGACGCCCGACGGTGTGCCGCTGGCGGTGCGCGAGGTCGGGCCGACCGACGCGCCGTTGACCGTCGTGTTCGCCCACGGATTCTGTCTTCGCATGGGCGCCTTTCACTTTCAGCGCATGCGATTGTCCGACGAGTGGGGTCCGCAGGTCCGGATGATCTTCTATGACCAGCGCGGCCACGGCCGATCCGGCGAAGCTCCGCCGGAGACCTATACGGTGACTCAGCTTGGCAAGGACTTGGAGACCGTGCTACAGGTGATCGCGCCGCACGGCCCGATCGTGCTCGTCGGCCATTCGATGGGCGGGATGACGGTGTTGTCGCATGCCCGGCAGTTCCCGCACCACTACGGCGGCCGAATCACCGGAGCCGCGTTGATCGCGTCAGCAGCCGAAGGGGTGGCCAAGTCGCCGCTCGGTGAGATCCTGAATAACCCTGCATTGGAGGCTGTTCGGCGTGCTGCGCGCTCGGCGCCCAAGCTGGTTCAACGCGGCCGCAACGTCACGCGTTCGGTGATCGGGCCGATCCTGCGGGCAGCGTCCTACTCCGATGTCAACGTCAGCCCGAGCGTCGTGGCGTTCTCCGAGAAGATGATGCTCGACACCCCGATCCCGACCATGGTGGAGTTTTTGCGCGCCCTGGAGGTACACGACGAAACGGCCGGGCTGCGCACGTTGACGAAGATCCCGACGCTGATCGTCTGCGGTGATCACGACCTGCTCACCCCGGCCGAATACTCGAAGAGAATGGCCGACGCGTTGCCTGATTCGGAGTTGGTCATCGTCGGCAGGGCAGGGCATCTGGTGTTGCTGGCCACACCGGAACCGATCAACGACGGGTTGGTGCGCCTGGTCAAGCGCTCCACCCGCAGTAGATTCGGCGCGCTGAGCCAGCGGTTGCGCCATCGGGTCCGGCGCCATGATTGACGCTGGGTCCAACATTGGTGGCGACCCGCCACGCCCGGCTTCGCCGCGCTTGCGATCGCCACAGTCCGGCATCGCGACGCTGCCGGGTGTCGAAGACACCGTCGCACTGGGTTCGCAGCTGGGCAGCCAGTTACGTGCCGGCGACGTCGTGGTGCTCTCCGGTGCGCTCGGCGCGGGAAAGACAGTGCTGACCAGGGGAATTGCCGCAGCGATGGATGTCGACGGACCAGTGACCTCGCCGACGTTCGTGCTGGCGCGGGTGCATCCGGCACGACGGGTGGGCGCTCCGGCGTTGATCCACGTCGACGTCTACCGCTTGCTGGACCACACCGGCGCCGACCTGCTCGACGAACTCGAAACCCTGGACCTCGACACCGAGCTCGACGATGCGGTCGTCGTCGTGGAGTGGGGCGAGGGCCTCGCCGAACGGTTGTCCGAACGGCACCTCGATATCCGCCTCGAACGAATCAGCAACTCCGACATCAGGACCGCGACGTGGCAGTGGAGTTGCACATGACTGACCTGGTGCTTGCGATCGACACCGCCACCCCGGCGGTCACCGCCGGGCTGGTCCGCCGGGACGGCGACCGGCTGCACGTTCTCGCCGAGCGGGTCAGCATCGACGCGCGCGCACACGCCGAGCGGATCACCCCGAACGTGTTGGCCGCCCTCGCCGACGCCGGGCGAACCATGGCCGACCTCGGCGCCGTCGTGGTCGGTTGCGGCCCCGGGCCGTTCACCGGCCTTCGGGTGGGGATGGCGACCGCGGCCGCGTACGGTCACGCACTGGGCGTCCCGGTGTACGGGGTCTGCAGCCTCGACGCCATCGGCGGGCTGACCACCGGCGAGACGTTGGTGGTCACCGATGCCCGGCGGCGCGAGGTCTACTGGGCCCGGTATCGCAACGGCGCCCGCACCGACGGTCCGGCGGTCAGCGCACCGGCCGACGTCGACCCGGGTGTCGCGACATCGGTCGCCGGTTCACCCGAGCACGCCGCACTGTTCGGGTTGCCGCTGGGCGAACCGTCCTGCCCCACGTCGGTTGGCCTGGTGGCCGCGGTGGACGACTGGTCGCAGCCCCCGAGCGCGTTGGTGCCGCTGTATCTGCGTCGTCCGGATGCCAAGACGATTGCCGAGCGGGCTGACATCGCACAAGAGGGGGCCTCGCGATGACCGCCTGCAGCGAACCCGTCACCATCGGCGCCCTCACAGTCGACGACGCCGACCGCTGCGCCGAGTTGGAGAGCCTGCTGTTTCCCGGCGACGACCCGTGGCCGACAGTCGCATTCGTCCGCGAGCTCGCCGCCCAGCACAATCACTACGTGGCCGCACGCACCAGTTCTGCTGGCGGACCCGACATCCTGATCGGCTACGGCGGTATCTCGCGGTTGGGTCGCACGCCGCCGTTCGAGTACGAAATCCACACCATCGGCGTCGACCCGGCGTATCAGGGTCACGGTGTCGGCCGCCGGCTGCTGGACGAGCTTCTGAATGTCGCCGCGGGGGGCGCCGTGCACCTCGAGGTGCGCACCGACAACGTGCCCGCGATCGCGCTGTACCGCAGCGTGGGATTCGCCGAAGTGGGCCTGCGCCGACGGTATTACCGGATCAGCGGCGCCGACGCCTACACCATGACGCGGGAGGCTTTGTGACATCGGGAACGACCATCCTCGCCATCGAAACCTCCTGCGACGAAACCGGTGTCGGCATTGCCCGGCTCGATGGCACAGGTGTTGGGGCGACCGTGACGCTACTGGCCGACGAGGTGGCATCCAGCGTCGACGAACA
>Ga0302325_10011194_pt1 | contig 19346 bp, 20 predicted proteins | sample Palsa_T0_2_FD_201948 | JGI IMG/M metagenome (GOLD analysis project Ga0302325, IMG submission 201948) | Peat permafrost microbial communities from Stordalen Mire near Abisko, Sweden - Palsa_T0_2 | ecosystem: Environmental > Terrestrial > Soil > Palsa > Peat permafrost | place: Sweden: Abisko...
ATGGTTGCAGACTTCTTCATATGGCGTTTTCATTCACTCGCGGAGGGACGCGCTTTCTTAACTCGTACTAATGCAAATCTTGGACCCCCACACTTCTCTCATGTGAAACGCGAGCAGAGATCCAAGCACAATGCATATGACTATCTCTCTCCCTTCGCTCGTGTCTCACGTATGTCACTCATCGTCGTTAACTACATACCCTGAAGCATAATTTTCCAATCGATGCAATCACGACATATTGCATTTGCATTCCAAAACATGTGGCACTAAATATTTATCTGTGGGGGTAATCAATGAGATCGGCCCCTCAGCACTGTCTTATTTTCATGGAGCTGAGACTGCTGCGGAAGTACGCTCGACCCGCCCTTGGGGCGGCACGCTCAAACCCCGGGCTCGGGTTCACATGCACCGTACGTATGTATGTATACCGTTCGGCGTTCATGATTGATTAAGCCACAGGTTCATGAAAGACTATTCATTACATCCTCGGATAATAATGCCCAATCAATGCCGAAGGGGTTGACAGTTTCATGCAGGACACCGTGCCTCAGATACGTTTCCCCGTCCTCTTCTATCGAAGGGACAATCTCTCTCCGTCTACACCACGTCCAAAGCAAATCGGCGGAACATACGGCACATGGCACAAAGCGAATAAATAATGATTGTGCGCCAATTGCAAATCTCCGCTGTTCCGTCTCATAGACCCGTGCAATGCTCCATCTTGCCTTCATCGGGCCGGCGAAAAGACCGATGAGGAATCACGCCCAATGGCCTTGCAAGCCAGAGTCCGTTTTGCGGGGCGAATGAATGTAAGCTTGAATTTACCAGTCCCGGTCATCGGAGTGTCGTGGGGTAACGCGGTCCGTGCGCGTTTAAGAGGGACGCCCGCTTGGGCTTCCTAATTTAGTTAATTTAGGGGAGCCTCAAGGGGGATTTTTTGCCGCTCTGAGAAGGATGGGATGTCCCGGTTTTAGATGACTGGGGAAGGGGTCCGGGGGAGATAGTTAATGTCGTGCATATGGCTGTCGGATGTCGGATAAGATTAGTCGGTGCCTGCGACCCGGGATTCTTACGCATGATCCCCATTGGGGCGGGGGGGTTGAAAGGCCGAGCACGGCCAGGACAGTGTTGTCGCAGTTGGTGACTTCATTGTGCTTCATGTTTACGAGACTAGCTGTTGCCTTGGTTTGGAAATTCGTATTGCATATTAGAGCGAGTTAGTTCTACAGACCTGAGTGATAGTTCCACAATCCCCCATCACCGGAAATCCTTAGCCAATCGTAACAATTGCAAGAAACCTAAAATAGTAGAGTCAATGGGATTGGACATCGGATGAAAGGAGAGAGCAGTATTACTGCGCCTCCGTCGGCGAAAAGCTACTAATTTCTAATCAAAGTTGACCCGCACACGCCCCGGTTTTTCGCTCGGCCCCATATTTTCCCCGCTGTTAGTAAGGATATTTGTTGAGTTTGTCGAGAAACGATTTTCGCATGTTCCAGGAGATCAATGCAGGTGTCGAACGGTACTAAAAATACTCGCGATGTGTCTGTGCAGGAGTGGGATGGGGCCGAAGGAGAGTCGTCAGATGATGATCGTCCCAGCACTTCGGATATTTTGAGGGCTCGCAACATGTGAAAGCGGGGCAACGGTATCGAATCTAGTAACCATAAAGCATCTGCAGGGAAATATAAAGGTGATCGGAAGGAGGAGGAACAGGGGAATTAAACCAGGCATTTGAATCCCACGTTCATATAACACCTCTGTTGGGCTCTCCCGACGATTGCTCGGAGCTTTCTTGAACAATGTCGAAGAACCCAGTCGCCTTGGGGAGGGATATCTCTCTCAATCCTACAGCGCTGAAAGCACCGAATGCTTCTTCTGCTACCATTGTCGTCATCGGAGGAGGAGTAACTGGACTAGTTGCGTCATGGGTCCTCCTCGATCGGGGCCGCCGCGTCACCATCCTCGCGAAGGAATGGGCTTCCTACGGCAAACACCAACGTCTCACATCTCAAATCGCTGGCGCCCTCTGGGAGTACCCTCCCGCTGTCTGTGGTCAACATACCGATGCCATCTCGCTTCTTCATTCCAAGAGGTGGAGTTTGCAGGCCTATGATATTTGGGCGGCAATTGCGGCGGATCCGGATCTGTCTGAAGAGGCAGGGGTGCGTATGAGACGATCTGATTTCTTTTTCCGCGAACAGATCGAGCTGAATCCCGGACAGGACAAGAAGATGAAGGAGATTATGGAGAGTCGTATTCAGGGGTTCAGGCGGGATCCAAGCCTCGCTCAGAAACGGGGTATCAATCCTGATTACGGTGTTGTCGATGCATACGAACATCTGGCGCCCGTCATTGATACCGACAAGGCAATGACATGGTTGAGGAGTCTCGTCGAAGCTAAGGGAGGACAGTTCGTCACGGAAACCATAACCGGCGACCTTCTCGACCAAGAAGACGACCTCCTGTCTCGCTTCGGTGCCGACGCAATCATCAATTGTACCGGTCTCGCAGGCTCTGAACTCGCTGGCGACAAAACCTGTTACCCCATCCGTGGCGGTCTCATCCGCGTCATGAACGACGGCAAAGATTTCCCCAAAGTCAACGAAGCATTAATTATCGCCGCCGACGGCGTCAATGAAATCGTCTTCCTTGTTCCTCGGAACGATAACATCCTCCTCATCGGCGGGTGTACTCAGCCCCACGAATGGAAACTAGATTTGACGTTGGATTCCCCGATTATTAAACGCATGAGGGCACGGTGCGAAGCGTTCCTTCCGGGCCTCAAGAACGCGCGTCTCGATCCTGAGTATCCTTTCGCACAAGGTCTTCGTCCTTTCCGCCAGCGGAACGTTCGTGTCGAACGTGAATTGCGGCCCAAAATTACACGTGGAAGGAAGACTGTGAGTCGGATTGTGCATTCGTATGGTCATGGAGGCGCGGGTTGGAGTTTATCGTTTGGGTGTGCTGGGGACGTCGCCTTGCTTGTTGAGCAAGCATTAGCTGATCTTCCTGCAGTTCCGTTGTCCAATACAGTTGTTCCAGAGTTTCCCAAAGTACACCGAGAGCCGGCACAAGAAAGAAAGGGGACTTGGGCCAATCCGAATACATACGAGTTAAAGTCGAGAATTTGAGGGAATTTGAAATTAAAAAGTAATATCAAATTGTGGTTATATTGAGCGGGCGGAGGTCGAATAGGCATTCATGTAGCCTGTCGAATTTTGAATTTAAAAGTCTTTTCAAGTTCGTCCTACCATATAAGTGATGGCGCCGTACTGAATGTTCGTGTCTCGAGGGAATTCCGATGGCCAAATGGAAATCTCGTGGGGACCCGAATATCATGGGGGACGTTGCCCTGTCCCGTATTTTTTGGTGTTTCATCTGACGCTCTGAGATTCAGTAACAGATTACTTCGCGAAAGGAAGGGACCGCTGATTCGCAATTCAAGGGGTAGACAATAGGCGCATATGCTGCTGCTTAATTGTTTACCTAGGGCTAACCCATTTTGGTCGCTGAATAAGGTTTACCGTTTGATCCAATTATCCAATTTGAATTTCAAGAAGTGGGATGCCAATCAAAACCGATGGTAAATTCGCGGGCTCTGATGGCAACAACAGCGGTAAAGAACACGGGAATTTGGAGCGATGTTGCTCGCACTCCACCATTGGGGCTGAGAAAAAGAGAACAGTGTGTTGCCTAAGCACCACACTCAGAAGTGTTCTTCTTCCATCACTCGCTGGCAGACACAATCTGAAAAGACCCATCCCATCTGGTAAATCATCCTTCCATCCTAGTGTCTAAAATTAGGATAAAAAAGCGAGAGGGACAAAAAGGTGAAGGGAACGCAGAGGACCAGCACACAATAGAAGTGTTGGAGATGATGGCCGCCGGCTCAGTGCCCCTTTGACTGGCGATCCCACTCCCTTGCAAAGCACCCAACAAGGGGTCATCGTTCGTACCCGTGATTACGAATATCCGTGGGCGCTGGACTGTAAGGATCCTTTTTCACTTCCTTCATTTCCAAACTATGGTCGTTGCACTTCTTTCAGATCTCATTTCGTTCGCTGATTCTAGTATTTTACAAACATGCGAACCCCAAATCCACAAGGGCACAAGGGATTTACCTAATTACGGTATACGGAGCCTTCGTACAGGGGTTCAGTGTGGGACAAAGCTGGTTATGGATCCCAGCCTCTTGCATATGCGTCCCCATGGCTTGGATCGCAGGGTACTGGTACGAAAAGAACAGGTTTATTAGGTGCGCAACAGGAATCTTAGTGGCGATCACGATTATTTTACAGTCACCATCGTCCATCGACCCGGGAGGATTCACACGAATGTCGACCCCTTATCTCGATACCCAGCATCCTACTCAGTCAATTTGTTACACATGAACGACACCTGGCGAGGAAAATTGTGGGAAGGATACGCCAAAGATAGGACGGCCACAGCTGTCGCGAAAGATATGATGGAAATGAACGAGTCTGGGTTGCTATCAACACCCGTCAAACCCCCAAACCCGATGTCGGGGCAACACTCATGAAATTCTGTCAGACTTTCGCAGAATCTGTCTCCAAGGAGCCTACATTTGAGAACGCCGGCGGCCATCACAGCATGGATAGAGGAGAGGGGTAGGGAGTTGCGCAAAGGCGGCGCAAGTAGGATTGAAGCTGCGTTAGTCTAAGCGGACGCTCTCGCATGCTGTTCTGGTGTTATCATTCACATATAGTTTCATAAACCATCACATTTATATATACATAACTACATCCACATTACACTTGGTCGCTATCATGCACTTCCCCCCCTATCAAAATATCTGTCCCTTGCGAAAAACAAACACTTGAACAAAAGAACATTCGCCAACATTGACCGACACTCTACTGATCGCCTTGAATTCGGCCTCCAGGGACGTCAAAAGGCCGATCAGTGGGAGGGGAAGACGGCGACCCCGGCATTTCTTTAATCGACGGGTCGTGGGCCTTATCGAGCCAATGATTTACACGGCTGTCTGGAGAAGGTGTTTTAGGAGATATTCTCCCCCATCTGAAGAAATTTTTCCACTTTTTCGGAGATATTGCAGGCTCCAGTTCGGTGTTGACCCAGAGTTTGATAGGCTCTCCACGGCCGATCCCCTCTGCAGCTTTCTCTTGAAGTGGGCTCGTGAAGGATCTTACGTGCCTCCTTCGGACGGGAGAGAAAGGATCATTGAGCCTTCTTTCGAGAGGAACAATCGGAATGGCTTGGTCGTCAACAACAGTGTTCAATACAGGTAAAGATTTCTGCCGTAAATTGTCTGACCTGACTGTTGTTCTAGTCGGAGGTCGGTAACGAGGCGCCGGTGAGACTGGTGTCGGTACATATGCATTCTCCGGTAGCTGTTTAGGGAAATAAGGATTTTGTGTCGATTGCGTTGCCACAGGAGAGAACGGCTTTGCACTGTCAAAAGGTGTAAGTGGGGTATCTGCAGCGGCTCGTGGAGATCCGGCAAAGTAATTGTATGTAGGATATTCCGAGGAAGGAGATATGTATGAGATTGGCGATTGAGGATGTAAGGGCGACTGAAATGGGGATGCCGTGGTTATTTCCCCGAGATCAATGAGAGGGCCGAAATCTCTCCTTTCTGACACCAAGGCTGCGGAGGGCATGCCTGAGTACTCATCTCTTGAATAGTTCTGCACATTTTGGGGTTGAGAACGCCTAGGCATCGACGCAGAAGGGGAGACAATTTCTATTCTCGGACTATTAGCCGTTTCTCCTGGCCTTGTCAGTATAGACGTGAAATTGATTTACCGTCCATATGCATGATTGAGCTTGCCATTTGTTCATCTTGTTCAACAACAGTAATTCGGCTGCGTTCTCTAGGTGGCTGCATTCGACAATGAATGGAAAATTGTTCAAACAGTGTCTCAGCGGTCGGTCTTTCTGAAGGCTCCTTTTGCAGCATTCGAGAGATTGCCTCCGAAATGACGGGTTTCGCTTCCTCATCTCGAAAATTGTCCAGACAAATAACGAAAGAGTCACTGCGTTCGCAATATTGCAGTACCGCATAATCATTGTAAAACGCACGTCTCCCCACCGCAAGCTCGTAAAGGAGACAGCCCATCGTCCAGATATCGACTTTAGTGCTCCATTTGGACTCGGACGCCAATTCAGGGGCTCGATACCCATCGGAGCCCCGTGCCGAAGTTGTATGATGCAACTGACTTGCCGTGGATTCCGACGCAAGACCGAAGTCCGTCAATTTCCAAAGAGAATCCTTCCGCGAATAGAGGACTACTCATCAGCCAGCGCGAGGAATGAGCCGGTCACCATTACTTGGTTTCAGATCACGATGGGCTTCACCGTTCTCGTGCATGAATTTCAATCCGCTCGCAATCTGTCTCATTATATCCCAAATATGATCCGCAATGGCGGTGTCCGGTAGATCTTTGAGTGGTGGAGGTAGACCGGGCCCCATGTGAACAGCCGAAGTCGGATGTATGTAGCCTTGCAAACTTAGATCGCAGAGCTCCATGTCAATGAACGAGTAAGACGAGTAAGTAAACTCGCCCAAGTCGAAAACAAGAATCAGATTCGGGTTTCTTCCTTTGCAGAGCTTGCGTACAGCCCGTGCTTCGTTCTCGATATACTCCAATTTGTTTTTAGGATTGTGAAGGTGCAATAGCTTCCTCGCGAAGCACTTCCCAGTCAGTCAGTTTTCCTATATGTAGTCATATCTTACCAGCCCAGTTTTGAGGTCGTACATCTACAGGTCAGGATATTCAAGTTACTTTCGGAGTTGCCTCGTGAACGTCGCCATAGCCACCCGCGTCAATCTTGTACTTATGAAACAAAGAAGCCACTTGATCCGTGGTATAGGAGAAATCTCTGACCCTTGTCTCCATTTAGTTGGATAAAGAGTCGCTCGCCAAAGTACCGTCCAAGGAATGAGGACAACGAGGGCGGGGCTGCTATTTATCCATGATCCGAGCGTTTGCAATTGACCCCTGGATTTCTGAGGCTTGCCGGGCCAAGAATCGCTATTCCTCAAAGCCATTGTTGACATAATAAGGGGCTTATTGCGTGCCAAGATTGCTTCGCCTCCGGTTTTCGTGTGTATTTGAAAAGGAAATATAGGGACTTGACAGCCAATCCGCCGTATTTTCATACAATAACTTCAAGTTAAACATGTGCGTCCCGCTTTCTTTCGGCACAGACCTTCTCCTGACCGGTATACTATCTCAGAAAGTGGCTTGCTCCCGCAAGCTTGGACTTTAAGTTTGATGACAAGTGGCGCAGCTCTAGCGCTGATGCGACATTTCCTTCGCAATGATAGTACTGCCAAACGATTTGTCCTCACTTTAAGGTTGGTTTCAGGAACTCTTTCCCCTCAGAGGAACCCGAAGCAAAGCGAAAGTGTCGCTTCTTGTCATAAAGTTGGATTTAGGTTGAGAGAAGTGATTGGCGGCTGATCATGATCGGGAGTCGGAGCGCAATTGAGCCTCCCAATTGCAATTTAGGCTTCTTGCGCCCATCACGAGCAAGTTATGACGGTCACGCGTGTGACACCCCCACCTCTTAAATTGTCCGCCAAGCATACTGTGTTGGCTTCCGAAGCGCTGCTTCGTTGTCGCGGGCAATGCGATCATGCAAGGCAACGTCGCTATAGCTACAGTCAACGCTCAGGCCTTTTAAGTTCAGGAGCAATACATCTTGACGCCTGTGGATCGCTTAGCCGTATATTGCGTCATTTCTGAACACATTGTCCAGGTCATGCGTTAACGTTATTTGAGTGTCGCGAAGATCCGTGCCTGGCCATTCATTGACCGCCGAGGTTAACCGACTGCGCCCTTTTCATCCCACATTGTGACATATTTTGTGTCCCGCTCATTTAACTGGGGTAAAGCAACCGCATCACCCAAACTCACACTGAGACTTTGTCATTTGATCAGTCTTCTCCGACTTTTTTTCGCAGCAGTGCTAAGGTCGCCTTTGCAATTGCAATCAGCTGACGCGCATTTAAAGTTTTTGCTGCATATGTCTCTTATAATCGACTCGGAACACTTTATCCCACAGGTGGGCCTTTATACACATGGATGCAGACGGGATGGAACATCCTGCAAGTCCTTGCATGGAAGCGTTATTCCAGTGCTCGTCTAATTTTTCCATTTGTAATTTAGTGTTGCGAAGATCCGCGTGAGAATATTGAAATGCGACGGGCCTTTCATTGGTCGAGGCTAACAAAGTATCACTGTACTGTCGTGGCAAATTTCACGGCTCGTTGAATTGTGGAAAGGGAGCATCCGCATCACCTAAACCCACGCCGAGGCTTTCTTTGTCCTTTGCTAAATCAACCACAATGTTGACTCTGTTCGGGCTTCTATTCGCAGCAGTGCTAAGGTTGCCATCAGCCCACGCGCAATGCAACTACTCCGGAGACAATCCCCTTGTAACCCCCCTTCCCCCCTTCCCCCCGGCCGTCGAAAACACAATCCACTTACCCTCCCTTTCATCTATAGTACCTTCAAAACCTCGCAGATCTCCGAACCACCCACACCCTACACCTGGACCCTCACGTACTTGGCCTCCGGCTGCGACACAGACGTCCAAACCTACTCCGACTACTACAACATCGCCGTTAATGGCACGACATTCACGCCCTCTGGGCCCGCGACAGGGACAATCAGTGCCGCGTCGACTAAAGTCTTGGAAATGTTTACGTTTCCGCAATTGACGGTTACGAGTCTGACGCCGGGGGAGGCAGTTACTGTTGTACGGACACCAGATTTGTGAAGGCGGAGAGGTCTGATGGTAGTTGGGACCGACGGGACGGCCATTGAATACGTATGTTTACGATGAGTTGGATTGAGGTTTAATATAGGTAGGTTTTTTGTTCCTCTTACGGCAATTCGGTATACTCCCACCACGACCGGTTCTTCACCTACTTCTACTGTACCTCTTATTTGTAATGATAATCCCCAGTGGGCTGATGAAAGTCGGTTATTCCTAACGCTACTGTCGTAGCGTCCTCGGTGGGCGGAATCGTTGCTGGTGCCGTGGTTGGTGGAGTCGCCATAACAAGTATCATTGCATTTGCATGGTATAAAGTGCAAACCCATCGAAGTTCCTTAGATCGCGCCACTACTACTCCGCCACCACCGTTGCCGGCAAGTCATGAACAGATCAGTCAGCCTAGCTATATGGAAATTGCTTCTGGACAAGTGATGGGGGAGGATTCGGACCATCGAGGGACAAGTATTCGCGATCGGTATCCAGAGACCTTATAAGGGCGTTTATTAGTCAGAGGACGATCTGATCAAGACAGTTGCAGTGGTGGGAAAGTTGGATCTGATGGTTGATGCATCTCTGGGAGTATGAATAGTGATTCTTGTAATAAGTAAAATCTAGTAATGAAATATTGTAATTAATCAGAGTCGAGTCACAGACGTTCTCTATTCATCTTCTACAGCTGCAGCTGATAACCATCTACATAGATGCTTGAAAGCTCTTCCGTTTTGCCGAATTTCCAAACCTGGACAGGCCCCTCTCCGCTTCGCCAAATTTCGATTCGCGTCCCGCAATTCCCATTTCCCTGACCGACTTCCCTTTCCTCCCTCGCAAATGTCCCACCCAGTAATGGCATTCGGTCGGTCCAGGAACCGAGCCGAAACCGGAGCCGACCTGGTCAGCTGATTATCGACTCGATCTCGGTCACAGCTATGTCAGAGCCGGCCCGAATCGGGTCCTAGGTCTCCAGAACCGATGTAACCCCAAACCCGAGCCGAATACCAGAAAGTAAGGCCTAGTCGGTCCTGGAGCCCAGAGCCGAGCCGGCATGATATCACCAGGTCGGGTTGAAATCAGTAATGGGTTCAGGTCAGGATGTGACCGGGTTTGACCTCAATTCGGACCGAGCCGATGAAGAGCGGTCCTAGTATGAAGCAGACCGGTTTCTTGCCGGCTTGGGAATAGATCATGGTGAACCCGACCTGGTTCATTCTAAGAGCCTGGCTGGACCGAGCCGGTGCACTTCGTGGTATAGGAGGTCCTTGACAAGCCCGACCATGGACTGAATCGGGACCGAACCGGGGAACCAGTGAATTCATGTGGATAAGATAGTGACTCTGTGTCTATCTCACAGCGGTGTAACGGGATGTAACGGGTATGGTAGTCTTTTTAGCTTAAAAGGGATAGTTCCCGTTACATTGCAACAATATGACGTTAGACTAGCCAAATGTAACAGGACAATGACTTCCTATACCCCAGAAGTGTGCTATCCCGTTACCATGCAACAATATGACGTTAGACCATCTAGATGTAACAGGACAGTAACTTCCTAGACCCCAGAAATGCCATACCCTGTTACCATGTAACAATATGACGTTAGACTATCTAGATGTAACAGGACGATGACTTTCTGGACCCCAGAAGTGCCATATCCCATTACAATGCAACAATGTAACGGGAAAGTGCATTTTAAAGCCTTGAAATATTGCTATCCCGTTACAAGTTGTAACGGAAATGCTGCAGAAACGAGTGTAATAAGATCCATTCCCGTTACAGACCGACCGGATCTGTTGAAATGTCGCGATGTTACACGAAAGCGGAAGCTCTGGAAGTAGGAAACTCCGGAGATACCGGAAAGCGGAAGCTCCGGATGAGGTGGCATTGATCAAAGATAGAACGAGCTCATGTAGCGTATTGATAAGGCAATTAAGTCTTTAAAGTCATTCCATTGCAACAGGTTATGAGCCCGGAGCAGCTACACTGCTAATCCACTCAAACAAACAAGCAACCGAAGCCTACGATCAACGTAAAAACAACAAGTTACCCAATTCAGAATGTCTATGCAAAAGCACGAGAAATCCGTTATCTTGAAGCCGTTCAAGCCATATGAGTACCTCATCTGAAAGATCCAGGCCAAAGCAACCTTCCGCATCAACGGTCTCCTCCCCATTGTCAAGGGGACCGAGAAGCACCCTAGCTCTAGCATCAGCATTTTCGAAAACGGCGATACCGCAATAACAACTGGCAACGAACAAATTGAATCAATCCTCAACTTCGAGCGTCGCCACGACCACGCGTATCAGGCGTTGATCAATTGCCTTGAAATAACCGAAGCCGTAAAAATATACACTCTCACCAACGTTCATGAGAACTGGAAGCGTCTAAAAGAGGAATATGGACAAATCTCCGATATCAGGAGGAACACCGCTCTCTCTGAGCTCCATTCACTTCGCAAAGAATCAGCAACATCAATGGAGGAGCATATTTGTACCTTTACCAAGCTCCAGACCTTGGTCGACTACCACAAACTACTAACAAGCGCTCCAATGACCAAAGAAGACGTTAACATGATCTTCATGATGTCGCTCGGGAACGATTGGAAACTCTACCGCCAAGCAATGAGCACCAGAATTACTGTCATGACCACAGCGCAATTGTTTGCGGAAATGCGTTCCCTCGAGATGGTCAACCAGAAGGACGAAGACCCTGATAAAACAACTGGAAAAGTCCTCAACACCCACAGCAAACATCCTGGAGTAGGAATGAAGAAGAGGAAACACAAGAATGGAAAGCCATACGATAAAAATCAAAACAAAAATAAGAATAAAAAATGGCACCCTGGAATGAAAGGGTATAAGAAGTGCGATTATTGCGACAAGGAAGGGCACCTGGAAGCAGACTGCTTCAAGAAGAAGCGCCAAGACAACAACAACTCCTCAAACAACAATTCATCAAATAAAAACGATTCCCACGATAATTCTGGTGGCTTCAGCAACTACGGTTACGCCATGTGTATCAAGGTGCTAAGCTCCAAACACAAGAATGCAGAGGAAGAGGATAAGCATGGCTGGATCATAGACTCAGCAGCTAATATCAACCTCACTCTACACAAGAATCGACTGAAAACGTACTCAAAGTTCGCCAAGCCCCAAAAGCTCATCGGACTCGGAGGAAGCCAAAGCAACGCCCACGGCTTCGGATATGTTACCTTGCGCGATACAGAAGGAAGAACACATGGAGGAATACGTGTGCTCCTCTTTCCTGATGCGGAATACCCAATTCTGTCACTAATGAATCTACGCCAAACAGGACTCGATTTTCAATTTTACCGGCGATGAAACCTTCAAATTAGCCGCGAAAGGTGGATTCAATCTTTCTGGGTATTCTGAGGACAACATCCTATACATCCGAGACACATGTACGTTTGTAAGCCTCATGATGACCATCAGGGGCTCCAAAAAGCGAAGGACTGGGGACAAAGAAGCCTTTGGCGACGAGGTGAAGAAAAGTGGTGATGAGAATGTTCCAAATCAGGAAATCATGGAGCATGTGACACCAAGCCAGCCAATCACATCGATGGATTTGGTGCTGGATTCAGAAGGTGATATGTCAGCAATCACGACATCACCGAAAATTAACACAAAAATCAAGGTCAAAACACCTCGTATTCCTCCAAATCTCTGGCACCTTCGTTTGGGCCACGCAAGCCGTTCCACTCTCTCCCACATACCTCAAATCAAAGCTACCTTCGACTCCAATCACTGTCAAGCCTGTATTCTAGGCAAATCGACGAAAACGCCGTATTATGCCGACGAGTTCACCGCAAACCACAAAATCGTGTATATCCACTCAGATACCTGCGGACCCTTTCCAGCATCGTTCTCAAGGTTGATTTATTATATCACCTTCGTATGCGACCACACTCGACATGTCTGGGTGTATCCGCTGCCCAACAAGAAGGCCGCGACCATCAAAAATATCTTCGCGAAGTGGAAAGCTGAAGTTGAACTCGAATCAGGATACAAGATCAAATGCATCAGAACTGATGAAGGAGGGGAATACGAGCGTGAAATGATAACCTACTTCGAGTCCATGGGCATCAAGTACCTCCTCACAGCACTATACAGTCCTCAATCGAATGGAGTCGCCGAGAGGCTCAACAGGACCCTCATCGACATGATGCGAACTATACTCATCAACGGCAACATGCCACACGAATTTTGGGCTGAGGAACTAGTCTATGCGGCGTACATTAAGAACAGGCTTCCAACAGGCTCCCTGAAAGACTACAAAACGCCATACGAGATGTATCATGATGTCCCTCCATCTTACGACCACCTTAGACCCTTCGGCTTGATTTGTTAAGTATCAATACCCTCGCAAGGTCGAGAGAAGCTCTCAAAGCTAGAGCCGCGAGCCCAGAAGGCATGCATACTGCAATGCGTGTCAAAATCAGGAACCTACAAAGTCTGGAACCTGGAAACAAGAAAAGTTGACGTTTCAAAAGACGTCACCTTCTGCGAGACGCAGTTCCCATCTAGAAGGGATTTTGAGCAGGCCAACACGCCTGAGGCCAACGCGCCAAGGACCAATGTGTCTGATAACGTCAACGCACCTATGGCCAACGTGCCAACGCCGCAAATCTTCCGTGAAATCGTTGTTGAGAAGCCTCCACCTGGAGCGCACATGTATACAGCTAAGGAGCCTCAAAAACGAGGACAAATCTACGAGCCTTCAACTTACGAAGAAGCTATTTCTTGCGCTGAAGCAGAGCACTGGCGCAAAGCCATGAATGATGAGATCAATTGCATCATGAAAAACAAGACCTGAAGGACGTGCGAGCTCCCAAAAGGTCACAAAGCGATAGGATGCAAGTGGGTATACAAGATCAAGGTCGACGGGAACGACAAATCGATAAAATACAAGGCATGGCTAGTCGCCAAAGGCTATTCACAACAAGCCGGTATCGACTTTGATGAAACCTTTGCCCCCGTCATGCGCATCGAGACAGTGTGCTTGTTATTTACGCTGGCAGCATTCTTCAGCTTGGAAATCATCCAGATTGATACCAAAACAGTGTTCCTCCATGGCACGAGCGATCTAGCACTCTACATTCAACAGCCGCCTGGCTTTATCGATCAAAGCAACCCCTCAAAGGTCCTCGAATTGTTGAAATCACTTTACGGCCTAAAGCAGGTGCTAAGAATTTGGTACATACTGTTGCTATCACATCTCCTCAAACTCAGGTTCATCGCGCTAGAATCAGACCCGAGCATCTACATACACCCAAAAACAGGGGTAATCCTTGTGGTTTACGTCGATGACATCCTCATTTTTGGTCGAACAAAATCGCAATGCGATGATGTGTATCACGAGCTCAAGAAACAATTCGATATGCAATATATCGGCGCACCCACAACATTCCTTGGTCTCAACATCATATGACCAAACCATCATTCCATCTCAATCAATCAAAAAGGGTACATCGAAAGAATGGTGAAGAGATTTCACATGAAAGATGCAGCTCCAAGAATCACGCCAATGCATGCGTCGCTTCACCTACATGAAGCACAAGAAGGAGAGGGAATGGCTGACCAGAAGGAATATCAAGAACTCATCGGCTCGCTAAATCATGCAGCTGTGTATTTCAGGCCAGACATCGCCAACGCGGTTTCAAACCTCGCCAGATACCTCTAAAAACCAACCACAACGCACATATGAGAAGCTCAGCACATGCTAGGATACCTCTACACCACGCGCGAGTTACAAATCAACTATGGAGGCGCTCCAGACATCAACATGCATGGTTACGCAGACACAAACTGGGGTGGTGATGTGAATACAAGGAAGTCAACAACAAGGTATCTATTCGTAGTCAACAACGGCGCCATCTCATGGACTTCGCAACGCCAAACAACCGTTGCGCTATCTACAATGGAGGCAGAGTATATGGCGCTATCTGACGCAACAAGAGAAGCCATTGCAAAGCACCAGCTAATGCAAGAACTCCGAATACACGTCGAATCTCCCCCAAAAATCAGCTATCCTCCGCGAATCCACTGCGACAACCAAGGCGCACTCGCTATAGCCGAGAATCCTGTCAATTATCAACGCTCGAAGCACATAGACATTCGCTATCACTTCGTACGTCACGCAATACAAGACAAGAAGGTCACGGTAACCTACATTGCTACAAAAATGCAAATCGCAGATATCCTCACAAAAGCGCTCAGACCTCTGCAGCGTCACGAGAATGTGAACAGGATCTTTGGTCCACAAAGAAGGAAGGGAATTTTGAAATGATGCGATGTTACACGAAAGCGGAAGCTCTGGAAGTAGAAAGCTCCAGAAGTAGGAAACTCCAGAGATACCGGAAAGCGGAAGCTCCGGATGAGGTGGCATTGATCAAAGATAAAAGGAGCTCATGTAGCGCGTTGATAAGGCAATTAAGTCGTTTAAAATCATTCCATTGCAACAGGATCCCAGTTTAGGTAAGGACAATTTTCAACCCGACCTGGTGACGTCGGTCTAGAACTAGCTCTTGAACTCGGTCGGCTCTAGGGGGATCAGCTCCGCGATGCACTCCAGGACCGACTATGTTGAAGATGTTGGGACCGATAGTAGGTTTGACATCATCTTGGATCTGGTGATCTAGGACCCGAACCGGGCCAGATCTGACAAAGATCTGACAAAGATCGAGCCGGGGACTGATAAACCAGGTCGGGGTGAGTTTTGGGTCCGGTCCTGGACCGACCGAATGCCATTACTGACGGGGAGCCATCAATGTCAAATACGACGATGATGTTGTTGTTGTCCACGCTTTGAACGGCACTCGAAGATCGTCGAGGGCCCCGTGAATTTTCTTGGAATTTCGTGTACCCCGTAAATCCTAGTCACTTTGCCGGGATTAAATACGGTAGTTCTTTCCACCAATCCCGTTGTCTGACAACCATCCAAAAAGTTCAAAAAATGGGCCCAAAGGTTCGAAAATAAGGCCCTTTTTTAACACCTTATAACTACCGTCTCACGGTTTCGCTGAAGCACACTCACTTATTTGACTTCCCCCTGTAGTCAATATTCGCAGGCGTCCATCGATGATTCCGTTCCAGGGTCCAATCGCCCCCGTTCCGCGCCCATAGCGTCGCAATTTCTCCGCCCGCAACAGCCAATCACCCCCCCAACCGCCACCAATTATTCCGTCCCCTCTCCCCAACATCCCAGCCACACACCGCGATGTCCTCACCCCCACCCCCATTCCCAGATCACTCAAGTCCGCACAAAAACCAAGGACCGGACGGAAGCGATGTCACAGCTGCCGGATACGACGTTGGAAGTCACCCGCGCAGACGGATACGTGTTGTCTTCGGATGTGAGCAGGCTGGATTACGAGCGCATTCACGCGTGGATTTCGGGGGATTGTTATTGGGCTATTGGACGCGGGTATGATGTTGTTAGGGGGTCTGTGGAGAATTCGTTGGCTTTTGGGGTGTATGTTCCGGGGGATGAGGGGGCTTGGGAACAAATTGCCTTCGCACGCGTTGTCACCGATTACTGTCTCTCCCCTTCTCCCCCCAAACCCTCGCCATCCCTCTCTTCCCTGACCCTCCCTCCTCCTCCCTTTTTCTCTCTGTTTCATTCACCGGCTTGACTTTGACTTTGGCTTTGACTCTGACTGATCATTGACAGACACGTTCGCCTGGGTCGACGACATCTACGTCTCCCGCCCGCATCGCCGAAAAGGCCTAAGTCACTTCCTGCTCCAACATATCAATACCCTTCTACGCGAGAAGCTGCGGATCAAACATGTGGTGCTGTATACGCATGATGCGCAGGAATTATATGCGCGGCATGGGTATGTGGTTTTTGATGAGCTTACTAGGACGAGGTGGATGAGTCTGCCTGCTGCGACTGGGGGAAATGGTATTACTGTGGGAAAGGTTGAGGAGCAGTCGGTGCCGGCGCCGGTGCCGGTGGGGATGGTTGCGAGGGAGGCGTAGGGGGGAGAGGTTGAATTATGAGGTTGGATGATGGCGGGGGGTGGGTTTGACGTCTCAGTACGTGGAGATGAGTTAGCTTTTTCGTCAGGCATAGATGGTTCTGTTGAGGGAATCACTCTTCACACGGACGAAGGAGTATTCCCCATGTTCTAGAACCGCCATACGAATTTGGAGGAAATGGGTACATCTCGTTGAAATACATCCAATCCGACTAGCCAAGCATGATGGGGAGGTCCTTCGAGCTGGATCTCGTATCTTTTTGATTGTTAAACCGAGCTGCTCAATATCCCAGAATCTAGACAACGTTTGCCAGCCCTTCCCTTCCATAACACCGTCTTCACCCATTCTCTTCGCTTCCAGTCCCACCTACTCACCGAAAACTATCACCGAGAGAATCTTCGAATATATGTCAAATATATGTCAGAGAACGGTCGCCTCGATCGGGGAGTAAATCGCAGTCATATAGCCGGCGATCCGGCAAAACTCATCCGAACTCCCCACATCCACCCCGCAACACCAGCAACGCCAATCGCGCCCGCCGTCCCCACGCACCTAAATCCCTGTCCTCCCTCCCTCGCAGCCCTTCCCTTTCCCTTCCACCACGCACTCAATTCACCGCATCCCTCAGATCGATATAAACCGTACGTAACGTCGCGATGACTCCCACCATCGGCATCCCCGAACTCATCCTCCTCGCCCTCCTAGCCTTCTTCTCCTACAAGTACTTCACGCGCGACCCCCGACGGGCGCACCTCCCGCCCCACGTCCGCGGCTGGCCCGTCCTGAACCAGACGCTCGACCAGCTGGTCGACAATCCGATCCCCATGATCCAGCAATGGGCGCGGGACTACGGCGAGATCTTCCGCACCACGAGCGGCACTACCATGTTCATCTGGATTAATAGTCGCAGGGCGTTCAAGGAGTTGATTGATCGAAGGAGTGCGATTTATTCGAGTCGGCATCCGCAGCCTATGGTTTGGAGGAGCAGTGGGGGGAAGAGGATGGTGTTTATGCCTTATGGGAAGGATTGGAGGGCGATTCGGAATATCATTCACAGGGTACGTATGGTCCGTTGACGGCTTGCTGGCGGGTGTTTTGGATATGGAGTTCGCGGAGGGGGGTGCGATTGGGGTGCGCTGGATGGTGGTTTGGGGTCGGGAGCTGATGGTTAGTTATTGACGCCGCAGATGTCGAGGAGTTATTCTCCCATACAAGAGTTTGAGGGGAAACAGTTGATGGTGGATTTACTCGACAGATCAGAGGATTTCTACATGCACAACCGACGTTACTCCGCAAGTGTCATAATGCAAGTCGTCTACGGCCACAGAATCCCCGAATGTACCCTCCCCTCATACATAACCCCTCGTCCGCGTTCCGTGCGCCATCCCTCTTCCCCCACTGTCAGTGAGGTATCTAACGCTCAGGGGACTGCGACGAGATCCGCCAAATCTACGGCGTCCTAGCCCGATTCGCCTCCTTCCGCCGTCCAGGGGCATTCCTAATCGACGTCCTCCCCGAACTCGAAAATGTGCCTTTCTACGATGCACTAAGTGGCTGGAAGAAACTCGGGGATGATATCCATCAGAAAGATGCGGCGGTGTTTGCCTATTTCTGGAATAGAATGAAGCGCGAGATTGAACAGGGGGTCGCGCCACATAGTTGGGGAAAAGGGTTTGTGCAGAGTGATTATGCGAAACATGGGATTGATGAGATGGGTGCTATTTATACTGCGTAATCCCCCTCTTCTTCTTCCCCTCGCCCCCTCTTTGCGACTGATGTCCCATGTGCACTGTTCTCGTTAACTTGATTTGCGATTGTTTGCTGGGATTGGAGTTGAGTGAGCGGGGGCTGACTTGATAGAGGGACTATGATTGAGGCGGGGAGTGAGACTACTGCACAAGTTTTAAACAATACCATCGTGGGATTATTATCGAATCCCGATGCCGTGAAAGCATGCCACGAAGAACTCGATCGCGTCATCGGCGATGATCGTACTCCCACCTTCGACGACGAGCCCAACCTCCCCTACATCCGGGCCCTATCCAAGGTCTCCCCGCCCTCTGCCTATCCAACATATGCACTATAATTATAACATCTGACGACCGTGTAGGAAACCTTGAGATGGCGAGCAATCAATAAAGTCGGCCAAAACCATTATGTTACCGAAGACGATTGGTACGAGGGATACTTTATCCCCAAGAACACGATCATCATGATGAATTTATGGGCCATGCATTATGATCCGGAATTCTACCCGGAGCCGGAGAAGGTAAGCTCATCCATCTCCTGCGGTTTGGTTGGTTGATGGGGTAGTATAAGCCAGAGAGGTTTTTGCATCATGATCTTACGAGTGGGGAATACGCTGCTCATCCCGACGTCAATGAACGGGACCACTTCTCCTTCGGCGGAGGTCGACGAATTTGGTACCCCCCTGTCCCCGACAAACTACCCCCCCTGGGTCTCTAAAGGATTATTTGAACTAACCATTTCCATTATAGTCCAGGACTCCATGTTGCGGAACGGAGTATCTTTCTTAACCTCGCACGCCTACTCTGGGGCTTCAACATCGAACACGCCAAAGAC
>Ga0302325_10011195_pt1 | contig 19345 bp, 17 predicted proteins | sample Palsa_T0_2_FD_201948 | JGI IMG/M metagenome (GOLD analysis project Ga0302325, IMG submission 201948) | Peat permafrost microbial communities from Stordalen Mire near Abisko, Sweden - Palsa_T0_2 | ecosystem: Environmental > Terrestrial > Soil > Palsa > Peat permafrost | place: Sweden: Abisko...
CCGAACCAGGCCTTCCGGGTGGGCGAGGCGGCCTGGGGCCTGCAGTTCCACCTGGAGGTCACCGCCGCAGCGGTGGAGGGGTTCCTCGACGCGTTCCCCACCGATGCCGCCCGGGCTCCGGGTGGTGCCGTCGCCGTGCGGGCGGCCACGGCCGCTTCGCTCGCCGCTCTGGCCCCCCTGCGTGACCAGGCCTTTGACCGGTTTGCGGCCCTGGTCGCGGGCGGGCGCGGCCTCCCCGTCGGAGGTGGATCTCGGCACGGTTTCGCCGATATTTCTGAATCGTGAACTCTGGCAAAGTCTCTTGTCTCTGAGGCAACTCGGGTCCACAATCGGCGGATGGAGCTTGACGAGGCGCTTTCCTCGCTCGCCGATGGCTTGCGCGAGGAGCGCACCCGGGCCGGGCTGACGCTGGAGCAGTTGGCCCAGCGCGCCGACCTCTCCACCGCCCATCTCTCCCGTCTCGAATCGGGTGACCGGCAGCCCTCCGTAGCGGCATTGATCTCGTTGTCGAGGGCGCTCGGGGTGTCGATGAGCACATTGCTCGGAGAGCGCCGGGGCGTGCCGGCCATCGCGGCCTACCCACCCGAGCGGGCGACCCACGAGGCCAACGGCCTCACCATCGCACCGTGCAGCGGGTTCCCGGGCTCCTCGACACTCGAGGCGTTGCAGATCCGCATCAGCGCGGACCGCGCTGCCTCGGAACCGGCCCGCCACCGCGGCGAGGAATGGATCTACGTCGTGAGCGGGCAGCTGCGGCTCGAGTTCGACGGGCAGGTGCACCTTCTCCATGCCGGCAGCACCGTGCACTTCGACGCCAACCGCCCGCACCGCCTCGGAGCGGCGCAGGGCACCGTCGAGGTCATCGTCGTGGCAGCCGACGCACCCAACGACTTCCGCAACCACCCCCTTTTCAGCGCATCCATCAGCGACCACTGAGGAGACCCACCATGACGATGCTGACCGAGCTCGAGGGCACCGGGGAGAAGTTCTCTGTCGACTCCCTGCTGGACGTCCGGGCGCGCACCCGCAGAGCGGTGCACCTGATCGCCGACGAGGTGCAGCCGGGCATGTCGGAGGACGAGGCCAAAGCCATCGCCCGCGACATTCTCAAGAAGATGGAGATGCGGCGCGGGTGGCACCACATCATCGTCCGGTGTGGACCCAACACGACGAAGGACTTCATGGAGAAGTCAGAGCCCGGTGTGGTCTTGGGTGAAAACGACATCTTCTTCGTCGACATAGGGCCGATCTACGGCGATACCGAGGGCGATGCGGGCGACACGTTCGTCTTCGGGTCGGATCCCGACCACCTCCGGGCCAAGAAAGAAGTTCGGCAGATCTGGGACGAGGTGCGCGAGGAGTGGTCCACCAACGGCAGCACGGGCAAGGAGCTCTACGACTACGCCACCTCGGTGGCGGCCGGCTACGGGTGGAAGTTGAACATGGACCTCTCGGGCCACCGTTTGTCCGAGTTCCCCCACTCCGCCCACTACGACGGCCCCCTGGCGGAGGTCGAGTTCCGGCCGAGTCCCGGCCTGTGGGTGCTCGAGATCGCCATCGCCCACCCCGAGCGGAAGTTCGGTGCCTTCTACGAGGACCTGCTGCTCGAGGACCAGTCGTTCCCCGACTGAACACAGAGGTGGTCGACAGCTTGCAATCCGTTCGGGACCAAGACAAGGAGAGACGATGACAACGAGTGCCGGCACGAGGGATGTCTCGGCCATGCAGAAGATGCATGGGCTGCGAACAAACGTCCTCGGCTTCCCCGCCCTGTTCGCGCAGTCGGTCGCGCTGATCTCACCCACCATGACAGCCGTGCTCATCATCCCCTTGGCCTTCGCCAGCGCGGGACAGGGGACGTGGTTGGCCTACGCCTTCGGCACCGTCATGCTGCTCTTCGTGGTCTTCTGCCTGAACCAATTCGCGAAGAGATCATCCTTTGCCGGCTCCATGTACGCCTACACCGCCAAGGGACTCGGGCCCAGCGCGGGTGTGTTCTCCGGCTGGACCCTGATCTGGGCCTACTACTTCATCGCCGTAGCGGGCCTGTGCGGCTTCGCCGTGTTCTGCGCGCAGCTGCTCTCGGCGCTCGGGTACCACGGCTCCGTCCATCCGATCATCTTCTTCGCCATCAGCGCGGCGGCCTGCTGGCTGGTCGCCTACAAGGACATCCGCGTGTCCTCCATCCTGACCCTGGTCTTCGAGGCCGCCTCCGTGGCGTGCATCACAGCCCTGGCCTTCGTGATCCTGTTCAAGCACGGCTTCAAGGTGGACACGAAGCAACTCAAGCTGAGCGGCGTCGACGTGCGGGGTATGGGCCTGGCGGTTGTGGCCTGCATCTTCTCGCTCGTCGGATTCGAGAGCGCCACGACCCTCGGAGGCGAGGCGAAGAACCCACGCCGCAACGTCCCGCGGGCCGTCATCGCCAGCCTGATCATCACGGGCCTGTTCATGGTCTTCATGGCCTACGTCGAGGTCGGGGGAACCAACAACTACGGTGGCTCCTGGACGAGCGGCCCGCTCATCTACCTGGCGGAGCTCTACGGCGTGTCCTTCTTCAAGATCCCGATCTGCATCGGAGCCATGGTGAGCTTCTTCTCGCTGTCGCTCTCGTGCCTCAACGGCGGATCACGGATCATGTACCCGATGGCCCGCCACGGCATCTTCTCTGGGCACTTGGGGCGGGCACACGCCACCAACCGCACCCCGCACGTCGCGGTGACCTTGTACATCGCCATGATCTTCGCCCTACCGGCGTTCCTGATGATCTTCACCAACCCGCTCACGGCCTTCGGCGACGCGGGCACGCTCGCGGCCTTCGGCTTCCTGGTGGCCTACTACCTCATCACGGTGGCGGCGCCGGTGTACCTCAAGAAGCTGGGCGAGCTGCGCCCCGGCAACGTGGTCCTGGCCTCCATTGCCGTGCTCTGCCTGCTCGTGCCCACGATCGGCAGCTTCTACCCGACGCCCGCATGGCCGGTGAACCTGTTCCCCTACATCTATCTGGGGTACATGGCGGTCGGTGGCACCTGGCTGTTCATCGTCAACCGTCGCCGGCCGGGGATCCTGGCCGACATAGAGGCTGACCTGGAGCGGGCGCCGGAACTCATCGCCGAGGAGGGCGTGGAGATCGAGGAGAGCGCGCCACAACCGGCCATGGCCTGAAGCGATCCTCCGGCGGAGGTGAGGCTCGCGAGATTTCAGCCATGTGAACTCGGGCCGATCCCCTTGTTCTGGCGGTGGCGGCGGGCCACTATCGGCAGGGTCAGGTCCGTCGGTCCCCCCGTGCTCCCGGCGTCCTGACGACGGACAGTCTCTCCAGCAAGGTCCGCAGCCGGCCCGCCCGACTCCCCCCGGGCGGGCCGTTGCGCGCCCGGGATCAGATGAAGTCGGACAGCCCTTCCCACCCGGCGGGCGGCGGGGCCAGGTGCCAGAACTGCTCGGGGACGCGGCCCTCCATGCGGGCGCTGAGCGCGTGGTCCTGCTCGAGCGGGGCGATCTGCGACGTGTAGCACCAGATGGCGCGTCGCTTGCGCTCCTCATCGGGCACGTGCGGGATGATGGCGGGCGTGGGCCACGGATGGGCGCGCAAGAGCTTCGCCACCCGCCAGGCGAGCAATCCCGGCAGGTGCTTGTAGCCGTGGTCTTCGTAGCAGAACCACTCGCGTTCGGGTTGCTCCTGACGCACCAGAAGGCAGGCGTCGTGCACCATCACATGATCGGGATTGCCCAGACCCATCGGAAAGAACACTGAGGTGGGATTCAGTTCGGCAATGGTGGCGGCGAGCACGGGGGCCACCTCGGCCGGCTTCGGGCGATCCGGTGGTGCCAGGTACTGGTGGTCCGAGAACTCCAGCCACCGATAGGCGGATTCGAGGACGGACATGGCGGCAGCGTCCTCCTCGCGTCGGGCGGCGACGACGTCGTCGCCGGAGACGAACCCGCCGAGGGCGTCCCACTCCGACGGCACGTCAGGGTAGGCGGGCGGCCGGCCGCCGAGCACGGTGACGACCGTGGTGTCCCCGTAGCTCGCGATCAGGTGGCCCGCCCCCATGGCGGCGTCGTCGAAGTGAGGGGAGACGACGAGGAGGCGGCGCAGTGCTGCGGGGTCCACCTCTCCCCACGTCGGTTCGGCGAACGTGCTGGTCATGCCCGGATCATACGGGCACGTCGTCGATCTCACCGGCGACGTGGCGCCGGAAGACCGGCAGCAACGCGCCGATCACGGCGGCACCGACGATGCAGGCGAGGCCACCCGAGACGATGGAGAACTCAATGCTCGTGAGCGAGGCGACGGCGCCGGACTCCATGTCGCCGAGACGGGGGCCGCCCTGCACCACGGCCATCTGAATGGAGGACATGCGGCTGCGGAACCTCTCGGGGATGGAGCTCTGCAGCATGGTGTTGCGCAGGACGGCGGAGATGACGTCGGCCCACCCCGCCAACGCCAACAGGACGAGGGCGATCCAGAGCGTGTCGGTGAACCCGAAGAGAGCGATAGCCGCACCCCAGACGGAGACCGCCACGATCACCGCCCAGCCCTGGCGGCGGAGGTTGGCCACCCACCCCGTGGTGACCGCCCCGATCAGCGCGCCGACGCCCGGAGCGGCGTACAGGAAACCGAGGGTGATGGTGCCGCCCCCGAACACGGCGCCCGCCATGGCGGGGAACAGGGCCCGGGGCATGCCGAAGACCATGGCGTTGATGTCGATCAGGTAGACACCCTGGAGGGCCTGGCGGGAGCGCAGGTAGCGCAGGCCCTCCCTGGTCGACTGCCAGGGGGAGAGGCCGGCGGCATCATGGGCCGGCGGGATGGGGTGGAGCATGGCCGAGGTGACGGCCGCGACCACGAACGAGGCGGCATCGAGCCCGAAGACGAGTGGGAGCCCGACGCCGAGCAGCAGTCCGGAGAGCGCGGGCCCCACGATGACGCCCACCTGGAAGACGATCTGGGTCATGGCGGCGGCGGCAGCCAGGTGCCGCCGCTCCACCATGCCCGGCACGGCCGCCGAGCGGGCGGTGCTGGAGAATCCGAAGAGCCCGGCCGCCAGGGCGCTGACGACGTAGAGCACGGCGAGCGAGGGATGGGGCACGGCGGCGTTGAGGGCCAGGGCGCCGCTGGTCAGCACCATGGCGAGTGTCGTCCAGACCATGATGCGTCGTTTGTCGACCGAGTCGCCGATGGGCCCCGCGGAGAGGGCGCCGGCGAGGAAGGGGAAGAGCTGGGCCAGGCTGATCGCGCCCACCTGCAGCGTCGAGTGCGTCATGGAGTACACCTGGTAGGGGATGGCCACGACGGTCAGCTGGGTCCCGATGACGGAGATGAGCTGACCGATGAAGAGGAGACGAAAGTCGCGACTCTCCCGCAGCGGGGTGGTGTCCACCAGGATCCGGCCCGGCATGGCCTTCAGCCTAGGGTCGGGTCCGGCGTGATCGCGAGGTGGTCAGGAGAGCTGTTCGCCGAGGTCGGCGATGGAGATGTCCCAGGCAGCCGGCCAGTCGTTCGTACGCAGGAGCGCGTCGCTGCCGCCGTCGCAGAACACCACCGATCCGCAGAAGAAGGCGCCGTCGGGACCGAGGAGCAGGTCGACAACTGCGGCGATCTCCTCGGCCCGGCCCGGCCGGCCCGCAGGGATGGGCAACATGTCGAGCATCGGGCCGGCCTTGGCGTCGGCACGCATGCCCGCCACCATCGGCGTGTCGATCATGCCCGGGGCGATGGCGTTGAGGCGGAACCCCGACCCCGCCCAGTCCGGTCCCGTGGCGTTCCGGCGCACCCAGTGCGCCACGGCCAGCTTCGTGGCCGGGTAGGTCGCGAGGGAGCCGCGGGCGTCGGCGATCCGCGCGCTCAGCTCCTCGTCATGGCGCAGGCAGGCCTCGACGAGGTCGGCGGGGACCGCCGGCTGCACGGTCGTCGAGTTCGAGCTGATCGCCACGGCGGCGCCGCCCGGGCTCAGCAGGGGGCGCAGGCCTTCGAGCAGGTCCACCGTGCCGAAGTAGTTCACCGAGGCCAAGAGCGAGCCGGCCCGGCCCGGCAGGCCGGCCAGCCCGGCACAGGTCACGACGCCCGCCAGCTCGCCGCCGCTCTGTTCCGTCGCGCCCTCCACGGCGCGGCGGCGCCCCGCGGGTGTGGACAGATCGGCCACGACGTCGGACGCGTCCTTGTCGACGCCGATGACGTTCCAGCCCGCGGCGCCGAGTCGCGCCGCGGTGGCAGCGCCGATGCCCGACGCGGCGCCCGTGATAACGACCGTGCGATCAGGCAGCGGGTCGCGCCTTCAGGAGGGCGAGCGCCTTGTCGGCGTGCGAGCCCATGGAGACCTCGGAGTGAATGACGTCGAGGATGGTCCGGTCGGTGTCGATGACGAAGGTGGACCGCTTGACCTTGAGGAAGCTGACGCTGCGCTTGACGCCGAATTGCGCGGCCACCTCGCGGTCGGGGTCCGACAGGAGGGGAAAGCCGAGCGACTCCTTCTCGTCGAATTGCTTCTGCTTGTCCACGGTGTCGGCGCTGATACCGACAGGCTGGGCACCGACGGAGGCGAACTCGCCGGCCATGTCCCGGAAGTGACAGCTCTCCTTGGTGCAGCCGTAGGTCATGGCGGCCGGATAGAAGAACAGCACCACGGGCCCGTTGGCGAGGAAATCACTGAGCTTGCGCGGTGCCCCCGTCTGGTCGGGGAGCGTGAAGTCAGGAACAACGTCGCCTTTTTGCATGCGCTCAATGTAGGGCGATGCGGCGCGCCGTGCCCGATTACCCCTCGAAGCGGAAGCCGACGCCCCGGACGGTGACCAGGTGGCGGGGGTTCGCCGGGTCGGGCTCCACCTTCCGGCGCAGTCGCTTGATGTGGGTGTCGAGCGTGCGGGTGTCGGTCAGCTCCTGGTCCCACCAGAGCCGGTCGATGCACCAGTCGCGGGTGACGACCTGGCCGCTGTGCGACATCAAGAGAGCCAGGAGGTCGAATTCCTTCCGGGAGAGCTCGACGGGGACCTCGTCGACCGTCACCTCGCGGCGGCCGGCGTCCAGGCGTACCGGTCCCACGGCGAGGACCTCTTCGTGGTGTTCGGCCACGGCCACCCCGCGCCGCAGCACGGCCCGCATGCGGGCGACGAGCTCGCGCAACCGGAAGGGCTTGGCCACGTAGTCGCTGGCGCCCAACTCCAACCCGAGCACGATGTCGACCTCGGAGTCGCGCGCCGTCACCATGATGATCGGGACGGGTTTGAGGCTGCGCATCTGTTGGCAGATCTCGATCCCGGACTGGTCGGGGAGCATGACGTCGAGCAGGACGAGGTCCGGGTGCACGCGGTGGAAGAGCCGCAACCCTTCGTGCCCGTCGCCCGCGGACTCTACCGCGAACCCCTCGCGGGTCAGTCCCGAGGCCAATGCCTGACGGTAGGACTCCTCATCGTCGACCACCAGCACCAACGGCCTGTTGTCCCGGGCCGGGCCGGGACTGGGGGGCCGGCCGCTCACCGCCGGTGCGTTTGCGATTGCCACGCCGTATTCAGTTTCAGGCAGCGTCGTGGGGGGCCCGGGGTGACCTGAACGGGAGAGGAGCAGGCGACGTCGGTGGACGGGGGGTAGATCGCACCGGCGCCGCCTGAGGATGCGGGGAGGCGAATACCCGCACCCAGGTGACCAAGGATCGGAGGAGCCCGCTGCCCCGCCGGGGCAATGGGCGGATCGCGACGATGTCGGCCAGGGATTCCTGGCCGCGCTCACGAGCGGGACGGGCGCCCCGGCCCGGATGATCCATCTGCCTCTGAACGATCGCCATTGGTCCTCACGCTAGGAAGCCGAGGTGAACGTGCCGTGAAACCGTTGCAACCAACAAGTGTGCTGGAGGTGAACTCTTCACAGCCTGCAATCCTGCTCAGAGGATTACGCTCCGGGACACACGAGTGGGAGGTACCGAATGACCGAGGCCATGGGCCACGGCGTAAACCAGCGCAAGGCCATACAGATGACGCCCGACGAGGTTGCTGCGTTCCTTGCGGAACGGCGGAACATGACGATGTGCTCCCTCTCTCCGGACGGGTCGATCCATGCGGTTGCCATGTGGTACGGGTTCTTGGACGGTTGCGTCACCGTGGAGACGAAGGCCAAGTCGCAGAAAGTGCAGAACCTCCGCCGGGACCCTCGCCTCACCCTCCTCTTCGAGGACGGCGACTACTACGAGGAGCTGCGCGGGGTGGAGCTGGTCGGCCTGGCGGAGATCGTCGACGACCCCGACCAGCTCTGGAAACTCGGAATCAGCGTCTACGAGCGCTACAACGGTCCGTACACGGACGAACTCAAGCCGATCCTGGAAATCATGCTGCACAAGCGGGTGGCCGTGAAGCTCAACGTCGAGCGCACCGTCAGCTGGGACCATCGTAAGTTGGGACTGCCGTCGACGCGTCCCGCTACGTGAAATTCGCCGTCCGGCAGGCGGTCGCGGTGCCGCCGGCCCGGGCGATCGCGGCGTACGGCTCTCCGGCGTTCTACGAGGGGCGCGCGGCGCGGGACGACATCGCGGTGCGCGAGGTCGTCCGTCACGACGCGACAGACGACCGCATTCTTCTGGAGGTGCGCTTCGCGTTCACCGGCTCGGTGTCGCCCGCGGTGCGTGCGGTGGTCGACCCCGGGAAAATGTCGTGGATCACCCGGACCGAGATCCTGCTTTCCGAGGATCGTTCCAGCTGGGTGGTGTTGCCCGACCACTACCCCGACCGGCTGAGCGCCAGTGGGGTCTACCGGTTCGAGGAGGGGGACGACGGTCCCGGCACGTGCGACGTCGAGGTCGAGGGCGACCTGAAGGTCCGCGTGCCCATAGTGGGGCGCTCCGTCGAGAAGGTCATCGCCGGCGACCTGCGTGCCTACATCGTCGACGAGGTCATCGGCATCGCCGACTGGGAAGGGTGACCGTCAGCGGCCCGGCTGGTCGCAGATCTTCAGCATCTGGGTCATGCCGTCCTCGATCCCTCCGGCGAGGACATCGATGTCCGGGGTCGAGTCGTAGTCCCCGGTGATCCCGAAGTTGACCTCGCCGTCATAGGAGAAGATCGCAATGCCCACACGCATCTGCCCGCCGAGCGGGACGTAGGGAAAGGCCCGGACCATCCGTCGGCCGGCCGCGTAGAGCGGGAATTGCGGTCCGGGCACGTTCGTGGTGATGGTGTTCACGTTGCGCTGACCCGCCCTGGTGGCGAGGCGCATGCCGAGGGCCAGCAGCATGGGAGGTGCGAAGCCCGACATGGACGTCAGCGCCTCGCCGGCCACCGCCTGGCTCGATTCCTTGAGGTCTTTCATCTGGTCGGTGATGACGTGCAGTCGGAGTGCCGGGTCGTCGATGTCGACAGGGAGCTCGGCGAACATGGCCGAGACCTTGTTCTCGTAGGTCCCGTCGCCGACGGCCCTGCCCGAGGCGTCGCGGGGCCGGACCGAGACGGGGACGAGCGTGCGGACCACCCGGTCCACGTCCTCGTCGCGCGAAAGCAAGAGCTCGCGGAATCCGTTGGTGATGCAGGCCAGCACCACATCGTTGAAGGTGCCGCCGAGAGCCCTGCGCACTCGCTTGATGTCTTCGACCGATGTCGTGGCCCAGGCGTAGCGCCGATGGGGGCCGAGCGGGCCGTTGAGGCTGGAGGGGGGAGTGGGACGTACCAAGCCGGCGAGGGAGAACAGGCCGCTGGCCACTTCGAGCACGTGGCCTGCCATGCGACGGAGCGCCCGCGTCTGCGCCCGCGCCGCCCGGACCTGCTCGTAGGGCGACTGCACGACGTTCTCCAGCGCTTCGACCATGAGCTGGAGGCCGGAAGGCTCGGGCCGCGGCTCCCAGTGCGACGGCTCCGGCCGCCCGGCGTCAGCGCTCAGGTCCATGATCAGCGCCAGCAGGTCCGTTCCGGAAACCCCGTCGACCAACGCGTGGTGTGTCTTGGCCAACATCGCCCACCGGCCGTCCTCGAGGCCCTCGACCACCCAGATCTCCCACAGTGGCCTGGAGCGATCGAGCTGTTGCGCCATCACGCGACCCACCAGCTTGCGCAGCTCGCTCTCGCCGCCGGGAGCGGGCAGCGCCGTGTGGCGCAGGTGGTACTCCATGTTGAAGTGCGGATCGTCGACCCAGACCGGACGCCCCAGCTCGAACGGGACGAAGCGGACCTTCTGGCGGTAGCGCGGAACGAGGTCCAGCTTGGCGTCCACCATGGCGACGATCTCGCCGAAGGGCGGCGGGGGCCCTTCGAAGATGGCGACCGAGGCGATGTGCATGTGGGACACGTGGTCCTCGATATGGAGGAACGACGCGTCCAGCGGGCTCAGGCGGTCAGGACCCATCGCGACCCTCCCCTTCGGCAATATCCCCCAGACTCGAGAGACTACCCCTGAGTCGTCTCGCTTTTCTTGGGTTAGTTAGCCGACGGACGCGGCGCCGAGCCGGCCGCCCAGTGCGGCGGTAGCGGGCGTGGAGAGAATCAGCTCACGCGTCTCCTCGTAGGCGGCCTCGATGACCCGTGGGCTCCGGTCCTCGGCCATGGCGCGCAGCCCCATGGCGCGCCGGGAGCCGATGCCGGGCTCCAGCCTGATCACGACCACGCCGGCCCCTCGGAGCCGGGCTATCTCGCGCTCCATGCGCCGGTGCACCGTCCGCCGGAGCCAGCCGTCGGCTCCGTTGACGCTGCCCCGGGCGGCCGACATGGACGAGATGACGACGACCACGTCGAGTTCCTCGGACCGCAGCACGTCGGCGTTCGTGGCCGAGTGCACTCCGCCGTCGACGTATTCGGTGCCCCCGATGTCGACCGGCTGGAAGTAGCCGGGGATGGCGCAGGAGGCGAGGACGGCGGCGGCCAGGCGTGCCGGAGGGGCGCCCGGCCGGCCGAAGACGACCCGCGCCCCGTCCGAGCGCCTCACCGTGCAGATCCGCAATCCCTCCGGCCAGCGACTGCCCATGTGTTCATCGAGGCCGCGGGCCCGCTCGGAAATGTCGATCCGTCCCCTGGGGAGCAGCGTGATGGCCGCGACATCGGGCCGGAAGGCCAGTGGCCGGCGGGCGACCCGCGTGAGGAGCGCAGGGGACGGAAGGTTCCACGGCCGCAGCAGCGAGCGGAGCGACGGTGTCGGGAGCGGCTCCACCTCGGCCGGGAGGATTCGGCGCAGGATGGCCCCGCCCCGCCGTGACGTGGGCACCCCGTAGAGCGATGCCGCCAGGTCCGTCGCGGGAACCCCCACGCGGAGCGCGGCACCGGTGACCGAGCCGGCGGAGGTGCCGACGATGACCGCGGCCTGGCGCGGGTCCCAGCCGGTCTCCCGCTGCAGGGCGGAGAGAACGCCGGCCTGGTAAGCCTGGCCGACGACGCCCCCGGCGCCGAGCACCAGGCCGACTGAAGACGCCTTCGGGCTCTTGAAGCCCCCACGGATCACGTTCATCGTCTCCCCTGTTTACCCGTCAATGCGTGCCTATACCCCTGCAGGGGGGGTTGCAGACCTCGTCGACGGCAGTTGCAGATGGCTGGACCGCCCTGTTCGTCAGGATTCGAGGAAGCGGAGCACGGCCAGCACGCGGCGGTGATCCTTGTCGGACACCGGCAGGTCGAGCTTGGCGAAGATGTTGGCGACGTGCTTCTCCACCGCGCCCTCGCTCACGACGAGCGCGTTGGCGATGGCGGCATTGGAGCGCCCCTCCGCCATCAGTCCCAGGACCTCGCGCTCGCGCGCGGTCAAAACGGAGAGCGAGTCGGTGCGTCGCGTCGCACCGAGAAGCTGTGTGACGACTTCGGGGTCCAAGGCGGTACCTCCTACGGCGACCCGCTCCAGCGCTTCGACGAAGTCGCTGACATCGGCCACGCGGTCCTTCAGCAGGTACCCGATGCCGGCGGCGTCGTCCGCCAACAGATCGGCGGCATAGCGGGTCTCGATGTACTGGGAGAACAGCAGGATGCCCAGGCCCTCGTGGCGGGCGCGCAGCTCCAGCGCCAGGCGCAGGCCCTCGTCGGTGAAGGTCGGTGGCATGCGGATGTCGATCACCGCCACGTCGGGGGGGTTCTGGGCCACGGAGCTGCGGAGCGCCACCGGGTCCCCGACGGCGCCGGTGATCGTGAAGCCGCGATCGACGAGGAGCTGGACGAGGCCGTCGCGCAGGATGGCGGAGTCCTCGGCGATGGCGATGCGGAGCGCGCCGACCATCAGGAGGCGAGCGGCAGGTCGACGGTGACGACGGTGGGCCCGCCCGGCGGGCTGACGAGGTACAGCTGCCCGTCGACGGCGTGTACCCGGTCCGCCAACCCGGCCAGGCCGCTCGACGAGGACCCGACCGTGGTCAGCTGCGCCCCACCAGTGCCGTCGTCGCGCACGACGAGACGCAGCCAGGATCCCTGTTGCGTGCAGAAGATCGACGCCCGCGAGGCCTGTGCATGCTGCGCCACGTTGGCCAGGAGCTCGGCCACGCAGAAGTAGGCGATGGCCTCGATGGCGGGCGTCGGTCGCGCCTGCATGGTGACGGAGAGCTCGGTGGGCACGGCACTGCGGGCGGCCAGCGTGGCCAGCGCGCCTTCCAGGCCGATGTCGAGCGCCGGGGGATGGATGCCGCGCGCGATGTCGCGCAGCTCGGCGATGGCTTCCTTGGCGCCCCGGTGCGCCGCGTCCACCAGTTCGCGTACCCGCTCCAGGTCGACGTGTTCGGGGTCGACCTCGAGCTTCTCCTTGGCCATGCCCAGGCGCATGGCGAGCGCGACCAGCTGGGCCTGGGTGCCGTCGTGCAGGTCGCGCTCAATGCGTCGCAGCGTGGCGGCCGAGGCGTCGACCGTCTGGGTCCTGGCCTGTTCGAGGGAGCGCACCCGCGCCGCCATGGGGTCGGGCCCGAGCAGGCTGCGGATCATCTGCCGGTCGACGTTGACAAAGCCCCGCATGACCCAGGGCGCCGCAAAGAAGAAGATGGCACCCAGGACGAAGCCGGCGAGGTCCCGCGTGAACCCTCCGCCGTTGAAACCGTTGAAGTCGTGCGCGGGGAAGAAGTTCGACACGAGTCCCCACACCGGCGACCCGCCGCCACCGTGTCCAAAGAGTGGGAGCGTGAGGAGGACGAACGCATCCCACCACAGGCTGAAGGCGACGAACACCCCCAGGATGGACCAGGGCACCTTGAGCGCCAGGTAGGCCACGCTGCGCCACGCCACTCGGTCGCGCAGGCGGGACCCGAGCCAGCCGAAGAACCCTGGGCGCCCGAGGAAGGGTTCGGGATCGTGCATGGCCCGCGCTAGGCCCCGCTGAAGCCCGCCGATGCCGCGGGCGCTCCGTAGTGAGAGGGCGAGAATGGCCAGACCGAGGACGGTGACCGCCAGGACGACACCGGCACCCATGGTGAAGGCCACGAAGGCCAGCCCGACCCCGGCCAGGCCGGAACCCAGCAAGAAGAAAGCCAACTCCTTCCACGGACGGGCGGTGAAGGGCTCGTGCAGCACCGTGTGGGCGAGCGCCTTCATACGGAGCGTCTGTTCCTCGGTCAAGGCCATCGAGAGCTCCCGCCCGCCGATTCGCACCCTGACGTTGCTGTCCTCGGTCGAGTCCGGCGTCATGCGTCTCGTCGGTTGAGGAGCAGAGCGCCCAGTCCCAGCGCAACCGCGCAGTAGGCGAGCATGAGCACGACCCCAAGTGTGACCGACAGGGAGTTCGGGTGCGCTACGACTGCCGCCGCCGAGTTGGCGAAGATGAGCTCGGGGGCGAAACGGGCGCTGCTCTCCGAGATCGAGGAGACCAGGATGGGCGCCAACAACGTGCAGCCGGCGAAGACGGCGATCGCGCCGGCAGTATGACGGATGACGGCGCCGATGCCCAAGCCCAGTAGGGCGAAGAGCGCCAAGAAGGCTCCCGACAAGGCCACCGCCCGGAACACACCCGGTTGGCCGAGTGACGCCGTGGGCGCACCACCCGAGAGGACGGCCTGACCCTCGAAGAACACCATGAAGCTGAGCGCCTCACCGATGACGAGGGTGCCCAGCCCGACCAGGACGGCCTTGGCTGTCAGCAGCACGCCGCGGCGTGGCATGGCAGTCAGGGATGAGCGGATCGTCCCCGTGCCGTACTCGCTGCTCATGGCCAGCACGCCGAGGATGCCGAGGGTGAGAGAGCCGATCGCCAGGCCGGCCAGGGACTGGTTGGTGGGATCGAACCCGCGGTACCACCCGCGGGAGTGATGGAGGGCGCCGTGGGTCGACAGGAAGGTCACGAGCAGCGCCCCGACGACCGTGACGAGCAAGGTCCATTGTGTCGAGCGCAACGAGACGAGCTTGGTCCATTCGGCCCGCAGGGTCTGGCGCAGGCCGGCGCGCCACGGTCCCGGCCTGGCTCTCGCGCCGCCCGTGGTGAAGCCGCCGGTGGTGAAGCGGCGGGTGGTGGTGAGGGGAAGGGTGGTCACACGGCGTCCTTTCAGCGAACCGGCAGGGCGTCGTGAGCCGCGGCATCGTCGACGGTGTGCGAGCGGTACTCGATCGAACTGCTCGTGAGCTCCATGAAGACGTCTTCGAGCGACGCGCGGAGCGGCGTGAGCTCGTGCACGGTGAGCGCCTGACCCGCCGCCAGCTCACCGATGTCAGCAGAGGAGAGGCCGGAGGCGACAATCGCACCGTCGTCGCCGACGGAGGGCCGGGCGCCGGCCCGAGAGAGCGCCGCGACGAACCGCTGCGGCGTGGGCGTCACGATACGAACTGCATCGCTGCGGTGGTTCGCGGTGAAGTCGTCGACACTGGTCTCCGCGATCAGGGTGCCGCGGCCGATGACCACGAGGCGCTCGGCCGTCAGGGCCATCTCGTTGATCAGGTGGCTGGAGACGAGCACCGTCCGGCCCTCTGACGCCAGGTCCAGTAACAGGTGGCGGACCCAGCGAATGCCCTCGGGGTCGAGACCGTTGACCGGCTCGTCGAACAGGAGCACACCCGGGTCGCCGAGGAGGGCCCCGGCGATGCCGAGCCGCTGTCCCATCCCGAGCGAGAACTTCCCGGCCCGCCGATCGGCCACCGCGGTGAGCCCGACGATGTCGAGCACCGCTTCCACGCGGTTCTGGGGGATGTCATTGGTCTGGGCCAGCCAGCGCAGGTGGTTGCGGGCGCTGCGACCCGGATGGAACGCCTTGGCGTCGAGGAGGGCACCGACCTCACGCAGCGGCCACGACAGGTCGGTGTAGGCGGAGCCGTTGATGTACGCCGACCCGGCGTCGGGCACGTCGAGACCGAGGATCATGCGCATGGTGGTGGACTTGCCCGAGCCGTTGGGTCCCAAGAAGCCAGTGACCACGCCGGGAGAGACCGTGAAGCTCAGGTCGGCGACAGCGACGGCCTTCCCGTAGCGCTTCGTCAGCCCGCGGGTGACGATCATGGCTCTCCTTCCGCACACCGGGGCCCCGGACTCTCCGCGCCGCCTCCCCCAGCATGAGCTTCCGCCGGCGGGCGGGGAATGCCGCTACCGGGCGTCCCCGGCCTGGGGGTAGCACCAGTCGAGGCGCCCCGCGTTGCCCGAGGCCCGAGTGACCACGGGGTGACACACCTCGGGCAGTGGTCGATACGGTCAGGTTCAGCCCGCGGCCGACGCCGCGGGCGAGCCCGGCCAGGCCGGGTAGGAAGGTGCGCGGTCGGGGGGTGTGGCGTAGCTGGTGACCGAGCCCGCAATGGTGAACATCGGCACCGGACCCGGCGGAACGGTCCCCGCCTTGTAGCGCACGCCGCCGTTCACGTAGCGCATCAACCCGCTGCCGTCGACGCCTTCCTCGTCGGGCCCCTTGGCGGTGGCGTCGTACCAGAGGAAGGTGTAGTCGGCCGGCGACGAGTAGCTCGGGAGGGGGGCCGCACCCTGGTAGCCGTACGCATCGAGCGGCGACGTCGGCCCACCGCCCGTCGGCGGGGCGCGGAACAGCCCGGTGGTGAACGTGGAGGGCGTGAGATCGGGCCCGGCCAGCTGCACCCCGGCGAAGAGCTGTTCGATCGGCGGGATGATGGCCGGTGCGGCCAGCGAGGCCGGCGTGGCGTCGGGCCCGTACCACCAGTGGTAGAGATGGTCGGCGTCGCCGGCGCTGACGGGGACGGGCACGCCGAGGCTGGTCACCCCGAAGGCGTGGGACCACTCGCTCTGGTCGTAGTAGCGCCCGAGGGCCGAGGTGTCGGTGAGCACGATCCCGGTGATGATCCACTCGGGGAAGTACCCGATGTTGGCGGCCGCCTTGGTCAGGTAGATCGGCATGATGGGGTCGCCGGCGAAGATCACGCTGGTGGCGCCGGACGCCTTGAGCTTCTCGGCGATGGTCGCGGCTTGGGTGGGCAGCGTGGTGAGGTCGAGCGTGTAGGTCAGGTCGGTGGGCGACGCCATGGCGACGTGACCGGCGGTCAACTTCTTGGTGAGCGACGCCGTCAGCTGGGCGAACCCCGGCGCGGGCGGCTCCGACGTCTCGCTCACCACGATGAACTTGCGCTTCTGGGTGTGCAGACCGGCGTCGCCGGCCCAGACGGCGTCCTTCCCGTTCAACTTGGCGATGACGTAGTCGATCGTCTCGTAGAGCGAGGTGTCGGCGGTGGGGAGGTTGGCCCACAGGAAGGGGGCGTTCTGCTGAATCTGGCCGTTCGTGGACGAGTCGCCGCACACCAGGCACAGCACGTGCAGGCGGGCCAGCTCGTCCTCGTAGGCGGTGGTCTCACCGGGGCCATTGATGGACGCGAAGGCGTGGAGCTGCTGGGCGACGGTCACGGCGTCGGCGTGGGCGGCCACCGGATCGCTGTCGGCGCCCGAGGCGGTGAAGGGGATGAGGTTCACGTGGCGCCCGTACAGCGCGTAGACCTGATTGAACATGGCCACGTAGGCCTGGGCGGTGGCGAGCGCCTGCGCATTGGTGCCGGCCGCGCCCGAGATCGTCGACGCCAGCCCGCCCGGTTGGGCCTGGTAGTAGACGACGTTGATGGTGTTGTCCGTCACCCCGCTCGAGGTGGCGCCGCCGTTGGCCCTCGTGAAGACGGGCACGCAGGGCGGGGAGTACACCGTCGGCATCTTCAGGCGCCCCGTCGTGTGGTCGCATTCGGGGCCCCAGTCGTAGGCGGACGTCTTGCCGACCTTGGCCGCGGCGGCATAGGTGAGCGGCACCGTGGAGTGGGCGATCTGCCGGCCGCTCCCGCTGCTCGGAGGCGCGGCCGAGGTGGTCCCCTTGTTCTCGTGCGCGGTGGCCGATACGCCGGCCGCGATGAGGGCGGCGACGATGAGGACGACCGGCCCGGCCCGGCGCAGCGGGCTCACCGCGGGCCAGGGTCGTTCGGAACGGGGCGGCGCCGTGCCCGGATCCGGCTCGGTGTCGCTCATGGCGGGTCCACCTCCGTCGTCGTGGTGGCGCCGGTGCGCGTGAGCGCGAGCGGGTCGGAGCCGAGGAAGGCCTCGCCGACGAGCGGCGACTCGAGAACGTCGCGCGGCGGCCCACTCGTGAGCACGGCGCCCTGGTCCATTGCCACGAGACGGTCGGCCAGCTCGGCGATGAATGCGATGTCGTGCTCGACGACGAGCATGGTCGCATTGAGCCGGTCGCGCACGTTGCGCAGCAGGCCGACCATGGCCTCGACCTCGCGTTGGGCCACGCCCGAGGAGGGCTCGTCGAGGAGGACGACGGAGGGCTGGTGGGCCACCACCCCGGCCAGGTCGACGAGGCGTCGGGAGCCGGTCGAGAGCTCGCTCACCAGGTTGTCGGCGTAGCGGTCCAGGCCGAACAGGTCGAGGAGCTCGCCCACCCGCTCCATCACGGCGGTTTCGGTGCGCACCTGGAGGGGCAGGCGCAGCATGGCGTTGAAGGGGTCGCCGACGTCGGTGAAGCGCTCGAGCGAGACGGCCACGGCGTCGCGCACAGTCAGGCCGGAGAACAGGCGCGAGTCCTGGAAGGAGCGGCCGAGCCCCAGCCGGGCGCGGGCCGAGGCCGTGCGGTCCGTGACGTCGACGCCGGCGAGCTCGACCCGCCCCGTGTCGGGACGGAGGAAACCGGACACGACGTCGAACAGCGTGGTCTTGCCGGCGCCGTTGGGCCCGATGATCCCCACGATCTCGCCGTGGTCGGCGTGGAGGGAGACGTCGTTGAGGGCGTTGTTACCGCCGAAGCTGAGCGAGAGCCCGCGCACCTCGATCTCGGCCCGCCCGCCCCCGGCTCCGTTCGGCGCGGCGAGGTCGGCCGGCGACCCCATCGCCGTTGAGGCCTTTTCGAGGTAGACGGACCACAGGAGCTCGGGATGGGCTGCCAGCTCCTCGGCGGTCCCGGAGAAGCGCACGACACCGCCCTCCATGACGTAGACGCGGTCGGCCACCGCCACCGCGATGTTCATCGACTGCTCGACGAGGAGGATGGCGGTGCCGGCCCGGCGCATCGACTCGATGGCGCCGAGCAGCTGCTCGACCACCATCGGTGAGAGCCCGAGCGAAAGCTCGTCGATGAGGAACAGCTTGGGCCGGGTGATGGTCGCCATGGCGAGGGCGAGCATCTGCTGCTGCCCGCCCGAGAGGTTGGCTGCCCGCTCGTCGCGTCGCGTGGCGAGCGTGGGGAAGGCGGAGAGGGCCTCGTCGATCATGTCGGCGTCGTGCTCGCCGCGTCGCCGGCCCTGCCAAGCCGCCACGCGCAGGTTGTCCTCCACGCGCAGGTTGGGGAAGATCCCCTCGCCGCCGGGCACCTGGGCCACGCCGAGGCGGGCGATCTCGTCGGGCGGCAGGTGGGTGATGTCGCGCCCGTCGAAGACGATGGCGCCGTGGTCGGCCTCGACCACCCCGCCGATGGCGCGCAGGAGCGTCGATTTGCCGGCGCCGTTGGTCCCCACGAGGGCGACGATCTCTCCCTCGCCGATTTCGATGGCCACGTCCGCCAGGACGACGACGCCGTCGTAGCCGACGCTGAGCTCGCGCACGGCCAGCAGCGGCAACCGGCCGGCCTGCCGGTCGACCAGCATCTGGGTTCGGGTGCGCATGGAGTTCCACACGTCCTGCACGTCGCGCCCGATGAGGCCGCCGGCGCTGGCCACGATGAGCCCGCCGATGGCGAAGATGGGGACCAGGATGAGGAGGCCGTAGCGGAAACCGACCGCGTCGCCCAGCGCGCCGACGCCCGGGAGGACGAGAAAGCCCGGCAGCACGAAGAGTGCCCCGATGGAGAAGCCGACCGAGCGCACGCGGGACGGGATGGCAAGCGAGAGCGCCGCCAGCACGCCGGGCCCCACGATGGCGAGCGAGGCATCGATGCCGGCGTTGCCGACGAAGGCCAGCGGGACATTCGGAGCGAGCGCAAAAAGAACGGCGAACCCGGCGGCCACCAGCGAGGCCACCGCCAGCATGCGGAAGACGAGACCGATGTCGCGCCGGGCCAGG
>Ga0302325_10011197_pt1 | contig 19344 bp, 16 predicted proteins | sample Palsa_T0_2_FD_201948 | JGI IMG/M metagenome (GOLD analysis project Ga0302325, IMG submission 201948) | Peat permafrost microbial communities from Stordalen Mire near Abisko, Sweden - Palsa_T0_2 | ecosystem: Environmental > Terrestrial > Soil > Palsa > Peat permafrost | place: Sweden: Abisko...
ATCGCAGCGCAGCTAAATTTTGGTCGTTATTGGAGGAACAACAGACATCGAGCGACTCTAAAACCGCGAGGCCTCGGTCGCTTGTGACCCGAACCGGACATGCGTTCCCCTTATATGAAGGTTGGCTGGATGTCAGGCAGGATGGTAAATTGGTCGAACGGCGGAGGGCTAATAACATGACAATGAAACTGACACATAGAATCATCGTTGCAGTTTGCGTAGTTGCGGCGGTGAGCTTCGTTTCGCTGGCGCGCTCAGCAGAATACTTGGCTGGCCCGTTCGAAAAAAATCTTGCCTATTCATCGGCCACTATAACGCGCGGCGGCAAGGTCGTCTGGCTTGCTGGTACGGTTGGCCTCAAGGATGAGAACGGGAAAGACATTTCGAATGATTTCGAAGCGCAGGTTCGCTTTATCTTTGCCAAGCTCGACAGGACGTTAAAAGAAGCTGGCGGCAACCTGCAGAACATGGTGGAGATGACGGTCTACATCACCGATGTAGCCAACGGCGCATCGTTCGCAAACATACGCAAAGAGTTCTTTCCGAGCGGGAACTATCCAGCAAGCTCGTTAGTCACAATCAGCCATCTCGCATTCCCGGGTATGGTGGTTGAGATTAGTGGCACCGCGGTAATCGGCGATGAATGCTCCGCCACCGCGCCCTGCTCGAAATGACGCACTGCATCCGCTGTTACACACGGCCTCTCGTGTGATGTCGGTTGTTGGCCCTTCGCGTCACTTCGCGGCGACGAAACGACTTGGTCGCTCTCAGGTGCATAACGGACATTGCCGGACCAGCCGACGGCTTCGCCTCGGTCGCTTGTGATCCATCTCCGACTGGAGTGTGTGTCGCAGCGCCGGCATCGCTCCTGACCAGTCTCTAGCGCTGGCAGGGCAGAAAAGTGAAGTCGAGGGTGCGACCCCCGACCTCTCAGCCTAACGATGGGCGACGCAAGCTACTTGATAGGAATATGGGGGCGACCCTGAGCATCAAGGTTCGACACGCCCGGTTGGTCAGGAGTAGCGCATATAAGCTGCTGGTCCGTGAATGATAGGGCCGGCGACGTTAGCTGATGGCGCATCATGCAGGTCATGCCTCGACGGAATGATCGAACGCATGCCATTAGTCACGCGTCGTTCCGGCCTGCGGCCGCTGTTCGCCCTGAATTCGTCCGCTAGCTACGCTTTTTCCATACAAATTGAGGAGAGGGGAACTTCACGCGCCAACTATTCGTGGATTCCTTTAGGAACAACATCTCGGATCATCTCTTAGCCTTCGGGAGGTACGCGAGATGAAAGCCGATGTCAGACCACGGCGACCAACCGAACTCCGACCCCAAGCATATGCGAGAAGCGCAAGCAGAATTTTACCGCGGCTTGCAGAGGGCAGTCGGACGCGAACTTGAGACACTCTATGAGGCACCGGAGGAGCTGCCGCAGCAGCTTCAAATACTGGTGTTGCAACTAGAGAAATCAGACGAACAGGAAACATAGGTTCTGCGCGAGGCTTGTGCCCGGTCACCGTTGCCTTCGTAAGCCACGCCGCGATAGGCGGCGACCACTGAAAAGCAGCGCGTTGGGCGCTCGCCGATGACATGATCGCGTAGGATATTTTGCTCTGACGCACATCGTCCGCTTATGACCCGCTACGGACTTCACGCCGTATGAAATACTGGGCGACGGCCGTGGATTTCCACTCATCCGCAAACCGTACTTTACCTCAAGCTCCTCCTGCGTCGCGATCTTGCTTCGGGCGGAGGACACTTTCTTTTTCCAATCACCGGGCAATATGTTCTCCGTGAGGCTCGTGTAGAGTTGCCGCCCTATCTATCCCGAAAACTTCGAAAACCTATGGATATGCTGCAACCTAACGAATTGCCAAAATTTTGGAATCCTCTCCGGCGATTTCGACACGATCTCCGACAGACTTACCCATCACTGCCTGAGCGAATGGTGACACATAGGAGATCGTGTTAGCCGACGGCTCAGCCTCATCTTCGCCCACAATGCGAAAGGTTTGCACACGCCCGTCGTTTCGCTTTACCGTGACCGTCGTTCCGAATTTCACCTGATCAAGCTTTGAAATCTCGGGCATCAGAACTGCTGCATTTTTTCGGGCTGACCAATAGATGATCTCTCGAGCTGTCAACTCTATGGCAGTCTTATTCTCCTTAGAAATTGCAGCTCTATGGGCAGCTTGATACTTCTCCAGCGCTCGTTCGATCTGAGTTAATCCATTCGAGGTTACGCAATTCGGATGAACTGAGACCGGCCGAGGTAACACTTCCTCTGGCCTCTCATCGATTTCTTTGGTGAAAGCGCGGCTCATCACAGAATCCTATCGCCAATTCTCATTGGCGCGCAAAATTTGCTGCTGAGAAAATAGTTCACGTCACATTTCGTTCCATGACCGCTTTGAATAGCGCCCGGTAAAATGGCTGCTACTTCTTTCGCGCCCTGCGCTTCGTGCGAATTTGCGGTGAGTGCCCTGCCTTGATCTCCTTGAGCTTGATGCACACGACCGTAAGCCAGGTGATGTCAAAGGCATTACCTAACGGCTCATCGTCTTGATGCTTCATATCGGTATACGCCTTATCGATACCAACCGCCCATATCTCTTCGCCAGCCTGTTTGAGGGCGCTGACCACATCGGCGCCGTCCATCCCTGCAGCCTGCTCCTGGAACAGATCCCAAATTTTGTTCCGAAAAGGCGTAACGACATCTCGCTTTTTAGCCACGTAGATTGTCCTTTTACGTGGCTCAACCGGTTGCCCCCTGAAAGGTTCAACTGAACGCTCCGAAAATCCGCGCGTTATCGGTCCATGCAAGGCACGGTCGTGTCCGTAAATTCTGACGACGCTTATCGATTTAGCAAAATCGCCAGGCAAAGCGTTCGTCTGGTCGAGGGGCATGGCATCGAGGGTGACGCGCACGCCGGACGCTTCGTTAAGCATCGGTATCAGGCGAAGAAGGAACCCCTCACGCCCAATCGCCGCCAAGTGCATCTGATCCAATCGGAGTTGTTCGAAGAAATGAGAGGCTTTGGCTTCATCATAGAGCCTGGCGATCTGGGCGAAAACGTCACGACGGTTGGGATCGATCTTCTAGCGTTGCCGCTGGGTGCTCAATTGCACCTCGGAGAATCGGCCGTGGTCGAGTTGACCGGACTTCGCATGCCATGCGGATTAATCGACAAATTTCAGACGGGGCTTAAGCGATCGATGATCGTCCGGACGCCGCGCGGGGTGACATTTAGAGCTGGGGTTCTCGGTATCGTTACATCAAGTGGTGACGTGAGACCGGGCGACTTGGTGAGAGCTGAATTGCCTGCAAGCCGACGGGCCTTGCCAGCCATCTGAATGAGCCGAGCGGCGAACTTGCCGCGTTGGTACCTAACGAACAATCGGAGGCGCTTCACGGCATGGCCGATCTTAAGAGAAAGAGGAGCGATTTCGGCTACCCGCTGCGGAAAACCTATGTGGCTACGCCGCGGCGGAGTTTGTCGCACGCTGGATGGTCGAGTTCACGCGCGAACGCTTCTTTGCGTTTTTGGCAGAACTCCTCGTCCGTCATAGCGGAACTGATTTTACGCGTCCGCATTGATGCGGGAAGACAACACACCCTACTCAATGGAGGTAGCGATGGGCCTGTTCAGTAAGGACATTAAGTCGATGGACGATCTGATGCTCCACGAGCTTCAGGACATCTACTATGCTGAGAACCAGATCATCAAGGCGCTCCCTAAGCTCATCGAAAAGGCAACCAACCGGGATCTCAAACAGGCGCTAACCAGTCATCTCAGCGAGACCAAGAAACAGGTCGAGCGCCTCGATCAGGTTTTCCAGAAGCTCGGCCAGAAGCCCAAGGGCGTCGACTGTCCAGCGATCGACGGTCTGATCAAAGAAGCGAACGAGGTGATGAGCGAGGTTGCGGACAAGCAAGTTCTGGACGCTGCGATTGTCGCTTCAGCTCAAGCCGTCGAACATTACGAAATCGCGCGGTATGGTACCGTCATCGCGTGGGCCGAGGAATTGGGCCACGAGGAAATCGTACGCTTTCTTAATACCAACCTGAACGAGGAGAAAGCGGCCAACACAAAGCTCAATTCCGTCGCGCTAAGAAAAGGGGTCAATAAAAAGGCCGCAAGCGCGGCGTAGCGACATCAGTTCTAGGGTAGAGCCGCCCTAAGTCGGGCGGCTCTTTTCTGCGGACGCGGCAGTTGGTTCTCCGTATCGACCAGGAGTCCCTCAATCGGTTGCTCGCATGATGGTCTCATCGCTCATTCGCCGAAGTGGAGCGCCTACATTCGCGATCGCCCGCGAAAACAGAACAACGTTCGTGCCGCATTATCCGTATGGAACGGATTGATAATCGGCGAACTTATGTTGCCTAGGGTTCATGCAGTTCTACGCGTGGCCCGGGTAACCTAACCAGATCGGGAGATCACCATGAAGATTCTTTCTGCGGTCGCGATGGCCGCACTTCTCGCGAGTTCAGCTGCCTACTCAGCAGAAATGATGTCCAGCGTGCCATCGTCCAGCAAAACAGTGACAGACTGGTACAAGCAGGACATCTACGATCCGTCGAACAGCAAGATTGGCAAGATTGATGATGTTCTGGTCTCAGACACGGGACAGGTAAATGCCCTTGTTATCGGTGTCGGTGGATTCCTTGGCGCCGGTGAAAAGGACGTGGCTGTCCCATTCACTGCGGTCAAGTGGACAACGAAAGACAAGAAGAACTACCTGACGATGAACACGACGAAGGACGAATTAAAGGCAGCGCAGGGCCTCAAGTACGATAGCGATAAGACCGCTTGGGTCGCCGACAAAGCGAAGTAAGCTCTTGGAAGAAGGAGGCTTCGATGGTGTCGAAGCCTCTTTTCGATTCATGGGACTGGTCTCGAAGCTGACGTGAATGGAAAGCGGCTAAGGATACGTCTTTTGACGCACGAGTGTTGCTGGACAACTCACCCCAATCCATTGAACTCTTGGCGACTGACTGGGTTACCCAGGCGGAGGGCTGACCATGAATGAAGGGCGAAGCATTTCGGAAAAGGCCAAGCTGGGGGTAGTCGGTCTGGACGATATTCTTATTGGCGGGTTGCGTCGAAATCGTCTTTTTCTGTTCGAAGGAATTCCGGGCGCCGGAAAGACCACGCTGGCGTTGCAATTCCTGCTTGAAGGTGCGCGGAATCAGGAGAAGGGACTTTACATCACTCTGTCAGAAACTGAGGCAGAGCTTAGAGAAACCGCTACCGCTCACGGATGGTCGTTAGACAACAACATCGATATTTTCGAACTGGCGCCGCCGGAGAGTCTGCTCGATAAAAAGCAGCAGCAGAGCCTCCTTTACTCATCAGATCTTGAGTTAGGGGAAACCACGACGAAAATATTCGAGGCCGTCGAGCGATCCAAACCAGCGCGAGTGGTTTTGGACAGTTTGTCCGAGATAAGATTATTGGCTCAAAGTTCACTTCGCTACCGACGCCAGATTTTGGCGTTGAAACATTTTTTCGCCCAGCGCGAGACGACCGTCATGTTGTTAGACGACATGACGGCGGAAGCTGATGACAAAACCGTGCACAGTGTGGCCCACGGCGTCGTGCGGCTGGAAGAGCTCGCCCCCGACTATGGGGCCGAGCGCAGACGATTGCGTGTGATGAAGTATCGCGGGCAATCGTTCCGCGGCGGCTATCACGATTTTACGATAATGACAGGGGGAGTTCATGTCTTTCCTCGTTTGGTAGCCGCAGAATACCGCACGGAAAATCCATCCTCTGTTCTCTCCAGCGGAATCGAGAGATTTGACAAGCTGATGGGCGGAGGAATCGAAAGCGGCTCAAGCACGTTGATCATAGGACCTGCGGGGACGGGTAAATCGCTCATCGTCCTTACAATGGCAGAAGCAGCAGTCAAACGCGGCGAACGCGCAGCGCTCTTTATCTTCGATGAAGAGTTAGGGCTCCTGTTTACGCGCGCCAAAGGCATGGGCATCGATTTGAAGGGAATGCGTGACGCGGGACATCTCGTCATCGAACAGATGGACGCGGCAGAAGTGTCTCCGGGTGAATTTGCTCACAAGGTTCGCACCTGCGTGGAAGAACAAAGCATTCGAACCGTCGTCATCGACAGTTTGAACGGCTACCAAAATTCCATGCCGCAGGAGCAGTTCCTCATTCTGCACATGCATGAGCTGTTGCAATACCTGAACCGACAGAGTGCAACGACGTTTCTGACTGTTGCCCAACACGGCATGATGGGAGAGATGAGGGCACCTGTTGATGTTACCTATCTCGCGGATACCGTCATTATGCTGCGGTATTTTGAAGTACGGGGAGAGGTGCGCCGCGCGATATCTATGGTGAAGAAGCGAACCGGCCGGCACGAAAATACTCTCCGTGAATTCAGCATCAACCACGGCGGCCTCAATATCGGTGAAACGCTCGATAAGTTTCAGGACATATTGCGGGGAGTGCCCCAAATCCTAGGTGCTGGCCCTTCGGGGGATCAGCCACCGTGACCGATAGCCTGTCGGAACGCGCGCTTATTCTGACACCCCAGGGAAGGGATTCATTTGTCGCGACCAGAATTCTCCAGGAAGCGGGGCTGATAGCGGAAATATGCCACGATCTGACAGACCTCATGGAGAAAGTGGCGGTCGGGGCGGCCGTCGCGGTGTTAACCGATGACACCATTCAAAGCGCAGACATCAAAGATCTGGCCCATTGGGTGAGTTCGCAACCGACCTGGTCGGATTTTCCGTTCGTCCTTCTGACGGAACAGGGCGGAGGGTTGGAAAGAAATCCCGCCGCTGACAGACAAATGGAAGTGTTAGGAAACGTCGCATTCCTGGAAAGACCATTCCATCCGACGACCTTCATCAGCGTGATCAAAAGCGCCATACGCGCCCGTAAACGGCAATATGAGGCCCGTTCACGGCTGGAGGAATTGCATGAGAGCGAGGGGCATGCACGTCGTGCCGAGATCGAGCTGCGCGCGCTCAATGAAACCCTGGAGGCTCGCGTTGTCGAGCGGACCCGCGAGATCGATGCAGCTAATCGGCAACTTCTTTCGCAGATTGAAGAGCGCGAGCGAGTGGAAGCGACGTTGCAGCAAATGCAGCGCCTCGAAGCGGTAGGTCAGCTGACCTCAGGCGTCGCCCACGATTTCAATAATTTGCTGACGGTTGTTCTTGGCAACGTCGAGTTTATTGAAAAAAAGGACCAAGGCACTCTCTCCGAACCTACACTAAAGCAGCGTCTCTCTCACATGCGGCTTGCAGCAGAGCGCGGGGCAAAGCTCACGTCACAGCTGCTCGCTTTTTCTCGCCGCCAACATCTTGATCCTAAACCTGTCGATCTTAACGATGCGCTGGCGCAAATGAGCGAGCTACTGCAAAGTTCCTTGGGCGGCAGTGTGCAGATCAAAACAATGTTCCGATCGGCTCTGTGGCGCGCCCTTGTCGATCCCAGTCAGATCGAGCTGGTTGTCCTGAACCTGGCGATCAACGCACGGGATGCAAGTCCGATCGGCAGCACCATCACGCTCGAAACCGGCAATGCAACGCTCGGTCCACCGGAAAAACCAGAAGAGCCTGCCGCCGGCGATTACGTCATGGTTGCGGTCAGCGACAACGGCTCAGGCATGACTAAAGAAGTGCTCGCCAAGGCGTTTGAGCCGTTTTTTACGACCAAAGAGATCGGCAAAGGCTCCGGTCTAGGTTTAAGTCAGGCGCTCGGATTCGCAAAGCAGTCCGGCGGCGGCATCCGCATCGAATCTCGCGTGGGGGAAGGCACCTCCGTCAGAGTCTACCTTCCGCGCACGGCGGAAATGGGGTTTGAAAATACGGCTGCCGATTCTTCCGGTGCAATCCGGCGTCCGCTAAAGGGTTCAATAATTCTGCTCGTTGACGACGACCACGCGGTCCGTGAGATCACGGCATCTAAGCTGCGCGAATACGGCTATGTTGTTCTGGAAGTTGGTAGCGGCGGTGCTGCGCTCGACTTCCTGGGCGAGGAATCGAATATTGATCTCGTTCTGCAGGATTTTGCCATGCCGGGCATGAATGGAATGGAGGTTGCACGCCAAGTCCATTCCAGATTTCCAACTATTCCCGTTCTGTTCATAACGGGTTACGTCGATCAGGCGGTGCTGGCGGATATTGGCGAAGCTCGAATAATCAAAAAGCCGTTCGTCGGGGACGAACTCGCCACCAAAGTGCACGCTGCGTTACTCAAAACTAGCCCGCGCTCTGGAGGAAAGGTCCTCCCGCTTAGACGATAAAGCTTCGGTTGGATCTCGGCTGGGGCCTTAACGGGGCTCCTGCACGCGGACCTATCGTTTGGCCGCACACTTGCCGCCGTGTGGCAAACCAAAGCTGCCTGCCCGACTCTATTGGAGACGAGGTTTATCGAATGGGGCGAGGCCGAGGCACCTGGAACCAATTTTGCGGCGTCGAGTTGGGAGCGGGACGATAGCGTTCCGCCGGGAGACTTTTTCATGGATACCGATTTGCGTCCTGTGGCCACGATGGTGGACGCGCAGGCTGCCGTATCATGGGCCGCGATCGCCGCCGGTGCGGTAGCCGCCGCGGCATTGTCGTTTGTTCTGATTGCGTTTGGAGCCGGGATCGGATTGTCGTCCATATCCCCATGGAGCGACGCCGGCGTCTCGGCGTCGATGTTCAAAACCGGCACCGGAATTTATCTGGTGATCGTCGCAGTGATGTCTTCCGCCGTCGGCGGATATCTTGCGGCGCGGTTGCGGGCCAAATGGGCGAATGTTCACACCCACGAGGTTTTCTTTCGCGACACTGCACACGGTTTTCTCGCCTGGGCCTTCGCCACTTTGCTGATGGCAGGCGCGCTGAGTTCGGCCGCTTCGTATCTGGCAAACGGCGCGGCCGTCGGGTCGGGCGCAGCACTTTCGCAGGCTGGGCGGTCGGTCAATCCTTTCGAAATCTACGTCGATAAGCTGTTCCGCGCTGATCCCTCGGCGCAGTCCGCGTCGTCACCGGATTCCAGCAACTCCGGCACACCCACGCCGAACGCCGCGACGTCTGGCTCGTCGAACGCCGATCCCAATCGGACACGAGCGGAGGCGGTACGATTGTGGACTTCCGCGTTTCACGACAACCAGGATTTCAGCGCCGCTGATAAAGCTTACCTGACGCGCCTTGTAGCCAACCGCACAGGCATGAGTCAGGCGGACGCGGAGAAGCGCGTCAACGACGTCATCACCGAGGCCAAGACCGCCGCGGACGATGCCAGGAGGGGTGCTGCAAAACTTTCACTCTGGCTGACCGTCGCCATGTTGTTCGGTGCATTTGCCGCCAGTCTTGCGGCGGTCGAAGGCGGCTCGCTGCGCGACGGTACCTGGAACGATCGCGTTCTCACCCCCCGGCCACTATAAAGGAGCACATCATGGGTAGAGGTATTCTTCTCTGGCTGCTTGGCGTTCCGATCCCAATTATCATTCTGCTCGCTCTGTTCTCACATTAGGAAAATCAGTGCTGGCTGAAAGGTACAGCCGTTTTATCGACACTGAACAACTGCGAATTCGGGAGAGATAGTCACATGTCGATTGGCACCATACTGCTAATTATCCTGGTCGTTATCTTGCTTGGAGGGTTTAGCGGGTTTGGCGGCGGTCCATTCTATGGTACCGGGTATTACGGCGGTGGCGGATTAGGTGTTGTTATCGTCATTCTCCTGATCTTGCTTTTGCTTGGCAGAATTTGAGTTCGCGATAAGTGGCGAATGGTAAAGCCCGGTAATCGCGAACGAATTCTGATTCATACTCGCAATCTTAAGATGGCGCGTTCGGCCCACGCCTATGTGCGTGGCAACACCTCCAAGTTTTACGAGTGGCTCGATAGCAGCAGCCGCTGCAAATTGCCGGACGGTCCTCCCGTCTGGATTTGTGGCGACTGTCATGTCGGCAATCTCGGTCCCCTTGCCGATGCGAAAGGCCGGGTTTTGATCCAGATCAGGGATCTCGACCAGACCGTGATCGGCAATCCCGCGCACGACCTGGTTCGGTTGGGCCTGTCACTGGCCTCGGCGGCTCGCGGATCGGACTTGCCGGGAGTGACGACTGCGAAAATTCTGGAAGAGCTGATCGCGGGCTACGAAACCGCTCTTATGGCAGATTTTGACAAGGACAAATCGCACCGGCCGAAATCAATTCAGGCGTTGCTTGCCGAATCGACACGGCGGCGATGGCGGCATCTGGCCGAGGAGAGACTCGACACGGTCAAGCCGACTATTCCACTTGGAAAACGATTCTGGGCCCTCACACCGCAAGAACGCGATGCCTTGACCCGAATGTTTGAAAGCGATGCCGTCAGAGCCACGCTGACCTCGCTTCAGGACCGTGCAAAGGATGATCCCATAAAACTGCTCGACGCGGCCTATTGGATGAAGGGTTGCAGCTCTCTCGGCCGCCTGCGTTACGCCGCCCTGCTTCGCATCGGCACGAACAAGGAGGCGAGCCTCTGCCTGGCAGACGTAAAAGAGGGGGTGACGGCGGCGGCGCCCAAAGCTGCCAAAGTGGAAATGCCACGCGACAATGCAATCCGTGTGGTGACCGGCGCGAAAGCGCTCTCACCGAACCTCGGCTGGCGCATGGCGGCGACAAGGTTGCTCGACCGGCCGGTCGTGATGAGAGAACTGATGCCGCAAGACCTGAAAATTGAAATCGATCGATTGACGCGGCAGGAAGCCATGAAGCTAGCACGCTATCTTGGCGGCGTCGTCGGACGTGCGCACGGCCGCCAGTTGGACTCCGTGCAGCGGCGTGCATGGTCCTCCGACCTGGCGAAAAGCCGTAAGGTTTCGCTCGATGCGCCGTCCTGGCTGTGGGCGAGTGTCGTGGAACTGATCGCCTTGCACGAAGCCGCCTATCTCGATCACTGCCGGCGATTTGCCCTGAGTGAAAGCGAGAATCGCAACACCAGCGGCAAGCTCGCCGCGGTACAGGGGCTCGCGGCGCGGTAGTCGCCCGTTTCACATCACAAAGTGCCGTTTGTGAATACCGCCTACATGCTAATGGACCTGGGCCATAACCGGATCGCCCGGCGCACTTTGTCTGATGTCAGCGGCGAGTCAGTCACACGGGCGCCGGTGGCATCGGCAATAGCATTGGCGATCGCTGCTTTATCAAAATGAATCGGCCAGGCGGGGTGACCTGCCGGGCTTTTTTCTCCGCAGACCGGTATTTCGTTGACGCGTCTCAGTGATCTAGCGACCGTTGTTTCTCACCGCTTTGGCTTGCGTTGTTGCCCGATGGCGCGGCCTGATTTGGCATCTTCGCTACGGGAGCATTACCTTTATCACTGGTTGGACCAGGGTTCGTTTCGCCCATATTGGATGATGTGCCGTTGGTCGGCACTCCGCCCGACCCAGAGCTTGTTTGAGCGATCGCTAACGTCGAAGTGACGACGACAACAAGCGATGCAGCCGCCAGAACCTTCGCGAGACTCGTGGTTTTTTTAGTCACAACTCTTCCTCCACGTAATGGTTAATTGTATGTGCGTAGGGGTAAAGCTCGAAAAGGGTTGCGGTTCCAAGGGCGACGCGCGTGAAAAAAGAAAAAGCCCCGTCGAAGCGGGGCTGAAGTTCGCGCAGATTTTCTAATTAGCGGTTTTCGTGCTCTAGCGAATATGCGCCCCCGCGAAAGACTCTTGGCGGGGAAATTTGGCTCGTGATCCGCACGCCGCGATCAGTTGATCAAAGAGCCTGCTTCAGCGTCGGGAACGGTCATTGGAAGAATAGACACGCGAATAACGGCCAATGGAATAATGGAGGCCCAGTGGAGCTACAACGGCGGCGGTAATAACGGCGGTTGGAATGGTGGTGGTCGGAAACAACGGCGGCTGGAATAATGACGACTGGAACGGTCAGGGCAAGAACGGCAAACGGCACTTCTTTTGCACGTCCCGCTCTTCATCTTGGTCTTTGTGTGCGAGGAGCGATGCATGGTCGAACGGTGCATGCGGCTCTGGCCGTTCATGCCTGAATGGACAACATGTAAGCTCGGTTTGATCAAAGAGCTCGATGACGCCCTTCCTGGTGCGCGGCCTCGTTGTTTTTTCGAAAGAGATCCGGAACGCTTTTTCGACTGCGCGATTAAAAAGACGAGACCGATGGAGCGTGTTTGCCGACCGCCCCGCGGTTGACTGCAAAAGCCCTGTGCGGATCCCCCTGTCCCCCTAACCCCGTCCGTGCGGGGTTTTTGCTATTCGCTTCCAAATGCGAGCACTGTTCGGACCCACAACGGTCATGTGGCATCCTGTAGGTGGGACGAGAATACTTCCGGCGTGCGATCGTTTTCCTCGATCCTTTTGGGGTCAGATAGTCGACAATGCGCATCAACGCGTGAGCTCTCAATTGAGCAGAGACTGCAAACCAAGAAAAGCTGCAGCAGGATGCACGATCACATACGAGGGTATGGTTTCTAGGTAACTCCGAAATCTGCCCTTGGATTCAAAACGACTTCGAAATTCAGATTTGGCCAGAAAATTCAGGATCCGTGGTGAAATGCCCCCGGCAACATATACACCGCCTTTCGCCCCAAACGTCAGAGCCAAGCTGCCAGCGAAGGAGCCTAAAAAGGCGCAGAACGTATGGAGCGCTTCGAGCGCGATCTCACTACTGCCTGCGAGCGCATGCGTCGTTATTTCTGCCGCGCTTTGATTGTCGACAGTCAAGCCATCGACTGCTGCGATGGCTTGATAGAGATTTTCCAATCCACCGCCCGAAATTGCCCGCTCAGCGGAGGCGTGTCCGAACTTGCTGCGCAAATATTGGATTATTCTGTCTTCCCGATCACAAGTACTCGCTAACGTAGCGTGGCCACCCTCGCTGCTGATGACGACCGGTTCTGCCGAGTTTTTGGCAAGACACGCAACGCCGAGGCCTGTACCGGGGCCCAGAACGGCCTTGGGCGCTCCCTCTTCAATTTTGCCGCCCCCAATCGAAACTAAATCCTCGGACTTAAGCAAGGGCAAGGAAAATGCGACTGCGCGGAAATCGTTGATAATCCGTGCCTGCAATCCAAAAGAGCTTTGCAGCTCGTCTGCATCGATAGTCCAATCTTGATTTGTGAGCTTTGCGTGTTGTCCCACTATGGGGCCCGCAACCGCAATCATCGCGCGCGTAACGGGCGATCTGACTTCCTTCAGGAAAACGGCTAAGGCATCCCTAAATTGAGGAAATTGGGCTACCTCGAAGCTCCTGACTTGGCCGAGTACATCTTTGCCAGCGAGTGCGAACCGAGCGTTCGTTGCCCCGATATCACCCAACAACACACACTCTGCCAAGGACTATCACTCCCAAACACCCTGCGCTTAAAATAACCGTACGTGTAGGACCCGACAAAAAACCGAAATAACTGCCGTTCTGACACGGCGCCAATGACCCGTCACAAGGTACACTGGATTGGAATATAGTTTAAGCCGCGATTAGCGAGGCGGCCTGCCGTTTCGGCACCGGTTGCCCAGCGCCGCGCCTGCTCGCCGAACTCGGTGTGCTGGTCTCGAAGCGGCAGGATCGTTGAAGAAAATATAGCTTAGTGCCGCAACACTTCCGTACTGTGCCGTCTTGCACTCCTCGGCAAGCCGTATCTATCCAAGTTCTTCTTATTGGCTGAAGACAACCAGCGGCCGCCATGACAGCAGCAGCGGACGCCGTCATCGTCGACATTCCATAACCTGTCAGTATGCGAATGCGCCTTCTCGCTCACGGATGCGCCGGCGCTTTGCCGCGGAGCGGAAATCGAATAGCGACGATAGCCGAGATCGTCGAGATCCAGATTATTGACAAGCGGCTGGGCCCGAGTCCTGAACATTTCGAATTCGGCCCGAATAGTTTTGACTCACTATTGTATTTTCCTAATATGGCCAACTAAGCACGACATAAAAATCTGGAGGATGACCTTGGCCACGGCCACTTCAATTGCGTCTCTGCCGCTGACAGAAGAAGCCATTTCAGCGCGCCTCGAACGCCTGCCTGCCACCTCGTGGCACCGACGCATCATGTTCATCGTCGGTATGGCGGGGTTCTTCGACGCATTTGATGCCCTGGCAATTGCCTTCGTTTTGCCGGCGCTCATTCCTCTGTGGCACATCGAAATCAGTCAGATCGGCGGCCTTATTTCTATCGGCTATGTTGGGCAGTTGATCGGCGCAACTTTGCTCAGCGGCCTCGCGGAGCGTTACGGCCGGCTGCAAATTCTGCGCTGGAGCATCGCGATCTACGCCGTTTTCAGTCTCGCTTGTGCGTTCTCTTGGAGTTACAATTCGCTTTTCCTTCTGCGATTCATTCAGGGTATCGGACTGGGCGCTGAAGTGCCTGTTGCTGCCACTTATATGAATGAACTTACCCGCGCGGATCTGCGTGGGCGCATCGTCGTTCTGTTCCAGGCGATTTTTGCCTTCGGGGTGATGATCACGGCGCTTGCCGCGATATGGGTTGTCCCGCATCTCGGTTGGCAATGGATGTTCGTGATCGGCGCCCTCCCCGCACTCCTGGCGATATGGCTTCGACGCCTGGTGCCGGAATCGCCACGCTGGCTCGCCGCTCACGGCAGATTGGACGAAGCGGACAAGGCTTTGTCTGGGATCGAGAATGCCGTTGCGGCAGAAGGCGAGTTGTCCGCCGCCGTTCCGGTCGGCAACATTCCGAAGATCGTGAGGGAGAATGCCCGCTGGAGCGATCTATTTGGACGCGAGTATCTGTCGAGAACACTGACGGCTTGGGCGCTCGCTTTCGCAACATCTCTCGTCGGCTACGGCCTTCTTGCGTGGCTCCCGACGATTTATCGCACAGTCTATCACCTGCCGATCGAACAAAACCTTCAGTACAGCTTCGTCAGCTATTTTGTCGGTCTGTTCGGCGCCCTGTTCGGGGCGCTATTGATTGACAGCTTCGGGCGGCGCATCTGCTACATCGTTTCATTTCTCGGCGCATGCATACCTTTGTTGGCGCTCTGGTGGCTGAGCAGAGATGAGCAGGTCCCCGTAACGACCGTCGTGGAACTTGCCTCTGTTGCGCTGTTCTTCATCTCGATCCTGCTCGCAGCCATTTACGTGTATCTGCCCGAAGTTTACCCCACGCGCATGCGGGCTCTGGGCAGTGGAGCGGCGAGCTCATGGATGCGTATCGCATCGATCGTCGGTCCCATCGTCGTCGGAGCGATTCTCGGGGGCGCCGGTCTTCCGTCGGTCTTCTTATTCTTTGGCGTGAGTGCGTTTGCCGGCGCTCTGATCGTCTTCCTATTCGCGGTCGAGACCAAGCAGAAGGTTCTGGAGGAAATCTCACGGTAATGGCGTTCGTCGTCACTCCTCTTTGTGGCTCGAGGGAAATGCACCGGGGCGCTTTTCGATGAGACCACAGAAACTTGAACAACCGCGAAGGTTGTGGGACCGGCTATTTGCCCCCAGTTCAAACCTGGCAATCATCACAACTATTGATGCTCAGGGACGTACAAACGCGGCTGCGTATCGCACCTGTACACGGGTCAATCACGAACCCGTCCATATTGCATTTACGGCAAATGTCGGGAGCGACACCGCACGTAATGTATTGGGTAGTGGGGAATTTGTCGCCAATCTGCCCCGCTTCGATCGGGCGAGTCTGGAGGCGGTGCGCATCGTAGGGCTGCCATTCTCACCCGGTACAAACGAACTCGATAAAGCCGGGCTTACCAGCTTGGCGTCAACACACGTTGCGCCGCCAAGAATTCAGCAGATGCCTCGAAACTTCGAGTGCCACGTCCAGTGGACCAAAGAATGGACGGGACGGCTGATGGTGGTCGGGGAAGTTGTCGCGGCGGCGGTCGATGCTGATTGCGTCGATGTAAATGGATTCATCCTCTGGATATGGTCCTTTCCGTCCATTATTGCGGGGCGCCTTATGGCGGTCAGTTCGTCGGTATGCGCGACGTGATGGCTGTGGACGTGCCATATGACGGACCAGAGGTCACCGAGTTCCTCGCGCGCGAACGTTCGATGTTCAAAGAACCGTAGATCGAATTACAAATTCACTAGTGAGAAGACGGCCATGGCGGCAGACTTGGGTTCCAAGCGCATCAAGCACATGAGCGGCTGCCTCTGCTGCGGTACCCGACGCGGTGTAGTGGCCTCCGGCGCCGCCTTCGCAGTCACGGGTTTTGCGAGAGCCACGAGGGCACAAGAACCTCCAACGTCATCAGATCAAGCCCGCATCATCGATGTGCATCATCATATTTTGCCGCCCAAGTATGTGACTGTGGCGCGCGATCGCCTGCTGTCGTTTGCGCCGAATTTTACCAGCGTTCTCAACTGGACCCCGGCACAGTCACTGGAGCAGATGGATAAATTCGGGATCAAACTTGCGATGACTTCGCTGTCGAATCCCGGCACCTGGTTTGGAGACGCCAAGGAAGCCCGCGATCTCGCACGTATGTCCAATGAGTATGCGGCTCAGATGGTGCGCGACTATCCCGGCCGTTTCGGGATGTTGGCCTCAGTCTCGCTTCCCGATGTGGAAGGAAGCCTTGTGGAGGCCGCCTATGCACTCGATGTTTTGAAGGCCGATGGCATCGGTCTTCTGACAAGCTACGGCAACAAGTGGCCGGGCGACCCGGCCTTCGCCCCCTTCTTCGAAGAGATGAATCGTCGGAAAGCGGCTGTCTATTTCCATCCCACCTCAGCAGATTGCTGCTCTGCGCTGATGCAGGATATTCCCGTTCCGGCGCCTGCCGTCGAATATATGTTTGACACAACGCGGGCCATTGTCAGCCTGCTGTTTTCCGGATCGTTTTCAAAAAATCGCGATATCAATTTCATCTTCTCCCACTCAGGAGGCGCCACCGCGCCGATCGTCAAACGGATTATCAGGCTGGCGACGATCGATAAGACGATAGCGGCCCGCCTGCCAAATGGGCCGCTGGCAGAACTTAAACGGCTTAACTTCGATACCGCGACCTCGACCGACCAGGAAAATCTCGGCGCCATCATGCGGCTGGCCTCGGCAGACAAGATCCTGTTCGGCAGCGATTTCCCCTTCCTGCCATATGAAGCCACGCTCCCTGGTCTGACCAAGTTCGGGTTTTCCGCCGAGGATCTGGCCCGGATTGAGCGAGACAATGCGTTACGGTTGTTTCCCCAAGTCGCAGCGAGGTTGAAGTAGCGATGTCGGGCCCCCAGCCTGCGTCCGAGGGTATGAAAAACGATGCCGATCTAACCCGTCGGCTGGTCTCTCATGTCCGGCGGCTAACAAAACAACCTCTTCCCGCGGAAGTCATGGAAACCGCCAAGCATTGCCTGCTTGATTGGACGGCAGTTTCCATCGCCGGCGCGCGCGAACCCTTAGTCAGCTTGCTTCTCGACGAAATAAATGAGGACGGCCTTGGCGGCACATCAACGATCGTTCACTGCGGCCAGCATTTCCCGCTGCTCTCCTCGGCGATGGTCAACGCCGCGATGGCTGACGCTCTCGACTTTTCTGACGGAAACCTTGCGATGCGGGGCCATACGACTCCTGCGGTAATCGCCACGTCTATTGCCCTCGCGGAGGCGCTTGGAAAGAACGGACAGGATTTGCTGCTGGCCATTATCGCCGGCATCGAAACGGAATGCCGGATCGGTCTAATGGTGAACCCGCCTCATCTGCGCAAAGGCTTTCACCCGACCGGCAGCCTCGCGACATTTGGAGCGGCGGCAGCCGCAGGCCACCTTCTCGATCTAAGTCCTGAGCAAACGGCCATGGCTCTCGGCCTCGCAGCAACGCAGGCGGCCGGGCTGCTTACCTCCGGCGGGACGATGGCCAAGCCATTTCATTCCGGCAAAGCAGCCTTCAATGGCCTGCTATCTGCGCGCCTGGCTGCTCGCGGCTTCGTGGGAAGAGTAGACGCCCTTGACGCGCCGGACGGCTTCCTCGAAACGCATGCGAATGGCACCCGCGAAGACACCGATCGTTTCGATGATGGCCGTTACATGATTCTCGGGACCATCTTTAAGTCGCATGCCGCGTGCCAACTGACGCACAGCACGATTGACAATATTTTGGCGTTACAGAGCCAGCATGGCGTTTTGGCAGATGATGTCGAAGCAATTGAGGTCCAGGTGCCGCCTGGCTACCTGAGCGTTTGCAATATCTCCACACCCAAGACCGGGCTTGAAGCAAAATTCAGTTTGCGCGGAATGGTTGCCATGACGTTACTTGGTGACGACACGCGAGATATCCGTTCGTATGAAGATGAGCGAGTGCAAAGATTGGAGCTATCGACGCTTTGCGAAAGGATTGAGATTATCCCGCGCAGCGACTATGCCGGAGGTACTTCGACCGCAATTACGAGACTCAAAGACGGCCGTTCTATCACTTTGACTTGCGACAGCTATCATCCGGCCTCTGACATCGCGATCCAGAGAGAAGCAGTTACGCGAAAATTTCGGCTGCTCGTCACACCTATTATGGGAGAGGCCTCAGCCCACAAATTGGAAACGCTCATCTCCGATATCAACCAAGCAGGATCGATCCGCAGTCTTACGTCAATGCTTGCTGAATCAAGAGCTTCAACATGAACCGACTATTTGGTCCTATCCGCCAAACAGCGTACCTTGTCGACGACATCGAAGATGCGATGGCGTACTGGAGCAACACTCTAGGTGTCGGCCCATTCTTCTATCTCAAAAATCATAAAGCGGCCGGGTCGCTTTTTCGCGGACAGCCGACCGACATGCGGATCAGCCTAGCGTTTGCCCAGTCCGGTTCGCTCCAAATCGAGCTCGTACAGCAACTCAACGATGCGCCATCGCTATTTAAAGAATTCGGGGATGCCGGCCGACGGGGCCTGCATCATTTAGCGTTCTGGACCACAGAATTTGATCACGATGTCGGCAGCTATCAAAAGCAAGGCTTCGAAATTGTTCAAACCGGCGGAATGGCGGGCGACAATAATCGGAACGTATTCATCGAGCGTCGCGGAGAAACACAGCTCGCGATCGAGATCTCCGAGATTTCTGGGTCCAAGGGCGAGTTTTTTAAACGCGTGGCGCTGGCGGCTAATGACTGGGATGGCAGCGATCCAGTCCGCCACATTTAAGCATAGACGCCCCCTGTAGACGTTTTAAAAACATCGCCGCCCTCACGCGTTCCGTAGTGGGCATTACGCGAATGGAGTTCATCCTCAATAATCTTCATTACGCCGATTAACTGCGGCGGCGAACCATCCACGACGTTCAGCAATAAGGCGCCGTTCGGCAAATGCATTTGGTCATTCACTCGATACGACGCTCATGTCTCCGCTTCCAAGCGTATTCCAAGCCAAGTACGACAGAGTCTTTTGACTTTCTGGTTGCA
>Ga0302325_10011198_pt1 | contig 19343 bp, 16 predicted proteins | sample Palsa_T0_2_FD_201948 | JGI IMG/M metagenome (GOLD analysis project Ga0302325, IMG submission 201948) | Peat permafrost microbial communities from Stordalen Mire near Abisko, Sweden - Palsa_T0_2 | ecosystem: Environmental > Terrestrial > Soil > Palsa > Peat permafrost | place: Sweden: Abisko...
CGGCAGAGAAAAGGAGTTCCCCAATCCCGCCGGGCAGGTACAAATACAATCCTTGCAATGAGTTGTCGTGACCCCGGGAGGAGGTTCGGGGCGACGGCCACCGCACAAAAAACCGGGCTTCGGCTTCGGGGCTTCCGCTAAAACCGGTCCTAGCCTTTCCTAGCCTCAGACTTCCAGATGCAGGGCCAATATCACGCGAGGCCGAACACCCTTAATCTGCGTCCTTTTCTGCTCGCGGGCGGCGCCAAGTCACCTCTGGCTTAGCGCCGCGCCGCGTTGCTTCCTGACTATGCTCTCTTCACCGCTTACTGCAAAAATTCGCCCCGTTCCCGCGGGGTGAATTTGTGTGCTTGGGATTGCAAAGTTACTCCCGCTTATGGTGTCTGTCAATAGGGAAATACCACAGGTTGTATCCCCAATAATGACGGCCCAGATGCGGGGGGGTGGTCCCAGTTAGGTCCCTTTTTTCCACAAGAACCCGATTTTCGGGGGGCCGTTCCGCCAGTTCCTCCGACCTGGAACTTGCCTTTGATCGTGTAGGACGGACACTCTTGTCCGTCGTTTCTGACGTTGATGTTGAATTTGGTGTTGATCGAGCAATGTCAAAAAGACCATGATGAAGATATAAGGTCAAAAGCGACGGACAAGAGTGTCCGTCCTACACGATCAAAATCAACGCCTACATTAGGCCCAGGCGAGCAGCAGGTCGAGGCGCGCTACAGGGCTGCGGAAGCTTGCGGCGGACCCGCGCGGCTTCGTCCAGAGTGAGACCGTTGCCATCCTGTTCGGACTCCGCTTCCGCACGGGGCATGGACACGTAGACGTCTTCAAAAATCTGCCGAGGCGCGATGCTCAGCACGCCGTCGGAAGACTCCACCAGATAGTCTCCTTTACGGCCGGAATGCTGGCGGCCCAGCGAGTCGGTGAACACGAGGCTGCAACTGAGCTGCTTGGCTTTCACCAGAAATCTGGTGCGGTAGGTCTTCCATGGGGAAGTTTTGGTGTCTGCTGCTTTCGTCTGTGTTGCTTTCGTCTCTGTTGCTTTCATTCTCGCCAACCTTGGGGGGAGGAGGTTTGCCAGTTGAACGTCGATGTCACGGTGATCTTGCATGTGGGATGACTGACCGGCGGCGCCGCGCGTGCCGATGAGGCGAAAGAGAATGTACGAGCGAAAGCCCGCGCGGTCAATTCAGTATTTTTGGTGCAACTGAGGAAAACCTTCGCAGCAGATTTTCGCGGAAGAATGGAGATGAAAGATAAGCGGAGGTGAGTCCAGTTGGAGCACTCGGCAGTGGCGCTTTTGTTGCCGGCAGAGCGGGGCGGAAGAAATCAGGAGTGCGCCGGTCCGGGATTGTCCACAGGTCGTGCACAGGAAATGCAGAAAAGGAGTACCCGCAAGAACCATGTAGGGACAGCCGCCTCGGATGTCCGTTCGAGCGCAGCGAGGACTTGGGTTTGGCAGACGGCAGCACGTGACCAGATCAAGGTCAAAAGTTAGCTGGGGTGGAGTGATCCGCGAACCAGGCGAGAACGCGCCGTTCGAATTCTTGCGGCGCCGTGCTGATCGCTCCGCAGTGATCGGCTTCCGGAACTTCCCAGAGCACGGTTTTGGAATTTCGCTCGTGAATGAGGCGCGAGTGGCGAACGGGAATGTTTCCATCGACCTGGCCGTGGATCAGGAAAACGGGGACCTGCGTGGTCGCGACCGCATCTTCGGGAGAGACTTGCCGCAGGTTGAGCCCATATTTCCAGCGGGCCCGCAAAAACGCGGCTTCGACGAGCGGACGGAAAAACGTGCGCCCGAACCACGGTCCCACAAAAGGGCCGAGATGGAACGGTTGTCCCATGCGGTCGTAAGCGATTTCGTGGAAATTCGAAAACGACGACTCGGCGACGACGGCGCAGAAGTGCGTGCCAGCTCCGAGGGACTGCAGAAGTTGCGCGGCGCCCATGGATTCTCCAAGCCCGAAGATGCAGCGCGGATGGTCATGCGCGGCGAGGAAGTCGAACCACTGGCGAATGTCGTTGCGCTCGAGCAGACCGTAAGTAGCGAGCAAGCCGCCGCTGGCGCCCTGCGCGCGAGCGTCGGGGAGGAGAACGCTGTAGCCGTGAGCGAGCAGCAGTTGCGCGTATCCGGTCATGCCGACGCGGTTGTCGCCGAGGCCGTGAAGGAGAATGACGGAATCTCCGTTGGCGTGCCGCGGACGGATGGTCCAGGCGCGGAGCGTGACGGCGTCGGGCGTGGTGATGGAAACGTCCTGCAGATCGGCGTCGACCGCGCGGGCGGAGTCGATCATGGTGGATTCATCTTCCGGTGTAAGCGGACGGCGAGGAGGGTGCAGTGTGCCGTCGGCGACCCAGATTCCGGCGACGGAGCAGAAAGTGAGATAGAGAACGAGGGCGAGAATCAGGTGTCGGGATCGGCGGGTGAGCGGCATTCCGGCTTGGAGGATGATACGAGAACCAGCAGGATGCGGTTCCGAGAAATGCGGCTTAGAAAATCAAAATCCCCACCCTGTCGCCGAGTGCGCGACCAGGGTGGGGGCACCCGATGGTTCTTGATTGCTTCTACCGGTGAGCCAGTGCCGGCTCGTGCGCCTCTTTCCCGGTTTTGAAGATGGCGAAGCGCTTGTTGATTTCGTCCCAGTTGACCGCGCCCCACCATGCGGCCAGATATTCCGGACGGCGATTGTTGTACTTCAAATAATAGGCGTGCTCCCAGACATCGTTGCCGAAGATTGGATAGTGGCCCTGCGAGATGGGGCTGTCCTGATTCGGCGTGCTCATGATGTGAACTTCGCCGCCGGGCTTGCCGGCGAGCCAAACCCATCCGCTGCCGAATTGCTTGACTCCGGCTTCGTTGAATTTGGTTTGAAAGTCTTTGAAGTTGCCGAAAGCTTTTGTGATCGCATCGGCAATGGGGCCGGTCGGGTCGCCTCCACCTTTCGGCTTCATGATCTTCCAGAACATGGTGTGGTTGACGTGGCCGCCGGCATTGTTGCGCACGGCGCCGCGAATGTCTTCCGGGATCGCGTTGAGGTCGCGGATGAGATCTTCGGCGCTCTTACTAGAGAGTTCGGGATGCTTTTCCAGAGCGGCGTTGAGATTCTTGACATAAGCACCGTGGTGCATGTCGTGATGCAGCGTCATCGTCTGCTTGTCGATGATGGGTTCGAGGGCGTCGTAGGCATAAGGCAGGGGGGGTAGTTCGTGAGCCATAATTGATCCTCCAAGTATCTCTGATGTCCGGTCGAGGGGTTTCGATGCAGGGTACTAGAGAATCTTAATTCGCGGAGGCCACGGAGGGAAAGGGCACTCGAAGGGCAAAGCTCCGTTTCAGTCCTGATTCTCAGGACAGCTGGATTTACGCGCGTGCCAAGTGACGGTGCCGTCCCTCGAAATCGAGACGACGTCTACCAGCCCGCCGACATCACCGGCAGTTTTCTCGTAAGCGTCGATCGTCAGCTCCACGATTTTGGTTGCAAGCTCCGCGGCTTGAGTCGGCGCCTTAAGTGGAGTGCGAACAGAAATCTTGTCTGCAATCTTGCCTTCGCGTTTTTTTTGTGCGCAGAATTTCTTCGCGACGTCGGCGTGCTTCCCGGCCACGCAAATCCGGGTGGTTTGGCCATCGGCTGAGCATGGCCAGCATCGGTCGTTCGGCGGCAGGCCGATGTTCTCCCGGATCGGGTCGAACTCGTTTTCAGCGTCGAACCGTATCTCGCCGATTTCGATCGCCAGGGTCTTGTCCATAAATTCGCCGGCGGTGATCTGCCCTCCGCGCGGCCCATGGCTCTTTCTTGCATCTTGTCGGTGCTCATCCCAGTGACTCTTGACGGCCTGTGCCCAATCGACCGCGGCCGCATAGAGATCGCTCACCTGCCGATCATGGCTTGAGGACGCGCGCACGGCCTCGCGGGCCAGATCGTTATTGTCCCAGAGCGTTTTCCCGGTCGCACGGTCGAGAAAGCGTGACGCTCCGACGCTCGCGAAAATGAACTGGTGGCGAAAGACCGCAACCTTGCAGTAAGAGTTGTCGGGCACGCCTGTGTCCTGACGGATGGCACGGCTGTCGGCGGCAACCACCACCTCGTCTTTGGTGAAATTGATGACGACGATCGTGCCGGAATCCGCCTGAGCCAGCGCACGCGGGGAGAAAAAAGCAATCCACAGCAGAAAAACCCTGGACGTGTAGCGCAAGTTGGCGTTCAATGGCGTTCCGACCCATCGCGACTCAAGCACCGCCATTCTATACGCCGCAGATCATGCACTTAGGATGGCCCTTGATTCGCTTGCGAATCTATCGCTTCGCTGCCGCATCCGTTATTCTAGTAGTGCACTCATAAATCATATGACTCCGAAAACCAAGACTTCTGGCAGTAGCGTGCTTGTGGCAAGCGCGTCCGGCAATGGACTCAACCCCGAGCGCGAGCGTGTGTTCGAGGCGTTCCGGCAATGGGGATACATGGAGGGCGACCTCGATCCGTTAGGCTTTCTGCGGCCGCGTGTCGTGCCGGAGTTGCACGTGGAGAGCCACTATGCCGCGGAAGCGCGGGCGATTTATTGCAGCACGATTGGGCTGGAGATCAACCACATCTACTCTCCAGAGCGGCGGCAGTGGATTTACGACCGGATGGAAGCTGAACCGCAAGAAGAAGACCACCCGAGAATTCTCGATCTGCTGATCCGCGCCGATATTTTCGAGCAGGTAGTGCAGCAGCGTTATTTGGGCAGCAAACGGTTTTCGCTGGAAGGCGTAACCGCGCTTCTGCCGTTGGTGGATGAAATTCTCGACACAGGTGCGCAGCGCGGCGCGACTGAACTGGTGATGGGAATGAGCCATCGCGGACGCCTGAACGTAATGGCTCACGTGGCCCGGCGCCCGCCGCAGGAGCGGGCTTCGAAGACGTGGACCCGCGCAGCGTGCTGGGATCGGGCGACGTGAAATATCACATGGGCGCGACCGGCGAGTACATCACGCGCAGCGGCGGGAAGGTTCACATCCATCTGGTGTCGAATCCCAGCCATCTGGAAGCGGTCGATCCCGTAACGGTGGGCCGCACGCGGGCGAAACAGGATCGCACCGGCGAAGGCGGGCGCGAAGCCCATTTGCCGTTGCTGGTCCACGGCGACGCAGCGTTTGCCGGCCAGGGAATTCTCGCCGAGACCATGAACTACGCCGACCTCAAAGGCTTCACCGTGGGCGGCACGATTCACATCATCGCGAATAATCTTCTCGGCTTCACTACTAACTATTACGAAGAACATTCCACGCGGTTCGCGGCGTGCATCGCGCGGCGGCAGTCGATTCCAATTTTTCACGTGAACGGCGAAGACGTGGACGCCGTGGTGCGCGTGGGACGCATGGCGGTGGAATACCGCTACAAGTTCGGCACCGACGTGGTCATCGATTTGATCGGCTATCGCCGCCACGGGCACAGCGAAGTGGACGACCCCACCATCACGCAGCCGCTGCTTTACAAGCGGATCAAAGAGCATCCGCCGCTGTGGGAAATTTATGCCGACGATATCGGTGCGACGGACGCCGCCGAGCGGGCAGCGAAAATCAAGGCCGAGTTCGAAGCTGCGCAGAAAAAAGCCGGCACGATCAAGCAGAAGCCGACCATGCGCGAGCTGCCGAACTATTGGGACCAGTATTACGGCGGCCGTCACCAGCCGGAGTTCGAAGTCGAAACGAAACTGTCGGGCGAAGAACTTGCGGAGCTGACCGGAAAGCTGACCACCTATCCCGAAGCTTTTCACATCCATCCCAAGGTGAAAAAGTTGCTGGAGCAGCGCGCGGAAATGGGCACGGGCAAACGCGCCGTGGATTACGGCATGGCCGAAGCGCTGGCCTTCGCCAGCCTGGTGAAGGGCGGAATTCCAGTCAGGATGTCGGGACAAGACTCGCGCCGCGGAACTTTCAACCAGCGGCACTCCGTGCTGATCGACATCGAAAACGAAAATGAATTTGTGCCGCTGGAAAATATTGCCGAGAAGCAGGCACGCTGCGAGATTTACAACTCCACGCTTTCGGAAGCGGGCGTGCTCGGGTTTGAATACGGCTACAGCCGCGATTATCCGGAGTCGCTGGTCTTGTGGGAAGCGCAGTTTGGCGATTTCGCCAACGTGGCGCAGGCCATTGTCGACCAGTTCATCAGCGCCGGTGAAGCGAAATGGAATCTGCTTTCGGGAGTCGTGATGCTGCTGCCGCACGGCTACGAAGGCCAGGGACCGGAACACTCCAGCGCGCGCATCGAACGCTTTCTTCAACTGGCCGCGCAGCACAATATTCAAATCGCGCAGCCTTCGAATGCGGCGCAGTATTTTCACCTGCTGCGACGGCAGGCGCTGCGCCACTGGCGCAAACCGCTGATTGTGTTTACGCCGAAGAGCATGTTGCGGCATCCCGACGCGTCTTCGCCAATTGAAGATTTCACCCACAAGAATTTCCTGAACGTGATTCCCGACGCGGAAGTGGGCGAGGCCGACCGCATCCTGATCTGCTCCGGAAAAATCGGCCACGAGCTCCGCGCCGAACGCAAAAAACGCAAAGACAATTCCACCGCAATCGTGTTTCTGGAACAGCTGTATCCCTTTCCAGAAAACGAATTGGTAGCCGAACTCGAACGCCACGGCAAAACCGGAGACATCGTGTGGGTGCAGGAAGAGCCCGCGAACATGGGCCCGCTCTTCAACATGCTGACGCGCCTGCGGCGCATTGCGGGCGAGCGTCCGGTGTTGTCGGTGAAGCGATCGGCGAGCGCGAGTCCGTCGACAGGCAGCGCCAAGGCGCATGAAGTGGAGCAGAAAACGCTGATCACATTGGCGTTCACGCGGGGATAGTCCCGAGTCGCGAGTCCCGAGTAGCGAGCATTCCAGCCGCGGGTCGCGAGCGTTATGGTTTTTGTTTTCGCCAGCTACTCGTTAGCCGCTGTGTTTTGAACCGATTGCCGAGCCTGACGTGAGGCTCGGGCTGCCAACCACGACAACGCTAGCGCGACGTTGCCAACGCTCAGCACTGCTACGCTTCTGTACGAGTCCATCAGCGGCACAGACAAGAGAGCACAAATCGCAGCAAGGACGAGGGAAGCCCGGTCAACTTGGGTGATGCGGGGTCTGCCCGATGCAAAACGGATGCACAGAATGCTCATTACAAACAGGCTCGCCGCCACGCTGCCTATGTGAAGCGGCGACACGTGCAATGAACTGGCAACTAGAATTGCTATTAACAACCGCAATGCAGCATAGGCGATGAATCCAACGAATCCTGCCGCCCAAAACCTGACGGTAGACGCCATTACGACGATGCCCAAGGTGATGAGCAGCCAGCCAACGACTATTTCAGACGAACTAGCCGCTTCCTGGACCAGTGCACAGCCCGAAAAAAAAGCCGCCGCGACGCAAAAGGCCGCCACGAGTTTACCCGCGATCAGAAATCCTGAGTGAACCTGCTCCTTCACTGGTCGTTTATCGCGTCTCACGTCAGTAATTCTATGACTCTGGGCCTAATAAGCCCAATAGTTGGCGAAATATCTCTATGTCGCTCATCGAGGGGTTCATAGCAGCGGCTTGAAGCCGCTCCGCCCACCTGGCTTTCTGTGGCACGAGTGGAACTCGTGCTCTTCTCGATTTCGCTTGCGCCTTTCTGGTGTACCCTTCCTTCTTCATGCCGCGCCGCGTCCCAACTCTGCGCATCGCCGTCGACACTGGCGGAACATTCACCGACTGCGTGTGGATAGACGGTGAAAGCGGCCGCCTGCGCATGCTGAAAGTTTTTTCCACGCCGCAGGATCCATCGCAAGCGATTGTTGAGGCGCTCCGAAAAATTGCACACGAGGGCGAGCTCGTCCTGCTGCACGGCACCACCGTGGGCACCAACACGCTGCTCGAACGCAAGGGAGCGCGCACCGCGCTGGTGACCACTGCCGGATTCGAAGATGCGATTGAGATTGGCCGTCAGGCGCGTCCCAAGCTCTACGATTTTTTCTTCGAGCGCGTCGAGCCGCTGGTGGCGCGTGACTTGCGCTTCGGCGTAGAGGAACGCACCGGAGCGGACGGCGAAATCCTGACCGCGCCTTCGCCGGAGGATTTGAAATCACTCGCGTCGCGCCTCGCGGCAACTCGTCCACAAGCTGTCGCGATCTCGCTGCTGTTTTCGTTTGCGAATCCGAAAAATGAACTCGCCGTGGCGGAAGCGTTGCGCCCTTTGAACAACCCGCTTTCCATCTCGCACGAAATCCTGCCGGAATTTCGCGAGTACGAGCGCGCCTCAACCGTGGTGGTGAATGCGTATCTGCAGCCGGTGATGAAGGGATATCTGGAAAACCTCCAGTCTCGGGCGAATGACCTCGCGGCGAGTGAATCGAAAACCGAGGCACTGGGGGCTGAAGCCCCAATGGGTCATCGGGCTGTCGCGGCGCTAAAGCGCCGCTCTTCCACGATTGAGGCACAGGGCACACACACGCGAATTTTTGTGATGCAGTCGAACGGCGGAATCGCGGCGCTGGCCGCCGCCGCGCGCGAGCCCGTGCGGACGGTGCTTTCGGGCCCAGCTGGAGGAGTAGTGGGAGCAGCCGCCACGGCGCGCGCCAGCGGCTTCGAGCGCGTGATCGCCTTCGACATGGGAGGGACCTCCACCGACGTTTCGCTGGTAGACGGCGCGATCGCCACGGCCGCGATTCCAACCAGAAACGACGCACAGGTCGCCGGATTGCCGGTGGGCGTGCCCATGCTCGACATACACACCGTAGGCGCTGGCGGAGGATCGCTCGCGCGCTTCGATGCCGGAGGCGTGCTGCGCGTGGGCCCGGAATCCGCGGGCGCCGATCCCGGCCCGATTTGTTACGGGCGCGGCGTGCAGCCTACCGTCACGGACGCGAACTTATTATTAGGGAGGCTGCAAGCGGAACATTTTCTCGGCGGCGAGTTCAAGCTCGACTTAGAGCGAACGCGAAAAATCACGCAAGCCTGGCTAAAGAAACAAAGATCACGGCTCACTCTCGAACAATTCGCCGACGGCGTGATTCGCGTAGTGAATGCCACCATGGAGAAAGCCATCCGCGTGGTGTCGGTCGAGCGCGGCCGCGATCCGCGAGACTACGCGCTGGTAGCCTTTGGCGGCGCGGGAGGATTGCACGCCTGCGCGCTCGCCGAAGCGCTCGGCATTCCGCAAGTAATTACTCCGGCGCTGCCGGGCGCGCTCTCGGCTCTCGGGATTCTGGCCAGCGACGTGGTCAAAGATTATTCCCGCACCGTGCTGTGGCGGGTTTCCGGCGAGATTCCTCATGAGCGATTGAAGCAGGAATTCGCAAAATTGGAAAAACAGGCCGCAAGAGTTTTCGAACAGGAGGGCTGGCGCGGAAAAGTGCGCCACGAAAAAAAAGTGGACGTCCGTTACCGTGGCCAGGGATACGAACTCAGCATCCCGCTCGCCAGGAATCTGCTGAAAGAATTCGAGCGCGAGCATCAGCGCCGCTATGGCTATATCCATCCCAATCGCGAAGTCGAGCTGGTTACGTTGCGTCTCCGCGCGGTAGTGAAGACAGCTCGTGTGGGGACGGGCACTCTTGCCAGTCGAGGCCGAGCGCAGCTCGGCTCGCCTTCCATGCTCAAAGCCCCGGTTCTGTTCCACGGCAAGAAACTCGAAACCAGAATCTACTCCCGCGAATCCCTCCAGCCCGGCAAGAAATATTCCGGCCCCGCCATCATCACCGAATACAGCGCGACCACGGTCATCCCGCCGGGCAAACGCTTCCATCTCGATCTCGCCTCGAACTTAGTAATTCGGTGAACTGAATCAGTTTTCGCCTTTCGTTTTCCTGCAAAATCCACTGAAAGAGCCATAAATCCACAGGTTATTAACAGATTATTGGTGGCAGCCAGTTGCGATCCCATTGTGTATGGTGCAGGTTCTTGGTTATGACAGGTTTAAGTGCATTGCCGCACTTGAAAGAACGCGATGGCCAGCCATGTCGCAAGCGTGAATCGGAGGTCTGCGAATGAGTCCACGAAGAACGACTCCACTAAAGCCCAAGCCCGCCCCACCCTGCCGGTGTGAGTGCTGGGCCTGCGATACTGGGCCTGCGATAAAGGAATTCATTGCGGGAAAAAGCCGGACTGCGAACATCCACCGTACCGCACTACGCAGAGAACACACTAGAGGTTTCGGCGTGCCGAGGAGAACCCGCCTTGCGCCTCTGTTCTTTCTGAACCCATTCGACGAAGAGCGTCTGAAATTCTTCTTGCGTGAAAATGCCTTTGTGGATCAGCAGCGTGTTCATCGCGTACACGGTGGCCTTGAAACCTTCATCCCGCGAGGCCGCCGCCAATGCTTCTTCGAACGACATGTTGGTTATTCTCCTCGGCCATCAAATCACTTTGTCACTTCCGAGTCAATCTCGTAACCGAATAGTCATCTCGACTTCCACCTCGATCGCCCCGGCAACCTGATTATTACAATCTGATGAAAATCGCACCCCGCGCGCTGCAATCGCCACTCGGTGCTGTGTACTCGCGACTCGTTGCGGCTACAATACTCCCGTGAAACCAAGCATCTTTGTGGTGGAGGACGATCCGGATATTTCGCGCCTGGTGCGTCATCACCTGGAGAACGAAGGCTTCAATGTGCGCGTGTATCCCACCGGCGCCACCGTCCTCTCCGATGCGGAGCGGCAGCGCCCGGCGTTGTTCGTGCTCGACATCATGGTTCCGGGCAAGGACGGCCTCGAGCTTTGCCGCACGGTGCGTCAAACTCCGGGTCTCGCCGCGGTGCCGGTAATTTTTCTCACTGCGAAGAGCAGCGAGGCCGATCGCGTGCTGGGCCTCGAGTTGGGCGCGGACGATTACATCGGCAAACCGTTCAGTCCGCGCGAGCTGGTGGCGCGGGTGAAAGCCGTGCTGCGCCGCTTTGAGCGGCCGCTTCCGCCGAGTCCGCTCAAGGTCGGTGAAATCGAAATCGATCCTTCGGCGATGACGTTGACCGTCGCCGGCAAACTGGTGGCCACCACCGCCACCGAGTTCCGCCTGCTGGATTATTTTGCGCGCCACCTCGGACGCGTGTTCACACGCGACCACCTGCTCGATAGCGTATGGCGCGACACTTCTTATGTCACCCCGCGATCGGTGGACGTCTATGTGCGCCGCATCCGGGAAAAAATCGAGCCGGACCCGGAGAACCCGCGCTACTTGAAGACGGTGCGGGGCGCGGGTTACCGCTTCGAAGCTCCAAAGTGAAGAACCCGTGAAGAACCGGATTTTTTTCAAGCTGCTGGCCGCGTTTCTCATCGTGATCGCCGCCAGCGCCGTGATCCTCGACTTCACGCTGGGCCGCGCCTGGGAAGCCTCGTTGCGCGCGGAGATTGACCGCAGCCTCACGCAGAAGACGGTGATGTTTGCCCACCGCGTGGAAAACGACCGCAGTCACTCGCTCGCGGATATCGCCGCGCAGGAAGGTCAGGCGGCCGGCGCGCGCGCCACCATTATCGACGCTTCCGGAAAAGTGTTGGCAGATTCCGAATCGAATCCCGCCAATATGGAGAGTCAAGCCGCGCGCGAAGAGTTCGCCGCAGCTCTCGCGGGCAAGCCGGGACGCGGCGAGCGGCCGAGTTCCTCGCTCGGAGTTCCCTTTCTTTATGTTGCCGTGCCCATTTCCGGGGGCGCGGTGCGCCTCGGTTATCCGCTCTCCGATGTGGAAGCAGTGCAGGCCGCGGTGCACCGGCGGTTGGCCTGGGGATCGGCGCTGGCGCTTGCCATCGCGCTGCTGGTTGCGGCCGTCGCTTCCACTTCCACCGCGCGGCGGCTGGAACATATTGTGGAAGTGGCGGCGCACATTGCCGAGGGTGATTTAAAAGCCCGCGTGCAGGATGGCGGGCTCGACGAAATCGGCCGCCTCGGCGGAGCTCTCGACCAGACGGCGCGCCAGGTCGAGCGCAGTTTTGCCGCCGTCCGTTCCAGCCAGCGCCAGCTCGAAACCCTGCTCAACAGCATGCAGGACGCGGTCATCGCCGTAAGCGCCGACGGCCTTGTCCAGTGGGCCAACCAGCCCATGGATCGCCTGGTTTCGCAGCGCGTGCGTTTGAATGCGCCGGTGGTCGAGACCATTCGCGATCCGGATTTTCTCGCGACCGTGAACGCCGCGACTACGGACAAAGAAGTGAAGACCGCGCGCGCTACTTCGATTGTTCCAGGCCGCGCCTTCGATGTGACCGCAGCGCCTCTGCCCGGCGGCGGCGCGGTGGCCGTGCTGCGCGATCTCACCGAGACCGAGCGCGTGGAAAAAACCCGGCGCGATTTTATCGCCAACGTTTCTCACGAGCTGCGCACGCCGCTCACTTCGATCCAGGGCTATTCGGAAACGCTGCTCGATATCACGCCGGAAAATGGCGCGCCCACTCGCGAGTTTCTCGACATCATCCGCAAAAACGCGGCCCGCATGTCGCGGCTTACGGAAGATCTGCTCACTCTGGCACGCGTGGAATCCGGCGAAACCCGTTTCGACGCCGAGCCCGTGCCTCCGTTCGAATTACTGCACGACGCCGAAGAAAGTTTTCGCGAGATCGCCAAGGGCTACGGCGTGGAACTGCAGATTCAGGAAACGCCCGGAGGAAATGGTTCGCCGGATTCAATCCCAGCGAAGTCAAGCTCGGCGAAATCCGGGTCGACAGAATCTCTGCCCAGAGTGCTCGCCGATCGCGAAGCCATTCACCAGGTTTTTTCCAATCTCATCGACAACGCCATGAAATATGGCCGCACCGGCGGCAAAGTCGTGCTGGGCGCGCGTTCCGGCCCACGCGGCGTTGAATTCTATGTGCAGGATTTCGGCGCCGGCATCCCCTCGGAACATTTGCCCCGCCTGTTCGAACGCTTCTACCGCGTCGACAAAGCCCGCTCGCGCGAATCGGGAGGCACCGGCCTTGGCTTAGCGATTGCCAAACACATCATGCTGGCGCACGGTGGTTCCATCCGCGCCGAGAGCGAGTTGAACCACGGCTCCAGATTCCTGTTCACGCTGCCCACGGCATAGGCTAGTTCTCCAAACGGAAAGTGCTCTTACCACGGAGGCACGGAGTCACCGAGAAAACCAAGCAGTGTTTTTTTCTCCGTGTCGGAGCCTGCCCTGAGCGAAGCCGAAGGGTGTTTCCGTGGTGAAATCATAAATTCACAGCGTTGTAACCATCCCGTGCAAAATAAAACCTATGCTGAACCGTTGGACATCCAACTTAATAATTGGCAAGATGATCGCCAGGATCCAGGCTCGAAGCCGACGCGCCGCCCACGCCGTCCAGCTTTGCGCCGGAGGGAAGTCGTTATGAGTACCGCCAGAGTCGAGAGTGCCAGCCCCGAACCCGCCCACCAATACCTCGTGCGGCGCACCGTGGAGGCTTGCCGCCTGGCCAAGGAAGCGGCCGGCGCGGCAGCCGAAGGGATCGCCACCGGCTCCAGCACGCTGCTCAACTCGCTGCGCCAGCGCGAGCGCGAACTCGACACGCTCGACATGGAAATCGACGCCGGCGTCACCGCGGCCATCACCGAAGTCGGGCCCGCCGAAGCGCGTGAGCTGCTGGCCTGCATGAAATTCATGATCGGCCTCGAGCGCATCGGAGACCTGCTGCTGAGCTTCGCCAACAGCGCCCAGGCCGCCGGCGGACGGATCGATCCCGAAGACACCCGCGACCTCACCCAGATGGCGACCATCCTCGAAAAAATGTTAACCGACGTGGGCGAGTCTTTTTCCGCACGCGATGTCGGCAAAGCCGTGGACGTCCTCCGCGCCGACGCCGAAATGGACCGCCTGCGCAACCTGATTTTTCTCCGCCACATCGAAAACCCCGAAGACATCCACCGGCAGGCGAGTCTGCAGGTCATCTTCATGACCCAGTCGCTGGAGCGCGCCGGCGACCACGCCAAAAATCTAGCCGAAGAAGTTTGCCACTTCGTCAGCGGACGCACCGTCCGCCACGTGCTCATGGCCTACGACAAGCCCGTCGAGCAAATGTTCATCGACTACCTCCGCCGCCGCGACGGCAAGCGGTAATCCTGAGCGGCCATCGTCTTCAGGCCAGTTGGCCCACGCTTTCTCGCCGGCACCTTACCGACTGAGGCTGCTCCGGTCTTCGCGATTTTCGAAGGCCGGGGATTTCAGCTGTCGATCCCTTAAGCTCGGGATGGCATCGCGTTTTGGAACTCACACTGGTACCGCTCGCGACTTCGCCGCCCAGCTCTCCACGAATTTCCCCAGGCGATCCAAAGCCCGCGGGAACTCATGTCCTGTCGCGGCGAAGCCAAGTCGAAAATGCGACGGACAATCGAAGCAATCTCCCGGGGCGAGCAGAATTCCTTGTTCCGCGGCAGCCTGGCAGAATGGCCTGGCGTTCTCTCCGCTCACCAGCCAGGGAAATGCCGTCATTCCTCCTTGCGGGCGAATCCACTCCAGCGTTTCGTGATGCTCAGTCATAAAGCGATCCAGATGCTCAAGATTCCGGGTTGCAGTTTCTTGCGTTTTACTGAGCACCACATCGCGCCGGCGCATTACAATCTCAGCAAGCCGCTCTCCTGCCGAATTGTTCGAGATCGAAAAATAGGCTCGCGCATTCCAGTAGCGCTCCCGGCGTTTGCGGTCATGCTCGATCATCCATCCCGCACGAACGCCGGGCAGAGAGAACGCCTTCGAGAAATCGTGGATCACCGTCGCATGCGGCAGTCGCGACGCCGATTTCGTCTCTCGTCCGTGGTAAATCGGGTGATATACCTCGTCGCTCACAAGTTGAATTCCACGTGTTGCGGTGAACTCGTGTAAGCTCTCCATCTCCGCATTGCTAATGGTCGCGCCGGTCGGGTTGTGCGGGCTATTCACCAGGATCAGACTCGTCTTCGCGTCCGCGAGGCGCATGATCTCTTCCACGTCGATGGTGAAATTGTTCTCCTTGCGTACTCCGTAAAAGCGCGTCTCAAGACCCAGCGACTCGGGCAGCGCGGAAAAGGTGGCGAATCCCGGTCGCGGCAGTATTACGTTGGCCCCAGGCTCCGCCGCCAGCCACATCAGCACGACCAGAGCCTCCGAGGCTCCCGTCATGACGTGAACACACTCCGCGCTTACCTCGTGCATTTCCGCGATCGCTTCCCGCAGCCCGTCGGCCCCTGCCGGACGGCTATAGACCAACTCGTGATTCAGGAACCGCTGCCGCTCTTCCTCGCCCGCGAGGTTCAATATTTCATTCACGGTCCAACGCGGTCCCGTACTCGCCGCCAGGTCGAATTCAATATCATGCTCGTAGCGGTCCAGCCACATATCCAGCAGAAAAGGTTTCAATTGCATGTCGCACCTCCAAAAATTCAGACGGCAGGTTGGCCCACGCTTTCTCGCTGACACCATAACCGCTGAGGCAGCCTCACTCGTAGTAGCTTTCACAGACATCGATGACAGAACCGAGAAGCCCGAAGCCCGAAGCCCGAAGCCCGAAGCCCGAAGCCCGAAGCCCGTTTCTAAGCGCACTCCTCTGCGCTGGAGATCTTTGCCGCGAGCGGCACCGCCTCCGGCCCCTTCACCGCGACCGCCCGCTCGCCGCGGCGAATCAGAACAATCGCGCCGAGAATCGCCACCGACGCCAGGACCACGCGCAACGTCAGCGGCTCCGAGGCGAACAGCCATCCCAGGAACACGGCGACGATCGGATTTGCATACGTATGCGTCGCCACCAGCGCCGGCGGACAGCGCTGCAGCAGCCAGGTGTAAGCCGTAAACGCAACAATCGATCCGAACGTGATGAGATAGCCCAGCCCGAATATTGATCGCAACGAAATCGCCGACCAGTGCGTAGCGTGGAATTCTCCCGTAACTACTGCCGCAATCAGCAGCATGGCCGCGCCGCAAAGCGTGGGAAGCGCGGTGCGGCCGAGCGCGTCGGTGGGCAGCTTGAGCCGCGGAGTGATGACCACTCCCGCAGACCACGAGAGCGAACCCAGGAGCACGGCCAGCAATCCCAGCAGGCTTGAGCCTTTGATGTGAAGCTCAAAGCCGGTGAGGATGGCGACTCCGGCCACGCCCAAACCCAGGCCCAGCGCGCTGAGGCGGCTGATTTTCTGTTGTCCCGCGAGCCACGCCAACACCACGATGAACATCGGTTCCGTCGCGATCAGCAGGGCGGCCAGTCCCGAGCCTACATACTGTTCCGCCCAGTGCAGCGATCCGTGACCAATTAAAAAGAAAAGCGCGCCCAGAACGCATCCCGAAATCCAATGCTCGCGCGTAGGCCGAAACCCCCGCGCCCAGGCCCACGCCAACAGCACGCTGCCGGCGACGGCATGCCGAATGCCAGCCGTCACCAGCGGTGGGATGGTTTCGACGGCGTAGTGAATCGCGAGATAGGTCGATCCCCAGACGATGTAGATGGCGGCGAAGGCCAGCGCCATCTTGATGGTGTCGGCACGATCGCGCGAGCTCGCGGGTTTGGGGTTGGGAACCGTCACGGGTCTGCCCCCTATGTTAATCGTCTTGACGTCGCGGAGCCGGGAGTCGCGAAGTCTGACATCGCGAAGTGGTATTTCGGGAAGCTTGGCGGTGCGAAGTTTGGCTAGGATCAGGGCGGGCTGAGTAAGGAACATGAACTAACCTCCTAAACGTATTTTGCAGGTTAGGTATACTGTAGATGCCATCTACCTAACTTGTCAAGAGCCTTTTGACGGTTAGATAATAGGTAATGGATAGAAAGGAAGGGTCTTCTGACTGACACCAAAGAAACCAAGAAGATTTCGCGGCGGCGTCCGCCGCGCTTTGAACTGATTGCGGGCAACGTCAGCCTCGACTTCGTCAACACGCTTGACGACCGCCCCACCAAGCCCAAGGAGCTGATCGAGACTTACCTGGATCTGGTCCGCTTCAGCGAAGATGCTGGACTGCTCTCATCGCCGCAGGCGGATCGCCTCTACGAGCGCAGCTACCTCGAGCCCGACCTCGCCGAGCGTGCGCTCAATCACGCAAGGGAATTGCGGGAAGCCATTCACGATGTTTTCTGGGCGATCATGAACAAGCGCCCCGCTCCGCCGGCTGGTCTCGCCCGACTGAATGCCGCTGCACAGGCCGCGGCCGCGCACATGCGTCTGGCGCCGACGAAGAACGGCGGCTTCGAGTGGAGCTTCGACGACTTCGGAGACTTCGACGGCCTGCTCTGGCCCATCGCCCGCGCCGCGGCCGATCTGCTGGCATCGGATCAGTTGGCCTATGTTCGTCCCTGCTCGTCGAAAACCTGCGAATGGTTTTTTCTGGATACCAGCAAGAACCATCACCGCCGCTGGTGCAACATGACGAGCTGCGGAAATCGCGCGAAGGTGCAGCGGTTTTATGTGCGGAGGAAAAGAGGCTGCTAGATTTTGGCTCTTCCCCGCGGCTTCGGAAAAATCCGCGCAAGGTGCGGGTCGACTCTCGTTCTTTATACTTAATAGTTGGCAATGGACCGGGCGGGCGGCGAGCTGGGCGCAGATGCGGCTGCGGCATGCACTCTCGGAGATCGAGCAACCTCCGGGCATTCTGCTAGAATCTGAAACATCTGAGGCGATCATTTATGTTCATTCCGCGTATGTTGGTTGGGCGCAAACTGGGATTGACGCTGGCGTTCACGGTTCTGATTGCGCTGGCCTTTGGGGTCAGCTGCACGGGGTTCTTCCCGCCGAACAGTCTCACGGCGATCACGATCCAGCCTCCGAGTCCGCAGATCGAAGTTGGTACACCCCAGGGTTTACAGGCCTGGGGAACTTATGCGAATAACACCGGGACGAGCCAGATTACCAGCGGTGTGGTGTGGACCAGCAGCGATAACACAGTGCTGACGATCAACCCGACCACCGGCGTGGCCACGGGCGTAGGCACGGGAGGTAGCGCCACAGTAACAGCCTCTGCACAGGGCCTGAGCGGGACGGCTTCCGCGACTGTTTATCTGGGCACCCTCACCAGTTTCGAAGTGTGCATGGGTACATTTGGCGACACAACATCTTGTTCCGACGGTTCCAGCCCGCTGATTTGGAATGCAGACGCTTCGGGCACCCCGAGTCAGCCGTTCGTCGCACAGGGTGTCTCCGGCGGCACCACGTATGACTTCACGACCGCGTCCACCTGGACAGTGGTGACGCAGCCGGCAAATGGGGGGACGATTCAGTGCACAAACAGCGATGTATCTCCTGAGACTTGCACGGTGAGCGAAGGTTCCACAGCCGCAACGTACGCTGTTACCGTGACCTACGGCACAACGAGCTCGGCCACAATCAGCATAGTCGTCACGAATTAGGGCGGGCTACCCCGGTACCGCCAGGAAGCTTGGACTCTTGCGCAGGTCTTCGCCCCTTCGACTCCGGTCAGGGCAGGCTCTGGCTTGGACAGTCGAGGCTGTCTCCATGCGGATCGCAGTGGTCTTCGGCGTCGGGCTTCCGACTCTAGATTCCCACTTCCTGTTCAGACGTTAAGACCTCAGACTTCGGCTTGGTTTTGCCGAGGTCTGAGGTCTCATGTTTTAACGTCTGACGTTGGGCGATTCTTCCTGCGCTGCTACTTCTTTTCTTTCTCTTCCTTGGGAGCTGGTTTGGAAGCTGGCTTGGGCTTGGCCGCTGGCTTGGCCTGGGGCTTGGGCTGGCTCGTTGGTTGCGGACGCGCTTCCGTTTGCGGGCGGGCGGTCTCGGTCCGGGGAGTGGCCGCGCGGGGTTCCTGGGCGGTCTTTGCGGGCGCTGTGTTCCTCGCCGGAGCGGCCTCGGTGTTCTTCACCGGCGGAGTGACGGGACGCGCGACGTTGTTGTGGGGCGCGGCGGTCTTGGTCGCTGCGGGTGCAGGTCCGCGGGCTTCTTTAGGCGACATGGCCGGAGCCTTGTAGGGAGCGCCGGCGGCTTTCGCCGCAACCACACCTTTTCCGCTGAACTCGCCAGGGCGTGCCGTGGCAGCGATGGCGGGACTTCCGTGATTTGCAGATGCGAAGTTCTGCTTGTTCTGGCTGGCCGCGTGAACCTGCTGGACTTGCGCGGCCACGGGAGGCGTGTGCGGTTCGCGGGCGTAGGATTCTTCCTGCGCGCTGGCGTGCACGGTGAGTCCGCCTTCGCCGCCGTTGAAGGCGACGTGCGAATCGTTGTTCACGATGACTGTGCGGTTCACGTAGACGTTGGTGATGTGGACCGTGTCGACGTGCATGACGGCCGTGTTGTAGAAGAAAGCTCCGCCACGCCACTCGCCGCCGCCGAAACCGACGCCGCCGTAGCCGAAGCCGTAGTTCACGCCACCGTAGAATCCGACGTGCGGACCCCAGTAGCCTTCGTTCCAGCCGTAGAATCCGTTGTTCCATCCCCAGTAGCCGGGAGTCCAGAGCAGGCCG
>Ga0302325_10011200_pt1 | contig 19343 bp, 16 predicted proteins | sample Palsa_T0_2_FD_201948 | JGI IMG/M metagenome (GOLD analysis project Ga0302325, IMG submission 201948) | Peat permafrost microbial communities from Stordalen Mire near Abisko, Sweden - Palsa_T0_2 | ecosystem: Environmental > Terrestrial > Soil > Palsa > Peat permafrost | place: Sweden: Abisko...
TGCGGCGCAGCAGGCAATATCGACGATGGCATCGATCGCGCCCACTTCGTGGAAATGAACCTCTTCCGCCGGAATGCCGTGGATGCGACCCTCCGCCTCCGCCAGCAAAATGAAGGCAGTCAGGCTGAGGTTACGTGCGCGTTCGGTCAGGTCCGCGCGCATAAGCAGGCTCCGAATCTCAGGGAGACCGCGCCCGTGGTCGTGTTTGTGGCTCTCGTGTTCGTGCGGGTGGCTATGGTCATGGTCGTGCGCATGCGTATGTCCATCGTCATGGGCGTGATCGTGTGCATGACCGGGGGCGGCTGCTTGATCGTGCTCTGCCTCTTGTTGGACCGGGCCGGTGGTGGCGACAGGCTCATGCACTTGGCCGCCGGTCATAACATCGATTTTGGTCGATTGGATGCCGCTCCGGTTCACCCTGGTAACGCGTAATTCTGCTCCCAACGCCAGCGAAGCCGCGGTTCGCTGCAGCAATTCGATGGGGGCGCCCGCATCCACCAGTGCGCCCATCAGCATATCGCCGCTAATGCCGGCAAAACATTCCAGGAATCCAATCCGCATAAGCCTATTTTGCAAACCCGGTAAGCACCTCGATGGGCAGCACCTCATTCATCGAACCGGAACGATACCCTTCGCAATCGAGTGAGACATAACGGAATCCCGCCGCGCGAACCACTGCGGCCATCGCCTTCATTTTCCCCACCTGGAGGACAGCGGCCATCTCCTCCTCCGCGATCTCGATGCGCGCAATCGAGCCGTGATGGCGCACACGAAAGCGCCTGAGCCCCAAAGCCCGTAGGGCATCCTCTGCTTGTTCGATCATGCGCAACGCCTCCGGGGTCACCCGCCGGCCGTACTCCATCCGCGAGGAGAGGCACGCAGAAGCAGGCTTGTCCCAAACCCGCAATTGCGCCTTTTGGGCCAGCGCACGGACATCGGCTTTGCTGAGACCTGCCTCCGCCAACGGGGCGGCCACGCGGTGCTGAGCCGCTGCTTTATGGCCGGGGCGGAAATCCTGCCCGTCATCCAGGTTCAACCCGTAGGCCAAAGCTTGAAAACCGGTACGCTCCAGCTCCTGCTCCAGCATGCCAAAGAGTTCGTCCTTGCAGTGGAAGCACCGATCGGGCCCATTCACCGCATATTCTTCCCGCTCTAACTCGTGGGTTTCGATCGACCGCAAAGGAATTCCATGCTCCAGGGCAAAATCCTTAGCGTCGCTGTACTGCGAACGCGCCAGGCTGGCAGAGTCCGCGATGACCGCCAGCATCTGCTGTCCAAGAGCAACATGGGCCGCGTATGCCAGGTAAGCAGAATCGACCCCACCCGAATACGCGACAATCACGCTGCCCAGAGAACGCAATCGCGCCTGCAAGGCTCGTTCTTTATCCTCCAGGCTGATGTCGCTATCGTGCCCGGAGTTGTCTCTGGTGTCGCTTTGCTGGTTCATTCCTGAGTATCCACTCCCGGTTACAACAAAACTCCGCAGTCCGCCGAGTATGATGATCGATGACAGGGTCGTCGATTCCGAAGCCTGGACATTATTGCCAAGTAAACTGGATGATGATGTCGTTCTTCGCTCTAAAGTCTCCGTTAACTGCCAGCGACCGTATCGAACGGCGCCGTCTGATCTTCACAGATACTCTGGCTCTGGTCACGCTGTTCGCAATCACAGCCTTGTTGGCCGTGCTGACGAATTATCTCTACCAATCTTACGCCTCCCACCAGGTGGAACTGGCCAACCGCTGGCTGGAACGCGGCGAACAGGCCATGCGGGATGGCAAGCCCCAGGCAGCGATTGACGCCCTTAGCTCCGCGCTAGCTTTTGCCCCCAGTGACCGTAGCACAGAAATCAAACTTGCCGAAGCTCTGGCCTCCGCAGGCCGCATCCAGGAGGCGAGCGTTTACTTCAATGCTCTGCTCGAAAGCCAGCAGGGTAGCGGAGTGATCAATCTTCAACTCGCCCGGCTGGCAGCTCGCCAGGGGAACGTCAGCCAAGCCATCGAGGACTATCAGAGGGCGATTTACGGGAATTGGGAGGGCGATGGCTATGTACGCCGGCGGGACGTGCGCTTCGAGCTCACCGATTTTCTCATCGCCCATAATCTACTGGACCGGGCGCGCAGCGAACTGCTGGTCGCCGCCGGAAACGCCCCGGAGGACGACATCAGCGTTCAGCTGGAGATCGCTCGGAAGATGGAGCAAGCGCAGGACCCGAGCGATGCCTTGCACCTCTACAAAACCATTCTCCGGCGCCACCCATCTTTGCGCGAGGCCCTTGAAGGCGCCGGGCGCACCGCCTATCAACTGGGGCGTTTTCTGGAGGCAAAGCGATATCTTGGGCGTGCCCTGGAGGGCCCCGGGGTGGACCAGGAACCCAAAGCTGTTCTCGATCAGAGTCGCGGCCATCTGAGCGAAGCAACCCGTTTGCTGCTGCTCTACCCGTCTTTACGACTCAGCCCGAATGAACGTGCCGTCCGCATTCTCAATGACCGGAAGCTTGCCCTGGCGCGCCTGGCGCAATGTACGCAAGCCAAGCCGCAGCCGCCGGCCATTGACTCCGCCGCTGCCGGAAGCCCGGCGCCGGCTGGGCCATCCAAGAGTGCCAATCCGCTACAAAGCCTGGAATCCCATTTCACGCGCCATCCCCCTACACCCGCACAGAACCAGGCCGCGGCCCCTCTCCCGGTGGATCCTCTGCAGGCGCTGGCTGGGCGGTGGAAGCAGTTGCCAGCCAAACTCTCGCTGCGCGAACTTGAAGACGATCCCGATCTGGCCCAAACCCAGATTCAACTCATCTATGACACTGAACTCATTACGCAACAGGTCTGCGGAGCTCCCGCGGGTGACGACGCCCTGCTATTGAAGATTGCCCAGGCGCCCAACCGGGTGGAGGAAGAATGAGCACGGCCACGGAAACGCCTGGCGTAAACCCGCTTCCCGTAAATCCAGTTCCAGGGGTCGACCTGGCTGCGGTCGCGGCGGAGAGACGTTATCGTTATCGCCCTAATCCGGCGGATGTTCACCGGCTGGCCCCCAATCGCGACGAGCGGCTCTTCCTGGTTCTCTCTATTTTCATCGGGGTCATTTCCGGCCTCCTGGTGGTGTGTTTCCGCGTCGCCATCAGCTGGATCCAGGTACTTACTCTCGGGTCATCGCCGCACCCGGGACAGCTGCGGCTGTTTTTTGTGCCCATGGGCGTAGGCCTTCTGGTCGCCGCGTTGGTCCAGCTTGTTTTCCCGGGCGCGCGTGGCAGCGGCATCAACCAGACCAAAGCGGCGCTCTATATCTACAACGGCTATATCTCCTTCAGAACGGTCATCGGGAAATTCATCACTTCGGCGCTCTCCATCGGCGGCGGATTCTCCCTCGGTCCTGAGGATCCTTCGCTGCAAATCGGGGCCGGCGTGGCCTCCATGGTCAGCCGCCGCCTCAATCTCTCCCGCGAGCGGCTGCGGATGTTTGCGCCCATCGGCGCAGCCGCGGGGCTGGCGGCTGCTTTCAACGCGCCCATCTCGGCCATCCTGTTCGTAGTGGAAGAGGTAATCGGTCGGTGGAGCGCGGCCGTGCTCGGCTCCATTGTGCTCTCCGCGATCTCCAGTGTCGTGGTAGCGCGTTGGTTTTGGGGCGCGGAGCCGATGTTTCGCATTCCCTCGGTAACGCTGAAGGGCCCGCAGGAACTTCTTGCCTACGCGGTCTTGGGAGTTGCGGGTGGCATCGCGGCTCTTATTTTCTCCAAAGCTCTGGGCTACTCCCGGCCGCGGCTGCGCCAGCTTCCGCGGTGGACTTGGTATATACAGCCGCCCATCGCCGGCCTAATCGTGGGTGCGATCGCTTATTTCGGCGCTCCTCAAGTGATGGGGCCGGGATATAACGTCATCGACCAAGCCATGCACGGCCAGTTCACCTGGAAGTTTCTTCTTGCCTTGGCGCTGCTCAAGATTGTCGCCACAACGATCTCGTTCTCCAGCGGCACGCCAGGAGGCATGTTCGCCCCGACTCTCTTTATCGGAGCGATGCTGGGCGCTTCGATCGGAACCTTTGAGAAGATATTCTTCCCCACTTTTCCCATCTCGGTCGGCTCGTACGCGCTGGTGGGCATGGGGGTTCTGTTTGCCGCATTCTTACGCGTGCCCCTTACCTCCGTATTCATGGTTCTCGAAGTCAGCGGCAACTACTCCATTGTGCTTCCCGTGATTCTGGCCAACACCATTGCGTACCTGGTCTCGCGCAGTCTGCAGCCGTATCCGATCTTTGAGACGTTTACCCATCAGGATGGCCTCGACTTGCCGTCGATGGAAGAGCAGCGCGAAGAGAGCGTTCTGCACCTTGAGGACGCCCTGCGCCCGGTGAACCTCCCCATCTTTCCCGGGTCCGCAAGCCTGCAGGAGGTTTCAGCCCAGTTGGCTGTCGCCGACGCGCCTATCTTGCTGGTCAAGCTTCGCGATGGCTCGTGGTACTCGATGAACCGGGATGAGTACACCTCGGCCGCGGCGACACAAACCCCGGATACTCTTTTGGAACGCACCCTCAAACCGGATCGGGCGCCGCTCCTCTTTCCTGACATGCCGTTGGACAGCGCAATTCCCTACCTGGCCCGCTGGCCTGTTCTCCCCATTCAGAATCGAGCCAGCAAGGGCACCCTCGAGGGCATCGTTTCGCTGCAAGATGTGTTGGGCCGTTACCAGCAGCAATAAATGGCGTTTGCCTGACTCACTTGTATAAACCGAGCGAATTCTTCACCCACCATCCCCTCGTCACAACCGCGCTGCTCACGCCCGTGGTGCTTCTGGTCCATGGCTATCACCCGCTGGCCGATGATGGCGCCGTCTATGTAGCAGGCATCAAGAAGCTGGCCAATCCAGGCCTCTATCAAACGGATGCGGTTTTCGCCTTATCCCCCACCCATCTCTCTCTCTTTGCCCACCTTCTTGCCCCGCTGCTCCGCTGGGGGCACGTTCCCTTGCCGGCCCTGCTGCTGATCTGCCATGTGGCTTCGATCTTTCTCTTTCTTCTTGGCTCTTGGAAAGTAGCTCAGCAGATTTTTCCTGATCCCAGCGCACGCTGGGGAGCAGTGTTGCTCGCTGCCTGCTGCTTTACTCTGCCGGTCGCGGGCACCTCCCTTTCCATCATGGATCCCTACCTCACCGCGCGCTCCTTTTCCACGCCCTTCATGCTCTTTGCGCTGGCTGCCGTCTTCGACGAACAGTGGGTGACTTGCGCACTATGGCTTGCTTTGTCCGCGGCGTTGCATCCCTTAATGGCTTGCTATGCGGCCGTCGCCGTGTTCACTCTGCTGCTCAGCAAACGCAGGATGTGGAACTCTCTTGGTCTGCTTGCCGTGCTCGCATGGTTGCTGTGCGCCGTCATTTTCGTGGTCACCCGTCAACCGGACCCCAACCTTGCTTATCATCGCGCGGCCCTCAGCCGGTCATATTTCTTCCTCTCCAGCTGGCGATGGTTCGAGTATCCGGGTTTGCTAATGCCGCTACTCCTGCTCGGCTTTGCCGGCACTCGTAACCGAGGCCCCTGGCCGGCACGCGCGCTGGCCATCGCCGCGACCGTCCTCGGTAGTTCCGCGCTGGTCACGTCCGTCTGTTTTGTGCATCGCAGCGGAAGCCTGCTGCTGGCGCGGCTGCAGGTGCTGCGCGCCTTTCACTTTGTTTATATCGCCGGCGTCCTCCTGGCGGGAGGCATGTTGGCAAGGCTGGCGCAACGGCACAAACGCGTCCTCGCCGCGCTCTACCTGGCGCTTCTGCCCATCATGTTTGCCGCCCAGAGGCTCACCTATCAAGCCTCCAACCACGTGGAATGGCCAAGGCTGACGGCACGCAATCCCTGGCAGCAGGCCTTCCTGTGGATTCGCGCCAATGCCCCGCAGGATGCGATCTTCGCCCTGGATAACGACTACATTGAATGGCCCGGAGAGGACGCTCAAGGCTTTCGCGCAACTGCGGAGAGAAGCTCTGTCGCCGACTACTTCAAAGACGGTGGCATTGCCAGCAACTTTCCCCAGGCTGCTATCCCCTGGTGGCAAGGCTCGCAGGCCACAGCTCAGCTCAATAGCGCCACGGATGAACAGCGGTTGGCCCGGCTGCGCCCCCTCGGCGTCACCTGGATCGTGTTGCCGGCGCAGGCAAATACCGGCTTTCCGTGTCCATTCAATAACGCCAGTGTCCGCGTCTGCCAGCTGCGCGAAGCTTTGCTTCACCACGGAGAAGGCGCAAAATAACAACTATATCCGCCACTCCGGAGGAGTAGCACGTCCATGTTGACGCTGTATCAGAGACTCATTTTCGGCTACGTGCTGCTGCTCGCTCTGCTGCTTGCTGTCGGGGTGCACGATTCTCTCTCCCTTCACCAGGCAGCTGCGCTTGACCACCGGCCGTCTGTCTCCGCCGCGACCGCGGCGCTGGCACGCGCTGGGCTGGCCCGTCGGGCCACCACCATCACCACCGCTTGCATGCTAAGCGGCATTGTGATTGCCGTCGCTTTTCTCATCTCCATCATTCGCCCCATCCGCCGCACCGCCGCCGCCGCTCGCCGCATCGGACAGGGAGAATTGCAACAACGCATCGAGTGGCGAACCCGCGATGACCTGGGCACGATTGCTACCGAGCTCAACCGCATGGCGGTGCGGCTGCGCGACCTCCGTGAGACCGAATATGGCCGCAAACAGATGGATCAGCAGCTTTCCGATGCCGTGGTCCAGTCGATCTTCGAGCCCGTGATCGTCACCGACGCGAAAGGGCACGTCCTCAAGCTTAACCAGGCGGCCAGCGAAGTGCTGGGCGAGGCCGCCGCGGATCGCATGGCTCTGACCAACACGCCGGGAGGCGAGAGGATTCTCCGCGCGGTGCGGGATGCGGTCTCCATGCGCCAGTCCATCGCCACCGAGGACGAAGCCGCCATCCTGCCCATGAAGCTGGGCGAGGGACAGCGCAGTTACCGCCTGCGCACCACACCCATGCGCGATGCCGAGGGCAAGCTGCTGGGAGCCGTCAGCGTGCTCGAGGACATCACGGAGATGCAGGATATCGATCGCTTCAAGACCCGCTTTCTCAGCGTGGCGTCCAAAAAACTGCGCCAGCCGCTGGAGCAGCTTCGCCTCAGCCTGTACACGCTCACTTCAGGTTTCGCCGGAGACTTGCGCCCCTTGCAGGCAGATGTGATTCACGGGGCGGAAGAGGAAGCAGAACGTCTCAACGATCTCATGTCTGATCTGATCGAGGTCTCCGAACTCGATACCGGGCGGCGCGAGCTCCGCATGGATCGCTTCCGCCCCATCGACATTCTGCGCGACGCATGCTCCCGGTCGCGTGATGAGGCCCGCGCTAAAAATATCGATGTTCAGATCCAGGCATTTGCCGATCTCTCATACGTGAACGGAGATCGTCGTGCCCTGCGCAGCATTATGGACAACCTGATGAAAAATGCGGTGCGCTACACGCCGGAGGATGGAACCATCCTGCTGCAGGCCACGGAGCAGAAAGATAAAGTCCAATTCTCTGTCCGCGACTCGGGCCGGGGCATCGAGGCCGACCGGTTGGCCTCGATATTCGGCCGCTTCAATGCCGCGCATGACCAGGGGACCGGGCTGGGCCTGGCCTTGGTCCGCCGGCTGGTCGAATTGCTCGGTGGTCAGATCTCCGTGGAGAGCCGGCTGGGCCACGGAGCCACTTTCAGTTTTACGCTCCCCGTCGCTACTGCCGTCGCCACCCGGCACCCCATCGAAATCGGTTGAGCAAAAGAAGCATCTCGCTACACTTAACCAGAAGCCTGGAAGTGAAATGCTCTCATCACGCAAGGGATAATGACAGAGTTCTCGACCGACATAATACCCGCCGCGCCTGAGCCGGCTAAGCTGCGCGTCTACATTGGGGCTGCTCCCGGCGTAGGTAAGACCTATCAGATGCTCGAAGATGCTCACCTGATGAAGAAGGCGGGCATCGACGTCATCATCGGTCTGATTGAATCCCATGGGCGGAAAGACACCCAGGACCAGATCAGAGATCTTGAAATGATTCCCCGGCGTTCTATACCGTACCGCTCCGTTGTTCTGGAGGAAATGGATCTCGATGCCATTCTTGCCCGGCATCCCCACACCTGCCTGGTAGACGAGTTAGCGCACACCAACGTGCCGGGATCGAGAAATCGCAAGCGTTACGAGGATGTCCTGGAGCTGCTCGACGCGGGCATCAACGTGATGACCGCGGTCAATGTGCAACACCTGGAAACCCTCAACGACTCGGTTTCCCGCTCCGCCGATGTGCAGATCAGGGAAACCATCCCGGACAGTTTCCTGAAGCGGGCCGATGAAGTCGTGAACGTGGACATTACAGTGGAAGAACTGCGTTCACGCCTCAGGCAAGGCAAGATCTACGCCCCGGAAAAGATCGAGCAATCCCTGGCCAACTTTTTCCGCAAAGGCAACCTCAGCATGTTGCGCGAGCTTGCGCTGCGCACCACTGCGGCAGAGGTCGGCTCCCGCGCGGCGGAGTATCGCCGCAGTGAGGGCCTGGAACAAGCTCCAATGCCGGAGAAGGTGATGGTCTGCCTATCCCCCCGGCCAGGGGCGGAGCGCCTCTTGCGGGTCGGAGCGCGTATCGCCGGCCGCCTGGCCACCAACTGGTACGCGGTGCGGGTTGAATCCCCGGATGAAGACTCACGCCATGGGGATCCGGAGGAGTATCAGCGCATGGAAGAATACCAGCGCCTGGCCCGCGAGCTGGGCGCCCAGGTCATCGTGCTAAAAGACAAGAACGTCGCCGACGCGCTGATCGAGTTCGCGCAACAGGAGGGCATCTCGCACGTGGTCTTTGGGCAATCGGCCCGCTCGCGGCTGGACATCCTTCTACGCGGCTCGGTCATCAATCGCTTTCTCGCGGAAATTCGTGATGCCACGGTGCAGGTGGTCCCGATCAGCAAGGCCAAGCGCTAAAACATCGACGGCCGCGCATCCTTAGCCCCTCCGATGATCGAGCCCGGACCCTTCAAAACCCTCACTGCGGAGAAACTCTGGTCTTTGAGAGGGGACGGGGCGTCTCGTATTTCGACAACAGAATCTCCTTTGGAAGTTATGGAAGCTAAGTTTTTGTTTTGTATCAGGGCACGACTTTAGTCGGGCCGTAAATGATTGAGAATACGTCGGGCTTTAGCCCCTGAGGCACTGCTTTCCTGCCCGCTGCAGACTTTTTCCGCAGCCTGTTTAGTCGGGCCGTAAGGAATGGAAAGGGAGTTGGCCTTAAAGCCCCGCTATGGCGCATCCTGCACGAAATGCCTGTCGGGAGACAATTTTGAGCAGTGCACGGGTGTTTTTCGCCACCACGAAAACCAGCATGGTGCGACGCTTATTGTTCAGAACCCTGTCAAAGCAGGACTGGTCGATAATGCCGAGCAGTACCCCTACTGCTACACGTATCTGGCAAAGAAAAAAGCGCAGGGGCTAAAGCCCAGATCTCTTTCCGTCCTTTACGGCCCGACTAAAGTCGTGCCCTGATACAAAGCATGAGAGCCGTGACTACCAGAAATGAAGCTGCGAAAACGATATGTTTCGATTGCTTTTTCTTTGCCAGCCGGATTTACTGGTTGATATTGCAAAAGCTATGGTGGGCTTCGCCCGTCTTTCTCGGCCCACGTACGCCACACGGCACGCCGGGGCGGGTGAGGCGAACGTGGGGCACCCAGTCATCCCCTCCGGGACTGAATTTGTGAGTGGAGCTCTCACGAATCCATACGAAAGCCCACCGCAGGGGTGTCTAGCGTCCAAGGCACTGGGAAGCATTGTTGCGGTACAGCGGATTGCGCGGATAGGCAACCGCCAGCTCATGCAGCAAGCCGCACCCTTGCGCATCGTTCTTATCCCGCAGGGCGGCCACGGCCAGCAGCAGTTTGGCGAAAGGTTTCAAGAGGTCCCCATGAGCGGCGGTTTGCTCGAGTTCGCGAATGCCCTGCTCCTTGTCCGGCTTGATACCGCCCAGACGCAACATCCAGCGTACGGGGGCCGGCTTGATGCCGGTCAGGTAGTTTTCGACGCCGACTGCCAATAGAGCATCGTAGGCGTCGGGCTTTTGCTGCAGTAACTGTTGCGCAAGAATGCGTCCTTGCTTCATGTAGCTCAGCGCAGCCAGATCCTCCTTATCAATCATGGCTACATAATCGGAACGCAGCCCCATGGCCAGGACCTTGGCAAACAACGCGTTGCTGTCGTCGGCATGCAGCTTGAGGGCTGCGTCCGCAAGCTGGTCACCGCGATCCACCGCGGCATAGAACTGCTCCCGTACCTTGGGGTCTGGACGAAGCTTGGACCGCGACTCAAAGTTTTTATCGTCGGTAAACAGTTGGCTTTCGAGGATGTCGAGGCGGGCGAACTCGCCAAAGAGGAAGCCGGCCGCTTGCGAGACCGGTCCCATGGGGTCTGCCGGGTGCTTCTGTTCCCAGATGGAGAAATCTTCATGAGCCTTTTGGAAATCCAGATTGTACATACTCTGGAAGCCCTGCTCGATCTCGGCCGGCGCTAGGGCATGGGCCACGGGCCCGGATCCTAGGATCAACAGGAATAACAGCGCGCCAAACCGGTTTCGCGCCGGCGTCAGCCTTCCTTGGCTAAGTTTCTGGTGACCTGTTTTCATGAATCCGAAAATAGGATGCGCCGTAGAGCGGAATGGTCAGAGCCGGACAATCCCCACTGGCTCCGTCATCGATTGACGACGGCTCCCGGCCGCGAACTCAGGCGCTGTCCGGGCGCCAGGTTCTTATCGCTCGCTCCAGCGCACCCCGGCGTGACTCACCGCAGCCGGCGCCACGAAGCTCTGCAGCCAACCGGCCAGAAGCATGTAATCTTCCGCAACCGGCGAACCGGGTGCGTAGTCGATCACGGTCGTTCCCTCGGCCAGCGCCTCGCTCACCGCGGAGCTGCGGTGCAGCACCAGGGGCAGGAGGCGATCGCCCAGTTGCTGCTGCAATGTCTCGCGTACGTCCAGGTGCAGCGGCGATGATGCATCGAACTGGTTCAGCAGGTAAAAGACAGCTCCCGTCTGTCTATCCCGGTTGGGCTGATTGGCCGGATTAAATAGAAATGCCTCCAGCGATCGCACAGTGGCTACAGAGCTTATATCTGGCAGGATGGGTATCAGAATCGTCGGCCGCAGAAGCAGCAGGCGCCTCGTTACCTGCCGGCTAGCCGTCCCTATATCTACCAGGATGCGGCTCGCGCCGCGCCCGTCGCGGCCCAGCTCTCCCAAGAGCGGGTCATCCTCGTCAGCACCGTCCCCTGGATAGCGCTCCGGCTCCAGGGTCAGGACCTGTACCGGAGCGTCGCTCTCCCTCCCGGGAGGAGAAAAGGTCCGGACCACGCCAGGCTTGAAGTCGCGCGCACCGAAATAAATCGGCAACGGCCCGTAGGCGGCCGTATCGGCCAGCAGGACGCGCTCCCCGAGGGCCGCCAGTGCACGCCCCAACGTAGCCACCAGGCAGGTCTTGCCAACCCCGCCAGCAAGAGAAAAAACGACAACCATGGGTGGCCGGTCGTCGAGGCTCGGTGTGGACACCACCTCGGGGGGAGCGAAAATGGAGTGCAACGCATACCAGCGCGGGGTCACGTTATCCATGGGCTGTGGCGCTGTCTCCCGCTTGGGATCGAGAGGGGTCGGCGGTTCGGTCGCCTCGGCATGCGCCTGGGGCACCAGATGCGGGGCTTGCCCCTCTTCCTTCGAGTGGCGCGGGGAAATTACTGTGGGCTGGATGGCACTCCCGGCTTCTGCTTGCTCGCGCGCCATCCGCTGGCGGAAGTGGCTCAGTACCTCCTTACGCGACGACGAAAGGTCCCAGTAGGTGCTCCCCGGTAAGCGGGCACGAGCGTACAGCGCCGCGATATCCTCCGGCGGGGTGCTCTGCTCCGGGTCAGTTGGTTGCTCTGTCATGGCACTCCCTCAATTCGAAACATGGATGGGCCGGCCCTTCGGCGAACGGGGAGAGTCTCATTGTCGTCCTTCGACATATTTTTGGGGGAGCTTTAGTTCCTTAACATACTCCGGATTTCCTCTGGAGGTGAGCGGCGCGGTCAAAATTCATCCAGTCGCGTCTGGCCCCACGGCATGCCCCGCGGCACGCCCCTCGGCACGCCGGGGCAGGCGGGGCAGGCGGAGCCGGCCGGGGCGGGCGGCTTGGACGTCCAGCCGCCTCTGTCCATTGTGGTACTTTGGAACTTAAGTAGGAAGAGCTCGTAGCTCAGTCGGTAGAGCAACGCACTTTTAATGCGTGGGTCGTGGGTTCGATTCCCACCGAGCTCACCACGTTTCGGAGCTACCTGAGCAGCCGGTTGGCGCGTCCCCACCGCCAGACACGCTCCTTTCCGGTTAACCCCATGGCCACCAACCCGCTTTGCGCCCCGCCGCTCAACTCCTTGCAGGTCACTGCGCTGCAGGATCGTTGCACTGCTGCCTGGCATCAAGAGGTTCCGGCCGTAGCCCCTTCTTTGACCGGCTTTGAACGCACCGTGGCCGAGCAGCACCTGGCCAACTTCGAACTCTGGCACGCCGAGGATATGGCGCGCGCTCCTGAAGCCAGCGATCACGACCTGGCCCGGATCAAACGCTTCATCGACCAAGCCAACCAGCGCCGCAACGATCTCGCCGAGCGGTGCGATGCGTTTCTGCTGAACTTTCTCAGCCTGCAGAACCTGCCCGCCCCCGGCGCTGAACTGCATTCCGAGTCCCCCGGCCTGATCCTCGACCGGCTCTCGATTCTCTCCCTCAAGCTGTTTCATACCCGGGAAGAGATTGACCGCCCCCATGCCCCCCCAGGCCACGGGGAACGCAATCTACAGCGTTTGCACATCCTGGTGGAGCAACGGGACGACCTGGCCGGGGCTCTCGACCGGCTCTGGCAGCAGGTCCTCGATGGGCAGCGAAGATTCAAGCTCTACCGCCAACTAAAGATGTATAACGACCCGGCGCTCAACCCGGCGGTCTATTCCCCGCGACCGAAGCCGTGAGTCGAAGCGCCCCACGATACCCTCATTTGCCTTCCGTGCTACAGTCGTGCCAAGGATGCCGATCTCCCTGCCGGGTTGACGTACGCCGGTTCTGTGCGTATAAAAACGAATCTGATGGTTGGTTTCGGCTCCGGGCCCCTATTCGAGCAAGGTCTCGATTGATGTCGACTCCTGTTGCCTAACAGGAGAAGGAAGAGTGGGTTATGCAGAACACAGGTCAGGGTATCCCCGCTCGGCGCAATCCTCGCACCATAGAGGGCAAGGCGCGTCCGATCGCGAATGCCGGCCACCAGAAGGCCCTGAACGAGTACCAGACTGCGTTGCAGTGGATGCACGAAGGCAAGTATGAGAAAGCCAGGCAGGTCTTTGAGAAGCTGAGCCAGGACGGCCCGGTTGAGATTCTCGAGCGGGTGCGGGTCTATCTCTCTGCCTGCCAACGCCATGCGCAACAAAGCGGCCTCTCCTTCGACAACACCGAGGAGCAGTACGATTACGCCATTTCCCTGTTGAATACTGGATTCTATGAAGAGGCGCGCGACCAGTTCCAAAGAATTCTCAAGACCAACCCGACCGCCGACTATGCTTACTACGGTCTGGCCATTCTGGAAAGCATGACTGGGCTGGCTGAGCCCTGCCTCGAACACCTGGCCAAAGCGATTGAGTTGAGCCCCCGCAACCGCATCCAGGCGCGCAGCGATTCCGACTTTCAGGATATGGCCGATGATCCCCGTTTCACCGAATTACTCTACCCTGAAGTTCCGTAAGCGAAAGCAACAGAAATCGCTGCTTTCCCTGCTCCCGCCTTCAGGGCATCGCCGGATCTCCCATCCCGGCGTAGGTTAGCTGTGTGACTGCATTATGGTGAAATCCCTATCCCCCACGTTGGCCAAGCCAACGAAAACGACTGCCTTTCGACGGAGCACGGATCGTGCCAGCATTCGTGCCGTAGCCATCGGCGGCGGGACCGGTCTTTCCACCCTGTTGCGCGGGCTACGGCGCTACGTGGCATCGCCTCACCAGTCTTTGAGCGACTGCGATGCAGCGCCATGCCTCATATCCGATCTGGCTGCCGTGGTCACGGTGACCGATGATGGCGGCTCCAGCGGACGGCTGCGCCGTGGATTCAACATGCTGCCACCGGGCGATCTGCGCAATTGCATGGTGGCTCTTTCCGAAGATGAGCATCTGCTCTCCCGGCTCTTCCGCCATCGCTTCACCGCGGGTGAGGGTCTTGAAGGCCACAGTTTCGGCAATCTCTTTGTGGCCGCGCTGCTGGAAATCACCGGCGATTTCGCTCAGGCCATCAAACTCTCTTCGCAGGTGCTCGCTACCCGCGGCCATATCTACCCCGTGACCAACGCCAACGTATCCCTGGCTGCCCGCATGGACGACGGTTCCCTGGTTCATGGGGAGACCAACATCACCGCCAGCCGGCAACGCATCGTTGAGCTTATGTTGGAGCCGGCGGATGCCGAACCGTTGCCCGAGACGTTGGAGGCGATCGAACGCGCCGACCTGATCACCGTTGGTCCCGGTTCGCTTTTCACCAGCATCATTACCAACCTGCTGGTCAAAGGTGTTTCCGAGGCCCTCGCTTCTTCACGAGCCGTTCGGGTGTACATCTGCAACCTGATGACTCAGGCCAACGAAAGCCTGAACCTCACCGCCTCGCAACATATCGAGCGCATTTATGAGCATGCACATCAGGCCATCTTCGACTACGCCCTGGTGAATACCGCGCCTGTCTCCAAGGCTCTACTCGATCGCTACGCTGGAGAAGGAGCATCGCCAATCGTCGCCGACATTAAGGCCATCGAAGCCCTCGGCTTACGCTGTATCGCCGGCGACTTTGCCGCCGAAGGCGATGTAGTCCGCCACGCCGCAGACCGGGTAGCCGATGCGGTCGTGCGGCTGGGCGTCACCGGCCGCCGATAAGGGCAACTGCCCCACCATAGTTTTGTCACACCGGCAACAAATGCCGGGTGCCCCACATCTCGCTCGTGTTAGGTTCGGCGATGAGGCAGACCCCAGATCACAGTGCTGCTGGCTGAATTTCCTTCACCGTTCGCTTCAATTGGCCGCAGGCAGCGTAGATGTCTCTGCCCCGCGGCCGGCGCAGAAAGGCGGGAACGCCGCGCGCGATGAGTCGTTGCTGAAAGGCCGCCACCTGCTGCGGCTCAGGCATCGTATAGCCAATCCCAGGACCAGGATTCCAGGCGATCAGATTCACCTTCACCGGCATGGGCGCAGCGCGCGCCAGCGAGACCAACTCGTTTGCATGCTGCAACCCGTCATTCACGCCCCCCAACAGCACGTATTCGAACGTGACCCGTTCCCGCGGCCTCAGAGGCAATTGGCCCGCCGCCTGGATCACCTCATCGATCTTCCACTTGCGGGTGATGGGCATGATCGCTTCGCGAATCCCATCGTTGGGGGCGTTCAGGCTGATCGCCAACCTGGGCCGCACCTGCTCACCGGCCAGACGCAGAATGCCGGGCACAATTCCGGAGGTGGAAACCGTCATCCTGGATTCAGCCAGCCCTGCTTCGTTTACCAGCAGGCGCACAGCCGCGATGAACTCGTCGTAGTTCAGGAACGGTTCGCCCATTCCCATGAAGACCAGGTTGATACGGTCGCGCCCCACTTGCACCGCCTGCCGCTCCAGCACGGCGATCACTTGGCCGGCGATCTCTCCGGCCGACAGGTTGCGCTGCATCCCCATTTTCGCGGTGAGGCAGAACTGGCAATTAACGGCGCAGCCGATTTGGCTCGAGACACAGATGGTTCCTCGCCGGGATCCCGCACTGGCTGCCTCGTACCCGCTGCCGTCTCCCTGCTCACCCCCGTCACCGTCTGGCATCCAGACCGTCTCCACCGTCTGCCCATCCTGGCCAGCAACCAGGTAGCGCTCGGTGCCGTCGATGGAATGAAAGGTCTCGACAATCCGGGGCGCGGCAATGATCCAGCCCTGGTCCGCCATGTCTGTCCGTAGCTCACGGGGCAGCGTATGCACCTGGTCGAGCGAGGCAGTCCGTTGCTGGAACATGGCTTGGAGCAGCTGGCCGGCCCGGTACGCGGGCTGACGAAATTGCAGCATTAAATCGGTAAGTTGTTGACGGGAAAGGCCGAAAAGGTTGCTTACGGCAGGTTTGGCCTCTCCGTCTAACAGCGGGACGAGATTTTCCCTACCAGACATTCACGGGCGGCTCTCCTGGCAGCATAGCACTCCTTACTTTGATGGAAGTGCCATTAGCGTATGCACTAACAAGGGTGCATAAGGCAGCAACTTTGTCCCTGAAAGGCTTGCCCTAGCCGCGCTGCATTTTGGTAATCGCCCGCAGGAAATCCGCTTTACCCCAGGGAAAGCCGCTACACTGGAATGGTGACAGAACGCAGCATTCGACGCACGATCCTACCTTCCGGCCTGACTATCCTGACCGAGCGCATGGAGCATATCCGGTCAGTTGCCATGGGCGTGTGGATCAGGGCCGGGTCCCGGCACGAACTGCCGGAAGTGAACGGCATCTCGCATTTCGTCGAACACATGGTCTTCAAGGGGACGCAGTCACGCTCGGCGAAGCGCATTGCGCGCGAGGTCGATGCGATCGGCGGCAACCTGGATGCATTCACCGGCAAAGAGACCATCTGCTTCAACCTTAAGGTTCTCGATCAGCATGTCCCGACAGCGCTCGACGTTCTCTCCGACCTGGTGTTGAACCCGGTTTTCAACAATGACGACATCATGCGCGAGCGCGGCGTCATTCTCGAAGAGATCAAGATGGACGAGGACAATCCCGACTACCTGGTGCACGAGATCTTCACCCAAAATTTCTGGAAGGACCATCCCTTAGGGAAACCTATCCTGGGGACGAAAGAGACAGTACGCCGCTTCGAGCAGGATATTTTGTTCGATTACTACGGCAAGCGTTTCTCCGGCAACAACATGGTGTTCTCAGCCGCGGGCAATCTGGAGCACGACGCCTTCGTCGATCTGGTGGCCAAGCGCTTCGACCACATCTCGCCCGCCAACGGGCCGCTTGCAGAGACAGAGCCGCGCACCGTTTCGAAGATCGTGCTGCGCAACAAGAAAGCCTTGGAACAGGTGCAGCTTTGTTTGGGCGTGCCCTCTCCACCCATTGCGCACGATCTCCGTTACGTGACCCTGCTGCTCAATACGGTGCTGGGCGGTGGCATGAGTTCGCGGCTTTTCCAGACGGTGCGTGAAGAACATGGCCTTGCTTACTCCATCTTCAGCGACCTGAACCCCTATCGCGATACCGGCTCGCTGTGCGTCTATGCAGGCACTTCTTCCGCCCACTGCCTGCAGGTGATCGAATTGATCATGTGCGAGTTCCGGCGCCTCAAGTGCGAAGCGCTGCCGGATGAGGAGCTGCAACGCGCCAAAGACCAGCTCAAAGGCAACATCATTCTCGGCCTGGAGAGTTCCATGTCACGCATGTCGAACCTCGCCCGCCAGGAGATGTACTTCGAGCACTTCTTTGGGGTGGACGAAATCATGGAGAAGGTCGATACCGTCACCAGTGACGAGGTCATGGCTATGGCCAACTCCCTCTTCGACCCGGACAAAGTTGCAGTGACGCTGCTGGGCCGGCTCGACGGCCTCAAGATCAGCCGCGCCCAGCTGGCCTGCTAGGTTCGCTGAGCGCTTTTGCCGCCGGCTGCGTCCATATCATTTGTAAAATGGGACCGTCATGACTCAGACCAGGAATACCGGGATCCTCCGCAGCAACCGCCAGCACGGCTTCACTCTGATGGAACTGCTCATCGTCATGTCCATCATGATCATCCTGATGTTGATCGCCATCCCCAACTTCATCAGCATGAAGGCCCAGGCGGACGAGACCTCAGCCATCCAGTCGCTGCGCGCTATCTACCAGGCACAGATACAGTACCAAACGGACTTTCCCGCCAACGGCTTCGCCTGCTCGCTGACCGCACTTGGGGGCAACGCCAGCGCCGGTCCGCCCAGTCCGCAGGCAGCACAAGTCCTGCAGGGAGATCTGTCCACGGGACAGAAATCGGGCTACACCTTCAACATCGTCAACTGCACCAAGGTTACGGTCAACAACCAGGACATGTATACCTCCTATGAGGCGACGGCGGTTCCGCAGTCGATTGGGAAGTCGGGCCATCGCGGCTTTTGCATCGACCAGGCAGGGGAGATCAAGTCCGACGCTGCGGGTGGCACGAATTGCTCCCAGCCGATTCAGTAAAGGTCCGCTGTGTTTTTTTGCTGCTTGCGTTGTCTCTGCTGTTGCCAATTGCTTCGTTCGCCCAGACCGAACCCACTGCGCAGCAGCTAGCGCAGCGCGTCGACAAGTATTACAACGGCCTCCATTCGCTGCGCACCGCCTTCACCGAGACCTTTCACGGCATGGGTATCAACCGCGAGGAGACCGGTATCCTGCTGCTGCGTAAGCCGGGAAAGATGCATTGGAGCTACACCGATCCACCGGGCAAAGTCTTTCTCCTCGACGGCAGATATGCCTGGTTCTACTCACCCGGAGATGCCCAGGTACAGCGCGTCCCCGCCGCGCAATTGGATGATCTGCGTTCGCCGCTGCGCTTTCTGTTGGGCCACACGCAGCTTCAGAAAGAGCTCGAAGGGTTGACCCTGTCCAACACAGGTGCGGGGTTGCAACTCTCCGGCGTGCCCAAGGGGATGGAGAATCGAGTGGAGAAAATTGTCCTCGGGGTGAACGCCGATGGAGCCATCCACTCCATGGTCATCGACGAGACTGACGGAGCACAGACTGCATTTACTTTTAAGGAAAGCCAAGCGGATGCTCCGGCCCCGGACACGGATTTCGTTTTCCATCCGCCGCCGGGAGTTCCGGTGGTGGACGGGCCGCCCCCTGTGTAGAGAAAAAGCAATGGTGGGCTGCGCCCATCTTTTTCGGCCCACGTACACCCCACGGCACGCCGGGAAAGGCGGGGCGGGTTTGGCGAACTGGCCACCCGTCCGTTCCGCAGGCCCTTTAGGGGGCAATTAACGGTCATGAAATTTTTTATTTCGACAATATGCTTGTTGGCGGCCCTCGTTGCCGCGGCACAAACCGCGGGTCACAGCGGGCCGTGGGAGCTTGAGGTCAGCGGGTCCACCGCTGGTTTGCGGGGAATCCACGCCGTGGGCGGGGGAGTAGCTTGGGCCAGCGGCACCGATGGCACGATATTGCGCAGCGAGGATGGCGGCTATGAATGGCAGCAGTGTGCCACCCCTCCCGAAGCAAGCAAGCTCGACTTTCGCGCTATCTGGGCCTGGGACGAACGAACTGCGTTGGTGCTGTCGAGCGGGCCCGGACTCCTTTCCCGGCTCTACCAGACAACGGAT
>Ga0302325_10011201_pt1 | contig 19340 bp, 15 predicted proteins | sample Palsa_T0_2_FD_201948 | JGI IMG/M metagenome (GOLD analysis project Ga0302325, IMG submission 201948) | Peat permafrost microbial communities from Stordalen Mire near Abisko, Sweden - Palsa_T0_2 | ecosystem: Environmental > Terrestrial > Soil > Palsa > Peat permafrost | place: Sweden: Abisko...
CACTTTGTGGCAATCCTGCTGTCCGTCTACCTCGTTTACCGTACATATTTTGCATCCCCAGATTGGTTGGAACTCTACCTGCGCCTTCTTACAAAGTGCAAGCCGCGCCGTACCTTCCCTGCTCTGCTCCTGCTTTGTTGATGCTCCCTACCAAACTGATGTGAACCCATTGCATCAAGTACTCTAGCTCGACCTCTCCGGCAGGTAAACATAACCTTTTGTTCACGAACCAGCAGTGCTTTCCTTGCAGCCCTGCTAATAGTCCCAAACTCCCCCTCACTCAACGCAACAATCTAAAGATTTCCCATAATACGCGCCTTGGTGGCACTTTTAGGCAGCACCGCATACCCGCTGTTATTGACTGCGCCGGCGTAACTCCTTTCCTCTCTGCAGGTGCCGTAAGCTCTGCATCCCGGAGCGGCGCCTCTTGTGTCGCCTTAAGTTGCCCCTGTGATCCAAGCGGCGAATACGCTACTGGTAAGATACAGTGAGCAAAGTAGTACTCAACGAGCCCGTGTTGGGGAGATATGGGTGGAACTCCACTTGGTTGATCGTGGGCTTGATGATCTTGCGTATTGCTTCCGCGGTGAAGACTCTGCCACAAGTTTTCCAGATTCTGATAGACCCAAGTTTTTTGAACTTCTTCTTTTGGCCAATATCATACACCGACAATACCAAAGTTTGAGCATAATTCTTGTCTTCTACCATACCACAACTGCCACTCAAGCTGATCGTCGCTAGACAAAGTCCACTGATCTCAGGAAGCAGTCAAAGTCGGGACCAGTACGGCTCTGCTAACCCTTCATCTCTTTGTCTCCTGAGAAATGATCAAATAAATGCCTCCACCAGCAACAGCACCACTCGTCAAAGCCACCAACCCAATCCCCGCAACATTCGGTCTAAAAAGCCCCTTCTGCAATAATTTCAACGACCTAAAATACCTGATCGTCCCATAAGACAGACATCCCGTGCCAGAGCCAACAAGAGCAGCTGACGGGAGCTTCAGATCTCCGTGGTCGTGTTTGAGTGCTGGTGAGAGAGCTTCTAAGGCGTCGAGCTTGGCTAGTGCTACGCCGAGAGCGACGAAGCCGAGGCCGGTTCGAGTCCAGGAAAGGAAGGTACGCTCGTTTGCAAGATGATCGCGGGCTACACTGCCGGTGTTGGCGATTGGGGTAGAGATGAAGTATTTGAGTATGCGGGACATCTTGAAGGCTCTTCTCTTGCTTTAATGAGTGCTTGGACCTCAAGTTTGCCTCATCAATCGGATCGTGCTGGAAACGCGGGCAACAGTGAACGCCAAGAATTGGCAGTGGTGCCGTGGCTTAGGGAATGAAGTTCATTATCGAGATGGCAATGTCAGAGTTTGGGAGTTATGGTTTGTTTATGGTATAGAACTTATCCTAATTGAACCACGGAATGATAAGGACGTATCACGTGAATAGCTGTACACACACATGACTTTGATTTCTTGCTGTCTCATAAGTATTGTTCAAGAGACCATGAAAATGGCTTTGATTTTAATCTCATGTTAATGGGGTGGGCCTGAAGCGTGTTGTGTCGTCAACGGGGAATGGTGATAGAGACTGACTCTCTGACTCACCCACTCCCTACTGTAACTACCCTATGAAAATTTTCAAAGTCTGGAATTAACAGCAGTATTCGGAAAGAATATCTAGTCCTAGAAAAGCAGCTCAAAATGACCACCGCCCAAAGGTTTACGGTGAAGCAAGCAAACTCCCCCACAGACCTCACCGCCATCAGAAGCCTCTTCACCGACTACGCCTCCAGTCTCGGCATTGACCTCTCCTTCCAGAACTTCACCGCTGAATTAGACTCACTACCAGGCCTCTATGCGCCACCTTTCGGTGCCCTTTTTCTTGCTCTCGCCTCTAATAGTGAGGCTATTGGATGTGTAGGTGTTCGGCCACTGCCCAGGAAGCCGAAGCCGAAGCCGAAGACGAAGCCATGTGCTTCAAGGGAAGCAGTCGAGGATGACGTTGGACTTGGAACACAGAAAAAGATATGTGAAATGAAGAGACTCTACTGTACTCCGTCATCTCGTGGGCTTGGTGTTGGAAAAGCATTAATTGAGGAGGTTATCAAGGAAGCAATGAGATTGGGCTATGAAGAAATGAGATTAGACACTTTGCCGAGTATGGAAGGCGCCAGAAAGTTGTATGGCAAATATGGGTTTGAGGAGATGGAGGCTTATTATGAAACACCACTGGAAGGGACGTCTTTTTTGAGGAAGAAGCTGGGAAGGCATGAGAGGGAGTAAAGGGGAAGTCCAGGGCTGAAGATAAGAAACCACGAGCAGAGCGCAGATATATACACCCGCAACACGAGTTATGCAACAGGATAGAAATAACTTAAATATCATAGTAATCTATCCGTTCATCTAGTTACAGCAATGCACTTCGTTCGCTTCATGACCCTTAAAAGCAGCCATCCATGAACGCTCCCATGACGCCAATGTTTATGCACCAATTCCCATTTATCCTAACTCAGATCAAAGCCAGCCCCTGAGTTGACGGCATAGAGCAGCTTCTGGCGCAAAGTGATTGCCGTCGAATATCGAGGCAGCTTTAACAAATTCACGCACGTGCTCGTGCTAGGCAGTCGCTCCTCATCACTACCAGCATCCCGAATACTGAATCTCGGATTGAGTTGCGAAAACCCGAGGAGTGGTGCTCGCGGAGTCGACGTCACGTATTTCAAGACCTTCCTGCGATCCCCATCATCGAGCTCCTTCATGACTTTCCAGAAAAGTCGAACCGTTGGGTGTTCAAGTCCATCGTCGCCGATTTGGTACACTCCGCCATACTGAGTGTTCTGCCTCAAATCTTGAACGTCGATCTCTGAAGCATCTCCCCCAATAAGGGTCTGGAGCTCCGATTGATTGAACATAGAAAGCCACTTTGGATTGATGATCTCTCCCAAGCCCTTTAGAAAGGCTTGGGTTTGGTACTTGGGCTGATTTGTTAATCGGTGCTGCGCAACTAGAAAGACGTACAGTGGCCGATTTTCGTTGGTGACTGGAATATCTACTCCTCCTGGCATGAGCTCTCTCGTGATGGTCTGAGTCGGTGCTCCGGGGAGGGAAACAGTATCTGTGATAGTGAAATCCAAGGAGAAGTCTTCGACGTTGCCGGGGTAGTTTTTCAATTTCAAAAGACCTTGATAGAGACTCTCATCAAGATCTCGAAGATCGTTGATATTTGCTCGGTATCCTGACTCTGTTCCTGCGGCACCAGAAGCAGCCCATTTGCGAAGGAAGAATCCCGCGAAACCAATATCCACCAGGATGCCTTCGTATAGGCACTTCCCAACAACCCTGCCTAGGAACTCGTAACGTCTCAGCAGTTCGTTAATATTCTCCTGCCATTCAGCAGAGCCCTTCACGATTCCAAACTGTTTCAACAACTCCTGGCGCTCATCGAGGGCTGATGAACTTGGGTATAGAAGATTTTGGTCATTCGCGACAAAGAGATTTGGTCCATCTTCTGCTCGGAAAGCCTCATTTGTGACACTGGTGAGGAATTCCTTCGTCACACCACCCCCATCGATGCCAGCTTCGACGGTATCAAATTGGTCAACAAATGTAATCTGAATCGGCTCCTTCAACCCCTCTCCCAGCTCGTAGAATTGAGAGTAGGCATCCTCAAAAACTTGATCTCGCCTGATTTTGGCATGATGCCGCCCCAGAAGTTCCTGTCCGGACATCCGATTATGCCTTGACATCTGAGACTGTTGAATGATAGACATCCGCCAGATATCAGGATCAACATTACCACCTCGTCGGCGAGTTTGATCTAAATAGACAAACTCTCGAAATATCTGAACACGAGTCTCGAACGGAATAACGAAAGGCATGTTCTGCAGCACCTCGAGCCTTGGGCCTACTGCAGCTAGCACTTTCTGGCGTGCAAGCTTTTGCTGCTGTCTTCTCATAGACTCAATCTGGAGAGCCCGACGAGGTCTGGCCATTCCCACCATAGCCATGCCATCAGCTCTTTCGTAGAGATCGGTGTCATCTGCATCCTCTTCCTCGCCCTCCTCCCTGACCTGATGCTGCCTTTCTTCCTCCATAACCACGTCCGGGATGAATCCTTCCATCTCAAAGCGAGATGTCATCAGCCAATGATCCTTTGGAAGGAAACGTCTTCGGGAGTCTCTTTCGTAAAGCATACGCATCACTCCTGTCACAATAGTCCTCACGTAATCGAATGTCATGCCAGCAATTCCGGCAAAGGGTCGCTTCGGCGAGTGTTTTGCTGTAGCGCTCTTTTCCGGAGGATGAAATCGTGTAGTTGGGGTGTTTGTCCCAAAGTAGGTGCCAAGTCCACTTTCGGGAGCTTGTTGAGCGTCATCAGATAGCTCGCCCGCATTGTAATATGTAGTGAACGCCAAATTCTTCAAGAAGATCGTGAGCCGCTTGACGTCTTCAAGTGGAAGAGCACTTTCACGCATTCTTGAAACTGGCGTATCTGTCTGCCCAAGATTCGGGGTACTTGCGCTCAAAAACTCCTCATCGTCGGTAAACCTGAGGACGAAAGTGTACAGTTCGAGGAAAAGTAATATGGTTCTCCACTCTCGGTCTCTTTGAGCGTCACTTGATGAGCCAGAGCCTGGTGCAATGGTTTGGGGCCGCAGCAAAATCAGCGCAGCCTTAGAGTCGGCGGTAATAACTGAAAATGTGTTTGTCAATCTCATAGCTTGCCAGAAGAATTTCAGAGCTGGAACCTGGCTTCCTGTCGAGGAAGTCATAGATCCTTGATACAACCACATCCGTATTTCATCTCCCCGCCGTGGAAATATTCTGAGGAGAGTTAGGGCGTAGCTTGCAAGCAAGCTGGCATCCTCCTCCCCTGAGACAGAAGCCTTCGCATAATCAATGTTGAATTTGGCCAGTAGCCCGGAAATACTGTCTTGGTTGACCAAAGACAGGAGCTCGTCTTTCACGAACGCAGGCAATGGCGCTGGGGCTTTATTGACTGCGCCGCTGTCTGTAGCATCTTGTAAAGTCTCGGGATCTGTTGCGTCAATACGGCCCACAATCTCACTCGAAGAGCCAGACAGTTGTAAAGATAATGCCCTGAGATATTCAGGTTCCTGACCGCTTCGTCGCTGGAGTCGATGCAGCGATATGAAATGTGCTAGCAGCCATAATCTCCTCTCACTCTGCAGTTGATTGTCAGACCTCGAGGAGTATTCACGGACAAGAGCCGAGGATAAAATGCTCAAGTTTAAGATTGCTGACAATTCGTCTAGCGATCCCAGCTGATTTGCTAAGTCGGGAGTCGTCAGGAAGTTCAAGGCCAAAGCCGCATAGGCGTCATAGCTAATTTCATCTAGACCAGTTAGACGAGCCGGCACAGGAATGCAGTAGGACAATAGCTTACCATTTTTGTCCAGCTCAATATGCTCCTCGAGTGGGATTCTTATCGCAGTCATTATTTGACTTCTATCTAGTCTTAAACGTCTAGCACCTGAGACGAGATCAGACAAAAGAGCATAATAGGCTCTAGATATTTGTGTGAAGCTTTCGGGCCGTAAATTAATTACGGCTACGAGCAGTCGTAATAGATCTGTTGAGCAATCTGGCAAAGATCTACATTGCAATTAGAACCATGCTAAACTTTTAAAGAATCAATCAAATGGATGGGGGAATATTGCAAGACTCACTTTTGCAGAGCTTCTAACGTAACGTTTGCTAGTCGAGCAAGCAACGGTTGCATGTCTTTCAGACCAAGAAAGTCTCGATATCCCAGAGAAGCTATACTGGAGCTCAAACTGGCCAATCTGCCAACATCATCTCGCCGCCGAGGGCTAAAGAATGCTACCAAGAGCTTTACTTGCTCAATTAGCACCACTTCTGAGCTCGATTGCCCACCGTTCGCTTCGATCTCATCCCATTGCGCTCTCCGCGAATCTGCCAATTCCCTCCTACTCCTGTGTCCTCGCCATGTTCTCTGTATCCGTTTGGAAGCGTTCAGTCGCTCTCGCTCCTGTCTCCGCTGTTCCCTCTCCTGCTGAGCATTCGCTACAGTCTTTTGGGTGCCAGAAGTCGAAGGGCTCCAAGAGCTTGCCGCAAAGGGATTCAGATTTTGACCTGAGAGGTTGACTTGCCGTGGACGACGGGAGCTCCCACTGAAAGTCTGAAACATATCGATATGATTAAATTTTGCCCGCGGTGGTCGTTGACAGTGACTATCTCCGGGCAGTCATGCCTTAGCTGCCTTGGACCTTGCCAAACCAGTTGATTTCAATAATAGATCAGGCAGCTTCGAGATGAACTGTAGGAGGTAGAAAATTCGAGGAATTTCACGGCCAAAAGTGAGCTTCGATGAGATTCTGTGTTGGCTCAGCCTGGTTCGATTACTTACTTTATCAACTTGCTGGGTGGCCATTGCCAGCCTTCCGGCTTAGGTAACCGCGACCAAAGCCTCGCCGTTCTGCGCTTTCCCTATTTGAGAACGGGCCACAAAATTTCGAAGGAGCGCCTTTGTCGCGAGCGTGATTTCGAATTCAAACCTCTTCCTCCAGCCCACATCACAGCAACACCCTTTGAGCGCGGATCAAGTACGACCTTTCGTGCTTTTCGTTCTTCTCACCCTCTTCTTCCAGAAAACCCCTCTTAAAGAGACACAAAAAAACTTGAAAATCCCAATAAAACCCCAGTTTCGCGATCGAATTTCTTCAATCCGCCTCACCCTTACCTTCCCTCAATCATCCACCGTTTGAGCCCGGGTCCATAGCACTCTTTCGATCTTCGCACATCGTCTCCGTCTCTGTTTTGTACAGCTCCACTCGAAGCACGATCCCTACCCTGTCTACTCCTTCCATTTAAGACATCTTGACGGAATAAGGTACGATAAGAATTCTCTTTATTAGGGCAACTGCGAGATTCTCTGGAACCCTCACTTTCAAACTCAATTTCAGCAGCACACCGTTCCCAAAAAAATTAAAAATTCACGCAAGCAGGACTGACATCACAACAGCATCACAATCACTCAGGATGTCTGCTACCACCGCTGTCGACCAGCTCGCCGCCGACCTCAATAATGCTTCCTTGAACGGAGGCGACGCAAACGGCGCGCCCGCCATCAACACTGATGTCTCTAACATTGGTTCTGAGGACCCCGATACTGCCGGACCTACCCCCAGCTCTGCCGCTCCTCACCCGCAAGCTTCTGCTTCCCTGTACGTTGGTGAGCTCGACCCGTCTGTCACCGAAGCCATGCTCTTCGAGCTCTTCTCCCAAATCGGTTCTGTTGCCTCCATCCGTGTCTGCCGCGATGCTGTGACTCGTCGATCCCTTGGATATGCCTACGTCAACTACAACACCACCATCGATGGCGAGAAGGCTTTAGAGGAACTTAACTACACCCTCATCAAGGGCCGCCCATGCCGTATTATGTGGTCTCAGCGTGACCCTGCCCTTCGCAAGACCGGTCAGGGCAACGTCTTCATCAAGAACTTGGATACTGCTATCGACAACAAGGCTCTCCATGATACTTTTGCAGCTTTTGGAAACATTCTCAGTTGCAAGGTCGCTCAGGATGAGACTGGAGCTTCAAAGGGATATGGTTTCGTCCACTACGAGACTGACGAGGCGGCCAGCCAGGCCATCAAGCACGTCAACGGAATGTTGTTGAATGAGAAGAAGGTTTTCGTCGGCCATCACATCCCAAAGAAAGACCGCCAGAGCAAGTTTGAGGAGATGAAGGCCAACTTCACCAACATCTACGTTAAGAACATCCCAGTCGAAGTTACAGACGAAGAATTCCGTGAGCTTTTTGAAAAGTATGGCGAAGTTACCTCTGCTTCCCTTGCTCGTGAGCAGGAAACTGGCAAGAGCCGTGGCTTCGGATTTGTCAACTTCATCAACCATGAGCACGCTGCCAAGGCTGTCGATGAACTCAACGGCAAAGACTTCAAGGGTCAAGACCTCTACGTCGGCCGAGCTCAGAAGAAGCACGAGCGTGAGGAGGAGCTCCGAAAGTCATACGAGGCTGCTCGCATTGAGAAGGCATCTAAGTACCAAGGTGTCAACCTCTACGTGAAGAACCTCGACGACGAGGTTGACGACGACAAGCTCCGTGAGCTATTCGCTCCTTTCGGCTCCATCACCTCAGCAAAGGTCATGCGTGATTCTGCTGCCGAGACTGCCGAGGCCGAGGAGAAGGAGAAGAAGGAGGGTGAAAAGAACAAGGAGAATGCGAAGGAGGGCGAGGCAAAGCCCGAAGAGGAAGATTCGGAGAGCAAGCCGGCCCCCAAAACTGAGAAGCGTACCTTGGGCAAGAGCAAGGGTTTCGGTTTCGTTTGCTTCAACAACCCTGAGGAGGCCACCAAAGCTGTCACCGACATGAACCAACGCATGGTCAATGGCAAGCCTCTCTACGTCGCTCTCGCCCAACGCAAGGATGTTCGTAAGAGCCAATTGGAGGCCAGCATCCAGGCCCGCAACCAAATCCGTATGCAACAAGCTGCCGCAGCTGCTGGCATGCCCCAACAGTACATGCAAGCTCCGATGTTCTATCCTCCTGGCCAGCAACCTGGATTTATCCCTCAGGCCGGTGGTCGCGGTATGCCATTTCCTCCTCAAGCCGGTATGCCTCTTCCTGGTGCTCAAGGTGGCCGTCCTGGTCAATTCGCTGGTGGCTTCCCCCCACAACAAGGCGGACGAGGTGGCCCAGCTCCCCAACAGCTTCCCCCGAACATGTATGGTATTCCGGGCCAATTCCCCCCGGGAACCCCGTATGGTCAGCAAGGTAACCCTCAATTCCTAGCTGCCATGCAACAAGCACAACAAGCTGCTGCTCTCGCCGGCGGCCGTGGAGGACCTGGTGCACGTGGCCCAATGCAAAGTATGCCAGGTATGCCGCCTAACATCGCTGGTCTTCAAGGTGTTGGTCAACAAGGAATGGCTGGCTTCCAGCAAGGTGCTAGACAAGGTGGTATGGCAGGACGTGGTGCTCAAAGTGGTCGCCCGAACCAATATCCCGGTGGCTTCCCGCCTCAAGCTGGTCGTGGTATGCCAATTCCTGGTATGCCTCAAGGTGTTCCTGAGGGAATCGCTGGTGCAACCGTTCTCCAAACTCAACTCGCCGCTGTTCCCCCTCAGCAACAGAAGCAACTTCTCGGTGAGGCTCTGTTCCCGAAGATTCAAGCCATGCAGCCCGAGCTGGCCGGAAAGATCACTGGTATGCTCTTGGAGATGGATAACCAGGAACTTGTCAACCTGTAAGTACCTTCAACTCCCAAGATAGAAACCCTTTTCTGATGTAATGCAGCATCGAGGACAACTCTGCTCTTCAGGCAAAGGTCGACGAGGCCCTGACCGTTTACGACGAGTATGTCAAGAACAAGGGTGGAGAGGGCGAGGCTGGCGAGGGAGACGTGAAGGATGAGAAGTCGGAAGAGAAGGCTTAATTGCCCAATCTCTTAAGGAGACGCCTCATACCCACTAATGACTTTCTTCTGCATACATTTTCACGTATTGTCAATTTGCAGCAGCGACGGGCTGCCGGAAAAGTTTTGCGCTTCTCTTGTGGGTTCGCACAAAGGTTCGATTTTCGGCTTTTATTGCTGCAGCTGGTTTCCTCTACACAGTATTTGCTTCTCCTTATTGACATGTCATCGATCGGACGGACACTCGATCATGTACTCATAGACTTCTTGTGCGCTGGGCTTCATCGGCTTCCACAGGGTTCACTCCTCGCATGTGGACTGGCACATCTCCTCCTTCGATGTCTCTGTTCCTTGCTTTCTGGCGTAGACGGATGGCTTTATTCATGCTTTTGCTGCTTTGCTGCAGAGTCTGTCTGGACGGTCTGATCTTTGCGTATGGGGCTCTAAACTAGACTAGGAATCAATACAAAAACATTGCAAACATACTTAATGGCGTAGTTTGACGTGGTCACCTTATATAAACTGGTTTTTTCTGCCTGAAATGTTGTTGCTGTATGATCAAAGTGTTAATAGCAAGTGCCTCAGTGCCTACTTCCTCAACTGTGAGCTTCTATTTTGTCAAGAACTTGAGAAATTAAAGGACCATACTCTGGCACAAAACTTGTTCGAGTGACGAAGATTAAGCGAGGTTGTTTTCAGGGGTAAAAGAGGGTGACACTAAAGGACAAATGTGGCAAAGGAACAATGGTATTATCAAAGTATATTTACATTCGCAACCTCTGCAATCCAGTGACAAGAGACCCTTGGTAGCTATTAAAGTGATATATTTTTGAACGCAACCCTGGCCTCAAAAGCAAAGCCATCTGCTGACACTGACAATGTGGCTAAACTGGCGAGGCCAGAATTTGGTTGGGGAAACCTCGCTTGTCCAGCACAATACAAAGTAAGGCTTGTTGCTTCTAGAGTCGTAAACTTTAAATTCATTATTTTCACGTGGTGGAGGTAGTCTAAATTAAGCTGTTGCGTGACGGTCGACAAGTGATATCCTCGTCAGAACCTTTCTTGCCTTCCCTACATTTTATATTTCCTTAGATTTACCTACTATCAGCCTTAACTATCGCATTCGTGTTTTCATCCATCAGTTGGTATTAAAATCTAGTACCATTGCTTGACCATCTTCATCTCTTGCGAAAAGCCTCTCTGAAGAGCAGCACCATGGACTATAAACGCGATCATCAACGAGCTTCGTGCCTGCCGCTGCCGCACGGAAATAACCACCAAGTAACAACTAAGAAGGTTTCCAACCAGGCAAAATGGAATGGCTTAAAATTTCCATAAACGTTGAATGACGAGTTCACGCTGACGCGGGCATAGAACCTGCTAATCAGAAGAGGAAGTGCGGGTAAGGAAAAAAGGGGGGGCTTCGCTTAGCTTTTTTCCAAGGTTTTCAAAGCTGCGATAATAAGTAACCAAATAATGTGATATCTGTCACATACGACCATAGACTGAGGAATACTGGGCATCCCGTCCGCTCTGCCATACATAAGCCTCAGATCGGCAGATTAGTAGTTGGGTGGGTGACCACCAGCGAATACCTGCTGTTGTATGTTTTTTGCTTTTGCTTCCAATGTTTTTTTTGGGGGGGTCTTGTGTGTCTCTGTCCTACTCGAGCTCAAATCTGTCTGTAGTCGTCGAATGAGTTCGAACAATAGAACTCTAATTGGCGAGAATAATATGCGAGGCAGATGGGGGGTGTGGCCGCAGTGAGGAGAATTGGTTCAGTGTGAGTCTCCGACGGCGATACATTCCCATTTCAGTCAAGAAACCCCAAAAATCCAACTCTTCTGTGAGTTCAGCATCTCCCATCGAGAAGAGAAAGCGAACGACAGTGCGAGCATACCCGTATCGGCTCCATAAAGTACGCAAGGAGCCATAGGCCCGACTTTGTTGAGTACGACGCGGGATGAAGAAGAGCCACGGCAACTTGCAACATGAGAGATATGAGTAGAATTATAGTAAGGTGCGCCGCGATTATAAGAATAAGATTCACGACAACAGCTGCATGATTTGCCGGAGTTGTACATGGGCAGAACAGAGAGCTCTATAATGAGAGTGTATGCCAGGATGGTGCGACGAATGATCTCAACGTAATTTTTTCCTGAATATGTGGAGTTTCTGGCCGATGGCGGGATTAAAAGCTTATGGGAGAACAGTATTATATGTATTACAACGATGGCGTTCAGGCTTAGCAGCTGCTCTCAATTTTGGCAATCAAGATCCCAATGGAATTTCATGCAATGAAGTTCGAGGGTATAGTGACTTTCCAGATTTCATTTCCAGAATTTGCACATAAGAGTCTCGGTCCTTCTGAACGTTCTGGTGAGATTTGGAATGAATTCAAGTCTCGAGCCTTGCTGTCAAACCTGTCTTTAATTAATATATGGCGTCTTGGGCAGAAGTCATTGTGTCTCGGCGGTGCTCGTAAAGAAAAGAAGTGCACGTTAGGGTCCAGCCTACAGTGATTATACTTCCCAGAATGATGAGATCAATCGAGTTTTCTCCTCTTCGTTTGTGGGGATGGACTACGAAGGGTCAGAAGAAGGACATCAAGAGGTGAGAAGAGCTTACTCTGTGGAGTTGGAGCTATGAGTTCGAGTGTGAGTGTGAGTTTGTACGACTTTGGAATCTCGACCGGGCGTTTCTAGAGCCGGTTTTCCCTCCACATCCGTCTCATCCATATGATGAGAAGTGAAGTCAACGCCGTACTTTTCAAGTTTCCATTCGTCGGTTTGCAAGACAGAAGATATCATTTGAATAGTATCGGTGCGGAGACGCAAGGTGGAAAGCTCGGCAACTTGCTTATTCAGACTGACCACGAGTGTTAGCATTGTTCTGAAAGTGAGCGGGGTGATCGAAACTCACGTCGAGAATAACCAATCTTTACCATGACGTTTCAGTACCCCAGTAATGGCTGTCTTTACCTCAGAATTCGCAGCAATCGAGAATGCCAGGGGTAGCGCCTGCTCGAATAAGTCCTTGTTGCTGAGGTAAGCGATTGCAACAGCAGCAAGCTTTGAGAGTTCCTCTGAGAAATGGGGAGAGCTGGGACTCTCCCACGATGTGCGTTCGATAGCCATCTTACATGACTTTTCAACGACTGCCAAGAAATCCGCGTCATCAGCGTAAATGGAACGTGCTTTGCAATAGGCTAAAAGAAGATTTAAGATGTTGTCCTCCACGTTATCCTGATTCTCATCCAAAAAGAACTGGGATCGAAACGCTCGAGGGACTATTATAGCGACCTGCAAAGAATCAGCGATGATCAACTGATATTAAAGGGGCTTCGAACCGTTCTAGTGTATACCTCGGTCAAGATCCCGCAGTCAAAATCCTCGTCTTCAGGCTCTTCGTCATCGAAGTTTTCCTCTTTAATGAATTGGAGATCCGAGTCATCATAGGATAATTCAAAGCCGTGAAATGGGCCCAATCCGTTGCGATCCGTAAAGTGAGTCAGTATCAGAGTTACATGAGGTTCAGAATATTCCTCATCCTCATCCGGATCGTAATATATATCCTCCTCCCGATCGTAATCCTCCTCATCCGAACTATCGTCATCGTCGATGAGTCCATATCTGCGCCAATTACGATAGCCCCTCCGGGCCTTGGGGAGATCATAATCATCGATTCGAAGGCTCGTAACTCTCCTCTCAACGTGAGCAAAGTAGAGATAGAAGTCGTTGTGGCCGCAAACTGCTTCAAGGCGATCAATCACAGCTTTGTCTGAATTAGAAGATTTAGCAATAGCGAACGGACTTTCGCCACAGTAGTTTTCCAGCGAGTACATATATGCGAGGGCATGTGCAATCTCAGGATTTTTCTTGCCATCTTCCCATTGAAGGAGGATTCTGCGCAGCTCGTTTGTTTCTCCTTGCACTGATAGAGATTCGGGATGGACTTTTTCGAGTTGCTGACGCAAACGGCCTCGAATCTCACATTGAGGGATTGTCTCTATTTTTTCCATAGCAGATGCGTTTCCTGGTTCCGTAGTGGGTACACCGTACTTCTTTTCTGTTGACGCTGTCTTGGCTCGAGTTGCTGCATATTCGATCGTCACCGCTTCTTGTTCACATGGCAGCACATCTGTAGGCCCAGATTCCTCTCTTGAATCGATTTCAGTGCCACTCGTGAATTCATTCTCTTTCTCTTCCTCCTGTTCTACCACAGGCTCGGATTCGTCTTCACTGACCCAGGCATCCCGGATGGAGTCTGCCATGTCTGACAAGAAAATCAGTATTCTGATTGGCGAAATCTCGTAGTTTCACCTTCATATATACACGCGTGGATGCAGTCTCGCCATCGATCGCAGGCTCACAACTTCTAGAGTAATTGGCGGAGAAGCTGTGAGTTATGTGCAAGGAGACGCGTTGGGAAGACGCGACTCAGATTCTGCCCTGTAGCAACCAAAATGGGAAATATGCAAGCTCACCGCCTTCATATCACTGTTGTGCATAATTGTTTGGAAAGTAAATATAGGGGACATGGAAACAAACTCAGCACCAAGTCAGAAGCTTCAGAGTATTCTATGGGGCCATTCTCGGTACTTTGTGTAGCATCAACAGGAAGGGAAAATTTCATCAGAAAGAGTGGTATTCATGCCCCGACGCCAGCTTGCTAATGAACATCAAGAACGATTCGTTTTCAGAAAACACAATGCAACCATTCATTATTCCATGAATTATGCCTCGCTCCTGAACCATGCACAAGCACGTGCACAAAAAACTGTCCCTCCTACACGCTCGTGTTCAATGAAGCTTAAACGCCAATCCTCAACGATGGGCAAGCCACTATATCAAGCGAGCAAGCTGATAACCCTCCGAATGCGAGAGCCGCAATATGTATAATGAAGAGGTCAATCTTTTTCAATTGAAGTAGAGCACATCCCAGCCAGGGGAAAGAGCACGAATTCATAAAATGTATATTCGTTGCCTGTGCCAAGATATTAACAGGAAAGTGATGGAAGGCTAAAGCTGTGTCTAATCAATCTTTGCGGCAGCCAGACTGTTGACGACTGGATTGGAGAGGTTGTTGGCGAGGCGGATGGCTGGCCGCTTGTATTTGGTGTGTTTGCGAAGACGCTTGCGCGCCACCATGACTGGGACAGAGGATTTGGTGACCAAATAGTTGGAGAAGGAGCCAAGAATGACGCTGGGTCCACGTTAGTGGGTGACTTTAGAAGCGGGGATAGATCATGACTTACCCTTTGAGCGCGCTCCTACCCCTGCTTCCCAGGATCACCAAAGTAGGAGAAATGTAGTCAATGACTTCCGTAATCAAATGTTTCGGGCTCTTGCAGTGAATCACCTCAATCACGACCTTGACTTGTAGCTTAGTCTTCCGCAACAACTTCGAAACCCTGTCCGTGATATCTTGTACAGCTCGGTAACGTTCCTGCTCCGCTTTACTTCGTTCCCTTCCCATCGGACTTGAGGTAGCGCTGCTCGTGGATCCAAATCTGGGTCCTGGTCCCAAAGGGCTTGGCGAATGCACAGGGCCAAGAACTGGCGTAGATGCAGATGGCTTTGTTGAAGCTGCAATTGCGACTGCCTGCTCTTTTATTTGCTCATCCCCACTAGCCTCGTTGGGTATGATCCCGAGACCTTCATCAACACAATAGATTGCGAGTAGAGTATCTCCATCTCGAAGTACGGTCCCGATAGTCCATTCTAAGGCGTGGGCGGCTTCCTCACTAAGATCCGTAGCCACCAGATACTTACGAACCCGGCGTTGATTGTCTTGCGCCTCGCGCTGCATCTTGGCAAAATCGCCACGATAGATTGTCCGAACACAACGACTCGTAGCTGGTGTAGAGACGACAGATGTCATATTGACAGAAAGCTTCTGGGCACGTTTGATATCCGTGAGATCAGCTTCCGTATCAGAATCCACAGGGGTATTGAATCCTGATGCCCCCTCGTCAAAGCTGGTATTAGGATGGACAACAGGCTTGCTCAACTTCAATCTGTCTCCTGAGGGAGCTGTGACTGTAATTTCGGGGTCCAAAAGTGATCGAACTTTGTACTTTTCGCCCTCTTGAGAAGCAATTTCCTGTCCTTTAAGGTAAATTAGCTCTTTGTCTGGATACCGAGTCTCCCAAAACTTACGTTCTTCCTCAGCCGCAGCCATCAAGCTCCGTGCTGTTCTTGGCCCCTTTGCTCTGCCCATTCCAATGGTGTGGCTCTCAGGATTGTCGTTCTCATGAAGATCAGCTCTGCTGTCCTTCTTCCTGCCCCTGCGCTGATCTTCATCAGAGTCATCCTCATCACTGCTGTCGAGAAGAGCTTCCTCTCCGTCAACTGGTGTATAGTCTTTCTCAAGTCTGGATCCTGCTGGATCAGTGGCGTCTCCACTATATGTACGTCGACGGTTACTCTTTTTGCTTAGCGAAGATAGGCCTCCTTGAGATCGAGCGAGATTTGCGTCCGAGAGTCGTCGATATGCGCTATTCTTGTCAATGACTCGCCCATCGTCCAAGACAACTTTATTGGGATCCGGACTACGGTGAGGAGAGTTCGATCGTAATCCCATTCGATTATGTGGAGATTTGGATTTTGCTCCACCAACTGACGAGTTCCGTCCTCTGTCTAGAGCCCCAAAACCACTGAAATCTCCTCCTCTGACAACCTCCGCCATAGCACTTGTCAACGAGGTCTTTTTGCCAGCTAGAGTATTCCGCTTTGGTACTATAGGCCCTCCTGGGTTACTGGGTAAATATCCAGAAAACTGGTATGCTGACTCAGGATTGCTAGCAACACTTGTCCGAGGTCCGAATGCAACAGGACGTGCTGCCGCATCTGAGAAACTTCTATGCTGGGCGCTGTTCGTCATATGTGCTCGATGATTTGTCTCTGTTGGGGAGGTTTGAGCGCTTTTCGTAGTTGCCACCGAACGGGGCGTCTCACCAACATCCAGCATGCTGCGAATTGGAACCGGAGCTGGAGCTGGGGCCGGAGTCGAAGCTGAAGCTGGATTTGGAGTGTCGATATCCAACATACTCCGAACTGGCACAATGCGCGGAGAACTTGAGACGCCGCCGTTCGTGACCACTTTGGACGAGCGCCTGGGCGAAGGGTCCAAACCAATATCTAGCATGCTTCGAACAGGTGATCGTGGGTTCGTGGGGTTCGCGGGTTTCGCGGGGTTCGCGGGATTCGTAAAGGGGGATGGGCCCGGGCCAGAGTCGTTGGACCCTGATGACCCTCGAGCTCGCCCAGCTGGCGGGCCTTCCAACAAAGCTAGAACATCCTTCCGTTCCTCATCCAACATTGATTCCAATGACATGTGCTTGGCCATGGTCGCGACTGCTTAAGACGGCTTGAGCTAGGGCTTCTCGAAGACGATCTCGGGGTGCGAGGCCGTGATGATGCGAAGACAGGGTTGGCAAGAGCGACTGGGGCTCTTGGATTTTCCCGCGTTATCGGTTGATGAACTTTCGGGGTGGCCACACAAGTTTGAGATACTGCATTGTGGTTGGAAGTCCAGATTACGGATTCGCGCTCAGGGCATTCTCACAGCTATGCTGCTGCCTGTGTTTGTGTGTGACGTGTAGGTGGGCTGTTTCTGCAGAGGCGGAAACCGTATGGGAAATCACAAAGAACTATGGTGAAGGTATAGAGAGAGAAGGTTCGGTGGGCCACGTGTCGGGAAGTCGAGGTGTGGAGGCGGGGGCGTTGAAAGGGCGAGTAGGTCTTTGCTTCGGAGGAAAGGGCCGCAGAACTCTTCTGACAGATCGGTAGGGAATCGAGGTCACTTATGCTCTCCGTTTTTGAGGATACCGCAGCGATTCGAAGTGCGGGGAGCTGGGAGGCGGTATAGTTGAGATGTGGAGTTGAGTTGTGGTGGTTTTAAGAGAGAGCTCTTCGTCTTCCCTGTCGGGGTTCCATGGCCATAATATTTAGCGTGCCGGGCTGGTTACCGAACAGGGGGGTCGAGAACACCCAGTTCCAGCCAAGGTGCAGCGATTCGATGGGGATGGCTGCACAGCACACACAACGATACTGTACTGTATGGATACCATGCGTTATGCATCTGCAATGCCATGCAACCCGAGCCGAGCAGAGTAAGAGTAAGAGCAAGAGCAAGAGCAAGAGCAAGAAACAATTGAGATCGTCTGAACCCCGAAGTCGGACAGCTTTTGCGGCCAGGTTACTAAGTACAGTACAGTTGTTGTTTGTCAGAACTTCCCAGCCACTCATGCAAAGGCACCGGCACCCCTTCCCTCTTTGCTCCAGGCCTCCGTGCAAAGGTCAATCGTCATCCAGATTGATGTCTTCAAGCTCACCTCATACTCAGAAGCTGGCGGCTAGCCCTGTGGGGATGCCCCGCTCCTGGCCGTCAGGGTTGAAGGCAAAGCCAGTTACCCACCCAATGAGCCCAGCCAGCCACCACTGAACTTCCCCACAATCCGCAGTATTTAGCCCAGGCCCCAGACCCTTCCAGTTCTTCAACCTCCCCTTCAATTACGACAAGACTTTGTAGTCAACACGGCCGGCCTACTTTAGGTGTCACTCTTTGCTCAGACGGACATCTATCTTCAACGCATAGGACATCTTCGAGAGAGGCTTGAGTAGGCGGCCTTTGTGTCACACCGCTTGAACTCAAACCTGCTCTGAAGGCAGCTGCTACTGTACGTAACCCATCGACTGCTTGGCACCCAAAAGCAAAAGAAGGCGCAGCAACGCCGCCAAGCTGTCCTTTCCTTATCTCTCTCCCTCGTGGCTCTCATCTTCCGACGTACCTAAAGCTTGCCCGCGGTAAGCCATGCATTCAAGATCTTGGCTTCTGCATCTAGCTCCCGCTAAACGCCCTCGGCGTGGTCATTCTCTATTCGCTATGAGCAGGGTACGAAAGGGTCCTGTTTCCGCCTCTTTGGATGCCCAATACATTTTTGGCTTGCTCTACTGCACTGAAAGTCTGGAGCACAGGCAACGCCACATTTTGAGTTACAGATTTTCAGATGCAAGATAGCTGTACGACAGTGATAAGAGAGCTATTGCGTGCGAGGGTCCCTGCAACCCTGACAGCCATTTTTCTGCACGCTGATGCAAGGCCATCGCCTCCCGAAAGGTCCTTCCAATAGCCAGAGCACGTGTTGAAACATGGGTGTGAGGAATTGCTTTTCCCATCCCGAATCTTGCATCATTATCAGTTATCACTTACATTCAGCCATACGGACCAACGTCCGCCGGTACCTTACACTCAGTATTGCCGTGCGGCTCATATGTATTCCCACAATGCTAAGTGGCATGTATACCAGGTTTATGCTTCCGTCCTCTTCCGAGTTCTCCAGTTTTTCTCTGATATATCATATTATAATGTTTCGAAGCAGTTCAGCAGTGCTCCAATATATGGCAAGGTGGTGGACCGGCCCGTATTTTAGTTCACACCTCCGGAAACAGAGTGCAACTTCCGCAACACTTCTGCATTATGCAGTGAGATGTTTATATGGAAGAAAATCCGAAAGTGAAAATGTCACCTCGGCGCTTAATCTTTAATGGCCCTTAGCAAAATTGAATACTCTCTTCATAATGTAGGTTGAGGTTGGATGGACCACTTGTACTACAGTTCCGATGAGCGCTGGCTATATTCATGACTAGCTTCTTCTCAAAGTTCAAGACACGCATTGGAATCTGGATACTTGTTTTAGCTTATTCATCCGGATTTCTCGTCCTAACTCCGCAACTCTTTACATTTATCCCTGCTAAACCCGAACCCCTTTTCTTAACATTTAACCGAAAGCTCGAACAAAACCTCATGCCCCAAGTTCAGGCGGAGGAAGTGGTTGGAATGACTGGAACCATCGTTTTCAACCAAACCAGCGAGCTAACGGGCATCTTGTCGCTAGCGCCGGGTCAAGATGCAAGATGGAA
>Ga0302325_10011202_pt1 | contig 19339 bp, 14 predicted proteins | sample Palsa_T0_2_FD_201948 | JGI IMG/M metagenome (GOLD analysis project Ga0302325, IMG submission 201948) | Peat permafrost microbial communities from Stordalen Mire near Abisko, Sweden - Palsa_T0_2 | ecosystem: Environmental > Terrestrial > Soil > Palsa > Peat permafrost | place: Sweden: Abisko...
GGGCGACTACAAGCAGTCCGAGTACGGCAAGGTGATCCTGCCGCTGACCGTGATCCGGCGCCTCGACTGCGTGCTCGAGCCGACCAAGGACGCGGTGCTGTCCAGGCACAAGCAGCTGGCGGGTAGGATCGAGAACCTCGAGCCGGTGCTCCGGGCCGCCGCGGGCGACCTGCCCTTCTATAACACCAGTCCCCTCACGTTCACGAAGCTGCTCGATGACCCGAGCACGATCGCGGACTCGCTCAGCCTCTACGTCGGCGGGTTCTCGGCGGCGGCGAGGGACGTGATCGACAAGTTCGACTTCCCGATCCAGATCGAGCGGCTGCGCAAGGCAAACCTGCTTTACCAGGTGGTCGGGAAGTTCGCCGACATCGACCTGCATCCCGAGGTCGTCTCGAACATCGAGATGGGCTACCTCTACGAAGAGCTGATCCGCCGGTTCTCCGAGCTGTCGAACGAGACCGCCGGGGAGCACTTCACCCCGCGCGAGGTGATTCGGCTGATGGTCAACCTGTTGTTCATCGACGACGAGGACATCCTCACCAAGCCCGGGATCGTCAAGACGCTGTGCGACCCGGCGTGCGGGACCGGGGGGATGCTGTCGGTCGCCGAGGAGTATCTGCGGGAGCTGAACCCGCAGGCGCGGCTCGAGGTGTTCGGCCAGGAGCTGAACGCCGAGACCTACGCGATCTGTCGCTCGGACATGATGCTCAAGGGGCAGGACGCCTCCCACATCGCTTACGGCAACTCGTTCTCAGAGGACCACCACGAGGGTGAGCGCTTCGACTACCTGCTTGCCAATCCGCCGTTCGGGGTCGAGTGGAAGAAGGTTGAGGACGCCGTCAAGACCGAGGCCCAGACCAGGGGGTTCAGCGGCCGGTTCGGCGCCGGGCTGCCGAGGATCAACGACGGCTCGTTCCTGTTCCTGCAGCACATGATCTCGAAGATGAGGACGGCGGATCAAGAGTCGCCATCGTGTTCAACGGCTCGCCGCTGTTCACCGGCGCGGCCGGCTCCGGCGAGTCCGAGATTCGCCGGTGGATCATCGAGAACGACTGGCTCGAAGCCGTCGTCGCGCTCCCCGATCAGCTCTTCTACAACACCGGCATCTCGACCTACTTCTGGATCGTCACCAACCGCAAGTCGCCCGACCGACAGGGCAAGGTGCAGCTCGTCGACGCGCGCGACTTCTTCGTGAAGATGCGCAAGTCGCTCGGCGAGAAGCGAAAGGAGATCTCGACCGACCAGATCGCCGAGATCACGCGCGTGTACGGCGAGTTCCAAGAGGGCGAGAAGGTCAGGATCCTCGCCAACGAGGCGTTCGGCTTCCTGCGGATCACGGTCGAGCAGCCGCTCCGGCTGCGGTGGGAGATCACCGACGAGACGATCCAGGTCACCCTCGAAGCGAAAGCGGTGCAGAAGCAGGCCGAGCAGGTGCGCGACCTGCTCCGCGAGCTGCTGGCTGAGCGCCTCGGTTCGACGTTCGAGAACCAGAAGGAGATCGTCAAGGAGCTCGGGCCACGGATCATTGGCGCCGGTCTCCCGGCCCCTGCGCAGAAGGCGATCTGGTCCGCGCTCGCCGTCCGCGACCCGGAGGCGCCCATCGTCGCCCATCGCAAGGGCAACCCCGAGCCCGACAGCGACCTCCGCGACCAGGAGAACGTCCCCCTCCCCCCGGTTCGTCTGACCTTCGAGGAAGACCCGACCGAACGGTTCGTCACCGTCGCGTACCGAACCGCCGCTGATGACTACATGCGCGATGAGGTCCTCCCCTACGTCCCCGAAGCCTGGGTCGACCACGACAAGACCAAGGTCGGCTACGAGATTCCGCTGGCACGGCACTTCTACAAGTACGTGGCGCCGAGACCTCTGGAAGAGATCGATGCCGAGATCAAGGCGCTGGAGGAGGAGATCCAAGAACTGCTTGCCGAGGTTGCCCGGTGAGCGCCTTCGCTCCGCTCAAACGATGTGCTCGCGTGCAGTACGGATTAGGCCAGCCGCCAGTCCTGTCCGACAACGGTGTCCCGATTATCAGGGCGACGAACATCAATCGCGGTCGCATCCTGGCTAGCGATCTCATTCGGGCCGAGATCGACGACCTGCCCCTCGACCGAGCCCCGCTCTTGCAGTTGGGCGAGGTGCTCGTTGTCCGAAGCGGGGCGTACACCGGCGACTCGGCCAGGATTACCGAGGACTGGGTCGGCGCTGCACCGGGTTATGACCTTCGCGTCACTCCCAGTCAAGCGCTGGACTCCCGGTTCCTTGCGTACACGCTGCTCGGCCAACATGCGATCGACCAGATCGACATCGCGAAATCGCGGGCCGCCCAACCCCACCTCAATGCTGAGGATCTCGGCAATCTCGACGTGTTGCGGTTGCCGATCGCGGGCCAGCGGGCGATCGCCGACTACCTCGACTGCGAGACCGCACGAATCGACGCCCTCCTAGCCGCGAAGCGACAGCTTCTTGCGGCGCTGCACGGCCGATGGACAAGCCTCATCCACCATCGCACCGTTGGGTCGTTGCGTTCGACGCCGCAGGTACAGCTACGACGAATCGCTGCGTTGCAAGCAGGCGCCGCCTTTCCGCACGTGGAGCAGGGGGATTCGGACGGGACGATTCCATATGTGAAGGTAGGCGATCTCTCGAACGTCGACGAGCATGATGAACTGCTCGGCGCCGCGAACCGAGTGACGGCGACCGTGGCCGCGATGCTGCGCTCGCCCGTCCTCCCGGCGGGCACGATCGTGCTCCCGAAGATCGGCGCAGCGCTTCTGACCAACCGTCGGGCGGTGTTGGCCGAACCGTCTTGTCTGGATCAGAACGTGATGGGCGTAACCGTTACGGTCGGGAGTCCGCGCTTTGTCTATTACTGCCTTGCAGCGACGGACCTCGGGCTGCTGAGCACTCCCGGTCCGGTGCCGCTTCTAAACGAGGACGCAGCGCGCGCGCTGCACGTCCCCTGGCCGGCTGACGAGGTCCAGCAACAAGTCGCCGCTGAGCTGGACGCATATCGACTAGCGATGCGAGCACCGGTCGCACATCTGACGAAGCAGCTTGAGCTTCTGGCGGAGCGGCGCCAGGCTCTGATCACAGCGGCGGTCGCGGGCAACCTCCCGATTCCGATTGCCGTATGACCGGGATCACCGAGAACCTGTTGGAGGACGAGGTCAGCGGCCACCTGGTTGCGCAAGTCGGCTACCTTGCCTGCAAAGTCGGGACGAGCGTCGAGAGCAAGACGGACTTCGACGCGAGGCTCGGCCTGGATACGGCGGAGTTGTTCTGGTTCGTCGATGCGACGCAGCCGGGGGCGTGGGCGAAGCTGGTCAAGGCGCACGGCGGCGACGAGCCTCTGTCCCGCCAGCGGTTCGCGCAGCGCCTCGCGCAGCAGATCGATGAGCGCGGGACGGTCGACGTACTCCGGCATGGCGTCCGCGACCAGAACGTGGAGATCCGGCTGTCGTATCGGCGACCGGCGTTCGGCGTCGCACGCGAGCTGGTCGCGCACTACGACGCGAACCGGCTGACGGTCACGCGCCAGCTGCCGTTCGATCCGGAGTCGACGAAGACAGTCGATCTGTGCCTGTTCGTGAACGGGATCCCGGTCGCGACTGCAGAGCTGAAGAACCATCTGACCGGCCAGAACATCGAGCACGCCGTGGAGCAGTACAGACGGGACCGGGATCCGAAGAACGTCACGCTCGGGCGCCGCGCGCTGGTCCATTTCGCAGTGGACCCCGATGCGGTCGCGATGACCACGCGGCTGGCCGGGCAGGACACGCGGTTCCTGCCGTTCAACCTGGGCCACAGCCTCGGGAGGGGCAACCCGCCGAATCCGGACGGCCACAAGACCTCGTATCTGTGGGAGAAGGTCTGGGCGCGGGACGCGTGGTTGGACATCCTGCACCGCTTTATCCATGTCGAGCGGCCGGAGAAGGGGTCGGTGATGGCGCGGCGCGCTGCGGAGCGGGTGATCTTCCCTCGCTATCACCAGTGGGATGCGGTGATGAAGCTGGAGGCTGACGCGCACGCCAACGGCGCCGGCCATTCCTACCTGATCCAGCACTCCGCCGGGTCGGGGAAGTCGAACACGATCGCGTGGGCCGCCCATCGTCTCTCGACGCTGCACGACGCCGAGGACCGGAAGGTGTTTGACAAGGTGATCGTGATCACCGATCGGGTGGTTTTGGACCGGCAGCTGCAGGAGACGATCTACCAGTTTGAGCACGCCCGCGGCGTGGTCGTGAAGATCGACGAGAGCTCAGCGCAGCTTGCGGAGGCGCTCGCCGGCGAGCAGGCGCGGATCATCATCACCACCTTGCAGAAGTTCCCGTTCGTGCTCGACAAGGTCGCCGGGATCCCGGCGCGGAGCTATGCGGTGGTGGTCGACGAGGCGCACTCCTCCCAGGGCGGGGAGTCGGCGAAGGACCTGAGGGTCGCGCTCGGCGCCGCCGACGAGCAGGAACTGACCGCGGCCGAGGCCGAGGATGCGGGGTTGCTGGCGACGGCGATCGACCCGGTGGAGGAGGCGCTGGCCCGGCAGGCCAGCGCCCGCAGCCGCGATCAGTCGAACCTGTCGTTCTTCGCGTTCACCGCGACGCCGAAGGGCCGGACGCTTGAGATGTTCGGGCGGCTGAATCCGGCGACCGGCGTCCATGAGCCGTTTCACCTGTACTCGATGCGCCAGGCGATCGAGGAGGGGTTCATCATGGACGTGCTCGCCTACTACACGACCTACCACACGTTCTGGAAGATCGAGAAGGCGACCACCGACGACCCCGAGTACGACCCGAAGAAGGCCAGGCGCGCGATCGCACGGTTCGTCAGCCTCCACCCCTATCAGCTGGCGCAGAAGGCGGAGATCATCGTCGAGCACTTCCGTGCGCACACGAGCAAGGAGATGCGCGGGCAAGCGAAGGCGATGGTCGTGACCTCGAGCCGGCTGCACGCCGTCCGCTACAAGCAGCAGATCGACAAGTACATCGCCGATCGCGGCTACGCGAACATTCGGACACTGGTCGCGTTCTCCGGAAAGATCGATGACGGGTCCGGGTCGCCGCTGACCGAGCCGGGGATGAACGGCTTCCCGGAGTCGCGGACAGCCGAGGCGTTCAGCACCGCGGAGTACGGGCTGCTGATCGTCGCCGAGAAGTTCCAGACCGGATTCGACCAGCCGCTGCTGCAGACGATGTACGTCGACAAGACGCTCGTCGGGCTCGCGGCGGTGCAGACGCTGTCGCGGCTGAACCGGATCCACCCGTTGAAGGAACGGACCTTCGTGCTCGACTTCCGCAACAGCACCGAGGAGATCGTCGAGGCGTTCGAGCAGTTCCACTGCGGCACAGTCGCGCCGCCGACCGACCCGAACATTCTCTGGGACACCCGCCGGCTACTGGACAACCACGACGTCCTACGTGAGGACGAGATCGCCGCCGCGATGCCGGCACTGCTCGACGCGGGAGGCTCGCCGGAACAGCGCTCGGCGGCCGCCTACGCCGCGCTCGGCCCCAGCCGCGAGCGGTTCGAGGCGCTCGCCGACGAGGAGCGCCTCGCGTTCCGCGACGCGCTGACTCGATTCGTCAGGACCTACTCGTTCGTCTCCCAGATCACCGCGTTCACCGACCCGGCGCTCGAGCGCGACTACGTATTCTGCCGGGCGCTGTCGCTGTACCTGCGCGACGCCGCCACGGTCGAGCGGCTCGATCTCGGGACCGACGTCGAGCTCACCCACCTGCGACACCAGCTCACCCACAGCGGCGGACTCGGACTGAGCGCCGAGGTCAGCGAGGTCCAGTCGTTCTTCGGCACCGGCCAGGGCGGGCAACAGGAGCTCGAACTGGAGACGCTCTCGAGCATCGTCGAGCAGCTCAACGACCGCTTCGGGACCGACTTCACCGACGTCGACAAGCTCCTGTTCGACCAGTTCGAAGAAACGTGGGTCGCCGATACCGAACTCTCCGACCAAGCCCAGAACAACAGCCTCGAGAACTTCCGCCACGCGTTCGACCGCAAGTTCATGCACACGATCGTCACCCGGATGGACGACAACAGCGACATCTTCAAACGGATCCTCGATGATGACGAGTTCAGCGACCTTCTACGCGACTACTACCTCAAGAAGGTCTACTCGCACCTACGCGACGCGGCGTAACTTCCCTTGCAAGCGGTAGTAGGGACCGACACCGGGCAGACAACATGGGTGATGGCACCAGCCAGCGCGGGCATCGGAGGAGGTCGGCCGATCCTGAGAGCGGTCTGGCAACCATGGCGGAACACGCTTCTCGCCGAAGCGAGGCCACCCTGGCGCATGCGGAATCGCGGTCGGTGGGCCGGCGACCCTGCGGTGTCCGCCAACCAAGGTTTCCGAGAACGTCCCGCCGGCCCACCGGCCGAAAAGGGCAAGTCGTATGCCGTCCGCGGAGTGGGCCAGGGGCCAGGAATCGCGTCTGACCGGCCCGCTCGGATTTGGGCGAACTCGATAGTGCGCCGCGGCGGCGATCGGGCTCGAGCCGGGCGAGTGGTCCGTCGCCAAGGGGATCGTCAGTTCCGGCAACCTCTGAACGACGAATGCAGTCGTGAGCGGCGGCGGCACGGCACGCCTGCTTCACGCCTGAAGCGGCAGTGTCGGCGTCCGTGCGGTCGTGACTGCTCTCGTACTTGCCGCCTTCCGCCTTTCAGTCAGCGCCGAGAGCAAACGTTGGCCACGACAAACTCAAACTCTCGGGAGACCGGTGGGGTCTGCCTCGTGTGACCATGTGGGGCCTCAGGTTTCGCTGACCGTGGACGGCGCAGGTTCGGACAGGTCGACTCGGAGGCCGACTCCTTCTGCCTCGGCTATGTCGAGGATGTGGCTTGCGGTCGCGATGTCTTGGATGGCGAGGCCGACCGAGTTGAAGAGCGTGATCTGGTGCTCGCTCGTTCGGCCCGGTCGCGTCCCGGTGACGAGTTGCCCAAGCTCTGCGTGGATGTGCGCGGTGGTGATGGCGCCTTCGGCGATCGGGATGCACACCTCGCCGGAGCGGCTTGTTGCCGCGGCTCGGTCGTCGACGACGAGCAGGCTGCGCACGATCCCGTCGGTGTCGATTTCTCGATGGTCGGGGCGAGGTGGCGCGCCGACGGCGTTGATGTGCTGGCCCGGGGTGAACCATTCGCCTTGGATGTAGGGCTCACGGGAGGGTGTGAGCGTGCAGAGGACGTCGGCGGAGCGGACGACCGCTTCTGGTGACTCGAGGATTTCGATCGTTGGGCCGTTGCCGACGTGGCGCTGGGCGAACTGCTCGGCGGTCGCGCGGGAGCGGCTCCAGACGGTGACGCGCTCGAACTCTCGCACCGTGGTCAGCGCCTGGAGATGGGAGCTTGCCTGCGCGCCTGCTCCGATCAGGCCGAGTGTGCGCACGGTCTCGCGCGCGAGGTGACGTGTTGCCACGGCCGAGGCCGCGGCGGTGCGCTGGCGGGTGATCTCGATGCCGTCGAGCACGCCGCGGCAGCGGCCGGTGAGCGGATCGATGATCGTGATTGTGGATTGCTGGGTGGGCATCGCTCGCGCGCGGTTGCCGGGGACGTCGGTGAGCACTTTGACGCCGGCGGCGGCGGGGTTCTCGAGGGCGGCGCACATCGGCAGCATCACGCCGCCACTGGCCAGCGGGGTCGGCGCCTCGAGCGACTGGTGAGCGGTGCCGCGGTCGAGCGCGGCGTGCGCCGCCGCGACCGCGTCGATCACTGCCGGTGTCCGGATGAGTCGCTGGATGTCGGCGCGGGTGAGGATCAGCATGCCGTCATCGTCCGCGGCCGGGGTCGGGCGCTCACCGGTCAGCGTCCGGTCTCAGGAGGCGGCCGCCGCCGTCGCCGACGACGCGTCCGTCGGTGACGATGGGACGGCCGCGGGAGAGTACGTGTCGGATGGCTCCTCGCATCGGCGTCCCGACGAGTGCGCTGATCGGGTGGCGATAGTGAAGCTCCTCGGTCTGCATCGTCCAGGTGTGCGCGAGATCGGTGATCGTGATGTCCGCGTCTCGGTCGACTGCGATCACGCCCTTGCATGGGAGACGCAACCGGTCGGCGACGTGAGCCGAGACGGCGGCGGACGCCGCCGTCAGGGTGAGTCGCCCGCGGCCGACTCCTTCCAGTAGAACCCCGAGTGTCGCCTGGCAGCCGTTCACGCCGCCCCAGGCGGCGAAGAAGTCGTCGGTTCCCTTCAGCTCGGGCGGGCAGGGGGAGTGGTCGGAGGCAACGATCCCGTCGGCAGCTGCGGCGAAATCCCAGAGCCGTTCCCGGGTCGGCGCGTCGCGGATCGGTGGTGCGCACTTGGCGAGTGTGCCGATCCGGATCGCGTCCTGGTCGGTGAGCGCGAGGTAGTGGGTGACGGTTTCGCAGGACACGTCAACGCCTTCAGCGCGGGCGCGCCGGACCTGCTCGATGCCTTCGCCGGTGCTCACGTGGACGATGTGCAGCCGGCAGCCGGTGTCATCTGCTATCTCGATTGCGCGGCGGATCGCCTCGGTCTCGGCGGCGGGGGGGCGGGATTCCAGGTAGCTGCGGGCGTCGGTCCGACCGGCCGCGAGCGCGTGGTCACGGCCGGCGGTGACGATCCTGTTGTCCTCGGCGTGAACGGCAACGAGGGCGTCGAGTTGTGCGGCGCGTCTCATTCCCTCTCGCAGGGTGAGGTCGTCGGCCGGTCGGTAGTCGTCCATCCCGGTCTCGCTCATGAATGCCTTGAAGCCGATCGCACCGCGTGCGTGGAGACCGGGCAGTTCGTCGAGGCGGCCGGGGACGAGGCCCCCCCAGAGCGCGAAGTCGAGGCGTGAGTGCGCCTCGGCGGCTCGGAGCTTGAGGTCGAATGCGTCCACGTCGACTGTCGGCGGCGATGCGTTCAGCGGCATGTCGACGAACGCGGTCATCCCGCCTGCGCTCAGCGCTGCGCTGGCGGTGGTGAACCCTTCCCACTCGGTGCGTCCCGGCTCGTCGCAGTGCACGTGCGCATCGATCCCGCCGGGGAGCACGTGGAGGCCGGTGGCGTCGATCTCGGTTCTCGCTCGGCCGCTGAGCGAGGGGCCCAGCGCGGCGATCTCACCCTCCCCGATCCCGATGTCCAGTTCCACGACGTCTCCGCCGGCGAGCACGTTGCCGCCGCGAATGAGGATGTCGTAGTCCACAGGGTCTATTGACTGGCGTCGCCGGCGAGCCGGCGAAGGGTCGCGGCGAGCACCTGGACGCCGCGGTCGAGGTCTCCGGGCGCGGTGAATTCCAGCGGCGAGTGGCTGATGCCACGGACGCTGGGGACGAAGATCATCCCGATCGGGACATGGGGTCCGAGGACCATCGCGTCGTGGTAGGCGCCGCTGATCACGTCGAGGTACGGCTCGTCAAGGTCGTCGCAGGCTGCCCGGGCGGCGTCGACGATGCTGGTGTCGCAGGCGGCGGGATGGTCGTAGCGAATCGTGTCGACCTCGATCTCGAGCCCGCGGCGGTTCGCGATCTCCTGCAGTCCGGCCCGGAACGCGTCAACGACCGCGGTCCGTGCCGTCAGGTCGTGGTCGCGGATGTCGACGTGCAGTTCCGTCTCTGCCGGGATCACGTTGATCGCCCCGGGGCGGACGTGCACGACGCCGATGGTCGCCACCGTGCTGTGGCTCGTCGATGTCTGCGCGAGTTGCTCGAGCAGGACGGCACCCTCGGCGGTCCCGGCGAACGCGTCGTGGCGCATCGTCATCGGGGTGGCGCCGGCGTGGGCGGCCTCGCCGCGGACGGTGACGAGCAGGTCGTGTGGTGCGGCGATGTGGGTGACGACGCCGATCGGGATTCCTGCGGCTTCCAGCACGCTGCCCTGCTCGATGTGCAGCTCGACGAAGGCGTGTACTCCGGCCGTGTCCAGGCGGACCTCGTCGATGCGGTCGGGGTCAAGGCCGACGGCGCGCATCGCCTCGGCGACGCTGACGCCGTCACGGTCGCGCATGGTGTCGAGCTCTGACCGGGACAGGTCGCCCGTGAGTGCGCGACTGCCGAGGCACCCCGAGCCGAAGCGTGGCTCCTCGCCCGCGAAGGAGATGACCTCTAGGCTGCGCTGCGGCTTCCACCCTGTTGCCTGCAGCGCCCGCAGCGCCTCGATCGCGCCGATGACACCGAGCACGCCGTCGTAGCGGCCGGCGTTGAGGGTCGTGTCGATGTGTGATCCGGTGAGGACCGCCGGCGCTGTCGGGTCTCGGCCCGCCAGCCGCCCGAAGAGGTTGCCGAACGGATCGCCGCGGACCTCGAGTCCGGCCGAGCGCATGAGTTCGGCCACGTGGTCGTTGGCGAGCGTGTACTCGTCGGTGAATACCTCGCGCGTGATACCGCCCGCCGCGGGATCGCGGTTGATCGTGGCCAGTTCGTCGAGCTGCTCGACGATCGATCGCGTCGTCAGTCCGGACACGCTCATGCTCCCTCCTCGCTCTTGTTGCCAGATATGTGCCCGGTGATCTCCAGGTGCTCGTCCATCAGTTGACGGGCCTGCTCGGCGTCACGGGCGGTGATCGCCTCGCAGATGAGCCGGTGGGCGGACAATGAGCGGGCGGGTTGCCCTGCGCGGGAGAGCGACGCCTTCGCGATCTGTCCGGCTTGGTCTGCGACTGCGTCGAGCAGTCGGGTGAGAACCTGGTTGCAAGCGGCGTTGAGGACGGCCTGGTGGAACATCCGATCGCCGATGACGCCCGGCTGACCGCTTCGCACCTCGCTATCCATATGTCGGATCGCGGCGACCATCTCTTCGATGTCGGATGGGTCGCGACGCTCGGCGGCTAGCTTCGCGGCCAGCGCCTCGAGCGCATTGCGTACCTCGCCGGCCTCCGCGAGGTCCGGGTGGGTCTCGAGCAGGTCCGCGGGGATCGGGGGCACCACGTCGTCGACGGAGCGCAGCAGGTGGATCCCCTGACCCTGGCGGACCTCGATCAGGCCCTCGACCCGCAGGGCCGTGAGGCCCTGGCGTAGTGAGGTGCGGCTGACACCGAGTTGGCTTGCGAGCCGTCGCTCGGGCGGAAGCCGGTCACCGGGCTGCAGCCCTTCGGTACGAATGAAGTCGCGTATATCGCGCTGGACGTTGGTGACAACTGACGGCCGCGGCTCGGAGAGGCGAGCGGTTGACATGCCCCGACCATAACACGCGGTCCAACCAATTTCCACCATGTGGGCGAAAAATGTCCAATCGTGGACCGACCATCAGCCCGGGCGCCAGGATGCCGCGGTGACTCGGCGTCTGGACGCCAAAACTACCGCTGCACTTGAGTTATCCGGGCGCGTTTAGCTGTCAGAGCGGTCCCGATCATTATCCCCGTGGATAGCTTTGGCCGTCGTGAATCTGTACATAGGGCCAGTGTGTGGACCGACCAATTTGCGCAGCATGTGGCCTCTGGTCGGACCACTGCTCACGATGCTGGCGCTCAGGCAGCAGTCGGAGAGCCCCATCTTCTCAAAGGAACCTGCATGCACTTACTGCGCATCTCGGCGACGGCACACGGGATCAACTATCTCCCCGAGTACCGCGCGTCGCGGACGGGAATCTTCGCTCGTCTCGGGCTGGAGGTTCGGGCCCGGGCGCGTGATCCGTGGACCGGCGTCCTTGACGACCTCGCGGATGGGTCCGCCGACGTTGCTCTCGGCGGCATCTGGGTGCCGGCGATGTTCGCCGGCCGCGGGCGTGACCTCGTCGCCGTCGGACAGCTGAACGGACGCTTCCCGATGGCGATCGTCACCCGCGAGCCGGTCGCGGCGTTCGACTGGAGCTGGATGACGGGGCGGACGGTGCTCGTGCCCGGCGTCGGCGGCACCGCCCCGTATGAGTTCACCGCGGGTCTGATGCGCGAGGGCGGTTGTGACCCCGGCGGCGTCAAGTTCGTGCGGGACCTCTCGACCGGGCTCCTGCGCGAGCTGTACGAGAACGGACTCGGTGACGCGATCGTCGCTGACCCGCTGACGGCAACGGTGCTGCGGCTCGGCGGGCACGGCTACATGTCCTGCCACCTCGCCGATGTCGGTGGCGTGATGCCGAACAGCGTCTACTACGTCCAGCGCGAGCGGCTCGCCGAGCTGCGCGAACCGATCGCCGCGCTGCTCGAGGGCGTGCAGGAGGCGATGGCTGCGCTCACCGCCGGCGCGAGCACCGACGCGGTTTGCGCCGCCGAGTGGCCGGACGGGCCGGCGGAGGCCCTCGCCGACGCCGCGCACTACCTCGCCGGCAACGGAACCTGGCCAGGCGTGCGGATCGAGCGCGACGGGTGCGAGCGTTGGTTCTCGATCCTGCGCGAGCGGGGGCTCGCCGGACCGGCGGCGACGTACGACGCGCTCGTCGATCACACCGCACTCGACGGCGCCGACGCGCTCGGAATCGAGAGCGGCATAGCGCCACTGGGCAGCCACTAGTGACCGCCACGGGCGCCAATCGGCCCGGACCCACACGCGCAGGATCACAACGACACGAAAGAGGAGCACACATGATGTTCAATCCGAAACGAGCAAGACACGCGGCGATGGCCTCCGCGCTCGCCCTCTCGCTCGCCACGAGCCTCGCGGCGTGCGGAAGCAGCAGCAGCTCCGGCTCGTCGTCTGCGGGGAAGACCACCCTCGTGGTGGCGAACTCGCAGTGGCTCGACCCGGCGCGCGGCAAGGCGCTGTGGAACGCAATGCTCGGGTTCGAGAAGGTCGACCCGAACGTCGTCCTCAAGCAGGAGGCCGCACCTGGGCCAACGATCGGCACCCAGCTGACGACCGAGCTCGGCGCGCACGCCGGTCCGGACGTGATGATCATCCAGGACAGCCTGTTCGAGAGCTTCCTGCAGGCGAAATACCTCTCCCCCCTGGCGCCGGCGGACACCGCGGGCGTCACCCTCAACAAGACGAACGTCGGGGCCGATATCGACGGTCAGCGGCTCGGCGTCGCCTGGCAGCAGGCGCCGTTCGGCCTCATGTACAACAAGGCCCTCCTCGCCAAAGCCGGTGTTTCGGTGCCGACGACCCCCGCCGAGCTCGTCGCCGATGCCAACAAGATCCACGCCGCGACCGGGGCGATCGGCTTCGGCGATCAGTCGATCGCCGTCAGCACGGGGTCCTGGCTTCAGCAGATCGACAGTTGGACATACGGCTATGGCGGTTCATGGGAGGCCAATGGCAAGCTGACCATCGACACGCCCCAGAACGTCGCCGGCGTCGCCGCGTTCGCGCAGGTGGCGAAGTCCGGGATCATGCAATCGCAGGGATACAACACGGTGATCGGCACTTACACGCAGGGTCAGGTGGGAATGCTCACCGACTGCGGATGCGGCGCGATCAGTGCCGCGCTGAGCGGCCCGATCAAGTCAACGGAGATCGGCGTGGCGCCCGAGCCGACGCCGAAGGACATCGGGTTTGATCAGCAGCTGTACGTCTCGATCAGCAAGTACTCGCCGCATCAGGCGGCCGCCCAGGCGTTCGTCAAGTGGCTGCTCACGCCCGCCGCGCAGCAGGCGCTGCGAATCGCATCGGGCCCCGACACGTTGGCCACGAACGTGCCGCTGTCCGCAGCGTACGCCGCAGCGAACCCGTGGGCGCCGCAGTTCGCGAAGCTCGGCCTGACCGCCCGCTCGACGCTGATCCCGGGCTATGAGACGCAGACGACCCAGATCATGCAGATCATCGCCAACGAGATCCAGAAGGTCGTTGTCTCCGGTATCTCCCCTGCCGCCGCGCTGAAGGCCGCGGCGGCCCAGGTCGCCTCCCAGGTCACATCGTCCTGATGGAGGCGTCGATCGCGCATCGCCGTCGCGTCCCGGCCCCCTTCGGGGGGTCGGGACGCGCAGTCCCGGAGTGGGTGCCCGCCGGCCTGTTCCTCCTGGTCCCGATGGGGTTCCTCACCGTGATGGCGTTCCTCCCCCTGCTCAAGGAGGTGTGGCTGAGCTTCACGAACGCCCGGCTCACCAACCCCAACGGCGGCGCGTATGTAGGGCTCGGCAACTATCGGACGCTCTTCTCCTCCGGCTCCGAGCTGGGGCAGGTTTTGCGGAACACGCTCGTCTACACCCTCGGTACCTCCGTCCTGTCCCTTGCCGGCGGGATCGTCTCGGCCGTCGTTGTCAACACGAAGTTCCGCGGCCACAGCTTCGTGCGGGGGATCCTCGCCGCCCCGTGGGCGGTGCCCGGAGTCGCGGCCGCACTCATCTTCCTCTGGATGTTCAACACGACCGGCATCCTCAACCGGATCCTCGGCGATCTCGTCCTCGGTCCAGTGTCATGGCTGTCATCGCCGACCTGGGCGATGGTCTCGGTCATCTTCGTCACCGCATGGCAGTTCGCGCCGTTCGTGATGCTCGTGACGCTGTCGGCGCTGCAGTCGGTGCCCGCCGAGGTCGCCGAGGCGTCGCGCATCGACGGCGCCAGCACGCTCAGCACGTTCCGATTCGTCGTCTGGCCGCACATCTTTCCGACTGTCCGGCTGATCGCTCTGCTGCTGACGATCTGGACGCTGCGGCGCTGGGATCTGATTACCGTCCTCACCGGGGGCGGCCCGGTGGGTTCCACCTCGACGATTGTCGTGGCAACCCAGCAGCAGGCGTTCACCTACCAGAACGTCGGACAGGGAGCGGCGTACGCCGTGATCGGCGGTGGGATCGCCGCGGTCCTGGCCGTCGGCTACTACCTGCTCGAGCGGCGCGAGCTCCAAAGGGCGGGCGGGCGATGAGCGCCGTCAGCGGAGGACGTCCGGGCCTGATCCGGATTCGCGGGTTCAGGCCGATCTACCTTGCCGTCGTCCCGATCGTCGTCGTTGTCGGCTTCCCGATCTACTGGATGCTCAACACGGCGTTGACCAGCGACGCGACGCTGTACACGAAGGCACAGTCGCTGCTCCCGAGCTTCAACAACTTCGGGAGCCTCGGCACCGGGCTTGGGCAGATTCCGGTGGTCAGCATGTTCGCCAACTCGGCGTTCATCGCGATCGGGACCTCGCTGCTCAGCGTGTTCCTCGGGCTCAACGCGGCCTACGCCCTCAGCCGGTTCCGCTTCCGAGGGAAGGGCCTCGCCTCGATCCTGCTGTTCGCGACTCAGATGGTCCCCGAGGGCGTGTACCTGATCCCGATCTACACACTGTTCCTAAGCGTCGGCCTCGTCGACAACCTGTGGGGGCTCGTGCTCGTGAACGTCTCCTTCACGCTGCCGGTCTCCACCTTCATCATCAAGGCGGGAATCGATCAGATCCCGTACGAGATCGAGGAGGCGGCGCGCGTCGACAACTGCCCCAGGTTCGGGATCCTGATGACAGTCCTTGTGCCGCTGATCCTGCCGAGCATCGCCTCGGCCGCGGTCCTCGCGGGCTTCTCGGCATGGGGAGAGCTGATGTTCGCCTCGACGTTCATCACCGACCAGGGCAAGTGGCCTGCATCGGTCCAGCTCGAGCAGCTCGTCTCCAACCCGGAGGCCAACATCCCGATCATCACGGCCGTCTCCCTGCTCTACAGCCTCCCCGCGATCGCGTTCTTCCTCCTCGTCCAGCGTCGAATCGTCTCCGGCCTCACCGCCGGTGCCGTCAAGGGATAGATCACCTCATGCCCAACATCACATTCGAGAAGGTCACGAAGTCCTACGGGACAACCGAGGTGCTGCGCGAGTTCAGCGTGTCGGTCCCCGACGGTGAGTTCCTCGTCCTGCTCGGCCCGTCGGGCTGCGGCAAGTCGACGCTACTGAGGATGATCGCCGGACTGACCGATATCACGTCCGGAACGATCTCCTTCGACGACGAGGAGATCAACCGCTGGGACGTCCGCCGTCGGAACGTCGCGTTCGTGTTCCAGTCATACGCGCTGTACCCGCAGCTGACGGTGCGTCAGAACATCGCCTTCCCGATGCTGATGACGCGGCTAAAGAGCTGGCATCACGCGCCCATCGTCGGGGCGATCACTCGCCGGCGCCTGATGCGCACCCCCGAGATCAGGGACAAGGTCGAAGCGATCGCCGGCCAGCTGAAGCTCACAGAACTGCTAGACCGCCGACCGGCGAAGCTCTCCGGAGGGCAGCGTCAGCGGGTCGCGCTCGCCCGCTCTCTCGTACGTGAACCGTCGATCTACCTCCTCGACGAGCCGCTGTCCAACCTCGACGCAACGCTTCGCACCCAGATGCGCAGCGACATCATCACGCTGCAACGATCGGTCGCCAAGACCTTTGTCTTCGTCACCCACGACCAGGTGGAGGCGATGACGATGGCCTCCACGATCATCGTGATGAACGACGGGGTCATCCAGCAGGTCGCGACCCCTGACGAGGTGTACGACCGCCCGCAGAACACGTTCGTCGCCCGTTTCGTCGGCTCACCGCCGATGAACCTGGTCGACGGTGAGGTGTTTGCCGGCCACCACACGGCTTTCGTCGGCGGCGAGGTTCCCTCAAGCGGTCTGTCTGGCACGCTCGTCGGCATCCGCCCCGAGCACCTCGTGGTGGCTGACCCGGATGCGGGCGGCCTACCGGCCACCGTGGAGGTGATCGAGCGGACCGGTGCGGAGACGGTCATCGGCTGTCGGCTCGCCGCCGCGAGCAACACCGTGGCCGAGACGCCGCTCGAGTTCGCACGGGCTCGGAACGGCGATCACCCCCAGGTAGGCGAGCGATGCTCGCTGCAGTTTCATCTCCACTCGCTCTCCTGGTTTGACCGCGCGAGCGGCGAACGCATCGAACCGCCCGTCCCGGCGATAGGCGATATGCCCGATCCAACCGCTGTGGAGGACACGCCGCGGACACGTGCGATCTGACCCTCACTGGCCCCACCAACTGCCCCGCTCCCCTTCCCCTTCCCCAAGCGAGACGCAATGACCCAGCCTGCACTCATCGCAGACGCGCCGCTCCACGAGCGCGCGTGCGCAGAGATCCTCACCCCGGAGGCCCTCGCCTTCCTCACCGAACTCCACCACCGCTTCGACCCTGAGCGACGTCTACGACTCGCCGCCCGCCACGAGCAGCAGGCGCGCCGGTCAGCGGGCGAGCGGCTCGACTTCCTCACCCCTGACAGCGAGGCGCGATCCGGCGACTGGCAGGTCTCCCCACCGCGCGCCGACTACGCCGACCGCCGCACCGAGATCACCGGACCGACCGACCGCAAGCTCATCATCAACGCCCTCAATTCAGGCGCCCGCGGGTTCATGGCCGACTTCGAGGACGCTAACTCACCGACGTGGGCAAACCAGATCGACGGTCAGCTCAACCTCCGTGACGCCGTCGACGGCACGATCGAGTACACCTCCAGCGACGGACGCCACTACACGCTGAACGACACGACCGCGACGCTCCTCGTCCGGCCCCGCGGGCTCCACCTGCCCGAGAAGCATCTGCACGTCGGCGACGAGCCACTTGCCGGCGCCTTCCTTGACTTCGGTCTCTCGATCTTCCACCTCGGCCAGCGGCTGCTCGACGCCGGCAGCTCGCCGTACTACTACCTCCCCAAGCTCGAGCATCACCTCGAAGCACGGCTCTGGAACGACGTGTTCGTCTGGGCCCAGGACGCCCTCGGCCTCCCCGCCGGGAGCATCCGCGCCACCGTCCTGATCGAGACGCTTCCAGCCGCGTTCCAGATGGAGGAGATTCTGTTCGAGCTGCGCGAGCACTCCTACGGGCTGAACGCCGGACGCTGGGACTACATCTTCTCGATGATCAAGTGCTTCCGGGATCGCCCGGAGTTCGTCCTCCCCGACCGCGCCGATGTCTGCATGACCGTTCCGTTCATGCAGGCGTACACGAGCCTCCTCGTCGCGACCTGTCACCGGCGCGGTGCGTTCGCAATGGGAGGGATGGCCGCGGTCATCCCGAGCCGCACCGATCCCGAGACGAACGCGCGTGTGTTCGCGGGCGTGCGTGCCGACAAGCGCCGCGAGGCGACCAACGGGTTCGACGGGACCTGGGTGGCACACCCAGATCTCGTCGACGTCGCTGGCGGAGAGTTTGACGCCGTCCTTGGATCTACGCCCAACCAGATCGCCCGCCCGGTCCCAGCGGCGACCGTCACCGCAGAGGACTTGCTCGATGCGGCCGCTACGCCGGGCTCGATTACCGAGGATGGTGTGCGCAACAACGTGAGCGTCGCGTTCCAGTATCTGTCGTTCTGGCTCGCGGGACGCGGCGCCGCGGCCATCAACCACCTCATGGAGGACGCGGCGACCGCCGAGATCTCCCGCTCCCAGCTGTGGCAGTGGATCCGCCACGCCGCCCGGCTGAGCGACGGTCGCACCATCACACGCGAGCTTGTGTCCGAGATCCTCACCGAGGAAACCGACCGCATCCGTGCCAACGTCGGGGAGAACACGTGGCAGGCAGGCCGGCCGACTGAGACGCTGGCGTTGTTCGAGCAACTCGTCCTCACCGACGCCTTCCCGGAGTTCCTCACCCTGGCCGCATACGAGCTCATCGACTGAACATGTCGGTTCAATCCCCCTCACCAACCCTCAGCGTCGCGCTGTCCCGCGGCCGACGACGAGCGACCTACTACCTCCTCACCCCGTCGAACCGCTACGCAAGCCGGCTGGCCGAGCTGCCCGAGACGACGGTCTTCAAGCTCGCGACGCCACGCACCGGCACAGCGCGCTTCGGTCAGTACCTGCTCGAGATCGCGCCCGGAGGTGGATCCACCGCGCCGATCGGACACGGCTACGAGCACTTCCTGTTGGCCCTCGAAGGAGAGCCGACACTCGACGGCATCCCACTACCGAACGGAGCGTTCGCCTACGTCCCACAAGGGAACGGGATGACGCTCGCCAACGCAGCCACAGCCTCCACGGCCCGCGTAATGTGGCTCAAACGCCGATACGAGCCCACCGCCGGACTGCAGCCACCAGCCCCTATACGCGGACACCGCAACGACCTCCCCGTCCTCACCACGCCGGTCGCGGTGCTCCGCAGCGAGCTGCTACCACCCGACGATCCAGCCCATGACTTCAACGTGAGCTTGCTCGCATTTCCTCCCGGAGTATACCTCGGGCAAGTCGAGATCCACGATGAAGAACACGGCCTCTACATGACCAGCGGAAGCGGGATCTACCACCTAGACGGCTCCGACCACGAGGTCGTCGCCGGCGACTTCATCTACATGGCGCCTACTGCCCACAGTCCTTCACACCAACCGGACCCGAGCCGGCCGAATACCTCCTGTACAAGGACGTCTACCGCGACGGATTCTGATCCGCACCGATCCGCAGCGCCGGTGCCGCGCAGCTGCCCAGCTTCAGCCAGCGAGCCACCAATACGGGCTTAGCAGCTCAACGCTCGGTCCGCTGATCCGGACGGACAACGCGCCGCACAGATCAGGCCAACGGGTAAGGGCGCGGTGCACCAGGCAGATCCGTGGATGCGGCAAGCACAAGAG
>Ga0302325_10011205_pt1 | contig 19336 bp, 19 predicted proteins | sample Palsa_T0_2_FD_201948 | JGI IMG/M metagenome (GOLD analysis project Ga0302325, IMG submission 201948) | Peat permafrost microbial communities from Stordalen Mire near Abisko, Sweden - Palsa_T0_2 | ecosystem: Environmental > Terrestrial > Soil > Palsa > Peat permafrost | place: Sweden: Abisko...
TTGATCAGGCTGTAATCCGGATCATACTTGCCACTCGTTTGGTCGAGATTGTAATCCCATTCCTGGTTGTCAGTGACGCTGATCTGGCTGCGATAACCTGTCTCCAACTTGCCGCCTTTGCCGACAAGCGTGGTATAATCCAGCTGAACATTGTAATTTCTGCTGCGTGCCAGTTTGCTGTCCTTCAACACTGAGGTAGAATCGGCGGCATTTCCATTGATGTTGTAGATATAGGTGTTGTAGAGCTGTAGTTGATTGGTGAAGCCATGCGAATAGTCAAAATCGAAGGCCAGCTCTCTTTGCGGTTTACTGAATGTATGCGTGTAATCGACTGTCAGCTCATAGCTGTTGCCATTGCCTGTAGTGCCATTGTAGCGGGTACTGAGCTGTGCCGGCAAATCGGCGGCCGTCAGATTGTTGACCGTCAACCACTCGTTGCGTACAGTGGTAGAGGCATTGTAGGCGCCTGATACGCTGATCCCGTCCCTGGCGGACAAAGTGTAATCCAACCCGGCCTTAGCCGAATGGAGATCGGTAATGGTGATGGATGGGAAGGTTTCATCGGAGTAATAAGCGGGGTCGGGAGAAAGCAGGTAGGTCATATTCTGGTATCCGTCGCTGTACGTATTTCGGTGCTGATAGCTATAGTTGCCGTACCAATTGATCCTGCTGTTTTGGTAGTTTATCGACGCAGCCGCGTTATAGTTATCCCTCGTACCCCCGGTTACCGCAACGGAGCCATTTAATCCGGCAGCATTATTCTTCTTCAGCACAATATTGATAAGGGCTTGCCCTTCGGCGTCATATTTTGCCGAAGGGTTGGTGATGATCTCTATCCGGTCGATAGAACTGGCCGGAATGGATTGCAGCACCTGGGCAATTGTCCCGCCTCCGATAAGGCTGCGTTTGCCGTCGACGAGGACTTTCAGGTCCGTCGCTCCCCGCAGGCTCACGTTACCGTTCGCGTCCACCTGCAGGGTAGGGACATTTTGCAGGAGATCGGCAGCCGATCCCCCAAGGCTGACGAGGCTTTGGTTAACGGCGAAGATTTTTTTATCAGGGCCATTGCGGATAGTCGGTGATCTGGCGGAAACCGTGACCTCGGCCAATATCTTGCCTGACGGGACCATGGTAAGGTCGCCGAGGTCGATAGTGCCGCTCGTTGGAGCGAAAACGATACTATCCCTGGTGAGGGGTTGGTAACCGGCATGGCTGATTTTACAGGTAAATAAACCGTAGGGGATTTCATCGATAAAAAACCTGCCGGATGAATCCGTTGAGGTATTTTTCGCAGCAGAGATGCCATACAGGTCAACCAATGTTACGGTCGTCGATGTAAGGGGCCGGTTTTGTTCATCTTTTAGTCGCCCCTCCAGTCTGCCTTTATCCTGTGCGAACAGGGTAGGGGCGGCGAGCATCGATACAGCGGTGATCAAAAGCCATTTCATATCTTTTTCTACAAAAGAATGCCGGATCTTCCCGGCCAAAAAATTTGTTCAACCCGATGGTCGAAAAGCTAAACAATCGCCGTAAAAGGCTATTCTCCAAGCTCCTTTAGCCTTTCCAGCCCTTTCCGTTGAATTTCGTCCAACAATTCCCGTTGAAGGGCAAGTGCTTCGTCAATTCTATCCTGGGAGCGGTAGGTTCGGGCAACGGTCCATTTTGCAATGAAGGTTCCTCGCTCATCCTTTTGATCCATCCGCCAGGCCAATAATTTTTCGAAGAAGGTCAATGCCCTGACGTAGTCTTTCAAGTCATGATACGTCCATCCAATATTATTATACAAAGAACCCAGCCATTTTCTTGCCCTCGTGTCGGCAGTCTTCTCAGCGAGGTCCATATGACCCAGATGACATCGAAAAAGAATTTGATGGGCCCCCTGAATAATTCGAAACGATTCAATGTTATTCTCCGGCTCCCAACAACATCGCAGAAGCAGTGATCGCCAAGGTGCAGGGTAGAAAAGTGAATGCATAGATATTGATTTATTTTTATATGAAATCCCATCTTCGTGGCGGGATTTTTTTGCTAACAACAGTATAAAAGGGTAAATACACCTTGCGGGAATAAAGCAGGGTATTTATATTTACATGCTAAAAAATAACTCCCCAAACTCCCTTTTATGAAGAGATGTATTCTTCTCCTGTCCTTTGTGTTACCTGTAAGTATGGCGTTCTCACAAAGCTTTATGCATGGCGTCGGTCTGGACATTTTTGTTACGACAGAAAAAAATGGCAATGCGGCTGTTGCTGAGGGATTCTCCTACAACCCGCGGTTTAATTTTATCGAAAACGAAGATTTTTCCCTGTCGGTGGGTGTGCCGCTGACAATTGGTATTTCCGGCAGTTACAGCAGCAATTACGATTCGTACTATGGCAGTACAACGGATAATACGCTTGCTTTTATGGCTCACATACCGGTGATCCTCAATTTTAATTTTGGCGCTGGCTCGAGCAAAGACAATGATCAGCGTTTTGGTTTTTTTGTAGGCGGCGGTCTTGGATATTATTACGGCAAGTACAACCAGGATTATGTAGATGGCAATGGATATGATGATACACGGCAGGTTACGATCAACTCTGTAGGACCAGCTGGTAATATCGGGATCCGTTTTGCCGTAGGAAGAGGCACTCATAATGTGGAAGCGAAGCTGACATTTATGAAGGCGCTGGATGACAGTAAAGCGAATATCTATGGCGGTGGGGCCGCTTTTAACTTTTGATAAAATCCTGCATTCTTTTGACAGAGGCCGTCTGTTTGCCTCCGACAGAGCACAGGTCAAAATGAATGCAAAAGTCATCTACGTTTGCAGATAGCAAAAGAAATTTTAAAGGCAACCACAATCTGCGATGCGGACCACCCGCACCAAAGAAGAGATGCTTGAACTGATAGCCAAGCATGACAAAGACGCTACAACCGTAAAGGAGTTTTGCCAGCTGAATGGTTTGACACAGGGTGTGTTTTACTATGCTGCCCAAACGGGCATAGAATCAGTTGTATTAGCCAATAAAATTAATCGGCCCTTAGACTCTTCACCGGATTAGCCCTGGCCGCCTGAAAACTCTGAAAACTAACCGTACAAAGCGCCACCAGCAGGGCCAGCCCGCCGCCTACGGCAAAATACCACCATTCCAGCGCGATCCGATAGGCAAACGCATGCAGCCATCTATCCATCACCCAGCCCGCCAGCGGGAAGGCGATCAGCGTCGCCAGCGCCACAGGCATCAGGAACTCCCTTGCCAGCAGCCCTACGATACCCTGCACACTGGCGCCCAAAACCTTTCGCACCCCGATCTCCTTGATCCGCCGCTGCGTCGTATAAGCCGAAAGTCCGAACAAACCCAAACAGGAAATAAAGATCGCCAACACAGAGAACACATTGAAAAGCTGCCCCATCTGCACTTCCGAGGCATACAACGCATTCAGATCCCTATCCACAAAACCATAGTTGAAAACAAACTGCGGATACACCTGGGCCCACTGCTTCTTCAACGCCTCGATCACCTGCTCCGTCGCGCCCGGCGCCGTCTTCACCACCACATACTCGCTTCCCCGGAACCAGTTATCGATCATCAACAACGGCTCGACGGCGATCTGTACCGGCTTAAAATTGAAATTCTTCACGACCCCGATAATCGTGTACGGCCGGCCGCCGAACCCGATGGTCTTACCTAGGGCCACGGCCGGATCCATATGCATCACCTGCAAGGTCCGCTCGTTGACGACGATGGCGCTGTCATCCCTGCCATATGCCTTAGAGAAAAATCGACCCTTCAACAGATGTAGACCTAATACATTCAGACTATTCTCATCCACACCCATCAAGGGGAATATGGTCTGGTCTTTAGGGTCCTTGCCCTCCCACGTCACATCGGCATTGCCCGAGGTCAGGTAGGTTGGCAGGTCACCCATGACAGTATGCGCTATAACACCCCGTTCACCAGCCAGCCCCGCTTCGATGCGATGGGCCTCCTTCTGCATACCATTCCCATCGCTTACCTGCGGAATAGTCACATAAAGAAGGTTGCTCTTATCGAAACCCATATCCCGGTCGCGAATGAAGTGCAATTGCCGGTACACCACCAGCGTCCCTACCATCAATGCGATCGCAATGGCAAACTGCAAGACCACCAGCCCATTCCGGAAATAGGCCCGGCCGCCCTGGAAAAGTTTCATGCCCTTCAGCACCTTTACCGGTTGAAACTTTGACAACACCAGGGCGGGATAACTTCCCGAGACCAGCCCCGCGATAACGCCGACACCCAGCAACAGCAAAATGTGACCGCCACCCAGTATCTCGATAGAAAAATGCTTGCCCGTCAGTTCATTGAAAAGCGGCATCAACAGCACTACCAGCACGACACCCAAACCCAGCGCCACCAACGCCAGCAGGACCGCCTCCCCAAGAAATTGCGCCATCAACTGTCCACGCGAAGCGCCCACCGTCTTGCGCAAACCAACCTCCTTGGCGCGCCGGCTCGACAAAGCCGTACTCAGATTCATGAAGTTGATACACGCGATCAGTAGGATAAAGACCGCCACAAGCGAAAAAATACGTACATACTGCAGACTGCCGCCGCCGGGTACATCCATCAGGTAATGCTCACCCAGATGGATATCCGTCAACCGCTCCAGATCGAATACCGGGCTGATTTCCGGAATTCCGTTCTTCTTATAGATCGCATCGACTGTCTGCTCCAGCCGGGCTACAGCCTTCGGATTGCTTGCCACGGTATGATCCAGCCGCAAATAGGTATAGTAACTGAAATTATCCCAGAAATTGCTGCCTCGCACCTGGTCCTCGATAAACGTCATCGGCATCAGGAAATCGAATTGGATATGACTATTCACGGGAAGATCCTTCATCACACCCGTGACCACGAGGTCTCGATGCCCCTGGAAACTTATCCGCTGACCCATCGGGTCTTTATCTCCGAAGTAACGTTTAGCCGTACGCTCCGTGATCAGCACCTGGTCTTTAGACTCAAAAAGATGTTGGGCATCGCCTTTCACCAGCGGGAAATTGAACAGCTGTTGAAAATTGCTATCCGCGAACCAGATCCTTTTTTCCGTGAACCGCTTCTCACCATAGGCCATCATCTGCGGGTCCGCAACATACATCCGGACGCTTTGCTTCACCACGGGCAGCGTTTGCTGTAGAAAAGGCGCGATAGCCAACGGCGTGGTCGCGGCATGTATGCTGCCCAGCGTCGTATTCAAACGAAACACATCGGTAGGCTGCGGATTCTGCCGGTCGAAACCCGACTCATCCTGCACCCACAAAAAGATAAAGATGCTGCCGCAAAGCCCGGTGGCAAGACCTAATATATTCAGGGCGCTAAAAAGCCGGTTGCGTGTAAGCTGTCGGATCGCTGTTTTGAGATAATTCTTAAACATATCTTAAAAAGCATCAAGGGCGATGCCGCCTTGCAATTTACTAAAAATCAAGCCTCTACGGCAGTCGCCGCTCCGTCGGGTGTCCGCTTTCGATACACGATCTGCCCGCTTCCGGTTATCTATAACTCGTCCGGCTAAAACTATACGGTTTTTGTACAACCATACAAATTGACCAATTGTAAGCTTAGAAATTGAATCAAAAATAGTTGTTGTTGTAAGCTCCCTATTTCAGCAAGATTGGGAACCATTTGTAAATTATTACTATACCAACTGAAAAAAACAGAATCAGGCCAATTAATATTTTCAAAGATTTACGCGGCATTTTCAACGAACAAAATTTAAGTATTCATTACCAACTAATAGTGACTTTGATGTAATAATTCTGAAATGTGGTTCGAACGTACAATAGGGTTGACCTCATAGTATTCGAACCATTCAGGTATTGGTTTTAAAGCAGTTGAAATGATAGACAAAATTTCATGAAAGCGAAATGCCTTCAAATCCAGTGACTTGAAAGCTTCGAAACTTGGTGGTGAACGTTATGGTACAAAACTCGAACCTTTTGACTTCCGATTTCGATAAATTAGCAATTTATTCGGAGACCGAATAAAAACCGCCCATCGCGATAATAGCCTACTTTTTAGCTTTTTTAGTGGTTCGGCGAACTTTTGTTTTGAGCATTGGCGCCCTGGTTACTTTGCCGGTAGTCTTATAAGCTGTGATAATTTCGGTCATAATCCTACGGTCTTCGTCGGTCACGACATGGGGTTCAACGACAAAGTCCACACCTTTCGGTTCCTTGATGTATCCCATAGCTTTTAATTTTTAAAATATCTGTTAATCAATTTTGCCGCTGCGTCGGTGTATATCACCATACGATGCCCCCCACATGTACGGCCTGTAAGATTTTCTCATAGTGCGCAATCAATTTGGTCTTTGAGAAGAAGGAAACGAATCCTTCATAACCTTTTTCAACCGATGCTTTACAAGCAAAAGCAACCAGGTTACCCGGGACGCCTTCGTATAATTTTGGCTTTCCAAAGTTAAATGGGGCGCTTTCGATCAGGTGCATAAAAATGTGGTCGCCATAATCGCTGATGCTTAGAAGACCTTGGGGGATATTCGCGTTCCCCTCAATGGTCAATTTATAAACCTCTCTATCGTCCAATGTAGCCTCGGCTTTCCAATTAAATTTCCAGCCGGCTTTCTCGGTAATTCCTTTAAGATCTGCTTTTGTGACTGGCAATACTTCCGTCGGAAAACTATCCTCTCAGATTGTGTTTGTGACGCTGTTTGTACTATCTATCTCAATATCAATATAATGCCTGGATTCTTTCACCGTTAGCAAATTTACTAAAAATCTTTCCATTTGCTGAAACAAAATGAGAATTGATCCGACAATGAAGAATGACGCATTACGCTATTAGCCAAGCGTGCCCAACGGGTCCGAAATCTTCCAAAGTTTTGTCTTTATATTGTTGACATCATCAGAAGCAAAAATTTTTTCAATTAGTGATTGGATAGTTGAAACCACTGTGGGAATGTTATTATCCGTCTTTAGAACATAAATGGCCGTCTTGTCATTTGATATGTCCAAAAAGCGATTTAAGGATCGGGATCCGGAAATTTTATCATCTAATATTTTGCCATTGACCGTTTTTTTCCCGTATGCAAGAATAATGGCCAATTCAAAGGTGTCATCATTACTTATGTAGCCTGCTAACCTTCGGGCTTCAATGATCCAAAAATTTCCTTTCAATGAAGGGATGTCTATTTGAAGATGTGCAATTTTGTCTTTTTCCGTGGCTGCAATATATTCTTGAGTCAATGCTTCAAGTGATCTTAGGTATTCAGAACTGGTGGTTTAATTTCCTGGTTCGAATATACCATAAGGTCGACCTTTTGGTACTCGAACCATATGACCGTTGAAAATAAGCAATTTGTAATATCGCCAAATTTCTCGGAAAACAAAAAGCCTTCAAATCCAGTGACTTGAAGGCTTCGAAACTTGGTGGTGATCCTTATGGTACATAACTCGAACCGAATTAAGGGGGATTTGGATTTGTTGACAAAGATGCTTTAATTTATATTTGGCCCGCTGTTCCCGGTTTGCTGCATTGTGCAGGCATCCGGGTTTTTCTTTTTATGGTTATCGGGATAAATTGTAAAATTGTCTCAAATGCAACTGCAAGAACAGGAATATAAAAAACTGATTGAAGGTATTGGGCGTTTATTGGCGACTGGCAGGGAAAAGGCTGCTCTGGAGGTAAATAGTATATTGGTTCAGACTTACTGGGAAATAGGGAGATATATTGTGGAATTTGAGCAAGGCGGCAACGAAAAGGCTAAATATGGGAGCCAATTATTTGACCGACTGGCCAAAGACCTGACTCAATCTTATGGAAAGGGATTTAGTCGGTCTAACTTATTGTATATGAGGAAGTTTTATGCTTCCTTTCCAAAACGTGAGACAATGTCTCACAAATTAGCCTGGAGCCATTATTTTGAGATCCTGAAAGCCGATTCTGACCTGGAAATCGGATTTTATACCAAGCAGTGCGAGAAAGAAAGATGGAGCGTTAGGGAGTTAAAGCGGCAAATGAAAAGTATGCTTTTTCACAGGCTGGCGCTGAGTACCGATAAGGAAGGTATATTGAAGCTTGCCAATGAAGGCCATGACGTACAACAGCCAGAGGATTTATTAAAGGATCCCTTTGTTTTGGAATTTCTGAATATCCCTGAGAAACATCAATACCTGGAAGGTGAACTTGAGGAGAAACTAATTAGCAACCTGCAACAATTTCTGTTGGAACTGGGAAAGGGATTTGCTTTTATTGCCAGGCAGTACCGTATGAGCATTGGCGGCAAGCATTTTCGGCTGGATTTGCTATTTTATCACCGGATATTGAAATGTTTTGTACTAATAGAATTAAAACGTGGGGAAATTGACCATAATGACGTTGGGCAGATGAATTTGTACCTCAATTATTTTAAGAAGGAGGAGGCTACAGAAGACGACAACGAACCGGTTGGGATTTTGTTAGGAGCTTATAAAGATCATATATTGGTGGAATATGCCACCAGTAGTATAACAAATAAGGTGCTGCTGGCTAAATATCAGTTGTACCTACCGGATAAAGCACAACTGGAAAATGCACTGAATAGGTTGCTGGATGTTTGAATTAGATTTAGAGAGTTTCCAATTTTTTTTCCGCCACGGTTCCTATTTTCCGGGCTACCTCGCTCGGCGAGTATACGTTCATGGCGATCGATACAAGGATAAGGGCCCCCAAGGCGGTGATAATTGTTAAATAGTTAAGGGGACGTCCACGCCTTTCGTCTAAAAAAAACTTGGGATCAAAATATCTAATTAATTTTAGGAATGGACGAAAAAACACTTATTTCAACATTGGTCTCTGTCGCCGTTGGAGCTATAGCTGCTTCTGTCCCCAAACTGTGGGATCTCCTTACTGAGCGTCAGAAGCACAAACAAGGAAATCAGAAGCTGTATTTTGAAAGGAAGTTAAATGTGCTGCAGACGTATGTGGCGGTGTGTACTCAATTAAGCGCCGCCAATTTTCATAATGGCGTCGCAGTTAAGCGGATGATGCATGTCAGCTTTTTCGGTGATGATGATGTTATGAATGCAATGGTCATTCAGCACCTTGATAATAACGTCAAGAGCAATCAGGAGGTCGTTGCCACATTGACGGAGGTTTCCAGCGCTGTATCGATGTTCATCGATTTGAAGATTAACGAAGTAGAGGCATATAGCCTGATCGAGGCGATCCATACCGGAGTTGCAACTTTGGGAAAGATTAAAGGTGAAGTGGATGAGGTTATTGGTCGCTATCAGTTGCAAGCCGAACCATCACGGGATTCCATGCAAGGCAAAGAATATTTTCAAAAAAAGGCAGCTTATGAAAGCCACTTGGCCGAAATTTCTAATAACTATGAGAAGTTGAAGCTGGATTTGAACCGGTGCATAAAGCTTGTTAGGGATGAGTTTAAGAAATACGAAGCGTGATTTCCTGGGATTGCAAATAAATTATGGGAAATTGGATTGTAGGTATTCCTGCATGTTGAATGGGTATAGGTGATGGTATTCGAACCCAGGACGTTCTGACAATTAATGGCTTAACAATATCAGCAAAATTTGGGGGGAATGAAAAAACCTTCAAATCCAATTGTAAGCTCCCCCGATCTCCGGCCACAAGAATTAGAGTTACCAATTGAATGAATTGTTAACTTTAAACTTGAATTATGAAACGGAAACAGTTTACAGAAAGTCAGATCGTATCGGCCCTGAAACAGCAGGAAGGGGGTATTGCCGTTAAGGATATTGCCCGTGACCTGGGGATTAGTGAAGCCACCTTTTACAATTGGAAGTCGAAATACGGGGGCATGGAAGCCTCCGATGTCAAGCGGCTGAAGGATCTAGAGGCGGAACACGCCGAGTTGAAGAAGATGTATGCCGAGCTGAGCATCGAGAACCGGGCAATGAAAAACCTGATCGAAAAAAAGCTATAACGCCTGCGGAGAAACGGGAAGCAGTTGGTTACCTGGTTGACCAGGAACAACTGAGTGTTCGCAAGGCGTGCAAGATCGTAGCTCTCCCCAGAAGCACCTACGAGTACAAGGCCACCCCCAAAGACGATGCTCCGGTCCAGGAGGCGCTGACTGCCTTAACGGACAAGCACGTTGACATTGGGTTTTGGCAATCTTATCATCGATTAAGGAATAAAGGGTTTATGTGGAATCATAAGCGGATCTACCGGGTGTATATAGAAATGAGACTTAATATCCGACGAAGGGCCAAAAGGCGCCTCCCAGCCCGGATCCGCGAGGCCCTATTCATCCCGGAAGGACCGAATGAGGTTTGGAGTGTCGACTTCATGAGTGACGCCCTGGTTGACGGCAGAAAGTTCCGGGTATTGAACATCATAGACGATTTTAACCGGGAATCGTTGGCCATTGAGGTGGATACCTCCTTGCCTTCGCGGCGAGTGATCCGAGTGTTGGAAAGGATCATCGCACGTCGCGGCAAACCGACCTGCTTACGGACAGATAACGGCCCCGAATTTATCAGTCATTTACTCCAGGAATGGTGCGAAGCGGGCGGAATCAGGCTGGTCTATATCCAGCCGGGAAAACCAACCCAGAACGCTTACATCGAGCGCAAAAATGGAACCATGCGCCGGGGGCTGTTGAATGCCTACTTGTTCTACAGCCTTGGCGAGGTCCGGCTGATGGCCGAAGAATGGCAACTGGACTATAATACTGAAAGACCGCACAAATCGCTGGGGTATCTTTCTCCGGTCAAATATGCTGAACAGTATTACCAAAGCCGAGCCGAAGCACTGAAGCTTTATCCACAAACGGCGAACGGAAATCCCTCACAAATTGAAGGGAGCCGTTTAGTGGATAAAATACTTGAAAAACCAGAAAACTCTAAGTGACGGTGGCGTAGTTTTAGGGGGAGCTTACAAGATTCCATACCTCTTACTCAATATATACCTAATTACCTTGTTGTAGCCTTATTTCATAGGAGGCTTTCCTATATCTCCTAATTTGGCATTTAGTGCATCTCTCTTTGCTTTTAATAATGCTGGTTGTACAAAATAAAAGTCAAATAACGTCTCTAATACGTCCAATAACCACTCAGCTTCTTCAGGCTCTACGTCAACAATTTCACCCGTGGAAGTACTCTTAATTGGATGAGCAGCAAAATTGCCAATATTTCTGACTGCGTCAATGCTCTCAGACAAATAGGTAGGTAACGCATTACTGGCAATGACCTGTTGTATCTCACCAGCAAGATCACCTTTTTTAACGTTGGCTTTCTCTCGCAATACATTCTGTAGGCAACGACGACTTAACGCAGCACTAGCTTTAGGGCTGAATGGTAGTATTAAGCAGGCTTCATCGTAGTCCACAGCAAAAGCCTTATCAACTTCAGGAGGGGCTGAAGGCCTACTTGCTCCTGGGGGTAATACAGTCCTGGTATTTAATACTTGCGTAAGTCTCATATTGTTACCAACGTTGGCAGCAGCAGGGCCAGAGATGGGAAGACGGGAAATTGATAAATCAGCATTTCTCACTCTTGCAATATCTTTGTCATATTCATTAACCATTTCCCTTCTTGCCAATGAAAATATTTGACGAGTATTACAACAATATAGCGGACATCATGGAGGCCCAGTTTAAGGCTCACGGCTACACCGGGATTAATCCAGCGGATAAGGGCGAATTGAGCGAGTTATTTGTTAAGAAATTCCTTGAAGACGCCCTTTCAGACAATTACAAAATCTTTCGGGGCGGCAAGATTATTAACAGCGCTGGGCTGACATCTCGGCAGTTGGACATCGTCTTATGTAGCAAACGGACTATTAAGATCTTTTCCGACAAAGGCATTTATCCGACCGAAACGGTGAAAGGCGTTTTTAGTGTGACAGCAACCCTTGACCTTGCAAAACTGGATAGTTGCATGATTGAGTTCAATAGTATACCCAAAACCAATTATCATTTTAATTCGAATAAAATATTTCCGGATAATTTTTTGATCGAGACCCAACGTATATTCGAAAATGTAACCCCGGTGACTATCATTTTTGCATTTAAAGGCGATATTGAAGCTTCCTGGATCGAACATATCTATGCCTGGATCCGGCAGTACCGTCCAAACCCTTCCCTCACGCCAGACATCATTGTCGTCAACAAAAAAGGGGTAATCTACAAGATCTGGGAAAAGAAAGGTGATAATGCATTTAACGTCCGATATCATTCGTTGATTTTACGCTGACTGGCATCCCTGGTGAATGTTATATCAGAATCCTGCATGACTTATACAACTTGAGTCATGAAGAACTGTATTTGCAACCGGATTATTCCCATTATTTTAACAGCGGGGCATAAATGATCTTACTGGGTGTTTCTATTTCAATGTAGCTATATTCAGATCGACAATTTCACTGCAGTGTCAATTCGATGTAATCATGCTCCTTTATGATATCTATGATGAGGTCAAAAAGCGTTTTACCTACATGACGTTCTGCCAGCGCCAAATCCTGTTTTACGGATTCAATATTGGAGGGATGACAAGTTTTTAGTTTTGCTGAAAAGTATTTCACCGTTTCCTCCCATCCGAGGTCTTGCTGACTTTTATCGCTGTGCAGCCAGATCAGCCGAACAGGTTCTTCATAGTCATGGACGCCAAAGCCGCCCCGGAGTACGTCATTAAAAGCATCCAAATTCCTTCCGATATGCCAGCCCAGGTCTTTAGTCATTGCTTTTTCTACAGCCGTATAAAATGATGACAGCGAAGAAAATTTATTTGCGTCCAATAGAATCGTTTTCCTATCCATTTACAGACTGTTTTCCTTTTCTTCCAGTTCATCTATATATTGCTTAGCCGCTTCAATTCCTACTTTGCCGTACAAGGAGCCTTCATACTCTTCCTCCGATTCCGGGTTGTAGTCAATTGGCTCATCTCCAAGGTAGATTTTAATGATGTCTTTTCCGGCAATTGAAAATTCTTTTATTGTATAGCCTTTATAGGCCAGTGTTGATTTCAATTCCATACGCGGCAGTTATGAAAATAAAGATATTGAAAATGAATGATCTTTGGGCATCTTATGGTTCATGGTGGCGCCAACTATGCCTGGAAAACGCGAAAGGCTTTGGCTTCATGGATTCGGTCAGAGCCATTTCCTACACCTTACTCATCTTCGGATGGTCAACACTTCTACCTTCTTCTCAGCGCTTAGCGCCAGCTTGCCATTCTCTCGGTCCCACGCCACAAGCGGTACTTCCATATGCCCTATGATCGACGAGTTCTGCTTGCCTGAGTCGATGTCCGCTGCGGCCCATTCTATCTTACCTGTTTCCAGATGAATCAGCTTAGGATGCTCAAAAAGATCCCAGGCCCATTGGTCATCAATGGCGAGCAGGTTACCACATTTTCCCTCGACCTTTATTCTGCGTACCATTTTCCTGCTGTACATATTCCATAAACCCAAGGGCGCGTTTTCGTCGGGCGCTCCGATTAGCAACCATTCGTCATTGATAAAGCTGGCCGTCGAGAATTCGAAACTTTCCCCATATTCCCTATCCTCCGGGTCGTCAGGCCCCTTTTCCAATTCGATTCTCGGCACCGCATCCAGTAGCCGCGGGTTATCCATGCAGTCCGCGATGGCATAATATGCGACCAGATCTAGGGGATGCCACCACCACCCTTTACTGATGAACCATTGCCTTCCGGGACTTATTTCCAACCGGGAATGAAAAAAATCCTGTGGCTGCCGGTCGGGATGCATGGTGACGATCTCACCAGTCTCGACGTCTTCGAAATCTAGCTGGTAATATTTCAGTGGACAATGAATCAGAAAGGTCCGGCCACGTACCGTTAGAAAAGTTGCGGGATATTCATATACGTCTGCGCAGTAGTAGCTGCGATTAACTTCCCGGATTAGTTCATGTGCTCCTTTCAACAATAGCCCTTTTGTTCCCAGGTTTGTATAGAGCAACGTGTATCGGCCGTCTGGTGAAGTTACCACCCGGTCGAACTGCTTGCCAAAGCCATACCCCATCTGTCGAGGCATCCCTCTCCAGGTGGGATAGGGATCGTATTCGGGATAATACTGCTCTCCATTTTCTCTGCTATTCAGGCGGCCGTTATTCCAGTTGAACGCGTGGGGCGTAACAGGCAACTGTACCGTTTCTCTTTCAATGGTTAATTTGTTGTTCATTTTCGTTAACTCCTTTTAGTCGGCTTAATAAAAAAGGGCTTCCAGTGCCTGATTTAACTTCTGCATTTTTAGGTTATTGATTTTCAGTCGGTCGGCGCAATCTGTGATCTTAACCTGGACGGTATTGAATTTCTTATCCTTGAATTCCTGAAAGTGGAGGTGCAAGATGGACGCCAGGTCCGTGTGGGAAAAGCGTTTGAATAGTTTGTCTGCAATGCCTGCTTCACCAGGTGCTTTTAGTGATAAGATCAGGATAAAAACCTGTATCAGCTTTTCCAAGTGATTTTGGTTGTTCAGCTGGATATTGCCTGCCGGCATCGACTCGGTGAGAGAGGCCATTTTGTCCTCGGTGTCGGAAACGATCTGCTCCAGGTGCGCCGCTAGCTTTTCCGACAGGGATTGGACGACGGCATCCGTATCAGTTCCGGGGGCTACCTGCCCGGCAAGCGTAGACCGGATATCCTGCTCGATCTGCTCCTTGAAAGTCGCATCATTCAAATCCTTTTGCTTTTCCGTAATCCAGTCGGCAGTTGTCTTTAATTTGAGCAGCCTGGCTTTGGGGCTGTTCCCTCTGATCCTTTCGGCGACCTCATATTGGAGAAAGCGGACAAAGTCGGCTTTATTGTCAAAAGCCTGATAGTGAAACTCCAGATACCGGATGAGGTCGTAGCCGGTGTATTCGTACATTTTGTTGAAAATCTCGTTTTTGTACGGCTGCAAATACGGCTGTCTGGGGAAATATAAATGGTAATCCTTCCGGAAGTCACCAATCTTGTACTTAAAATAAGCGGTGAATTCTGTTGTCTTTGCTACGTACGGTGAACGATCACCTACTACGGTAAAAAAGGAACGAAAAAAGATGTATTTGAACAGTCTGTCACGGAATGACATCGGGAATGTATTGGTTAGGAATCGGTTTGACTAAAAATAGGTAAAAGAGGGGAGGTGGAAAAATGGAAAACGTGCCACATTTCGTGGGCGATACAGCTGACAAAAAGATTTATTAATTTAGAATCCCATGAAAAGAAAAATTATACCGTTAGGAACTGCGCTCATAATTAGCGTTATATTTTTGTCTTTAGTATTAGCACCTGAGGGTTGTGCATTTAATTTACTTCCTTATGAGATCGATGAAGGTCTGTCAAACGGTGCTAAAGGCGACAACGAGTTTATCGAGACATTCGATGTTATAGTCGCGATCATCATTTTCTTTCTTGTCTATAAAGCACTAAGGAAAGTACTCTTTAAGAAACCCAAGTAGAATTGCTTTACATTGGGTGAACATGCTGAAAACCACTATTAAACTTCCATTCCCCCAACCTGTCCCCCTAAAAATAAAATCGCCCATAAACTTTTAATTTACAGGCGATTAGTCTTTGACTTCGTGGTGTGGGGCGGGATTGAACCGCCGACACATGGATTTTCAGTCCATCATGTATGGTCCGGGATGGCTGGAGATGGTCTTTGTTGATTGTATGTCAGAACATTACAGCTAAACTCAGTTCAACTAGGGGTAACAAAAACCATTATTTGCCTGACCTATTACCTGACCACCGATTGATTCATCTTATTGATGAAGTTGACAAATCAAGCAGTTTGGACAGTCGATATTAAAAAATTAAATTTGTGGAAATATTATTGAAATGAGTGCCGTAACACCACTAGACAGACAGATTTCCAATTACCTGACGCAATTGAATTCTCGCCAAAAAAAGGCAGTATTGACGGTCGTGAAAACTTTTGCGGAGGAACAGGACCAAGAATCCAGCCCGTGGAAGGATGTTCGTTTTGTGGCTGAAATGGATCGGCGCATGGCAGAATTGGAAAGCGGTAAAGTGAAAGGATATACCTGGGATGAAGTCAAGCAAAGAGCCAGAAATGAAATAAAACCGAAAAAAGGAAAATGATTTATCAGGTAATTTTCCATCCCGAAGCTGATAAGGAATATATGGAAGCGTACCAATGGTACGAGAAGGAACAGAAAGGTTTGGGGGCGCGTTTTGAAAGAATGGTTGGACTTCACCTACAGCAAATAGCGGATGCTCCTGAAAACTATCATTACAGTAAAGTTCCTTATAGGGAGGTATCTACTGAGGTTTTCCCTTATGTAATTGTTTACAAAATCAACAAGAGGAAGAAGTTGATTTTTATATCAGCTATCTATCATACTAAACGCAATCCAAAATACAAATACAGAAAATAACAAGGTTCCTTTCTCCATTAATAAGGGGTTTTTATGGGTTTTTTTGACTATTTCAAAAGAGGGAAGCACAAGCCAGATAATAACACGACCTCACAACAAAAAAAATTCAAGCTGTCGCCAGAGGAGATTAAATCGCTGGTAACAGGTCATGGCGCATGTGTGGCGACGGATAAAATAACGGTTAATGGCGAGCCTGTGGACTATATGTATCGGGAAAAGCCCATAAATGATGTGGATAGTGGCTGGCGATTTTTTTCAGGAACTGAAACCCAGGAATATGTGGATGATTCTAACAACTCCACCTTTTATCAGATTAATACGATTGCCAATTATGACAGCGCGATCATCCCTTATCTCGATCTTCCGATTGGCGTAGCGCTTGAGAGAGTTAAAGGAACAAACTACTTCAACATGGTGCCTCAATAAAACAACGATTTCGAAAAGAAAAGGCGACTATGAAATTGCTTCATAATCGCCTGATTTTCTTCGTGGTGTGGGGCGGGATTGAACCGCCGACACATGGATTTTCAGTCCATTGCTCTACCAACTGAGCTACCGCACCATCCTCTCCGGGCGAATCGGGCCAAAGGCCGAAAATTCGATCGGGGTGGCAAAAATAGGAATTCCGGGCAAAAAATCGAAATAATAAGGGCTAAATCATTAAAAATTCATGCGTTAGGACGCGCGGGGCGGGTGAGGGCGATCGCCGCACGCGCTGAGCGCACAGCCCGGGGCGCCTACATCCCATATTCACTCAGGAACTTGATCCGCATCAGCTTCAACTGCTCCCAGGTGAAATTACCCTCGGACAACTCCTGCTGGGCTACCTGCAGGCTGCTGGTCTCGCAACTCTTGAAATAGTCGATGATCTCGTCCTGCTCATATTCATCCAGCATTTCGTCGACGGCATAGTTGAGGTTCAGCTTGGTACCGCTGGCAGCAATGGTCTCCATATCTTCCAGCAAGGCATCGAGCCGCAGGTCTTTATTTTTAGCGATGGTCTCCAGCGGGATCTTCTTGTCCACCTGCTGAATAATGTACACCTTATTCACGCTCTTGTTGACGACACTCTTCATCACGAAGTCATCGGGCTTTTGGATATCGTTCTCTTCTACGTATCGCGCAATGATATCGATGAACGGCTTGCCATAGCGAAGGGCCTTGCCCTTGCTGACGCCCGAACATTTTTCAAGTTCCAGCACCGACGTGGGGAAAAGGGTGGCCATATCCTGCAAAGAACTTTCCAGGAAGATCACAAAAGGCGGCAAAGCCTTCTTCTTAGCCTCTACCTGGCGCAAATCCTTCAATAACTCGAATAACCTGGCATCGGTAGCAGCAGTGCCCGCAGCCTCGGTACCCTCCTCTTCGTCGTCGGCATTGGCCTCCTCGAAGAGATTGTTGAGCACGATCCTGAACGAACGGGGCTTCTTCAGGAAATCTTCTCCCTTCTTCGTCAGCTTCAACACCCCATATTCTTCGATATCTTTTTTCAACAGATCTTCCAGCAACAACTGCCGCAACAGGGAACTCCACATATGCTCCGGCTCCTCCTTCCCGATCCCGAATTCGGCAATACCCTCATGACGGAACATCTGGATCTGAGGCGTCAGCCGGCCCAGCAGCATATGAACGACATAATTGGTAGCAAAACGCTCGTCGAGCGCTTTCACCACTTTGAGCACTTTAAGGGCGGACTCTTTGGCCTCGATGTAATCTTTGGGATGCAGACAATTGTCGCATACACCGCAGTTTTCGGCGGTATACTCCTCACCGAAGTAGCTCATCAGCGACTTCCGGCGGCAAACACCACTCTCCGCAAAGCCTACCATCTCATTGATGAGCTGGGCGCCCACCTCCCGCTCGCTGAGCGGCTTGTCCTTCATCAGATGCTCCAGCTTGGCGACATCCTTGTGAGAATAATAAAGTATACAATTTCCTTCGAGGCCATCACGGCCGGCACGACCAGTCTCCTGGTAGTAGTTCTCGATGGACTTGGGAATATTAAAGTGGATAACGAACCGGATGTCGGGCTTATCGATGCCCATACCAAAGGCAATCGTTGCGACGATCACCTGTGTATCCTCGTTGAGGAAAAGATCCTGTCTTTCCGCACGCAGCTTGCTATCCAACCCTGCATGATAAGCGACGGCCTTGATGCCGTTGGCCACCAGCATATCCGCCAGCTCTTCTGTCGTCTTCCGGTTGAGGGTGTAGATGATGCCGCTCTTCCCTTTTTGCTGTACTATATAGCGGACGATGCTTTTGATTGTCTGGTCCTTTTTGATCTTCGGCTGGATCTCATAATACAGATTGGGCCGGTTAAAGGACGAGATGAAGATATTCGGGTCACGGAGTCCCAGGTTCTTGACGATATCGCTCTTTACCTTCGGCGTAGCGGTGGCAGTCAGCGCGATCACCGGGATGTCCGGGCTGATCTGGTCCATCATCTCCCGCAACCTGCGGTATTCGGGCCGGAAATCATGTCCCCATTCCGAGATACAATGCGCCTCGTCAACAGCAAAGAAAGAGATTTTCAGATCGCTGAAGAATTCCATGTTCTCCTGCTTGGTCAGCGTCTCAGGCGCCACATAGAGCATTTTGGTATGCCCGTTCAACAGGTCTTCATGCACTTCCCGGATCTGCTTCTTATTGAGAGTGGAATTAAGAAAATGGGCTACGCTGTCCTTGCTGCTATAGCTGCGGACAAGATCCACCTGGTTCTTCATCAGGGCGATCAGCGGGCTGACAATGATCGCGACCCCTTCGCTGATGATCGCCGGTAACTGATAACAAAGACTCTTCCCGCCGCCGGTCGGCATGATGACGAAAGTATCTTTTCCCGACAATAAGCTTTGGATGATTGCGTCCTGGTTGTCTTTAAAAGCATCGAAACCAAAATGTTCCTGCAGTTGCGAGAGCAGTGCGCTGGATGGTTTGGCTTTTTCTTTGACAGGGGTGCTGTTTACAGATTTGCTGGGGGCCTTGGTTT
>Ga0302325_10011207_pt1 | contig 19334 bp, 14 predicted proteins | sample Palsa_T0_2_FD_201948 | JGI IMG/M metagenome (GOLD analysis project Ga0302325, IMG submission 201948) | Peat permafrost microbial communities from Stordalen Mire near Abisko, Sweden - Palsa_T0_2 | ecosystem: Environmental > Terrestrial > Soil > Palsa > Peat permafrost | place: Sweden: Abisko...
GTCATGATGACCTGGAACGGCCTGGATACGGCAGCCTCCGTTGGCACCGCGGGCATTTCCTTCGAGTGGCCCGGCGGCGGCAGCGGCACGCCGCTCACTGGGACCGAGCAGAGCACGATCGATGCCGGCGACGCCACGGCCAACGCCAATCGTGTGAACTACCTGCGCGGGGATCGCACCAACGAGATCAACGCTCTGGGCGCCGGATTGTTCCGGGCACGCGACGGAGTGCTCGGTGACATCGTTGACTCGAGCCCGACCTGGGTCGGGCCGCCACAGTCCCCTTATGGGCAAGGCTGGCTTGACCGCATCGATGCGAGCGACAGCATGGTCGAGAACGCCGGCCAGAGCTATGTGGCCTTCCAGGCCGCCCAGGCATCGCGTCTGAACATGATCTACGTGGGTGCCAATGACGGCTTCCTGCACGGCTTTGAGACCGGCTCGCTCAATGCCAGTGGCCAGATCGTCAGCAACTCGACGACGCCGAACGATGGCAAGGAAGTCATGGCCTACATGCCGGGGGCCGTGGTCAAAACGATTCATCAGTATTCCACTGTTGCGGCCACCGAGACGGTCGATGCGACCCTCGACTATGCCAATCCCCTGTACGCGCATAACTTCTTTGTGGATGCGACCCCTGGCACGGGCGATCTGTACTACCAGAGCGCCTGGCACACCTGGCTCATCGGCGGTCTGGGTGCCGGCGGCTCAGCCATCTTCGCGCTCGACATCACGAACCCGAGCTCGGCCACATTCACCGAGGCTAACGCCGCGAGCGTGGTCAAGGGCGAGTGGAGCTCGGCTACGATCACCTGCGTTAACCTGGCCACTTGCGGCAACAGCCTGGGCAATACCTACAGCACGCCGCAGATCCGGCGTTTTCATAACGGCACCTGGGGCGCGATCTTCGGCAACGGCTACGGCAGCACCACTGGCGATGCCGGCATCTACGTCATGACGGTCAATCAAACCAGCGGCGCGATCAGCTTCTACTACCTGAGCGCCGGCGCGGCTAGCGGCAATGGCATCGGCGCCGTTGCGACCGCCGACCTGGACGGGGATCACATCACCGACTACGTCTATGCCGGAGATCTCAAGGGCAATGTCTGGCGCTTTGACCTCACCAGCACCAACCCGCTCAACTGGACCGTGACCAGCCAGCTGGGGATCCCAGCACCGCTGTTCAAGACGGCCACCGGCCAGCCGATCACGACTGCGCCCATCCTGGTGTCCAGTCCACAGGTGACCGGCGGCTTGCCCATGGTCCTCGTGGCTTTTGGCACCGGGCAGCGCACGCAATTCACGGGCACCACGCCGACCAGCTACGCCTCGGGCACGCAGACCCTCTATGGGGTCTGGGACTGGAACATGAGCGCCTGGAATGCGCTCTCGGCCACCGCCCCATACGCGGGACTGACTGTCGCGCAGGTCAAGAGCGCGATCGGCAGCAGCGCAAACTTTCCGACTCTGGGACCGGCGAATCTGCAGGTGCAAGTGCTCACCGTCAACACCGCGGCCGGCATCGTCGATACGACGAATAATCCGATCCTCTGGGAGCAATGCTCGGCTGCCTGCAGTGGCGGGGTCTTCGGCTGGTACGCCAATCTGCCCGGCAGCTCCGGCGCCACCAACACCTCGGGTGCCCCGGTCGTCGAGCAGATCGTATCCCCGCCCGTGCTGGACCAGAACGCCTTCATCGTCAACTCGACGATTCCGGCGAACAACTCGCCCTTGTCCTGCGCGAGCAATACGGATGCGGGCGTCACCTACGTGCTCTCGGTGACCTCCGGGGGCAGCTTCGTGCAGCCCGCCAGCACCGGCACCGGAGCGCCCACCTACTCGACCGCGTTCGTGAATTACCACGACACGACGATGGTAGGTCTGATCACCAACGAGACCGGTGCGCTTAACGTCGTGAATACCCTGGAGGGCACGTCCTGGCTCGTGGGCGAAGGCATTGCGCCGCCGCCCCCGGGCGGCGCGCCACCGCAGCCCACGCAGATCAATCTGCCGCCGAACACCACGGTCAGCCGCCTGACCTGGGTCGAACTGCGCTAGTCACCGCAATGGAGTGGTACGCCAGATGACACAACACCAAGCCGCGCGCCGGCCCGCCTCGGCCGGCTTTTCACTGGTCGAAATCATGGTCGTGGTGACGATCGTCGCGATCCTCGCGGCCATCGCCATACCGCAATACAACACCAGTGTGCGCCAGTCGCGGCGCACCCAAGCCAAGAGTGCGCTGCTGGATATCGCCGGGCGCGAAGAGCGTTACTACAACACCAACAACGCCTACAGCAGCACGCCTTCCGATCTGGGCTATGGGCCCGTCGGCAGCACTTTTCCGGAGACCATCGGCTCGGGCTATTACCAGGTGACGGTGGCGGTCACGGCGGCGGCGCCCCCCACGCTGCCGACCTATACGATCACGGCAGTCCCCATCACCGCGGATCAGCTGAAGGATACGACCTGCCTGTTTTTTTCAGTGACGAACACGGGCCTGCAGAGCGCCACGACGATGCCGACCTGCTGGCAATGAGCTGACCGGGGCTCGCGCGGACGATTATCATGGCCGCTTGATCGGCAAGCAGAATATCTTTCTCATCGGCCCGATGGGCTCGGGCAAGACGGCGGTCGGCAAATGCCTGGCGCGGCTGCTGGACTATCCTTTCCGCGACACCGATCACGAGATCGAGCGGCGCACCGGGGCGGATATCTCCCTGATATTCGAACGCGAGGGCGAGGCCGGATTCCGGCTGCGTGAGCGCGAGGTGGTCGCCGAGCTCAGCGCGCTTGAGAGTATCGTGCTGGCCACGGGCGGCGGCGCGATCGTGCATCCGGATACGCGCCGCGACCTGAGAGCGCGTGGCTGGGTGGTCTATCTTGAAACCGCCGTGCGCCAGCAGGCGCAGCGTGCCGGGCGCACGCGGCACCGTCCGATGCTCTATGGTGCCGATCCGGAACAGCGCCTCGGCGAGCTGTTGCAGGCGCGTGAGCCCTTTTACCGCGAGATCGCCGACTTCACGATATCGACCAATCACGAACGCGCCCAGGACGTGGCCAAAGCGATTGCACGCGGCTATCGCGATGCGCAGCGGCGCGCGAGCGAGGCGATCGGGCGGCCCTTGCCATGCAAACACTGAACGTTGTCCTGGGCGAGCGCTCCTACCCGATCCTGATAGGCGCGCGGCTATTGCGTTCGCCGCCGCAGATCAGCGCCCGCATTCCGGGCCGCGACCTGCTGCTGGTAAGCAATACGAGCGTCGCGCCGCTGTATCTGGCACGGCTCAAGCTCGCTCTGGCGGACCGCAGATGCGTTGAAGTGATCCTGCCCGACGGCGAGCAGTACAAGACGCTCGAGTACGCGAGCCGCGTGCTGGACGTCATGGTCGCCAATCGTCTGGGGCGCGACGCCACGGTCGTGGCGCTCGGCGGCGGCGTGGTGGGCGATCTGGCCGGGTTCGTTGCCGCCTGCTATCAGCGCGGCGTCGCCTACGTGCAGGTGCCGACCACATTGCTGGCGCAGGTCGACTCATCGATCGGCGGCAAGACCGCGGTCAATCACGCGGGCGGCAAGAACCTGATTGGCGCGTTTCATCAGCCCGTAGCGGTCATCTCGGACACCGAATTGCTCGCAAGCCTGCCGGCGCGTGAATTGCGCGCCGGATTGGCTGAAGTGATCAAATACGCTCTGATCCGCGACGCCGCATTCTTTGACTGGATCGAAGCGCACATCGGGCAGCTGCTGGCGCGTGAGGATGGCGCGCTCGAGCATGCGATCTGCCGCTCCTGCCAGATCAAGGCGCAGATCGTGGCTCACGATGAGCGCGAACAGGGCGAGCGTGCGCTGCTGAACCTGGGGCATACCTTCGGGCATGCGATCGAGGCGGCGACCGGCTACGTGCAATGGCTGCACGGGGAAGCCGTGGGCGTGGGCCTGGTGCTCGCGGCGGATCTGTCGCGGCGCATGGGGCAGCTCGAGCCGGCCGTCTTCGAGCGGCTCGTGGCGCTGCTGCAACGCGCCGGCTTGCCGGTAGAGGCGCCGCCGATCGGTGCGCAGCGCGCGCTCGATTACATGCGCATCGATAAGAAGGTCAAAGCCGGCCGCGTGCGGCTAGTCCTGCTCAAGGGACTGGGCGCGGCCGAGCTGACCGCCGATTACTCCGATAACGCGCTGCATGAGACGCTGGCGGCGCGCTTCGGCAGCGCCGCATGATTGACCCATGAGCGAGCTCGCGCCGTACGCCGCGCACGAAGAGGATTCCCGCGGACGGCGCTACCCGGAGCCGCCGCCGCAATATCGCACCGAGTTTCAGCGCGACCGCGATCGCATCATCCATTCGAGCGCCTTTCGCCGCCTGGCCTACAAGACGCAGGTGTTCGTGAATCACGAGGGCGATTTATACCGCACGCGCGTGACGCATTCGATCGAGGTCGCACAGATCGCGCGCACGATTGCGCGCGCGCTGTCGCTCAATGAGACGCTGACCGAGGCCATAGCCCTCGCACACGATCTGGGCCATACGCCCTTCGGCCACGCCGGTCAGGATGCGCTCAATGACTGCATGCACGACTATGGCGGCTTCGAGCACAACCTGCAGTCATTGCGCACGGTCGATGAGCTCGAGGAGCACTATGCATCGTTCCCGGGACTGAACCTCACGTTCGAGTGCCGCGAGGGCATCCTCAAGCATTGCGCCGCCAGCAAGGCGCGCACGCTGGGCGAAATCGGCAAGCGCTTTCTGCTGCGCCACCAGAGCGGGCTCGAAGCGCAGCTGGCCAATCTTGCCGACGAGATTGCCTACAACAATCATGATGTCGATGACGGCATCCGTGCCGGCCTGATCACGCTCGAGGAGACTTGCGCGGTGCCTTTGGTCGCGCGCCAGTACGATGAAGTGCAGCGGCTGTACCCGCAGCTGCAGGGTCGGCGACGCGTCTATGAGACCGTGCGCCGCGTCACCAATGCACTCGTCATCGATGTGATCGAGGAGAGTCTCGAGCGCCTGCGCGTGGCCGCGCCGGCGAACATCGATGCGGTGCGTGCGCACTCGCAGCCCCTGATCGGCATGAGTGCGGCCATGCAAACCGAGCACCTCGAGCTCAAGGGGTTCCTGCGCGAGCAGCTCTATCGGCATCAGCGCGTGCTGCGCATGACCACCAAGGCCAAGCGCGTCCTGACGGAGTTGTTCGCGGCCTTCATGGGCGAGATCAAGCTGTTGCCGGCGGAGTATCGCGACGGCGCGATGCGGCTGGAAGCGCGCGACGGCATCGACGGGCGCGCCCGCACTGTGGCAGACTACATCGCCGGCATGACCGATCGCTACGCCATCCTCGAGCACAGGCGCCTGTTTGATCCGAACGAGCGCACATGAGCGTTCCGGCCGCATTCGCCGCGCAGTCGATACCCACGCGTGAACGGCTGATCTTCGCCCTCGATCTGGCCGATGCGCTCGCCGCGCGCGCTCTGGTCGAGCAACTCGGCGACTCGGTGCAGTTCTACAAGCTCGGACTCGAGCTGTGCATGGGCGGGCACCTGTTCGAGCTGCTGGACTATCTGGTGGCGCGCGACAAGCGCATTTTCGTCGACCTGAAGTTCTTCGATATCCCGGTCACGGTGGCGGCGGCGGTGCGTGCACTGCGCGATCGCGGCGTGAGCTTCACGACCGTGCACGGCAACCAGGCGATCATGGAGGCGGCCGCGCGCGCCAAGGGCGATGTCAAAGTCCTGGCGGTCACCGTGCTCACGAGCCTCGATCGGGGCGATCTCGACGACATGGGCTTCGAGTGCGAGGTCGAGGAGCTGGTGATCTCGCGCGCACGGCGCGCGCTTGCGGCCGGCTGCGACGGCGTCGTGTCCTCGGCGCTCGAGCTGCCCCGCCTGCGCGCCCTGCTCGATCGGCGGCTGCTGGTGGTCACGCCCGGGGTGCGGCCAGTGGATAACCGGCCGATCGATGATCAGAAGCGCATCGTGTCAGTGGCGCAGGCGTTCGAGCTGGGCGCGGACTACATCGTCGTGGGCCGCCCGATTCGCGATGCCGCTGACCCGCGCGCGGCCGCCGCGGCGATCCAGCAGCAGATTGCCGACTCGCTGGGTTAGGCGCGCGCGGCCGCTGCCGGCGCGAAGCGCTGTCTGAGCTCGTCGCGCAATTCGCGGCGCAGGATCTTGCCCACATTGGTCTTGGGCAGCTCGTTGCGGAAATACACCGCCTGCGGCCGCTTATAGCCGGTCAGGTACTGGTGAGAGAAGTCCTTGATGCGCTGCTCGGTCAGAGCGGGGTCCGAGCGCACGATGAACAGCGCCACCACTTCGCCGGAATGCTCATCAGGCTGCGCCACGGCTGCAACCTCGAGCACGCCGGGGCAGTGGGCGACGACATCCTCGATCTCGTTCGGATAGACCTTGAAACCCGAGACGATGATCATGTCCTTCTTGCGATCCTCGATGAACACGAAGCCGAGCTCGTCCATGCGCCCGATGTCCCCGGTGCGCAGAGCGCCGTCGGGTAGCAGCACCTGCGCGCTCTCGGCGGGCTGATTCCAGTAGCCGCGCATCACCTGCGGTCCGCGCAGACAGATCTCCCCGCTCGCGCCGGTGCCCAGAGCGTGGCCATCGTCATCGCGGATGAACACTTCGGTCGACGGCAGCGGCAGGCCGATCGAGCCGCTCAGCGCGGCGTACTCGCCGACGAGCGTGTTGCAGCAACCCACCGGCGAGGCCTCGGTCAATCCCCAACCCTGCGTGATCGCGCAGCCGGTCATCTGCTTCCAGCGTGCGGCGATCGCGCTCTGTAATGCCATGCCGCCCGCGATCGTGGCGACCAGACGCGAGAAGTCGATCTGGCCAAAGCCTGGCGTATTCATCAGGGCATTGAACAACGTGTTGACGCCCATGAAGAACATCGGACGATGGCTCTTGAGCTCTTTGACGAATCCAGGGAAGTCGCGCGGATTTACGATCAGCAGTCCGGAGCCGCCGAGCGAGGCGAACAGCAGGCAGTTCGCCGTCAATGAAAAGATGTGATAGAGCGGCAAGGCGCAGATGAAGGTGACCCGCTCCAGCGCGACCTGCTGGAACCAGGCCCGGCATTGCAGCACGTTACTGACCATGTTGCCGTGCGTGAGCATCGCGCCCTTGGAGATGCCGGTCGTGCCACCGGTATATTGCAGGAACGCCAGCGCATCGTGATCGAGGCTCACCGGCGCGAGCGATAACTGGCCGGCTTCGCGCAATACCTCGCTCAGGCGGTGCGCTCCCGCGATGCGCCAGCGCGGTACGCGCCGCTGCACGTGGCGCAACACGAGGTTGACCACCGCACTTTTCGGCCAGTGCAACAGGTCGCCCACGCCGGTCACGATGACATGGCGCACGGACGTCGCGGGCAGCGCCTGGGCCAGGGTGGCCGCAAAGTTCTCGAGCACGACGACCGCGCTCGCACCCGAATCCTTGAGCTGGCGCTCGAGCTCGACGGCGGTGTAGAGCGGGTTGGTGTTCACGACTATGAGACCGGCTCGCAAGGCGCCGAACATCACGAGCGGATACTGCAACAGATTGGGCAGCATGATCGCGATGCGATCGCCGCTCTTCAGGCCTGCACGCTGCTGCAGCCAGGCGCCGAAGGCGGCGGAGCCTTGGGCGAGCTGCCGGTAGCTCATCGTCGTGCCCATGCAGCGATAGGCGATGCGATCCGCATAGCGCTCGCAGGCATCCTCGATCAGTGCCTTGAGCGATGGCCATGCGCTCGCATCCACGTCCGCGGCAATTCCGGGCGGATACTGCTTGAGCCAGAAGCGCTCCATCAGGCGCCAGCGCTGGCCGCGGCGCGCAATAGCGGCAGCAGCCTCGGCCAGACATTCTCGAGCAATAACGGCTGCGCCTGCGCATTCGGATGCAAGCCGTCGTCCTGCATCAGACCCGGGGTCAGGGCCACGCGCTCGAGCAGAAAGGGCAGCAATGCGATCTTGTGGGCAGAGGCGAGCTGATCGTACATAGCGGCGAACTCGCGCGTGTAGCGCTCGCCGTAATTGGGTGGCAGTCGCACGCCGAGCAGCAATACGGCAATGCCATGCGCCTGTAACTGCGCGATCATCTGATCCAGGTTGGCCTGCGTCTGCGTCAGCGGCAGGCCGCGCAAGCCGTCATTGGCTCCGAGCTCGAGCAATGCGATACGCGGCTGCTGCACGGACAGTACATGCGGCAGACGAGACAGGCCGCCGGCCGTGGTCTCGCCGCTGACGCTGGCATTCACGACACGGAATCCGTACCCTTCCTGCAGGATCTTCTGCTGCAGCAAGTTGACCCATCCCTGCTCGACGCGGATCCCATAGCCGGCGCTCAGGCTGTCCCCGTACACCAGAATGACGTTTGACTGCGAGGCGAGTGCCGCGGACGTCGCCAGTGCGATCAGCCATGCCACCAGGATGCCAATGACGCGCGACATCGTTCTCGAAGCCCGGGATGTGAGCAAGCAGGTTAGCAGCCCGGAAGGGCCGCTGACCATCGTGCGCGATATTTCGCTGCAGGTGGCCGCGGGCGAATCCATCGCGATCGCAGGTCCCTCGGGAGCCGGCAAATCCACCTTGCTCGCGCTGCTCGCGGGGCTGGATCTGCCCACTTCCGGAGAGGTCTGGCTGGCCGGTGTCAATCTGTCGGGGCTCGACGAGGATCGCCGCGCGCGGCTGCGCTCGCAGCGCGTCGGCTTCGTCTTTCAGTCCTTCCACCTGGTGCCCTCGCTGACCGCACTGGAGAACGTCATGCTGCCGCTCGAGCTCGCCGGTCGCGCTGATGCGCACGATGCCGCCAGCGCATGGCTCGCGCGCGTCGGGCTCGAAGCGCGGCTCGGCCATTACCCGCGGCAACTCTCCGGTGGCGAGCAGCAGCGCGTCGCCCTGGCGCGCGCCTCGGTCGGCCGACCCGCGGTACTGTTCGCCGATGAGCCCACGGGCAATCTGGATAGCGTGACCGGCGAGCGCATCGCGCAGTTGCTCTTTGAGCTCAATGAGGGCTCGGATACGACGCTGGTTCTGGTCACGCACGATCGCACACTCGCGGCGCGCTGCGATCGCATCCTGTTGATGGATGCCGGCGCCATACGCGCCTAGGGCAGCCCGATGCGCAGCCTCATCATGGCCCTGCGCTCATTGCGGCGCGAATGGCAATCCGGCGAGCTCGCGGTGCTGTGGTTCTCGCTTTGCGTTGCGGTTGCGGCTCTCAGCGGTGTTGGCTTTCTGGCCGATCGCATCGGACACGCCGTGCAGGCCCAGGCCAGCGAGGTGCTCGCAGCCGACTTGCGGGTCGAATCCGACCTGCCGATTGCGCCGGCCGAGAGCGCCCAGGCGCACTCACTGGGCCTGGTCACGGCGAATCTCACGCGTACGCTCTCGGCCATATTCAACGGCGACAGCAATCAGCTCGCCGACGTACGGGCGGTCAGCCGCGGCTATCCGCTGCGCGGCCACCTGGCCATCGCCAATCGGGCCTTTGCACCCGGGGAGCCGACCTCGAGCATTCCGGCGCCGGGCGAGGCGTGGCCCGATTCCAGGCTTGCGGCCGAGCTCGGCGCCGGGCTGGGCAGCACGCTGACGGTCGGCTCGCGCTCGCTGCGCGTGACGCAGATCCTGATCTCGCGGCCCGATCAGAGTGCGACCTTCATCGAATTCTCGCCCGCATTGCTGATCAACGAGGCCGACCTGGCCGCGAGCGGGCTGATTGAGCCGGGCAGCCGGATTAATTACGTGCTGCTGCTGGCGGGCGCAAGCACGCAGCTGCAGGCATTTCGGCGCTGGCACGCGCTGCAGGCAGTTGCCGGCGAGCGGCTCGCGGACGTGGCTGAAGCCAGCCCGCAGATCGCCGATGCGAGCCGGCGCGCGACGCGCTTCCTGGCGCTGGCGGGACTGGTCGCCGTCTTGCTGTGCGCGGTTGCCATCGCAATGAGCGCGCGCAGCTATGTGCGGCGGCATCTGGACGTCGTGGCGCTCATGAAGACACTCGGCGCCTCACGAGCTCTCGTGCTGACCATCAGCCTGTGGCAATTGCTGATTCTGGCGACGGTTGCCAGCCTGATCGGCACCGCGGCCGGCTGGCTCACGCAACTGTGGCTCGTGCGCGTATTGCAGGGACTGCTGCGCTCCGATCTGCCACCGGCGGGTCCCTGGCCGGCGCTGGCGGGTTTCATGATCGCGCTCGCGATGCTCGCGGGCTTTGCGCTGCCCCCCTTGCTGCAGCTCATGCGCGTGCCGGCGCTGCGCGTTCTGCGCCGCGACTCGGGGCCCCCAGCGCTGCGGCTGTGGGTTGCGGCCGCGCCCGTGGCGCTCGCGATCGTGGCGGTGGTCTACGCCGCGCTCCAGGACGTGCGCCTGAGCTTCTGGTTTGTCGTTGGCCTGGGCGCCGCGGCGCTGGTGCTGGCCGCTGGCGGGGCCCTGTTGCTGCGGCTGGCGTCGCACGTGCGCGGCCATGCCGGCGCCGCCTGGCGCTACGGTGTGGCCAATCTGTCGCGCCGGCGCGCCGAGGGCATCGCGCAGATCGTGGCCTTCGGGCTCGCCGTGATGCTATTGCTCGCGCTGGCGATCCTGCGCGCCGACCTGGTCACCGACTGGCGCGCGAGTCTGCCGCCTGACCTGCCCAATTATTTCTTCGTGAACATTCTGCCTGAGCAGCGCACGGACTTTCAGCGCGAGCTCATCAGCGAAGGCGCCAAGCTCGAGCGCATGGTGCCGATGACGCGCGCTCGCATGAGCGCGATCAACGGCCAGAGCGTGGCGGGCCTGCATTTTGCCGACGCGCGCGGTCAGCGCTTCGCCGAGCGCGAGCAGAACCTGAGCTGGAGCGCTGAGCTCGAGTCGGACAACCGAATCGTGGCTGGCCGCTGGTGGACCCCAGCCGAGTACGGCAAGCCATTGGTTTCACTGTCCGTCGAATACCGGGACGCGCTGCGGCTCAAGCTCGGTGACCGCCTGAGCTTCGACGTCGCCGGCGAGCCGCTCGAGGTCACGATCGCGAGCTTTCGCGAGGTCAAGTGGGACAGTTTCAAGCCGAATTTTTTCGTGCTGCTGCCGCCCGGACTGCTCGATGCGGCGACCGGCACCTACATGACCAGCGCCTATCTGCAGCCCTCGAGCGGTGCCATGGCGGCGCTCGTGCACCGATTCGCGGGCGTCTCGATCTTCAATATCGCCGATCTGCTCGCGCAGGTGCGCGCGGTGATCGACAAGGCCGTCACGGCCGTGCAGAGCGTGTTTGTGTTCACTTTGCTGGCCGGCTTCACGGTGCTGTCTGCGGCCGTGCAGTCCAGCAGCGAGGAGCGGCGCTACGAGATCGCCATCCTGCGCGTGCTCGGCGCCGGCCGCTCGATGATCTTTGCGAGCGTGCTGGCTGAATTCTCGCTCATGGGCGCGCTCGCCGGGCTATTGGCGGCCAGCGGCGCCTCGATCGGCGGCGCCTGGCTCGCGCACGAACTGGATCTGAAGTATCGCTTCGACTGGGCCTTGTGGCTGCTCGGCGTCATCGGCGCGATAGTGATCGTCGGGGCCGCGGGGGCTATCTCGACGCGCTCGATGGTGCGCGCGAAAGCGCGCAGCGTGCTCTACTAACGCGTGACCGTGATGGCCGTCCAGGCCTGTGCGACCGTATCGCCGCGCCAGTTCATGCCCTCGATGGTCAGCTGATAGTCCCCGGGTTCGAGCGCCGAGCTGTTGAGCCCGAGGTGCAGATGGCCATTCGAATCGCGCAGCACGTTGTGCAGTATCGCGACGCGGCCCTGATTCAGGCGATCGACGGTGACGCGAAAGCTTGAAAACGCCGACCACGAGACGTCGATTCTCAGATCGGCCAGCTCCGCTGCGGCCCCGCCGATGGTCACGGCGCTATGGCTCGAGGGTGTGCGGCTTGGCACCAGCGTGATCTGGCGCGTCGAGCTGACCGGCTCGAGCGAGCGCTGGGTCAGAGTTTGGCGCAATGAGGCGATCGTGTGATCGCGCGTGGAGAGCTTGTGGGCAAGCACCAGGCTCACAACGGCCAGCAGCAGCGCGAGCGCGAGCGCGCCGAGCAGCAGTGGCGCACGCTGCCACCAGGGCTTGCGCGTTTCCCATGGCAGCGCGATGCCGCCGGCCTCGAGCAGGCGCAGCGCAGCGCTCACCTGCGTGCTCAGTGCGATCTCATCGAGCTCCTGCGGGTGCTCGCGGCAGTAGCGCTCGAAATCCTGTGCGCCCCTGAGCGGCAGACGTCCGCCCAGGTAACGCTCGACGATCTGGTTGCGCGCGATGAACTCGCGATCCATGACCGATGAATTGGCTGGCACTGATGGTACGGGCACAACCGCGGCATAGGACTCGGGGGGCCGATTCGGGGCAGCTTGCATCTTGTATAGGGTGCCGTGGCGGGCGCCGTCGCGTTATGTCAACTGAACGCGTAGTCGACGCCTGCCGCGCCGAGCCAGCGCGCGCTCGCTGCAGATTTCAGATCCTTGGCCACGCAGTACAGTCCCAGTACGCGCGCAGCTTTGACGATCGCGACCACGCTCGCGCGCGAGAACTTCTCGGTCAGGATATCGGCGGTCAGCGCTGGATCGAGCTTCAGGCAGCGCACCGCGCTCAAGCGCAGCAGCGCGAAGCCCGGGCTCGTGAGGTTGAAGTCATCCAGTGCGACAAAGCATCCCTGGCTCGCGCACTCGGTGATGAAGCGCTCGGTGGCGGCGCTATCCAGCCCCGCCAGGGAGCTCGGGATGCGCAAGCCCAGTACGCCCTCCGTCAGCGCGGCGCCCTGGATGATGGGTGCCAACTGCGCCATGAAGCCCGACGCGAGCACCGATTCGGCGCTCAATGGCAACGTAAAGGTCGCCGGAGTGCGCGCACCGCGTGAGCCGCGGCGCTGCAGCCAATGCATGAGGCGACGCGCGCCGTCCAGATCTGCCGAGGTTGATGTCGGCTCGCCCGCAATCTCATAGCGGCGTGTCGCGCCGGCGCTGCGCAAGCGCGAATAGCGGCGCAGGCGCAGAGGCGGCAACGCTGCTCGGGTCTGCGCTGTGCGCACGCTGGCTGGCGTGGCGGCCGCCTCGCTCGCCGGCGCGGGCTGCGCATGCGGCCCCGGCTTGATGCGCGCCGTCGTGCCCGGAGCATAGCGGTGCATCGCGGCCAGTACGCGCTCGCGAATGGATGCGCCAACGACTGCGGCCTGCGGCGCCTGGACGATGGCGAAGGCCATGCTGATGCGCTCGCCCTCGGGCGAGCGCGCGCAAAAGTACAGGGCCCGCCTGCCATCCTCGAGCTCGCGCTCGAGATACGGCTCGCTGTCCTGGAGCGACAGGCCATGCTCGGCGTCGCGTAACCAGCGCTGATCGGATGCTCCCCAGCGTCCGCGGTTCATCCAGAGCAACTCGCCCTCCCCGCCATGCAGCGTCAGACGCTGTACCTGCAACGGGGCGAGCACGCGCAACAGGCGCTGTCCCAGCTGCGCGCAGGTACTGTTGCGTCCGGCCGGTGCACCGACTTCCAGGTCATCCTCGATGAGGGCTGGTGCGCTGAGCTCAGGCGCGGCAGTAGTCATAACGCAATGTTGGCAGGGGCGAGCCTTCCATGGCGTGATCCTCCTCGCGTTCCGGCAGGCTCCTCCGGCGCGCATCTCGCGTAGACTTGTCATAACTCCCATGTACCGCGCACCGCTCAAGGACCTGCGTTTCGTGCTCGAGCAATTGCTCGACGTGCAGCAGCTGGCGCAATTGCCGCGTTACAGTGAATTCTCGAGCGAGCTGGCGGGCTCGATCCTCGAGCAGGCTGCCCGTTTCGCCGAACAAGTGCTCGCCCCGATCAACGCTCTGGGGGATCGGCTCGGCGCGCAGTTCAGCGACGGCGCGGTCAGGATGCCGCCGGAGTTCCGCAGCGCCTATCGGCAGTTCGTCGCCGCCGGCTGGCCGCAGCTCAGCGCGGCGAGCCAGGAGGGTGGCCAGGGCGCCCCGCTGGCGCTGACCGCCGCGGTCGAGGAGATCTGGTGCGGGTCCAACCTGGCTTTCATGCTCTGCCCGCTGCTCTCGCGCGGCGCCGTCGAGGCGCTGGAGACCGTGGCCTCGAAGAGCTTGCGCGCCCAGTTGCTGCCCAAGCTCGTGAGCGGTGAGTGGACCGGGACCATGAATCTGACCGAGCCGCAGGCCGGCTCGGATCTGGCCGCAATCCGCACTCGCGCGAGCGCCGAGGGCGAGCATTACCGCATCATCGGGCAAAAGATCTTCATCACCTACGGTGAACACGATCTGTCCGACAACATCATTCACCTGGTGCTCGCACGCGCCGAGGGCGCGCCCGCGGGCGTCAAGGGTATCTCGCTGTTCGCGGTGCCCAAGCGCCTGCTGGGCCCCGACGGCGGCCTCGGTGAGCCCAATGATGTGCGCTGCGTGTCCATCGAGCACAAGCTTGGGATTCACGCGAGCCCGACCTGCGTGATGTCCTATGGCGATCAAGGCGGCGCCGTTGGCTACCTGATCGGCGAGTTGCATCATGGCCTCGAATACATGTTCATCATGATGAATTCAGCTCGTCTGTCGGTCGGCGTGCAGGGCGTCGGCATCGCCGAGCTGGCTCTGCAACAGGCCAGTGCCTGGGCGCGCAGCCGCGTGCAGGGGCGAGCGCCCGGAGCTCAGGGCGATGCGAGCGCGCCGATCGTGCAGCACCCGGACGTCGCGCGCATGCTGCTGACGATCCGCGCGAACGTCGAGGCCATGCGCGCGCTCGCCCTCTATTGCGCCTTCACGCTCGACCGCGCGCGCGCCGAGCCCGATGAGAAGCGCCGCGCCAGCGCGCTCGCGCGCGGGGAGCTGCTGATCCCGATCGTCAAGGGCTGGAGCACCGATCAGGCGAGCGAGCTGGCTTCCCTGGCGCTGCAGATTCACGGCGGCATGGGCTTCATCGAGGAAACCGGCGTGGCGCAGACCCTGCGCGACGCGCGCATCACCTCGATCTACGAGGGCACGACCGGCATTCAGGCCAATGACCTGATCGGCCGCAAGCTCGCGCGCGATCGCGGCGCGGCCGTCGCCAGCTTGCTCTCGGATCTGCTGCGCGAGATCAACGATCTGCGCGGCAGTGAGCCGGCGATGCGCAGCGTACGCAACGCCAGCATCGAGGCGATCACCGTAATGCGCGACGCCACCGAGGCGCTGCTCTATCAATACGCCGAGACGCCCGCGCGCGCCTACGCGGTCGCGGTGCCTTATCTGCACCTGTGCGGCCTTGTGCTAGGTGGGGCGATGCTCGCGCGCAGCGCCGCGATCGCGACGCGCCGGCTCGGAGAATCCGCGGATGACGCCAGGTTCTACCGCGCGAAATTGCAGACCGCGCGCTTCTATGCCGAGTACCTGCTGCCGCAGACGTTGAGCCTGGCGCGCACGATCAAGTCCGGCGGCCCGAGTGTGGTGGAGGCCGATACGGAACTGTTGACAGCGCCATGATCAGACCGGGTTCTCCAGGCTGAAGGCGGCCGTCTCATCGTTGTAGGCGAACGCTTCGGCATAGCGAGCCAGGCTGATCACGGCGCGCAGCGTGTCCTCGGCATCGTCCTCGCCCATGAAGTCCTCGAGCTCATCGATGAAGCGGCTTTTGCGCGCCGAATGCGAGGCGCGCTCATCGAGCACGCGACGGATGTGCGCCGCGAGCGGCACATAGTTGAGCAGATGCCGCGCGAACATGCGCTTGCGCTCATCCAGATCGGCGTTGACAAAGGCCGTACCGGCCTCGGTGAGCCGGATATCGCCGCCTTCGATCTCGGCGAAGCGCATGAGCTGCAGGGTCTCGGCGACCGGAAAGAGCTCATCGATTTCCATCTGCAGGTCCGAGGCGATCTTCGGCAGATCGGCGGTACCGTTGAACGGCGGGGCGGCGATGGTTTCCAGTAGTCCGGAGAGCAGGTTCGAGGACACCCGCCGCATCACGCTGCCGATGCCGAGGCCTGGAAAGCGCTCATTGCGGCCCGGCGTCGCGCCGGTCCGGCGCGAAGTCATCTCGACATAGATGCGCTCGACCAGCTCGCGGAACACCGGATCCAGGCGCTTGCGCGGCTGGGGTATCTTGACGTCGATCTCGTTGAGGATGCGGCCCGGGTTGCTGCCGAAGACGAGGATGCGATCGCACATGAGCACCGCCTCCTCGATGTTGTGCGTGACCAGGATCACGCCTTTGATCGGCGCGCGCCCTTCCGCCCACAGATCCAGGAAGTCGGTGCGCAGCGTCTCGGCGGTGAGCACATCGAGCGCTGAAAACGGCTCATCCATCAACAGCACGTCCGGATGCACGACCAGAGCGCGCGCGAAGCCCACGCGCTGGCGCATGCCGCCGGAGAGCTCGCGCGGATAGGCAGACTCGAAGCCATCGAGGCCGATGAGGTCGATGGCCGCAAGCGAGCGCTTGCGAATCTGCCCCTTCTCCATGTGCTGCGCCTCCAGGCCGAGCGCGACGTTCTCAAACACCGTGAGCCACGGAAACAGCGCGAAGCTCTGAAACACCATGGCGATGCCGCAGGGCGGCCCGTCGATCGGCTGGCCGCGAAACGCCAGCGCGCCCGAGCTCGGCGCGTCCAGGCCGGCGATCAGGCGCAATAGTGTTGATTTGCCCGAGCCCGAGCGGCCCAGCAGGCCGACGATCTGGCCCTCCTCCAGACGCAGCTGCACGCCCTCGAGCACCGCCAGGTTGCCGCCGTCGGGCTTGGGAAATGCCTTGCAGACCCCGTCGACCTGAAGCAGGGCAGTGGTGGTGGGGCTCATGACGGAGTTCATCAGTGCGAGCTCTTCAGGTCAGGCGAAATTTACGCTCGGCGTAATAGTACAGCGGCCGCCAGAATACGCGGTTGATGGCCACCACAAACAGACTCATGGTCGTGATGCCGAGGATGATGCGATGGAAGTCCGCGGCAGTGGTCGCCTCTGCAATATAGGCGCCGAGTCCGTGCGCCTTGACCTCGACCTGATGCCAGCTCGCGATTTCGGCAACGATCGAGGCATTCCAGGAGCCGCCCGAGGCCGTGATTGCGCCAGTCACGTAGTAGGGCAGCACGCCCGGCAGCGCGACCCGGCGCCACCACAGCCAGCCGCCCACGTTGAGATTTTGCGCGGCATAGCGCAGTTCCGCCGGCATCGCCGCGGCGCCGGCGATCACGTTGAACAGGATGTACCACTGCGTGCCCAGAATCATCAGTGGACTGAGCCAAATATCCGGATTGAGCTTCCAGGTCACGATGCCGAAGGTGGCGAGCGGAAAGAGCAGGTTGGCCGGAAACGCGGCCAGGAACTGCGCGATCGGCTGTACCACCTGCGTTGCACGCGGACGCAGCCCGACCCAGATGCCGATCGGCACCCACAGCAGGCTCGCCAGCGCGATCAGGATCAGCACGCGCAGCATCGTGATCGTGGCCAGGCCGGCAACCTGGAGCGCCTCGTGCAGCGAAGTCTCGCCGATCAGCACCTGCGCGATGCGCCAGAGCGCCCAGACGACCACCGCTGCCAGCAATAAAAACCACAGCCGATCTGCGCGCCGGCTCGCACCCGCGTTCGCGATGCGGATCAAGGCCTGCGGACGCGGTGTGGTGCGGCTGGTCCAGCGCACGACCGCATAGAACAGCGCATGGAACGCGCCCATGAGTCGCGAGCGTTGCAGCATGGTCAGGGCCCAGGACGTGGGCACGCGAGCATCCTGTTCCTGGTCGATCCGGAAACGCGTACCCCAGACCACGAGTGGCCGAAAAATCAGCTGATCGTAGAGCAGGATCACGATCAGCATCGTGAGGATCGCCCAGCCGATCGCGTGCAGATTACCCTGCTCGATCGCCAGTGCGATGTAGGACCCTATACCCGGCAACGCGATGCTGGTGTGGCCCATCGTGACCGATTCGGACGCGACCACGAAGAACCAGCTGCCCGACATCGACATCATCATGTTCCAGAGCAGCGCCGGCATTGCGAAGGGCACCTCGAGGCGCCAGAAGCGCATCCACGCGGAGAGGCGAAAGGAATCGGCCGCCTCGCGCAGCTCATACGGTACCGTGCGCAGCGACTGGTAGAAGCTGAAGGCCATGTTCCAGGCCTGGCTCGTGAAGATCGCAAAAATGGCGCCGAACTCGGCGCCGAGCACGCGCCCGGGCACCAGCGACATGAAAAACACGTAGGTGATCGAGATGAAACCGAGTATTGGCACCGATTGCAGGACGTCCAGAATCGGCACCAGCAGCCGCTCGGCTCGAGGGCTCTTGGCCGCCCAGGTCGCATAGGTGAGCGTGAATAGCAGCGAGAGCACGAGTGCGACGAACATGCGCAGGGTCGTGCGCGCGGCGTAGACGGGCAGATGCACCGGATCGAGCGACATGGGCGTCGCCGCCAGGCGCGTCAGCGGCACGAGCAATCCGCGGCTGGCCTCGGCAAAGAAGGTCAGGATGCCGATGACCACGACAATGGCAATCAGGTCCCAGCGTGAAGCCAGGTCGCGTACGAATGCAAACGGATCGGTACGGTCCATGGGTCGCGCAGTGTTGCACAGGCACACTGCAATTTCTGCAGTGCCGCGCACGCCCCGTGAGTCTTTTTTGCGCGCGTGCGCTTAGGCTCGATACAGCGCGGGCGCGGCGCTCAGACGCTTGAGATAGCGCCGACGCGCGGCGGGGCTGAGCGCATGCCAGTCGATCTTGCGCGCCAAGCCGCGGCGCAAAGCGCTGTCGCTGACCTCGAGCACAGGGCCGCGACTGCGCACGAGCTTTTGCGGCAGGCGCTGCGTACGCCCCGTGCGCAGCAGATCCACCAGAGCCGCGCCGACGCGCTCATTGCGGGGCAGTTCGCTGTGCTCGCAGCGCACGTAATAATTGCGTGCCCCGGGCAGAGTAGCGCGTGTCGCCGCGACCGTGCCGTCGCCCGCGGCGCTGATTTCATAATGAAACTGCCCGCCCCGCCGCGCGAGCCCGGTGACGGTGCGCTGACCGGTGCCGATGATCGAGACATAGCGCTCATCGGGCGTAGCCAGGGATGCGCGAAAGCCGCGCGCGGCCAGCAGCCGTGCCGCGTCGGGCTGCACGCCAAGCCTGGGCCAGCAACGCGGATCGAGCAGATCCAGTTTGCCGACCCTGTCCGGCAGCAGCTGGTAGATGCTCGTGAAGCTGTGGAAGACCTCGCGACACAGCGCCTCGGCGTCATGCCGTGTATCGATGGCCGCGAGCCGGCAGACCACCGGGTAGGTGGCGCGCAGCGCCTGCACCGCGGGCATGGCCCCCTCGTGCGGCGTGCCCAGTCCGATCAGGCGCGTGATGCGCTCACTCGCGAGCGCCATGGCCGCGCGCGCCAGCAATCCGCCCATGCTGTGGCCGATCAGCGCGA
>Ga0302325_10011208_pt1 | contig 19334 bp, 19 predicted proteins | sample Palsa_T0_2_FD_201948 | JGI IMG/M metagenome (GOLD analysis project Ga0302325, IMG submission 201948) | Peat permafrost microbial communities from Stordalen Mire near Abisko, Sweden - Palsa_T0_2 | ecosystem: Environmental > Terrestrial > Soil > Palsa > Peat permafrost | place: Sweden: Abisko...
GTTTCAGTTGCAGCAACCACCGAAATGATCGTGGTGGATCGGCACACCGGGCTTGCCATCGGCGGTTACGATCCGGTCGCATTCTTCACCGACGGCAAACCGATGGAAGGAAGCGCCGATTTCGAATTTCGCTATGGCGGAGCCATCTGGCGCTTCAGCAATATCGGCAACCGGGATGCCTTTGCTGAGCGGCCTGACATCTACATGCCGCGCTTTGGCGGTTACGATCCGACCATCGTAGCGCGCGGCGTTGCCACGCCGGGTAACCCGAATGTGTGGCTGATCGCCGAACAGCAGCTCTTTTTGTTTTACGACCACGACCACTTGGAAAAGTTCGTTGCCGATTCTAGTCACCTGCTCGCTGAGGCCGAGCGTAAATGGCCGACAGTAACCTACACACTTAGTCCTTGATCCCGCCGCGGCCGACAAAGGCCGGGATCAGCAATTCCTTGGTGCCATAAACCACAGGACTGCCATCCGGACTGGTGACGTTGCCACCGGCCGCCTGCAAAATTGCGTGTCCGGCTGCGATGTCCCAGTCATGGGTCGGCGCCAGCCGCGGATAGAGGTCGGCCTTCCCGTCGGCGATCCAGCAAAACTTCACCGAAGAACCGATTTGGATCAGGGTGGCTTGCGGCAACGCTTTCATAAGAACCTGGGTTTGTGGGTCCAGATGCGAACGGCTGGCCATGACGATGACTTTGTCCGCGGGTTGCGGTCGGACGCGGATAGGAACTGGTTTGTTTGTTGCAGCGCCGTCAATCCTGTCGGCGCCTTTGCCGACGATGCCGCGCCAGATTGTGCCGGCGGCAGGTGCGCAAATGACGCCGAGTTGCGGTTCTCGTTCCGTCATAAGCGCAATATTGACCGTGTATTCGTCACGACCGGCAACAAATTCGCGTGTGCCGTCCAGCGGATCGACCAGAAAGTAGCTGCCGCTTTCGATCGGCCCCGGTTTTTTTTGTGCCGCCTGTTCTTCGGAAATGATCGGCACGTTTGGTGAAATCCGCCGAAGACCTTCGCAGATGATAGCTTCTGCGGCCTCATCTGCTGCGGTTACCGGCGAACCGTCCGCTTTCGTGCGAACATCGGGCCGGCGGGCCAAAGCTAAAATCGCTTCAGCCGCGCGTGCAGCAATGGCGGTCAGCTCATCCAACAGCACGGCGCAGGCGCTGGCGTCTAATGTCGGCAAGGACGGTTCTCGGTCTTCTTGGAAGGAACTCGCGGTCTAGCACGACGTGGATTCAAGGGCACGATTGCCGAATCGGCTACGCTGTGACAGGCACGACCAGCTACGCACAGTGGAGCCAAGCATGTCCGCACCTATGAACGGTCCGATCACCATTGGCGCCCTCGATCTTGCGGCGCTGCTTTGCTCCCGCGTCTGTCACGATCTGATTAGCCCGGTAGGAGCAATTGTTAACGGCCTTGAGGTCCTCGAAGAGGACAAAGATGAGGAAACCAGGGTCTTTGCACTAGATCTGATCAAGAAAAGTGCCCAGACGGCCTCGGCCAAGCTCCAATTCTGCCGGATCGCTTTTGGTGCCGCCGGCTCCGCGGGCGCCCAGATCGACCTTGGTGACGCGGAAAAACTGTCGCGGGGGCTACTTGCCGACGAGAAAACCAAGATCACCTGGAACTTGCCTCGTGAGTTGATGCCGAAAAACCACGTGAAGCTGTTGCTCAACATGATGTTAATTGCCGTCGGCACTATCCCTCGCGGTGGCATGATCACGGTCGACCCGGCCGGAGACGGAAAAGGGTTTCGTCTCTCGGCATCGGGCCTTAACGCGAGGCTCGCCGAGCCCATCGTAGGGCTGCTGGCAGGCAATTCGGGCCATCCCGTCGACGCTCACGCTGTCCAGCCGGTCTATACCGGTATTCTGGCCCGGGAGTGCGGTTTGGCATTATCGGCAGCGGTCGAAGGCGAAGCCGTAGTCGTTACCGCCCGTTAACGAGCCTTCCGACCGATTTATTGCGGTCGCGGAGGGATTTAGGCCCCTTCCGCAATAGAAATTAAACCGTTTGCCAACAGACTGAGGTTGTCTGATCAGGCGCGGCCGTGCCTGGCGACGAGGGCGCGCGCGTGGCGCGTTCCTTGGTAATCTTGCAAGCTGTGCGTGTACCGTCGAATGGGCGCCCGGCTGGTGACGAGGACGCCTGGTATGGACGACCTGCTCCGGGAGTTCCTGACCGAGACTAGTGAGAGTCTCAATGTGGTCGACGCGGAGCTCGTCCGTTTCGAGCAGGATCCGAATAACAGCAAAATTCTCGGCAATATCTTCCGGCTGGTCCACACCATCAAAGGCACGTGCGGCTTCCTCGCCTTGCCGCGCCTCGAGACTCTCGCGCACGCCGCCGAGAACGTGATGGGCAAGTTCCGCGACGGCATGCCGGTCACGGCCGACGCTGTCACTGTCATCCTCGCGACCATCGACCGCATCAAGAAAATCCTCGAGGAGATCGAAGCCCAGCAGCAGGAGCCGAACGGCACCGATGGCGATTTGATCGACACGCTTGGTCGTTTGGGGCGCGGTGAACGAGTAGCCGTGCCGCTGGCAGTACCGCTATCTGATAGCGAGGAAGAGCCCGAAGCAGCGCCGGCAGACCAGACAGCGCAGGTGGAAAAGTCCGACAATCCGGAAAAAGCCGCTCCGGAACGCTCGGAAGAAGGACGCAATGATCGTCTCACGACCCATTCGATCCGGGTCAACGTCGAGACGCTCGATTATTTGATGACGACAGTTTCGGAGCTGGTGCTTACGCGCAATCAGCTTCTTGAGATTGTGCGCAGGAACGAGGACTCCGACTTCAAGGTGCCGTTGCAGCGCCTCTCTAACGTCACGGCCGAACTTCAGGAAGGCGTGATGAAGACGCGCATGCAGCCGGTCGGCAATGCGTGGCAGAAGCTGCCGCGCATCGTGCGCGATCTCTGCGCCGAGCTTGGCAAGGACATCGAGCTCGAAATGCGCGGCGCCGATACCGAGCTCGACCGTCAGGTCCTTGAACTGGTCAAGGATCCGCTGACGCATCTGGTGCGCAATTGCGCCGATCATGGCATTGAAAGACCGGCCGCGCGGCTTGCCGCAGGCAAGCCGGCGAAGGGCACTATCAGGCTTTCAGCGTGGCATCAGGGCGGTCACATCATCATTGAGATCGTGGACGACGGCCGCGGCCTTGACCTTGCCGGCATCCGGGCAAAAGCCCTTGAGAAGGGGCTCGTTACCGAGGCTCAGCTCGCGGCGAAGTCCGAGTCTGAAATTTGCAACTTCATCTTCACGGCGGGTTTCTCGACGGCAGCCAAGGTAACGAACATTTCCGGGCGTGGCGTCGGCATGGACGTCGTACGGAGTAATATCGAGCAGATCGGCGGCACGGTGGATCTGAACTCCGTGCCAGGCAGCGGCACCACCTTCACCATCAAAATACCGCTCACCCTCGCCATCGTGTCAGCGCTAATTGTCGAGGCCGGCGGCGAGCGCTTTGCCATTCCGCAACTTTGCGTTCTTGAACTGGTTCGCGCCGGCAACGGTGGCGAGCATCGCATCGAGCATATCAAGGACGCGCCGGTTCTGAGGCTGCGCAACAGGCTGTTGCCCCTCGTGCGCCTGAAAGAGGTTCTCCACCTCGGCGAAAGCAATAATGAGAACGGTTTCGTCGTGGTAATCCAGGCCGGTAACCAGGTGTTCGGTGCGGTCGTCGATAGCGTCTTGCATACAGAAGAAATCGTCATCAAGCCGATGTCATCCAGGCTACGCCATATCGTGACATTCTCCGGCACGACGATCCTCGGCGATGGCTCGGTCATCATGATTATCGATCCGAACGGAGTGGCGCAGGCTCTCGGCCGCGTCGTCACCGCCGGCCATCCTGACAAACCAGAGCTTGAAAGCCACGATGGCGACAGCGATGCAGATACCGTCTCGATGCTGGTATTCCGCGCGGGTTCGCTGCAGCCCAAGGCCGTGGCGCTTTCGTTGATCACCCGGCTTGAAGAGATCGATTGTCGCAAGATCGAAATCTCGGATGATCGCTATCTGGTGCAGTATCGCGACCAGCTCATGCCGCTGCTGCGAATTGACGGGGAGGCGCATCTCAAAAAGGAAGGCGCGCAGCCGATCCTGGTTTTCTCCGACCATGGCCGCTCGATGGGCCTTATCGTTGATGAGATCATCGACATCGTCGAGGAGCGGCTTGATATCGAGGTGGTGAGCGACCGTGCGGGCCTGCTCGGCTTTGCGGTGATCAAGGGCGCAACCACCGAGATTATCGATGTCGGGCACTTCCTCCCGCAGGCATTCGAGGATTGGTTCCGCCGTCCGGATGCGGCGTCGATGCGCCAGGGGCGCACCGTGTTATTGGTCGATGACTCAATATTCTTTCGTGAACTGTTGACGCCCCTGATCAAGGCGGCTGGCTATCGCGTTGTGGCAGTCGCCTCCGCCGCGGAAGCACTTGCGGTTCTCAAATCCAACAGTCGCTTTGACTTGATCGTCACCGACACTGAAATGCCGGAGGTCGATGGTTTCAAACTCGCCGAAGCGGTTCGCGCCATGCCGGGCCGTACGGAAATTCCGATCATCGCGCTTGCCGCAATGGTCACTGCGGATGCGATCGAGCGCGGCCGCGCCGTTGGATTCCACGATTTTGTCGCCAAGTTCGATCGCGCCGGGCTAATTGCCGCGATCAAGGAACAGGGCGCCGAGCTCGATCAGGCAGCATGACATGACTGACACTGCCAAGCTCAGCGACTACGTGACGTTCTCGGCGGCGGGACAAATGTTCGGTCTGCCGATCGAATGTGTTCAGGATGTCTTCAAACCAGCGCGCATTACGCGGGTGCCGCTTGCCGGCCCCGAGATTGCCGGCGTTCTCAATCTGCGCGGCCGCATTGTCACCGCCGTCGAATTGCGCATCCGGCTCGGGCTTGGGGCCCGCGAAGGTGGCAACGGGCCGATGGCGATCGGCATCGAATCGCAGGGTGAATCGTTCGGCCTTCTGGTCGACGCAGTCGGTGAGGTGCTCAAGCTCGCCGAGGGCGAGCGCGAAGCCAATCCGGTTAATCTCGATCGCCATCTCGGGCGGGTTTCGGCGGGTGTTTATCGGCTCGACGGGGAGCTTCTGGTCATTCTCGATATCGATCGTGTGCTGGATCTAGGCGGTGAAGCGGTTGCGGCGTGACCAATAGCTACGCCGAAATGGAATTGGAATTGGATGCGGTGAAAACCAGGCGGGTACGCCCCGCGAAGGTGGAGTGAGGACGTTATGAAGACTTGTTTGGTTGTCGACGACTCGAGCGTCATTCGCAAGGTAGCTCGGCGAATCCTCGAAGGTCTCGAATTCCAGATCATGGAAGCAGAGAACGGCGAGGAGGCGATCGAAACCTGCAAACGACAATTGCCGGATGCGATCCTGCTCGATTGGAATATGCCAAAAATGGACGGCTACGATTTCCTGCGGGTGTTGCGGCGGCTGCCCGGCGGGGATGGGCCAAAAGTGGTGTTCTGCACCACCGAAAACGACGTCGCCCATATCGCGCGGGCGCTTCACGCTGGCGCCAACGAGTACATCATGAAGCCGTTCGACAAGGACATTGTCCAGGCAAAATTCCAGGAAGTTGGGCTGATTTAAAGCACCCTGTCGCGCTTTGTCGTCCGAGGTATCAGTCAGCGTTGTGAAGTCGAGTACATGAATATCGCCCTTGCTGCTGCAAACCGCCGCGCGGCCGCTGCCGACAGCGCGATCCGCGTTATGGTCGTCGACGATGCCGTCGTTGCCCGCAGCCTCGTGACGCGTTGGGTCGATGCCGAGCCCGACATGACTATCGTAGCGTCGCTGCGCACCGGTCGGGAAGCGGTCGAACAGATCGATAAAAGTAATCCAGATGTCGTCGTCCTCGATGTTGAAATGCCGGAACTCGACGGTATTTCTGCGCTGCCGCTGCTTCTGAAGAAAAAACATGATCTCATCGTGATCATGGCATCGGCCGTTACCCGCCGCGGTGCCGAAGTGAGTCTGCGCGCGCTGTCATTGGGTGCCGCCGACTACATTCCTAAGCCCGCGACTAGCCGCGAGACCTCGACATCTTCGGAATATCGGCGCGAGCTAATCGAGAAAATTCGCACTTTGGGCCGGCGGCGGCGATTACTGCCGCGCCATGTCGCGCCGGGCCTGGCGCCCGCCGATGAGCACGGAGTGCGGCAACGACCGGTCTCAACCGCGGCTCGCGAGGCTTTATCGGTCAAACCGGATGTGCACGACCTTACGCTGCGTCCGTTTTCATTGGCTATACCGCGTGTGCTGTTGATCGGTTCTTCCACAGGTGGCCCACAGGCACTTACTGTCTTGATTCAAAAATTGCCGGCGGCAATTGACCGTGCTCCGCTACTGATAACCCAGCATATGCCGCCGACTTTTACGACGGTGTTGGCCGAGCATTTGTCACGCATTGGTGGCCGTGGGGCTCACGAAGCCGAGGATGGCGAGCCTGTACTGGCTGGCGGCATCTATGTAGCGCCTGGTGGCAAGCACATGCGGGTCGCGCGCGACCAGAACGGCGTCCGTATCGTGCTAGGCGACGATCCGCCGATCAATTTTTGCCGACCCTCCGTCGATCCGTTGTTTTCGTCCGCGGCGCAGGTTTGGGGTTCAAGCGCGCTTGCGGTCGTGCTCACCGGCATGGGGAGTGACGGTTGCCATGGTGCAGCGGACATCGCCGCCGCAGGCGGCAGCGTGATTGCGCAGGACGAAGCCTCAAGTGTGGTGTGGGGTATGCCGCGTGCAGTCGCTCAAGCTGGACTTTGCTCCGCCATAATGCCGCTGACTGACATCGCGCCGAAGATTATCCGGCTGTTCTCCGGGGCGCGGATATGAGCCCGGTCGACTACGAATTTCTGCGCAAGTATCTGAAAGAGCGCTCCGGCCTCGTGCTGTCGGCTGACAAGCAATATCTTGTAGAGAGCCGCTTGCTGCCGGTCGCTCGCTCCGCCGGTTTTGCCAATTTGGGTGACCTCGTTCGCGCGCTGATGATTGGTAACGCCGAGGCGCTGGCGAGGGCCGTGGTCGAAGCGATGATGACGCACGAGTCGTTCTTCTTTCGCGACAAACTTCCGTTCGATCACTTCCGCCAGACCGTCATGCCGGCGCTGATTGCGGCACGAAGCAGCATACGCACAATCCGTATTTGGTGCGCCGCCGCCTCGACCGGGCAGGAGCCCTATTCCTTGGCGATGTGTCTGCGGGAGATGGAACAAAAGATCGCGGGATGGCGGATTGAGTTATTGGCCACCGATCTCGGCAATGACGTCCTGGAAAAGGCCCGGCAGGGCCTCTACAGCCAATTCGAGGTGCAGCGCGGCCTGCCGATCCAGCTTCTGATCAAGCATTTCACCCAGGTCGGCGAGCTTTGGCAGATCGCGCCTGATATCCGCTCGATGGTCAAATACCAGCAGCTCAATCTCCTGGCGGATTTCGCCAGGCTCGGGCGCTTCGACTTGATCCTGTGCCGGAATGTTTTGATCTATTTCGATACGGAAACGAAAATCAGCGTGCTCAATCGCCTCGCGCGGTCGACGGCGAGCGACGGCTATCTCATGCTAGGGGCTGCCGAGACTGTGATCGGATTGACCAACAGCTTCAAGGTTGTCCCTGACAAACGTGGGCTCTATGTGCCAAATATCGCGGCGGCAAGCTCATCCGTGCCGAAGTCATCACCGCGCCTGATCGCCGTGAGCGGCGCGCGTTAGGGTATGATCGGAAAAGCTTGCCCTCCGAGCTGAAAAGATCGGGTCCACCAAAACACTTAGACAAACAAAAACCCCGGCCTTGCGGCCAGGGTTTTGCAGTCTCGGTCCCGGAAAGTATCAGGCGGAAATCTTCGCCTCATCCTCGGTCGGCTCGCGCAGCACATAGCCGCGACCCCACACGGTTTCGATGTAATTCTTGCCGCTCGAGGCGTTAGCGAGCTTCTTCCGGAGCTTGCAGATGAAGACGTCGATGATCTTCAGCTCCGGCTCGTCCATACCGCCGTAAAGGTGGTTGAGGAACATTTCCTTGGTCAGCGTCGTGCCTTTGCGCAGGCTCAGGAGTTCCAGCATCTGGTACTCCTTGCCGGTCAGGTGCACACGGGCCCCCGTCACTTCGACGGTCTTGGTGTCGAGGTTGACGATGAGGTCGCCGGTCTGGATGACCGACTGTGCATGCCCCTTCGAGCGCCGCACGATGGCGTGGATTCGCGCGACCAGCTCGTCCTTGTGGAACGGCTTGGTCATGTAGTCATCGGCACCGAAACCAAGCCCTCTGACCTTGTCCTCGATGCCGGCCAACCCTGACAGAATCAGGATCGGCGTCTTCACCTTCGAAACGCGCAGACTGCGCAGGACTTCGAAGCCGGACATGTCCGGAAGGTTCAGGTCGAGAAGGATGATGTCGTAATCGTAGATTTTGCCGAGATCGATCCCTTCTTCGCCGAGATCGGTCGTATAGACATTGAAGCTCTCGGACTTGAGCATCAATTCAATCGATTGCGCGGTAGCGCTATCGTCTTCAATCAGTAGAACGCGCATGCCAGTCCCCTTCCTCGCCACGAAGGCTTAAGGTCGGCACGCCGCATCGGCGGCAGCCCCTGGAAACGCCCTGAGACAAACTGATTCGAGACACTAGCGATTCGATGGTTAACAAAACCTGATTCCTGTGCGCAAGCATTCTCTGGGCAAATTCGTCCGAATCGCCATAAGATGTTGCTTAACAGCGGTTTTTTAGCCACGTGGCCGCTCATGTACCAAATTAAGTTTCGGCTCCAACCGACTCAAACGACTCGCTTCGCATAGTGCTTGGCGAGGCTTGGTCCCCAGGACGATAACCGGATGATTAACGGCCCGGGTAAATACACCGTTAAGACCGATGCATCTTGGGTAACCATTTCTGCCGTCTTAAGGCGGCGCGGTGGCGAGGGATGAAGGCGCTCGCCGAACAAATCAATGAACTCGACGGTATCGAGATCTACGGACGGGTGGTCGGTGTCCGTGGCCTCATGGTCGAAGTCTCCGGGCCGCTCCATGCGATGTCAGTCGGTTCCCGGGTGATCGTGGAGACCCCGACGAAGCCGATTCCCTGCGAAGTGGTCGGTTTTACCGGCACCAACGCGTTACTGATGCCATTCGCGCCACTCGAAGGGGTTCGGCGCGGCTGCCGAGCGCTGGTGACGGCGGTCGCAGGCGCGGTCCGTCCGTCGAGCGGCTGGCTCGGCCGCGTGATCAACGCGCTCGGTGAGCCGATCGACGGCAAGGGGCCCCTCTTGTTCGGTCCTTCGCCTTATCCGTTCCGCAATACCCCGCCGCTGGCCCATGCCCGCCGCCGGGTCGGGGCACCGCTCGATTTGGGTGTGCGCGCGCTCAATACTTTCCTCACCTGCTGCCGCGGCCAGCGCATGGGCATCTTCTCCGGTTCGGGCGTTGGCAAGTCGGTGTTGCTGTCGATGCTGGCGCGCAATGTAGCTGCCGACGTTACTGTGATCGGGCTTATTGGCGAACGCGGTCGCGAAGTGCAGGAGTTCTTGCAGGACGATCTCGGTGATGCCGGTCTTGCCCGCTCGGTTGTCGTGGTCTCAACCTCCGATGAGCCGGCGTTGATGCGGCGGCAGGCCGCGCACGTCACGCTTGCGATCGCGGAGTTCTTTCGTGACGAAGGCAAAGACGTGCTAGTGCTGATGGATTCGGTAACGCGCTTTGCCATGGCGCAGCGCGAGATCGGTCTATCGGCGGGCGAACCGCCGACTGCGAAGGGCTACACGCCGACGGTTTTCACCGAATTGCCGCGGCTCCTGGAGCGAGCGGGTCCCGGCACCGATCAGGGCACAATCACCGGCATCTTTACGGTTCTCGTGGATGGCGACGACTACAACGAGCCGATCGCCGATGCAGTGCGTGGAATCCTCGACGGCCATATCGTCATGGAGCGCGCCATCGCCGAACGTGGGCGGTATCCAGCAATTAACGTGCTCAAGTCGATATCGCGCACCATGCCGCGGGCGGCCGACCAGAGCTACCTGCCCGTGATCACTCACGCCCGTCAGGTTATGGCGACCTATGCGGACATGGAAGAGCTCATTCGGCTTGGCGCCTACCGGGCCGGAACCAGCCCTGAGGTCGATGAGGCGATTCGCCTTCATAAGCCGCTGGAGAGCTTTCTGGCCCAAGGTAAGGAAGAGGCAACCAGCCTGGCGGATGGTTACCGCCGTCTTGATGAAATCTTGCGCGGTTCGGAAACCGAACGCTAACGATATAGCGCCACAATCCGGATGAATTGGCACGCCGCCCCAAGGGTAGGACGGCGTCTGGGTTCAGTGGCTTCGGGGGAGTAACAGTCGATGAAGTCCCGTGAGACGCTCATCCGCCTGAAAAAGTTTCAGGTCGATGAGAAGCGGCGCAAGGTTGCACAGATCGAAACCATGATTGCTGAGTTCGAGCGCATGGCCGCCGATCTCGAGCGCGAGATCAAAGTCGAACAGGATCGCGCGGGAATCCACGACCCGGGGCACTTTGCCTATCCGACCTATGCCAAGGCGGCGATCGGGCGCCGCGAGAATCTCAAGCGCTCATCCGATGAGCTTCGCACCCAGCTTGAAGACGCGAAGCTGGCGCTCGCCGAAGCCTTCGAAGACCTCAAGAAGGTCGAGTTGCTCGATGAGCGCGATCAGGCGCGCGAACGGGAAGCCGAGAACGACGCCGAACAGGCCGAACTCGACGATATCGCCCTGATGCGGATGCGGGGCGCCGCAACGGCTTAATAAACGGCCAAATTCGAACCTGATACATCATGCCCGGCCCTCGGCCGGGCATGATTACTTGTGGCCATCGGTTCGGAGACGGGTCGAAAATTGATCCGGTCATGCCAGCGCACCCCTCCTTTCGCTCTCGACGAGCAGGGCGCTCCGCGGCGATAATCCCCGTGGAGGCCAACTTTCCAGAGGACACGGCTTTCCGCGGACCGATTACCGGGGGCCTGGGGCAGTTATGTTGATGCAGGGGGAACTCGTCTGGCTGCTTGGGGCCGTCGCCAAGGGCGATGCGGCTGCATTCGAGCGGCTCTATGACGCTACGCGGTCGAAACTTTATGGGGTCCTTCTTCGTATCTTGGGAAGGCCCGAATTGGCCGAAGATGTCATGCAGGAGACTTACCTGAAGGTATGGAAGATGGCGGACAAGTTCGATCCGGCTCAGGCCAGCCCCATCACCTGGATGGTGGCGATCGCACGCAATCGGGCCATCGACATTGTCCGTAAGCGTGGAGAGATATCGATCGAGGAGGAGCCTGAAGCGCAGAACGTGGCGTCGGAGTCGCCGGCGCCGCTCGCCCGCCGCGAGATGACCGAAGAACTCAGGCGGCTGTTGTCTTGCCTGGGCAAGCTCGATCCGGAGAAGCAGCGGATCGTTCTGCTCGCGTATTACAGCGGCTGGAGCCGCGAGCAGCTTTCGACCAAGCTCGATATCCCGGTGAACACGATCAAGACATGGTTACGCCGCAGCCTCCTCGAAATTCGCGAATGTATGGGGAAAGTAACGGCTTAAGAGAAAAACAGGACCCGTTCCGTGATGTACGACGAAGCTCAAGACGCCCTTGCCGCCGAATACGTCCTCGGCACGCTGTCCGGCGACGAACGCGAGCATGCCGAGGCGCTGCTTGCGATCGATCCGGGATTTACCGAGTCCGTTCGCGTTTGGGAGCGCCGGCTTGGCGAGCTCAATGTCATGGTCGAAGCGGTCGAACCGCCGCCGTCGGTTTGGGAAAAAATCGCCAAGGAAATCGGTCACGTCGCGCCGGCAACTACGGCGTCGCCCCCGCTGGTCGATGCCGTTGCGGATAAACCGCCGGCCCGCGCTCCAGCTTTTATGGCTGACGAAACGCCGCTGCCGATGCTTGGCGAAACGTCGAAGGAAGGGCCGGCGTTGACGCTTCCTCCTGCCGAACAGCTTCCCGACAGTCTGTCGGATTCGATAACGGCTTCGCTGGCGAAATCGCTTGGTGAGCCGGAATCAGGGTCGATGGGTGCGATACCGCAGCCACCCGATGTTGATCCCGCGAGCACCGAACGCAGCGCCAACGTCGTGCAGCTCAATCGCCGCGTTAGGAAATGGCGAAGCGTGGCGATCGCCATGCAGGCCATCGCGGCGCTGCTCGTGGTCTATGTGGTTGCGGCGCAATTCTATCCGGGCCTCATTACGCTTCGCGGCCGTGTGGCCGGAGTGCAGACCGCGCAGACGCCAGCGCAACTGCCGGCGCGACTCGTGGCTGTCTTGCAGCAAGATCCAACCAATCCGGCATTCCTGCTGACGGTGGATCCGCAAAGCCACACACTGATCGTGCGCCGGGTTTCGGCGACTCCCGAGCAGGGCCGAAGCTACGAGCTGTGGCTTATCGCGAAAGGCGCTCCTGCGCCAAAGTCGCTAGGTCTGATTGGTGCTGACGAATTCACCCAGCGCCCGATCCCCGGGAATTTCGATCTGGCAACGCTTCGCACCGCAAGCTATGCCGTATCGCTTGAGCCGGCTGGCGGTTCATCGAGCGGTGTACCGACTGGGCCGGTGCTATTTACCGGCAATATCGTCGAGACGATGCCGACGGCGCCGCGTACCTGACACCACAATCACTTGATAAAAGCAGCCTTCAAAACGCGTGTGCCCGGCACAAGGCCGGGCACATAGAGTCAGAGTACAAAGAGAAGGCCAGTACTATCGGATGGTGGGCGCCTGCGTGCTGCTAAGCGCGGTCGGCTGGCCCGCCTTCACCAGCGCGGTGGTACCGAGATCAAGATCGCTGACATGGGCGAAGATGCCGACTGCGGCGACCACGGTCGCGCAAAGCAGACCAAGCACCACGATTTTCAGGTGCGTGCCACGGTCGGCGCTGTACATCGAATGGTTCATTGCAACCTCCCAGTTTTCTGCCCATTAGTCGGAGCTGCTGGGGTAAAAAGTTCACTCTTAAACTCAACTAGGTACTGGGATTCAGATGCCAAATAGGACTTCACTGAACGGTGAAGTCCCGTGATAACGGTTGATGGGGGGCATAGTTCCCCGTCAGGCGGTCCGGTCCAGGGCAAACAAGGCCCGGCTGGCTAAAATCGGAGGGTCGATAGTGAGCCAAATCGTAGCCGAACTAGCGCCGACTGGCGTTCTGCGCGCGGGTATCAATATGAGCAATTTCCTGCTGGTGACCGGCAAGACTGCCTCGGGCGATCCGCAAGGAGTCTCGCCCGACATGGCAGCCGAGATCGCGCGCCGGCTTGGCGTCCCCGTCAAATACGTTCAGTTCGACCGGCCATCCAAGCTCGCAGACGCTGCCGGCACCAATAGTTGGGACATTGGCCTGATCGGGGCCGAGCCGCAGCGGGCCGAAAAAATCACATTCACGAATGCTTATTGCGAGATCGAGGCAACCTATCTGGTGCCGAAGGGCTCGCCGATTTCCTCTATCGCCGAAGTCGATCGCCCCGGAAACCGGATCACGGTCCGGTGCGGCGCCGCTTACGATCTCTGGCTCGAGCGCAACATCAAGCAGGCAACCCTGCTGCGATCTGACTCAGCGGAAGGTCCGTTCGATCAGTTCGTCAACGAAAAGCTCGAAGCGTATGCCGCGCTCCGGCCGCAATTGTTGACCGAAGCGGAAAAGCTGCCGGGCAGCAAAATCCTGCCCGGAAATTTCATGACGGTTCAGCAAGCGATCGGGACGGCGAAGCCCAATACCGCCGGCGCCAAGTTTCTGAGCGAGTTCGTCGAAGAAGCGAAGAAGTCAGGTCTTGTGGCGCGCCTGATCGAAAAGCATCACGTCAAAGGTTTGTCAGTCGCGCCGTAAGCAGCCGCATATCGTTATGCCCGCGCCAAATGTCCCACGGCTTCAAATGCTGCCGACAGTTTTGAGCCGCACGCGCGGATGAATTTCCGTTTGCGCCAGCACGCTGGTTTGTGCGCGGAAACGCTCGATAATGCCGCGCACGAATGGCCGAATGCTGGGCGAGGTAACCAGCACCGGCGCCTCGCCTTCCTGCGCCGCTTGCTCGAATTTTTCGCGCACGGCGTTGATGAATTCGGTAAGCCGTGACGGCTGCATGGCGAGGCTTCGATCGTCGCCCTGACCGACGATGGATTCCGCGAAAGCCTGCTCCCATTTCGCGGTGAGCGCGATGATCGGAAGCAGCCCGTTGACGCTCATGTGTTGGGCGCAGAGCTGGCGCGCCAGCCGTGCCCGTACGTGTTCGGCCAGCATTGTCGGATTTCGGGTCGAGCCAAGGCCGTCGGCAATACCTTCGAGGATGGTAGCGAGGTCGCGGATTGATACGCGCTCGGCAAGCAGCATTTGCAACACACGCTGGATACCTGAGATTGTGATCAGCGACGGTACGATATCCTTGACCAGTTCGCCCTGCTCCTTCGGCAATTCCTTGATCAGTTTTTGCACCTCGCCGTAGGACAACAGCTCCGACATGTTGGTCTTGATGAGCTCGGTCAGATGCGTCGCCAGCACGGTCGCGGCATCGACGACGGTGTAGCCTTTCACCGAGGCTTCTTCCTTCAACGCCGCGTCGATCCAGGTTGCCGGCAAGCCAAAGGTCGGTTCCGTGGTGTGGACGCCGGGCAGGGTGACCTGATTGCCGGCCGGATCCATGACCATGTATTGGCCGTGCCACACCTTGCCGGTGCCAGCCTCGACCTCCTTGATCTTGATGACGTAGCTGTTGGCGTCGAGCTGCACGTTGTCGAGGATGCGTACCGCCGGCATCACGAAGCCCATCTCGATCGCCAGCGACCGGCGCAGCGCCTTGATCTGCTCGGTCAGGCGGTCGGAGCCGTCCGGCGCGTTGACCAACGGCAGCAGCGCGTAGCCGAGCTCGATCTTGAGATCGTCGATCTTGAGCGATGCCGATACGGGCTCTTCGGCCGGCGCGGCGGTCTTGGCTGTTTCGGCCTTTTTTGCTTCGGCCGCGACAGCCACTTTATTGCGGCGGTCGATGATGTAAGCGAGGCTCCCGGCGCCGCCGCCCAAAAGCATGAACGGCAGCATCGGAATTCCGGGCAGCAGCGCCATCACTATCATGACCGTTGCCGACATGCCGAGCGCCTTGGGATAACCGGAAAGCTGGCTCAGCAAAGCCTTGTCGGCCGCTCCGGTAACGCCGGCCTTCGATACGAGCAGGCCGGCGGCGGTCGAAACGATCAACGCCGGGATTTGCGTTACCAGGCCGTCGCCGACGGTCAGCAGGGTATAGGCGTGGGCTGCTTCTCCGAACGATAGTCCTTGCTGAAGAATGCCGATCACCATGCCGCCGATGACGTTGATCATCACGACGAGCAGGCCGGCGATGGCGTCGCCGCGCACGAATTTCGAGGCACCGTCCATCGCGCCGAAGAAGTTGGATTCGTCTTCGAGCGCCTTGCGCCGGCGCCGGGCTTCCTTTTCGTCGACCATTCCCGCAGATAAGTCGGCATCGATCGCCATCTGCTTGCCGGGCATGGCGTCCAAATGGAAGCGCGCGGCAACTTCGGCGATGCGTCCAGAACCTTTGGTGATGACGACGAAATTCACGATGACAAGGATCGTGAACACGATGATACCGATGACGAAGTTGCCGCTCATCACGAAGTTGCCGAACGCCTCGATGACGTGGCCGGCGGCAGCGGTGCCTTCGTGACCTCGCGCGAGAATGAGGCGCGTCGATGCGAGGTTGAGCGCAAGCCGCAACATCGTCGAAATGAGTAGTACCGTCGGGAAGGCGGAGAACTCCAGTGGCGTCTGGATGAACAGCGACGTCATCAGGATCAGCACCGAGAAGGTGATCGAGATGGCAAGCGAGAAATCGAGCAGCAGTGGCGGCAAGGGCAGGATAAGGATGACGAGGATCGCCATCATTCCGACGGCGAGCCCGATGTCGCTTCGCCGCAGCATGGTGCCGAGGTCGACGAGCCGCGACAGCGCCGTCTCTCCGCCCTGCGCCGATGTTGCGTCGGTCATGCCGGTCGATCGTTTCCGTCGGTCGTGCGGTTCAAAGCTGTGCGTGGCGGCTGACGGGCCACCAGCACGAATGATTTGCGCGGCGCTCGCTTCCAAGGCTGCCCCTTAGAGTGCGGTGGAAACGCATACGCCTCCCAGGCAAAATGTGCCGGGTTTATGGTTACTGAGTCGTTAACGAGGCCCTAGTTTCGTACGAAAGACACAATCGAAGCTGCGTCTGCGCGGTGGAAGGAGCCAAAGCTGTGAATTTTCGAGTTACGTTATTGGCCGCCACCCTGGCGCTAATCTCAGCAGCTGCATTTGCCGACGGCATTGCTCCGGGACTGTGGCGGGTCATCACCCGCACCGAAACCGGCGGTGTCATTGGTCCGCCGCACGAAAGCTCTAAATGCCTGACGCCTGAACAGACCGGGGACCTCGCTACGACGTTCTCCCCGGTCGCCGGCACGATCAATTCGGTTTGCGCGCCGATCGAGCGCAATGTTTCTGGCGGCAAGCTGACTTGGCGGTTGGTCTGCAAGGGCCAACTCGACATGGAGTTCACGGGCGAATTCAGCTTTGAGGATCCGCACCATTACACCGGTGTTGTCCATACCAAGGCGGAAATGGCTGGCATGCCAATGGTGGATTCGCGGAATACGCTGGAAGGGCAATGGGCGTCGGAGTGTCCTCCACAATAGGGCTGCTGTGTTCGCATCGATGAAGAAACCTACGCTTTTCCTGGCGCTGTTCGTAACCGTCGGCGTGCATGCGGCAGGGGCACAGGACCACCCGGGCGATTTCGTTGACGCCGCCACGGTTGTTCCCGGATTGATGGCGGATATCCGCTATGCCGGGGCGCACAACTTTGTCGGCCGTCCGGTCGATAGTTACGAAGCGCCGCGGTGCCTGTTGGCGCGTCCTGCCGCCGAGGCGCTAGCGCAAGTCGCGCGCGACTTCGCCCCGCAGGGGCTTCACATCAAGGTATTCGATTGCTACCGGCCGACGCGTGCGGTGGCGAATTTCGTGCGCTGGGCGCGCGACCTCAACGACCAGAAAATGAAGACCGAGTTCTATCCCAACGTCGATAAGCGCACGCTGTTCAGTAGCGGATATATCTCATCGCGCTCGGGCCATTCGCGCGGTTCGACCATGGATATGACACTGGCGCGCGACGACGGGAAAGAGCTCGACATGGGTACGCCATTCGATTTTTTCAGCCCGAAGTCGTGGCCTGCCGACGCAAGCATCAGCGCGGAGGCCCACGCCAACCGCATGCTGCTCGCCAATGCCATGAGCCGCCGTGGCTTTCGCCCCTATGACAAGGAATGGTGGCACTTCACGCTGCGCCATGAGCCGTTCCCGGACACCTATTTCGATTTTCCGGTGAAATGAGCGAGCGTCAGAGCCTGCCTTCGGCGCAAGCAGAGTTAGCGCGCGATCAGAGCCCCAAATAGAACTTCTTGATCAAGTCGTTGTTGTTGAGCTCTTCGGCCGAGCGGCCTTCGAAAGCGATCTTGCCGTGGACGATGACATAGCCGCGAGTGGCTATCCGGATCGCCTGGGTGAAATTCTGCTCCGCCATCAGCACCGTGAGCTGATAACGCTCCTTCATCTCGGCAATGGCGTCGATGGTGCGGCTGACCAGGATCGGCGCCAGGCCGACTGAAGGTTCGTCAACGAGCAGGATCTTCGGCGCCAGCATCAGGGCGCGTCCAAGCGCCAGCATCTGCTGCTCGCCGCCGGAAAGCGAACCGGCGAGCTGGCTGCGGCGTTCGGCAAGCCGCGGAAATGTTTCGCAGCAGACCTCGTAGTTGCGCTTGAGCTGCGCCCGCGCCGTGGGGCGGAACGCGCCAAGCAGAAGATTTTCTTCGACAGTGAGCTTTGGAAACAGCCGCCGGCCCTCCGGCACCATCGCGATGCCAAGGTCGGCGATCTCTTCCGTGGTGCGGCCGACAAGATCGTGATGGATGCCGTCGATCTCGGCAACGATCGAGCCCGCGCTCGGCCGAACGATGCCCATGATGCATTTCATCAGCGTTGATTTGCCGTTGCCGTTGGTGCCCAGCAGCGTCACGGTCTCGCCAGCGTTGACCTTGATCGACACGTCCTCGATGACCCGAACCGCGCCGTAAGCGGCATGGATGCCGGCTATGGTGAGGCTACTGGCCAAGATAGGCCCTCTCGACTTCCGGATCGCGCATCACGTCATCCGGCAGACCGTCCGCGATCTTTTTTCCCGACACAAGAACGACGATGCGGCGCGAAAAGCTCATCACCGCACGCATGATGTGCTCGATCAGGATGACGGTGACGCCCTGTTCGTTCAGCCGTACCAGCAGTGCCAGGATCTCTTCGACCTCCGAATGGGTCAGTCCCGCCATCGCTTCATCAGCTATCAGCAGCTTTGGCTCTGAGGCCATGGCCCGCGCAAGTTCGAGCTTGCGCATTTCGACCTGGGTCAAATCCTTCGGCATCCGTCGCGCTTTCGCATCAAGCCCGACTTCGCGCAACAGATCGACACAGCGTGTTTCGATATCGCCGGTCGAACGGCGGGTGCCGCGCGTTCCCACGGTGTAGAGCAGGGGGATGCGGACATTGTCCATCAGGTTCAGGCTCAGAAACGGCCGTGGCAATTGAAAGCTGCGAGCCAATCCGAGATGTGTCCGTTGGTGGGCCGCAAGGCCGTTGATGGAGCGGCCGTCGAAATGCACCGAGCCTCGCTCGTTGCGCAGTGTGCCGCAGATGCAGTTCACCAGCGTGCTCTTGCCCGAGCCGTTCGGGCCAATCAGGCCAAGACGCTCGCCAGGTGTGACCGACAACGAAATATTTTCCAGTGCAACGAAGCCGCCGAAACGCTTGCCGAGATTTTCGAGAATGAGGAGGTCAGTCATGGCACCGCCTCCGGCGATTCGGTTTCGACTTTGCGGCGGCCAACAAAGTCCTCCGGCTTATGCTGCCAATAGGTGTGCACCAGCCCGATAATGCCGTTAGGCGCCAGGATCACGAAGAGGACGAGGATCACGCCGACCACAAGGAGATTGACGGCGGACGAGATGGTAACCGTCGCGATCTGTTGCAGTGAGCCGAGCAGGATGGCGCCGATCAGCGGGCCAAGCCAGCTTGTCGTGCCGCCTATTAAAGGCATGGCGATCGAATTAACTGCGTAATCGAGCCCGAAAGTCGAATCCGGTTGCAGGTAACCGATGTAGTAGGGGAATGGCGCGCCGGCCATCCCCATCAGCGCGCCGGAAATTGTCGTTGCAATCAATTTCAGCTTTAAGGTCGGCACGCCGGCGGCTTCCGCCGCCAGTTCATCGTCTCGGATTGCCGCAAGACCGTAGCCGAGC
>Ga0302325_10011209_pt1 | contig 19333 bp, 20 predicted proteins | sample Palsa_T0_2_FD_201948 | JGI IMG/M metagenome (GOLD analysis project Ga0302325, IMG submission 201948) | Peat permafrost microbial communities from Stordalen Mire near Abisko, Sweden - Palsa_T0_2 | ecosystem: Environmental > Terrestrial > Soil > Palsa > Peat permafrost | place: Sweden: Abisko...
CGCGGTCTGGGACGGCCACAAGGCCTGGCCTTGTCAAAAGAGGGAGACGTCTACGTGACCGCGTGTCTGCGCGGGCGGCGCGGGCTTGTGCGCGTAACACCCGCAGGCGCGACGAGCCTCGTGGTCGGCGGAAACAATCTGGTCGGCGTGGCTTTTTCGCCCCTCGGCACCACTATCCTGGCCACGAATGAAGCGGTTTACGATGTGGACCTGGGTATTGAAGGGATGAATGTTTCTTAGTCCTAATTCGACGCTGAACCGCAGGAGCTAGTCGCTGCACTTATGAAATCGGAAATCATTGCTGTCGGCTCCGAGATGCTTACTCCGTTCCGGCAGGACACCAACTCTCTCTACATCACCGAAAAGCTTAATGAAATCGGCGTCAACGTTGCGTTCAAGACGATCGTCGGCGACCGGCGCAAGGATCTCGTCAACGCCATTGGCGCCGCGTTGCGCCGCACCGACATCGTGATCCTGGTCGGTGGTTTGGGGCCGACAGAAGACGACCTGACCCGCGAAGCAGTTGCCGAAACTCTTTCACTGAACCTGCGGCGTGAACCGGTGCAGGTCGCCGCTCTGCACGCGCGCGCGGCCACGTGGCGCATCTCGATGCCCGAAAATAATCTCAAGCAGGCCGACGTCATTCAAGGCGCTACTGTGCTGACGAATCTCAATGGCAGCGCTCCGGGTCAGTGGCTCGACACCACCTTCGAGGGCTATCGCAAGCTGATCATGCTGGTGCCCGGGCCGCCCCACGAGTGCCATGCCTTGTTCGACGCCGAGTGCTTGCCCCGTCTCCGCGACGAATTGCCTCCCCGTGCGATTGCCGTGCGCACGCTGAAGGCGGCCATGATTCCCGAGTCGCAGGCGGACAAGATTCTGGCGCCGATCTACACCGAGTACAAGGATGTGGAGACGACCATCTTGGCCCATAACGGCGACATTCAACTCACGTTGATCTGCTCCAAACCCACGCAGGCAGCGGCCAAACAGCGCGTGGAAGAACTTGCAGGCAAGCTCGAAGAAGCGCTCGACGACTGGCTCTACTCCTCTGAAGGCGAATCGCTCGAGCAGATTGTTCTCTATTATCTCGGTCTGCGGCAAGCGACGCTGGCTGTGGCCGAAAGCTGTACCGGGGGACTCGTTGCCCAGCGCATTACGGCTGTTCCCGGCAGCTCGCGATCGTTTCTTGGCGGCGCTGTTGTGTATTCCGATCCGCTGAAGACTTCGTTCGCCAACGTTCCGCCGGAGATGATCGCACAACATGGCGCGGTTTCGGCAGAGGTGGCATCGGCGATGGCCGAGGGAATACGCAAACGCACCGGGGCCACACTAGGCGTCGGGGTCACGGGCATCGCCGGACCCACGGGCGGCACCGAATCCAAACCCGTCGGCCTGGTGTATTTCGCTGTATCCGATTCACAGAAGACCGATTCCTTCAACCGCACATTTCGCGGCGATCGAGACCGCGTGCGGCAGTGGGCGGCGCAACAGGCGCTGGATCTGATTCGCAGGAAGCTGATGTAGGTCACGCCTCTCCACACGCAGGAAGTTCTCCACCGCCATTCGTTTCTTTTCATCCCTAATTCGCAAACCTGTAACCCAGCCCGTATCCGCTGATCACGATAATCCTCACGTGCCGCGAAGCCACCGGCACAACGAGAGGAATCCCTATGTCAAAAGAAGCAGCACACCATCACACCCAGGCAGCGGAGCACCACGAGCACGCTGCGCGCCATCACCACGAAGCCGCAAAGCATCATCTAGAAGGCGACCACGAGGCCGCCGGCCACCACGCTCACCTGGCTCACGGTCACCACATTCAAGCCACCGAGCACGCCGAGGAAGCCGCCAAGCATCACGTTGAAGCCCACGGCGAAGTGCACGCGTAGGTGCGTGCGAAGATCCTGATTTGAGGCGGCAGGATGACGAAGAGAATCCTGTTCCATTGACATTGTCCCCAGGCTGGGCGTCAAACCCGCCCGCCTGTGCGGGCAATCCGCGGAAAATGCGCATGCTGCGTTTCGGAAACATTGACGCGCCCCCCTCCCCTCTGCAAAACTCCGCCCATGCGATACAGCGGCAGGGTGGAGTATGCGGACGCCCGCAAAATGCGCCAAAGCAACAAGGGCTACTACCGAGTGCTTCATTGGCCGATCTGGATCTGGGTTTTCTTTCTGACGCCGGGACCGCTCACCTTCTCACTCTTCGCGCATGGCTTCAGCTGGGCTAATTCGGCGTGGCTTGCGGCGGTGCTGCTCGGAACCGGGATTGCCGGACTCTACGGACAGATGCCGGGTGTTGAACCACGTCCGTATATCCTGCGCTTCGATGAGGACAAGCCGAATCCCCTCTATCGCAAGGTGTGCTACACGTTCGCGTGGAATGCTGTGCTGAACTTCGCGCTAATGAACCTCGCTGGCTTGGTCATTGCGTCCATCACGGGTGTCTGGTATATGAAACAGCTTTATCAGTACGCCTACTTCCCTCTCTGCGCTCTCATTCTCCTGCTCGGCGCCTTGGGCAAACTTCCGCGCGTCGGCCACTCGACCAAAGGCGAGGGCACGGAGCGCCGATACTTCTACGGCTCGGTTTGGGCCGCCACCATCGCACAGACGCTGCTTTTAGTTCTATGGAAGACGCTGCCAATGACGCGGACCGGTAGCCTTATCAAGCTCGTTGCCTATGCAGGCACTCTAATCGCCGTGGGCGCAGCGGCCTACAACGGCGCACTTCCGCGCACGCGGCCCATTCTGCCCGGCGAATTGATCGTGGATTGAACCGTGAGACGCGGTTTGCTGAAGGTTTGATTGCGCGGGATCGCGCTGCGCCTGGGATTCATTTCTTTACCGACCAGGGCTCTAACCATGTGATTTCGTATGTTAAGGTTCGTGCTTTCCCAGGTCTCAAAAGCGAGACCTGGGACACCCTTTTTCGTACAAATTCAAGCGGTCAGAGAATCAGGCTGTGGTAACGGGCGTATATCCCGATGAAGCTGCTTTCTTCATCGCCGATATTCCCTGAGCTACGGTGAGCAGCGGCGTTGTCTTGGTGCTCTTCAGCGCGCCCCCCGCGGCAATGGCCAGGGCGAGGGCCGCAGCGCTGACATTGTTGGGTAAATCCACAAGCGCCACAATGTCCTGATCGCCGAACGACAGCCAAAGACCCGTCAAACTGCCGCCAAGGTTTTCAACGGCCTTGCCGACAACCGCGGTGCGATCCTGCGGCTTCTTCATCAAAGCCTGCAACGCTTCGATTGTGTACGACGCCTGAATGAGGTAACTGGGCATGGAATTCCGCCTTTCATGGGAAGTGCAAATTTGTAGATTCAATGAGCGGACCCAACTATACACGGACATCCCCATCATGGTCGCGGTTAGCCTTCAGTGGCGTGGGTAAACTTTTGCTCAGTCATTGCGCGCGCCTCCGTTCGCACCCACTGCTGCAGTTCCGTCGGCGCAACAACACGAACGCGCGATCCGAATCCCAGCACAATGAACCGCGCCTCTGATTCAGCCTCAAACTCGGCTCTCAATGTAATCCAATCTCCGGAATCCTTAACGCGCATGCTGCCGCCCACTAAAGTCGTTGCAAACCACCCTTGCAACTTTCGCGCCGCATCGGCGGTAAGCGATAAAGTCGCCGCATACCGTCTTCGCTGCTGGTTGAACTCCGCAGTGGATTTCTTCCAGTATTCCGCCAGATCGAAGCGCGGCGGGCGCTCGAATCCAGCTGCCAGCGCCGTCACAGCTTGCATGCGTGAGACGCGATAGGTTCGGATCCCGTGTGCGGCACGCGCCACAAGGTACCAGCTCAAACCCTTCGCAACTAGGCCCAGGGGATCAACAGTACGCGGCGCTTTTTCGCCGTCGGCCTTCGTGTAATCGAAGGCCAGTTTGCGCTCGCGGGCTACGGCATCCTGCACCACCGCCAACATCGACAAGTCCTCGCCCGTCTCGCGCCATCCTGTCGCATCCACGTGCAGGCGCTCGCGCATCGCCGCCGCCTGCGCACGCATCGGCCCCGGCAGCGCGGCCATGAGCTTGTTCAGTGCGCTCTCCGCGGCTGCAGCAAGCCGTGGATGCCCAACGGCTCGTGGCTGCGCCATCAGCAGCGCATGCAACTCCGCTTCATCTAATCCTGGAACTTGCGTTCGCCAGCCCTTTTCCAGTTCCCAGCCGCCTTGCGATCCACGCAGCGCCACCACCGGGACGCGTGCCGCGCTCAAGGCCTCAAGATCGCGGTGAATCGTGCGTTGCGAAACCTCCAGTTGCTCCGCCAATTCCCGCTCCGTGGCACGCCCTTTGGCTTGCAGCAGGAGCAACACCGAGAGCAGCCGGTCAGACTTCATCGCGAGGTTCCTTCTTCCCTTCCAAAACAATTCCTATTTTCACAAAGAATATATGACATCGCTTGTCATATTTCGGAAAAGATGATGGAGAAGTCAGGCGAGGTGACTCTTATGCGCAATAACGCCGTTCATCTGTTTGTCTTCGATACGATGGCCGATTGGGAAGCGGCCTTCGCCGTTGCCGCCATCAACAATCCTCAATTCCAGCAGGTACCGGGGCGCTTCCGAGTCGTCACCGTTGGCCTGACCCGCGAACCGATCACAACCATGGGCGGAGTTCGTGTTCAACCGGACGCCGCGCTCGGCGAGATTTCACCGACTGAGAGCAGCATGTTGATCCTGCCCGGCGGCGAACAGTGGGAGTTCGGTTGCAACGCGGCGGCTATCGAGACGACACGGAGATTCATCGCCAATTGCGTTCCGGTAGCTGCGATTTGCGCTGCGACTCTCGCATTGGCTCGTGCCGGCCTGCTCGATAACCGCTATCACACCAGCAACGCGCGCGAATATCTCGCATCCAGTGGCTATCGCGGCGGCAGGTGGTATCGAGACGCGGCGGCCGTGAGCGATCAAGGTGTAATTACTGCGTCTGGAGTTGCACCGGTCGAGTTCGCACGTGAGATCGTCGACGCTCTCGACCTTTACAACGCCTGCGCGCTCGATGCTTGGTACACGTTGTTCAAACACGGCGATGCGTCGAGGTATTACGAGTTGGCACAAACACCTTAGTTCCGTGACTCATTCATTTTGCTATCAGCATTGCCGTCGAATCAAACCCATCCCAAAGGAGACCGGACATGAAAATGAAAGACTACTTCCTCGCCCAACTCGATCGCGAAGCCGTCCTGACGCGCAAAGCGGTCGAACGCATTCCCGAGGGCCAAAACGGCTTTAAACCACACGAGCGCTCGATGGAGCTGGGCTATCTGGCCGCGCTCGTTGCCGCCATGCTTGGCTGGATTGCGTTCATGATCGAACGCGACGAACTCGACTTCAGCGACCCTTCGTCTGGAGGGTTTCGCCCCAAAGTTCTCACCACGCGAGCTGAATTGCTCGCCAGCGTTGACGCCGCCGCTGCCAATGCCCGACGCGCACTCGAGTCAACAACAGACGAGCACCTGCTCACTCCGTGGGCATTGAAATCCAGTGGCCGGACGATTCAAGAGGAGGCGCGATACCTGATGATTGCCGATGCTGTCTTTAGCCATCTCGCGCACCATCGCGGACAACTCACGGTCTACCTGCGCCTCGCGGCTTCAACCGTGCCTGCACTGTACGGGCCCTCGGCGGATGAGCGCTTCTGAAGTGTCCTGCGCGGGCGATCAACGCGGGACCTGGCACATGCGGCTCTACCTGCTACACTCGTTCTCGTTATGCCCCTTGCAAGCCTTCTGGTCGTGGCTGCTGCCTACATGCTTGGCTCCATCCCCACCGGATATTTGCTGGTGCGGTTCGTTCGCAAGCAGGACATCCGTACCATCGGTAGCGGCAACATCGGCGCAACGAATGTTCTCCGCTCCGGTGCTCGCGGGCTCGGCGCGGCTACATTCCTCCTCGATGTTCTCAAAGGTTGCGCTGCGGTGGGACTGGGCGCCGCGCTGGCCCCTCACCTGATGCCCAATGAGCCGGTCCGCAATGTCGAGGCTCTTGCGGCCTTGTGTGCTGTGCTTGGACACATGTTTCCAGTGTGGCTCGGCTTTCGCGGCGGCAAAGGCGTCTCCACAGGGTTTGGGGTATTCCTTGTTGCCGCGCCGTTGGCCGCTCTGGCGGCCATTACCGTCTTTGGCGTGATGGTCGCGCTAACCCGCTTCGTCTCGCTGGCCTCCATCCTGGGCGCAGCCAGTTTTCCCATCTTCGCGTGGTTCCTAGTGCAAGGGGATAGGCCGGCCTTCTTCATTGCCGCGCAAGCGGTTGTCGCGTTGCTCATCGTCGCCAGGCATCACCAGAACATTCGCCGCCTGCTCTCCGGAACGGAAAGCCGATTTGGCGGCCGGCCCCCGGAGGGAAAGCCCGCATGAGCCGTGTCGTTGTTCTTGGTTCCGGCGCATGGGGAACGGCCATTGCGCTCTCGCTCTACCGCCGCGGCGGCCATGAGATCACTCTCTGGTCGCACAGCGTCGACGAGGCCCGTCAGATTGACGACGCACGTGAAAATATTCTTTTTCTGCCTGGATATCGTTTGCCTGCCAACCTTCCCGTGACTGCCGACATCGAGCCGGTGGCGAAGGCCGAAATCCTCGTCTCGGTCATTCCGTCCGAATTCCTGCGCCCCACGATGATGCGCCTGCGGCCGCACATGCAGAACGGCCAGTTCGTGTTGAGCGCCACGAAGGGGGTTGAAGATCGAAGCTTTCTGCGCATGACCCAGGTCCTCTCCGAGACACTCGAGCCGGCGGGGCTGCTGCTGCCCATCGGCGCGCTGTCGGGGCCGAGCTTCGCCCTTGAAGTGGCGCAGGGCCAGCCCACCGCCGTCACGGTGGCCTTCAGCGATCCGCAGATCGCAACTCTTGTGCAACAGGAGTTCTCGTCTGAAACACTGCGGCTTTATACGTCGACCGATGTGATTGGCGTGGAGTTGGGTGGTGCACTCAAGAACGTGATTGCCATCGCGGCGGGCATCGCTGCCGGTGTTGGCCTTGGGTACAACTCCGCGGCGGGGTTGATGACGCGCGGCATCGCGGAGATTACGCGGCTGGCTGTAGCCTGCGGGGGACGGCGCGAAACGCTGGCGGGACTGTCAGGCGTAGGCGATTTGGTGCTGACCTGCACAGGTTCGCTGTCGCGCAATCGCACTGTGGGGCAGGCCCTGGGCCAGGGGCGCAAGCTGCCGGAGATCCTTGAAAGCCTGGGCGGGAAAGTAGCGGAGGGTGTGCGCACAACACGCGCGGCCCTGGGGCTGGCGCGGCGATACGGCATCGAGATGCCGATTACCGAGCAGATGGAGCTGATTCTCGATGAGGGAAAAGATCCGCGCGAGGCGATCAAGGACCTGATGCTGCGGCCGGGAAAGGGCGAGCACTAGCAGCCCCAGCAACGAAGAATTGTCTCTTGGCCAAATTTTTGAGGAAGAGTGACGATCATTGAGCGGCGCTCTTTCGACCTATTACCGATACGGTACTTAATTTCCGTTCTTTGGCTGGAGGTATTCTCGGTACATCGCGAGTCATCGCCAAGGTATGGGCGAGTCGGCCGCTCGATTCGTGAGACAGGCTTACGATCCGGTATGTGTTAAGCGCTCGAAGAATTCTCAAGCAGAAATGAAAGGTCTGCTCCGCCTCCTTCAAGGTTGATGGGAGATTGCCTTCCTTACCTATTGGATGGGCCAGTCGATTCCGAATCTTGCGAAGCCGGGTGAACTCTGCATCCACGAGCGAGGGGTCCGACAGGGGCAGAAGAAACGCCAACATGCGCACTTTCAGCTTCGTCGGCAGAGTTTTGATTGTCCGTCCCCGCGCGCCCCAGCCTTCTACGGCGTAATCCAATCCGTCCTCAAGACCAACCCAGCTGAGCAGGATGCAGGCACGTAAACACCGCCGCAAGCGCTCCGATGCGCTGGGAATAGCCGGAAGAGCCTTGGCCTCCATTAAGAAGTCATGTGCATCGTCGAGCGCACAAAATTGCATTATGTATGAACCTTGGGGGAAACCCCAGTATATGCAAATACTGCGAGAACCTGCCTATCGGCATGGGAAATACATGGTAATGCGAATTGCGCACCCAATTGCATTTTTCGGTAACCACGATCGAAGAGCCCCGATTCCGAACAACCAATTCGAACGGTCACTCAAGTAATCTCCACCTGCCATGAACCAAGTGAGTCGGAGGGTTCACACCGCAACGACCGAGTTCAGTGAAACTGAATCCTTCTGAAGGACAGCTCGACAGACAATGGCTCGGGACTGGTTTGGACTGTATCCATCAGGCAGTTTTGCGCGCGCGCGGTTTTCGCTGGTTCCAGCCGCCGAGACCGAGGGCAACGCGCATGCAGGCGTTGCGGAGGCTGTCGGCGGCGCGGCGATCCTCCATGGCGCGTGCGACGACCATGCCGCCGACACATAAGGCGGCCATGGCTTGCGCGACGAGGTGACGATCGCGTCCGCGTGCGTGCACGCTGCGCTCAAGCACGCTGACCATGGCGGCAAAGACAGTCTCAAACGCGCGCTTTGCCGTTGCGCCGTTGCGGGTCACGTCGGTGGGCAAGGCAACCATGGGGCAGGAATTCTCGACATCCTCGAAGTGTTGAACAGACAAATAGGCGCGCACCACATCGCGGCCCACGCTGGTCGACTTGAGGTCAACCTCGACACCGTCCCAGCAGCTCTGCCACTCGGGATCGGTGAAGAAGCAGCCGAGCACCTCGGCGTAGAGGTCGCTTTTGCTGTCGAAGTAGCTATAAAAGCCGCCGCGGGTGAGGCCAGCGCCTTCCATAATCTGGTCGAGCGAGACTTTTTCAAATCCATGGCGATTGAAGAGGCGGCGTGCGCTGGAGACGATCCTCTTCTTTACTTCAGCGCGATGGCCGGCGGGATAAGGCATGAAGGTTTCCTCGCTGCTGCGCAGTATCGCAAGGGATTTGCTCCGCTGTCGATCAAAATATGTTCTTGAACATAGATTCGCGGCATGTTTCGATGGACGGGTCGTCTCGATTCAAATCGTGAGGTCAGCATGAACGATTTCGTATCCATGCCCACGCGCCGTCAGGTTGTCGCGGGCATCGCCGCAGTTTTGGGCAGCGCTGCATCGGGCACACGGGCGCTCGCGCAGGAGCCTTCGATGGAGCAGAAGCCGTCGACAGAAGCCAATCATGCACGCACTTCACTGCATCAGGAGGTTGCCCTGAAAGCTACGCCGCAGCGGGTCTTCGATGTGCTGATGGACGCGAAGCAATTTGCTGCGTTCACGGGCATGCCGGCCGAGATCGATGCGAAGCCGGGCGGCGCGTTCAAGACATTTGGCGGATTGATTGAAGGGCGGAATGTGGAGTTGATGGCGGGGCAGCGCATTGTGCAAGCGTGGCGGCCGACGTCGTGGGATGCGGGCGTTTACTCCATGGTGCACATTGAACTGAAGCCGCGCGGCGATGGAACCCTGCTTGCGCTCGACCACACGGGCTTTCCGGAGGGCGAGTACGATCACCTCTACCCTGGGTGGTATGCGCGCTACTGGGACCCGCTGAAAAAATACTTAGCTTAGGAGCGCGCCGCGGAGGTGGTCGGCAAAATCGTTCCACGTGGAACAATCCTGAGCTATGCCACGCGAAGCCGCCGCCTGGACGGCTAGTCCAAATTGTTCCACGTGGAACAATTGCGGCATCTGTCACAGGTGTTGACTGGGGTTTGCGAAAAATAGCGCTGACTCAGGTACTGAAAAACTGCACAATCTGCGAGACACGGCGGAGCGATGCCTCCCTCGGGTGGACTTCGACCCTCGCTACCCAGCTCATTGGGATTGATCTTGACTCGACCCAACAGCGATGGATTGGGTGAGGGCTTTGGTGACGGCGGTGGCGATGTCGTCCTGGATGGCGAGGATGTCTTTGAAGGGGCGGTCGTAGGTTTCGGACCAGGCGACGTAGCCGTTGTCCGCGCGGACCAGGCGCGTGGCGATGCGGACCCATGTGCCGTCTTTGCGCACGCTGCCGTCGAGTACGTAGGCGACACCGAGGGTGCGGGCGATGTCTGCGATGGGAACCTGTTTGCCCTTGTAGACGAAGGACGAAGTGGGCGGTGGAACGCGCAGGCCGGGGACCTTGGCGAGCTTGTCGATGAGTTCTTCGGTCATGCCGTCGGCGAATTCTCCTTCTTTCATTCCTTGAGTCAAGTCGAGAAGAGGCAGGACGGCGATGGACTTCTGCGGCTGCGCGGGATCGGCGAGCGGGGCTGCGAAATTTCTATTGGCGCGGGTGTGGATGAGGAATCCGGCGAGGAGGACGAGGCTGAGCGCGACGGCGATGGCTGCGGGGACGAAGGCTTTGCGGCGCGTGTGGAAAGCGGGTGGGGCCGATGCATTTTGAGGATCAGGGCGGACGGTGGGTTGGTCGGTGAGCCGGGTTGGAATCGAATCGGATTGAAAATTGGGCGCGCAGTTCGCGGGGTCGAGCAAGGCGCTGACGGGGGCGACCAATTGATAGCCAAGCCGCGGGACGGTGGCGATGTAGGTGGGCTGCCGCGGGTCGTCGCCGAGCTGACGGCGGAGCGATGTGATGGCCTGGTAGACGGAGTCCGGCGAGACGGTGGCATCGGGCCAGACGCGGGTGAGGAGGTCGTCGATCGAGACGACCTGACCGGGGCGCTCGGCGAGCGAGAGGAGCAGGCGGAGGGTGCGGGCCTCGAGACGGAGGATTTCCTGGGAGCGGACGACCTGGCCGGTGGCTGGATAGACGGCCCAGTCGCCGATGCGCAGGGCGCTGATGCTACGCGGTGTGGTGGACGAGGGTTCCATGCGGCTCGATTTCAGAAGGATTCAGGAGGTTTCAGACGGCCTTCAGGACTCGAAGGGGTGCACGTGGGTATGGTAAGCCTTCGCGGTCGCGACTGGAAGCAATATGGGACGAGACGCGTGAAGGCGAGGAGCGTGCATGGCGGAAGATGCTGGAAATTCTGAAGCGGGCCGGTCGAAGAGACGAAGCGCATGGCTGGCGATTGGGTTGGGTGGAGGGATTGCCGGGGCGTTGGATCTGACACAGGCTTGCGTTTTGTTTGGGCGGGATATTCCGCTGGCGATTGCGGCGGGGTTGCTGGGGCCGAGTGCCTTCCATGGCGGGGTGGGGACGTATGTGCTGGGAGTGGCGCTGCACTTTTTTATTGCGCTGTCGGCGGCGGGGATTTATTACGCGGCGAGTTTGCGCTTGGTGTATTTGCGCGAGAGCTGGGTGGTGTGCGGATTGTTTTTTGGCGCCGCGGTGGACGAGACGATGCGGCTGGTGGTACTGCCGCTTTCGGCGCTGCACGCGAAGGGGCCCTATGAACTGAAGGATGTTTTGCTGGGGCTGGGTGTGCATATGGTGGTGATTGGGTTGCCGGTGGCGTGGAGTGTGCGGCGGTTTGGGGGATGATGCGAAGGCGGAGTCGGTGGTCAGTGGTTAGTTTTCGATCGGCCAAATGGGTTTTTCACCATTCCGGATTGAATCTACGTGTGCTATGCTTGGCGCCTTCGTGCTTCCCTTTGCTCCCCCCTCGAAGACCATCCGACAAATCAGAATTGGAGAAAGACAGACATGAAGTTCATGACGACGTGGAGTTTTCCGACGGGAAACGTTCCCGAAGCTGCTGAGCGATTTCTGGCTGGTGCAGCGACGCCTGAAGCGGGTGTGACACTGCTGGGCCGCTGGCACAACGTAGACTGCAGCGGGGGTTATGCGCTATATGAGACGAACGATCCGGTGGCTCTATACAGGGGCGCTGCGAAGTGGGCTGATCTGCTGGAGCTGACCAATGTGGCAGTGGTTGAAGACGCCGATGCAGGTCCGGTGCTGGCCGCCCTCTATAAGAAATAGGCAATCCGAGAACAGGCAACCGAGAGTAGGAAGTGGAGCCGTTGCTCATCCGCCGGCGATGGCGCCGATGATGAGGAGCGGCTCTTTGCCTTCAGTGACGGCTTCGGGGAGAGGCATGTCGGGAGACTGCAGGGAGATGTCCTCCTCACAGGCGAAGAAACGAAGGAAGGGCCTGCGCTTGTGGGTATCGTGTTCGCGGATGGTGCCAGCGAGCATCGGGTAGCGGGCTTCCAGGGCGTCAAGCACGGCGTGGATCGTGACGGGTGGCGGGACAGTGAGGGTGAGTTCGCCGTCGACGCGCGCGAGGGTGCGGAGGTGGTAGGGGAGTTGGACGCGGATGAGGGCGGGATCTGGCATGGTTCTTGATAGCTTCTTGCTTTCCCACCCTAACTGCTGAAAGTGCGGTTAGGATGAGGCACTCATTTTCGTGGGAATTGAAACATAGCGAAAAGCAGATTTATTAAACCAGGGTTTGGACTTCGACGCTGAGAACCGCGGGGAGGTCGTGGACGATGGTAGACCAGGAGTCGCCGCCGTTCGTTGATGCGTACACCTGACCGCCTGTTGTGCCGAAGTAAATGCCGCAGTCATCGAGGGTATCGACGGACATGGCGTCGCGCAGAACGTTGACATAGCAATTCTCCTGCGGAAGACCCTTTGTGAGCGGTTCCCACTCGTTGCCGCCGGTGCGGCTGCGATAGACCTGCAGCTTGCCATCGATGGGAAAGTGCAGGGAGTCACTCTTGATGGGAACGACGTAGAGGGTCTCGGGTTCGTGGGAATGGACGTCGATGACGAAACCGAAGTCGGTGGGTAGGTTGCCGGAGATTTCGTGCCAGTTGTCGCCGGCGTTGTCGGAACGCATGACGTCCCAGTGCTTCTGCATGAAGAGCACGCCGGGGCGGGAGGGATGCATGGCGATGTGGTGCACGCAGTGACCGACTTCGGCGGTGGGATTGGGCGAGGTGTTGGAGACGAGGCCTTTGTTAATGGGCTTCCATGATTTGCCGGCGTCGTCGGTGCGGAAGGCTCCGGCGGCGGAGATGGCGATATAGATTCGATCGGGATTGGTGGGGTCGAGAATAATGGTGTGGAGGCACATGCCGCCCGCTCCCGGCTGCCAGTCGGGACCGGTGCCGTGGCCGCGCAGGCCAGGGAGCTCGTGCCAACTGACACCGCCGTCGGTGGAGCGGAAGAGAGCTGCATCTTCGACGCCAGCGTAGACGGTGTGGGAGTCGGTGAGCGACGGCTCGAGGTGCCAGACGCGTTTGAACTCCCATGGACGCTGCGTGCCGTCATACCACTGATGCGTGGTGAGAGCCTTGCCGGTTTCGGCGGATGCGTCGTAGGCGAAGCGATTGCTCTTGACCGGCGGCCACTGCGGCGCAGCGTCTTCAGGCTTTACGCCGGGTTGGAACCACGTTTTGCCGCCGTCGTTGGAAGCTTGCAGGATCTGGCCGAACCAGCCGCTGGATTGCGATGCATAAATGCGGTCGGGATCCACAGGCGAACCTTTCATGTGGTAAATCTCCCAGCCCGCGAAGTGAGGACCGCTCACCTGCCAATTGTCGCGCTTGCCGTCTGAAGTAAGAATGAACGCGCCTTTACGCGTCCCGACCAAAACACGCACATTGCTCATGTGCTCGAAGCTCCTCGAATGGATTCGTCCGGGTGCGATTCGGACGATGCAGCGTTGCGATTGTTCCGAATTCGATTGCTGGATGCAAGCGATTTGTGGCGAGGCGGATGGAGGGGTCGATTCGATGTGCGAGACCCGGAGGAAGCCGCATTGAATCGCAGGGCTTAGCGCGCTGCGAGGTTGGCACCGTCGACGATCTTGTGCGCGTGTTCAACTTCGGGCAGCGCGGAATCGGCGGAAGACCAGGCTTTGAGAAATATTGCGTAGGCCTCACGGGCACCGGCTGCGTCGCCTGCGAGTTCGCGGACATGCGCGAGGCCGTAGAGGGCGAAGCCTGAGTTGGGACGCTCTTTGAGTGCGTCTTCGTAAGCGGCCTTGGCGTCCGTGTAATCTTTTGCGCGAATGAGCGCGGCGGCTTCGTTTTCACCGACGGGACGGATGTACATGGGCGGCTCGTGATAGCCAAGCTTCTTTTCTGCGGCAATGGCGTCGGCGTATGTTTTTTTGGCTTGGTCGAGATGGCCTTGTGCGGCGAGGACGCCGGCACGCAGTTCGAGAGACGCAACGCTGAGAGCTTTGAGCAGCGGACCGGCCATGGCGTCGGGAGAGATAGGCTCTGCGGGTGGCTGCTTGTTGGCAGTAGTTTTGTCGTCCTTGAGGATGTCAGCGAGCTTCTTCTTTTCTTCGTCGACGGCGTCGGCATCGTGCTGGGCGCGCCACAGGCCTGCGTCCATGTGGTCAGAGGCGATTTCGGCTGAGCGGAGATCGTTGTTGTCGAGAGCACGCATGCCCCGCGCGAAGTCAGCGAGCGACGCGGCGAGAACGCGAAGGTTCGATGTCTTGTCGGTGTCGTCGAGTTTGGCCTGGTCGAGCAGAGTAAGGGCTGTGTCCCAATCGGCGGTGCGGAGAGCGACGGGCAGACGACGATTGATGCGCGCCATTTGATCGCGTGCCGACCAGATGTAGAGCGTGGCGGAGAGCTGGCCGCGCGCGCCCGCGAGGCGGTCGGAGAGCGCGTTGGCTTCGGTGAGCTTGCCCTGCTCCATGAGGTTGGCGATGGCGTACATCATGTTGTGGACGTAGTTCCAATCGTCGTCGACTGCCACGTGTTGATCGCGCATATAGGTTTCGTCGGCGGTCATCGATGCGGCGAACCAATGTTCCGCCCGGGTATAGTCGCCCACGCGGTAGTAGATGTGGCCGGGCATGTGGACCATGTGACCGGATGTTGGCGCGAGGCTGGCCAGCAAGGCCGCGCTGTTGATCGCGCGCTCGGGGTGATTGCTGGGTTCCATAGCGTGAACCCAGTAATGATTCGCGGCGGAATCGTTGGGCGCCTCGCGCAGAACGCCTTCAAGAATGGCAATGCGCTCTTTCTGGCCGGGCTTGGGCTCCCCGGCGTCGTCGTAGCCGTCGCCAACTGCCTCGGCAAGGAAAATGCGTGCTTCGATGTCGTGGGGATATTTCTTGACCAGCTTGCGGAGGGCGGGGATCGCCGCCGAGTGGCCTTGTTCTCGGCGAAGGAGGTCTGCTTTGCCCGCCTCAATGTAGAGTCTGTCGGACCCGCTGGCGTGATTCTTCAGGCGTTCAGCTTCGTCCATGGCGTGCTCGACGTAGGACTTCACGCTATCGTCACCGCGCATGCCGAGGGCCTGTGCGAGTCCCCACCAGCACATGGCGCAGTTGGGGTCGACGCGGATGGATTGCTCGAAGGCTTTGGCGGATTCGAAATCCCAGAAATCGTGGAGCAGGCTGAGGCCCTGATCAAACCATGCTTGCGCCTCGGGCGAGGCTTTAATGGCGATGTGGCTGTTGCCGATGCCGGTCATCCTGATGGGAAGGGGAAGCTTCTCCGGCGGAGGGATGGGCTGCATATCGGCCATATTGTGCCCGACGCTGCCCATGGCTCGGCATTGTGCAGGAGCTTGGGTGGCGCCGAGGACAATGAGGGCGGCGAGAAAGAATAGAAGCGGAATCGTCTTGTCCTGCGAGAAAAACGAGGGGAAGCTGGAACATCGCATGGAGGAAATAGTAAGCGAAGCGTCGCGGGGCGGGCATCCTAAAAAACTGTATTGTTCTGACGAAGAGTTGCGCGGAAGTGGTCCGTCTATCGGTGCTTTAGACTGAAGGCTGCATATGCCCGAATTCATCACGTTATTTGGCAATCCGGACGAGAAGCCCGAGCAGACTCCGGAACCGGAAGAAAAGCGCGGCTTTTTTGGCCGCATGCGCGAGGCGGTCGCGCGAACGCGCGAGTCGTTCTCGTCGCGGATTGGCGGCATCGTCGCGCTGACACGGGTGGTGGATGAAGCGGCGCTCGAAGGTTTGGAGACGGCGCTGTTGACGAGCGACATTGGCGTGCAGACGACTGCGGAGGTTCTGAACGCACTGCGCGACCGGGCGAAACATCAGGCGATTGAAGGCGGGGCCGAGCTTCGTTCGCTTTTGAAGGAACAATTGCGGACGATTCTCGAGGCGCCGGCGCGGGCAGTGCCTGATCCGGCGACGCCGCCGAAAGTGACGTTTCTTGTGGGCGTGAATGGAACGGGAAAGACGACGACGAGCGGCAAGCTGGCGGCGTGGTATCGCGCGCATGGGAAGACCGCGCTGCTATGCGCGGCAGATACGTTTCGCGCTGCCGCGATTGAACAGCTTGAGGTGTGGGCGAAACGCTCGGGCGTGGAGATGATCAAGACAAAACAGGGCGGCGATCCGGCGGCGGTGTTGTATGACGCGGCAACGGCTGCGAAGGCGCGCAGCATTGGCGAGTTGATTGTGGATACCGCGGGACGATTGCATACAAAGACGGGATTGATGGACGAGTTGGACAAGATGCGGCGCACGGCGGCGAAACTGATTCCCGGAGCACCGCATGAAGTGCTGCTGGTAATGGACGCGACGACGGGGCAGAACGGGCTGCAGCAGGCGCGGCTGTTCACGCAGTCGGCGGGCGTGACGGGGATTGTGCTGACGAAGCTCGATGGAACTGCGAAGGGCGGCATTGCGGTTGCGATTGCGCGGGAACTGGATTTGCCGGTGCGGTTTGTGGGAGTGGGCGAGAAGGTGGAAGATTTGCTCGAGTTTGATGCGGGGGCGTTTGTGGATGCGTTGGTGGGATGACCACCCGGGGTGAGGACAGGGACCAAGGGACTAGGAACTGAGGGACTAGCAGGTTAGCGCGCGCTGCGGCGCACGATTGCGAGTTAGCAAGTTAGCAGTCAACGAGTTAACTGGGTTGGCGGAGTTAGCTTGAAGGGCAAGTTAGCGGAGTTAGTCACTGGCAAGCGATAACTTATGAATGCATTGGAAACTTTGGATAAGGACATTTACTGGATGCGGCGGGCGCTGGAGTTGGCGCGGCGCGGTATTGGTGTGAGCTCGCCGAACCCTGCGGTGGGCTGCGTGATTCTGGATCGCGCGGGACAGGTTGTGGGCGAGGGATGGCATGAGTATGACTTACTCGACCATGCCGAAGTTGTCGCGCTGCGCGAGGCGAAGCAGCATGCGCTCACGCGCCAAGGCGAGGACAGGCTGAAGGGCGGCACGGCCTACATCACGTTGGAGCCTTGCAATCACACGGGACGCACGGGGCCGTGCACGCAGGCGCTGATCGCGGCGGGGCTGGGACGTGTAGTGGCGGCGACGATCGATCCGAATCCGAATGTAGCGGGACATGGGCTGGAGGTGTTGCGTGCGGCGGGGCTCGAAGCCATTGTGGGCGTGTGCGAGGCTGAAGCGCGGCGATTGAACGAAGGCTTTGCGCGATGGAGCCAGCACAAACGGCCACTGGTGCTGATGAAAGTGGCGATGACGCTGGATGGGCGCATCGCGCCGCCGGCGGGACAGCAGGCTCCGCATCAGCCGTACTGGATTACATGCGAGGCAAGCCGCGCAGCTGTGCAGCCGCTGCGCTGGCAAGCGGACGCGGCGCTGACGGGTGTGGACACGGTGCTTGCGGACGATCCACTGCTCACGGACCGAAGCGGATTGCGGCGGAGACGGCCGCTGCTGCGGGTGGTGCTCGATTCGGCATTGCGCATGCCGCTCGATTCGAAAATGGTGAAGGGCGCGCAGAACGATGTTGTGATTTTTACGGTGTCGAAGGACGAGCCGCGGATTCATGAGTTGAGAACGCGTGGCGTGCGTGTGGAGGTTCTGCCTGCTGAAGCGGGGCGTGTGCCGCTGGGCAAGCTGCTGGACAAGCTGGGCGAAGAAGGGATTCTCACCGTGATTACGGAGACGGGCACGCGGCTGAACACGGCACTGCTGGCAGGCGACCTGGTCGATCGCGTGCATCTTTTTGTGTCACCGCAGATCATGGGTTCGGACGCAGTGCCGGCATTTCGCGGAATGCCGAATGCGATTCGCATGGCAGAGGTTGAGGTGCAGCGATACGAGAATGATTTGGAGCTTTGCTCGCTGCTCAAGGACCCATGGGAAAAACCAGGGAACAGGGATTAGGGAACAGAAACGCACTGAGCCCTCAGCGTGAATGCTGCGGTTTCTTGCTTGATTCTGTGAAATTCGGTTGTTCGGGGATGGCGGCGCCGTCGGTGCGTGGGTCGGACGCACCGTAGTTGATGCCGGTCGAGCTGTTGTGAAGAACGGCCTGGCCGCGGCCCATCGCGGATGTGTAGGCGCCGTGGACTTCGAGGACGTGGCCCATCTTTGTGAGCGCGTCGATGGTCTCCGGCGTAACGCGCGACTCAATGACAATCTTGCAGGCGAGTTGCTGGCGATCTGTAAAGCGCGGCTCTTCCATGGCGGCTTGAATGTTCATGTGGTAGTCGACCAGGTTGGAGACGAACTGCGCGTGGGCGAGTGGCTGATTAAGGCCGCCCATGATGCCGAAGCCGATGTGCTCGTCGCCCTTTTGCATGAAGGCAGGAATGATGGTGTGGAAGGGGCGCTTGCGGCCCGCGAGCGCGTTGGGAGACTGCGAGTCGAGCGAGAAGAGGCCACCGCGATTCTGCAAAGCGAAGCCCATCCCCTGCACGGTAACGTTCGAACCGAAGTTGTTGTAGTTGCTCTGAATGATGGAGAGAATGTTACCTTCGCGATCAACGACGCTGAAGTAGGTGGTGTCGCTAGAGCCGAGGGCAGCCGGAGCGACTGTGCAGTTCGCGTGCGCGGGATCGATGAGGGCTGCGCGTTTGGCTGCGTAATCCTTGGAGAGAAGCTCGTGAACTGGAATTTTGGCGAAGCGCGGATCGCCTACGTAGTTCTTGACGTCGGCGTAGGCAAGCTTCATGGCTTCGATGCGGGTGTGGAGTTCGGCGGGGCTGTGCGCGCCGGCGGGGGCGGGCGGAAACTGCTCCATGATGTTGAGCATTTCGAGCGCGGCGATGCCATCGCCATTGGGCGGCAACTCGTAGACGGTCCAATCGCGATAGGTGGTGGAGATGGGTTCAACCCATTCCGCTGAGTAGGACGCGAGGTCGTCAGCAGTCATCGTGCCGCCCAGGTCCGATGAGGTTTTGAGGATGGCCTGCGCAATTTCACCTTTGTAAAGGGCCGCTTCGCCCTGGTTGGCAACGAGGGTGAGCGCGTGGGCGACGTCGGGATTGCGGAAGAGCTCGCCGGTTTCCGGAGCCTTGCCGTGGGGCAGGAAGACGCGCGCGCTTTCGGGGTTGGACCTCAGGCCGTCGCTGTCCCCGGCCCACCAGGCGTGAATAATTTCGGATACGGGGAAGCCGTGGTCGGCATAAAAGATGGCGGGCTGAAAGAGGCCGCGCCAGGGAAGCTTGCCCCAGCGGTCGTGGAGCTTGGTCCAGCCGTCGACAACACCGGGGACGGTGACGGAATCGATGCCTTCCTGCGGCATGGTTTTGATGCCTTTGGACGAGAG
>Ga0302325_10011210_pt1 | contig 19333 bp, 17 predicted proteins | sample Palsa_T0_2_FD_201948 | JGI IMG/M metagenome (GOLD analysis project Ga0302325, IMG submission 201948) | Peat permafrost microbial communities from Stordalen Mire near Abisko, Sweden - Palsa_T0_2 | ecosystem: Environmental > Terrestrial > Soil > Palsa > Peat permafrost | place: Sweden: Abisko...
CGCGGCGCTGTTCACCGAATCATTCCTCCAGGACATGACGGCGCTCAATATGGAAGCACCGGCGCTCTACTGTCGCGCCACCGACCACATTGCCGAGCAGATCGAGTTCATTGCTGACATCGAGAGGAATGGCTACACCTATCGCACCTCCGACGGCATCTATTTTGATACCAGCAAGCAGCCCGATTACGGTTTCCTCGCGCGGCTGGACAAGGCGGGGCTGGAGGCCGGCAAGCGTGTCGGGGTGGGAGAAAAGAGGCACAACACCGACTTCGCGCTGTGGAAGTTCTCCCCCCCGGGCGAGAAGCGGCAGATGGAGTGGCCAAGCCCCTGGGGCACCGGTTTCCCCGGCTGGCATATCGAGTGCTCGGCGATGGCGCAGAAGTATTTGGGCGACTTCTTCGACATTCACTGCGGTGGTGAGGACCACATTCCGGTGCACCATACCAATGAAATCGCGCAAACCGAAGCCCGCGTCGGTACGCGCTTGGCGAACTTCTGGCTGCATGGCTACTTCCTGCTTGTCAACGACGCCAAGATGGCCAAGTCTGCGGGCGAGTTTCTGCGCCTGAAGGCGCTCATCGAGCGCGGTTACGATCCGCTTGCCTTCCGTTATCTCTGCCTCACGGCGCACTATCGCACCCAACTCAACTTCACCTGGGACGCACTCGATGCGGCGGCGACCGCGTTGGAACGTTTGCGCACTGGCTTCCACGCCTTGCCCGATGCAGGTCCTGCCGATGCGGGCTACCTCGAACGCTTCACGGCAGAGCTCAACGACGATCTGAACCTGCCGCGGGCGCTGGCACTCGCCTGGGAAGTCCTGCGCGGCGAGTTACCGCTTACGGCGCGCAAGGCGACATTGCTCGCCTTCGATCGTGTGTTCGGATTGGGGTTGGCCGCGTGGCAGCCAAAACAGGAACACGTTCCCGAGCCCGTGCGCGCCCTTGCCGAGGCGCGCGCGGCCGCGCGCGCCGCAAGAAATTGGTCGGCTGCCGATCGCTTGCGCGACGAACTGCACGCCGCCGGCTGGGAGATGGAAGACCGGGCCGACGGCTATGCGCTCAAGCCGCGTTAGGCCCTGGCGAGTGCGCCGCGCCAGCGCACGCTTGGCGCACGAGGCGGCCAACCCGGCTAATAAAGGCGCTTGACGGCGCCGCTGTAGAGCACCGGTCCAGTCGGTGAGCCGGTGGGCGAACCGCCGCTCGGTTCCAGACTAACCGCCAAGGCCGGAATGTCCTTGAGTGCTTGCTCGGCATTGGCCGGAAGCGCGACGCGCGCGATACCGGCCGGAGCGACACCAGAGACGAGACCCAGCGAGCGTGGGTTGCCGTGGTCGGGTAGCATCCACAGCTCGAGCGCGCGATCACTGGCAAGCGCAATCGGCGCGATCGCGGCGACGGTGAGAAAACGGCTCGAGCGGTCAGTCGACGCGAGCAGCGCCGGCTTGGCGTCCCCTCCGGCGAGGACCGCGACGAGCGTTCCCTGCGGCAACTCCGGCGCGGGCTTGAACAGCGCTACTGCGAGTGCAAACGCGACCGCCAGGCTCGAGAGCGCGAGACCGCGCCACCATCCGGCATAGGCGCCGCGTCCTTCCAGCCGCTCCGGCGCGGCGGTGCCCTTGATGCGCGCAAGGATTCCGGTCCAGATACGTGCTGGCGGCGTGACGGGAGGCAGACTCTCGGCCAGCGGCAGCAGGCGCTCTTCCCAGGCGCGTACCGCATCGGCGAGTCCGCGGTTGCTGCGCATCAGGCGCTCGAAGCGCAACCGCGCCCTTCCGCGCAACGTGCCGATCACGTACGCGGCGGCGAGGGCATCGACGCGCTCGGGATCGTTGAGGTTCACCGCGTGACCCCCACGCGATCGAGACATGAGCGCAGCCGCTCGAGGCCGCGGCGGACCCACGACTTGACCGTGCCGAGCGGCTCCCGCATGTGCCGTGCGAGCTCGGAATGCGACAGGCCCTGGAAGAATGCCAACGCGATTGCCTGCTTCTGGGCAGGCTCTAGCGCGTCGACGCATTCCTTGACCGCGAGCGCGTCCGCACCGGCAAGCAACAGCTCGAGCGGAGTCGGTCCCTGCGCTGCGATCGTCACGCCTTCCTCCTCATCGTCCATCGTTACGGTGTCGACTTCGCGCCGGCGCAATTGATCCAGGCAGCGATTGCGGACGATGCTGGTCAACCACGTCAGAGGTTGGCTCTTGGCGGCGACGTACGAGGCGGCATGGTGCCAGATATTGACGAAACTCTCCTGCAGAACCTCCTCAGCAGCGGACGCTTCACGCAATATACGCAGCGCCACCGCGAACAGATGCGGGGAAGCCGCGCGGTAGAGCTCGGCGAACGCCTGCTGGTCTTTCAACGCCGTGCGCGCCAGCAGCTCCATGAGACGCGCGTTGCGCTCGAGTTGCTTTGCCGGGTCGCTTGCCATGGTCGCTCGGCTACGCGCGCCGGCGGTCTTTCTGCCACAGCACGTCGGCGCAGCCGGCGTCGCGATTGAGCACGCGCGCGAGTACGAACAGGAGGTCGGAGAGGCGGTTTACATACTTGCGCAGCGGATCGGGCACCGTCGCGGTTGTGCCCAGATGCACCAGCGATCGCTCCGCCCGACGACACACCGTGCGCGCAACATGGGCCTGGCTCGCCGCGCGCGACCCACCGGGCAGAATGAATTCCTTGAGCGGCGGCAGGTCAGCATTGAACTGGTCGACGGCTTCCTCGAGGCGCGTCACCTGCGCGTCGCTTACTGAACGGGAGCCTGGAATCGAGAGCTCGCCGCCCAAGTCAAACAGGTCGTGCTGCACCTCGACCAGGCAGGCAGCGACCGGTGCAGGAAGGGCTTCGGCAAGCAGCGCACCAAGGCTCGAATTGAGCTCGTCGACCGCGCCGATGGCATCGATACGCGCCGAGTCCTTCGCTACGCGTGAACCATCGCCGAGCCCAGTCGTGCCGGCATCACCGGTGCGGGTAACAATTTTGGAGAGCCGATGGCCCATGGTGCCTTGTCCTGCGTCGCGCTTTGCGGGTGCGGTCGGACCGGCCAGCATAGTGAATTCGGCCATGGGCGGCAAGCCGCCGCGATCTCGGCCGCGAGCGTGCTCATTCGATCTGCACCTATGCATGGCGACGCGAGTGTCAGCCCGAACGTGCTTCGAGCAGGTGCGACAGATCCACCGCCGGCGATTCCTTGACGCACTCCATCACCGCGTAGCTGTGCGTCTCGCGAATACCCGGCACCCCGGACAGAACTTCGCCGAGAAACGCGCGGTACGCGCTCATGTCGGCCACGCGCACCTTGAGCAGGTAGTCGAAGCCCCCGGCCACCATGTGGCACTCCTGGACCTGCGCAATTTGAGCCACCGCTTGGCGAAACTGCTCAAAGGCGTCCTGCGAGGTGCGATCGATGGTGATTTCGATGAATACCAGAAGCCCGAGGCCGAGGCGCGCCGCGTCGAGGGTTGCCGTGTAGCCGCCGATCGCGCCGGCGGCCTCGAGCGCGCGAACGCGTTCGGCGCATGGCGTCGCGCTCAGGCCCACCGTCTTGGCCAGTGCAACAACCGACAGCCGCCCGTCCCGCTGCAGCGCATCGAGGATCGCGAGATCGATCGCGTCGAGCCTCTTCATCGCACGCTCCTTCATAGCGTCAGTGGCTTCGCGGGCCCTCACCCCGACTCGGCAAGCGAGAGCAACGTCGCATTGCCACCCGAGGCGGTGGTATTGATCGTCAGGGTGCATTCCCAAACCAGGCGCATCGCGTCGCCGGGTCGATCTGCGTCGACGCAGAGCACGGGCACGATCGGTCCGTCGCACGCGGCGAGCGCCTGGCGGATTACCTGTGCGCGCTCCTCGTTGCCGGCGAAGAGGACTGCATCCGGCGCTGCCGCCAGCGCATCGGGCACGATGCGGCAGCGCCCGCCCAAGGCGGTAGCGACACGCTCCGCCAGCGCGGAGCGCGACAGCAGCGCCGTGTTGCCGCAGGCAAGCGCGATCCGCACCTGCGCCCGCAGCGCCGCTTCGTCGTCGGCGATACATGCCACATGCCCGCGCGGGCGCAACGTCAGGGTGTTGGACTCGCCCGTCGGACCGGGTAGTACGACCGGTGTGGGAAGCGCGCGAGGTTCAAAACGAGGCGCGCCGCTTCGTACCAGCCGCGCCAGGTAGTGCGGACCCCCGGCCTTCGGCCCGGTGCCGGAGAGGCCCTCGCCTCCAAATGGCTGGACACCGACGACCGCGCCGATCATGTTGCGGTTAACGTAGATGTTGCCGGCGTGGATCTGCGCGCAAACGGCCTCAACCGTCTCGTCGATGCGCGTCTGGATGCCGTGGGTCAAGCCATACCCGGTGGCATTGATGGACGCGATCAACGACGCGAGCGCGTCCTCCTCATAGCGCAGCACGTGGAGCACGGGTCCGAACACTTCGGCCGACAGCTGCCCGATGCTCTGGATCTCGATGAGCGTCGGCGGAAAGAAGACTCCCTTGGCTGCTGAGGCGGGAAGCGGCAGCTGAGTTATAGCCGCTCCTGCGGCGCGCATGCGCGCGACGTGCGCGTCGAGCGCGGTGCGCGCCTGGGCATCGATCACCGGCCCGATGTCGGTATCGAGGCGGCGCGGGTCGCCGACGACGAGCTCCGCCATCGCGCCCTTGAGCATGGCAAGCACGCGCTCGGCGATGTCGCTTTGCAGGCACAGTACGCGTAGCGCGGAGCAGCGTTGGCCCGCGCTGTCGAAGGCCGATGCCACCGCATCGGTCACAACTTGCTCGGGCAGCGCCGAACTGTCGACGATCATGGCGTTCTGGCCGCCGGTTTCGGCGACGAGCACCGGGTCGTCGCGGCGCGACGCCAGCACGCGGTTGATGCCGCGCGCGACCGCGGTCGAGCCGGTGAAGAGGACGCCGGCAATGCGCGCGTCGGCAACGAGCGCGGCGCCGATTGTCTCGCCACGGCCGGGCAGCAGCTGCAGCGCCGCCGCTGGGACGCCGGCGCGATGCAGCAGCGCCACCGCGGCGGATGCGATCAACGGTGTTTGTTCGGCTGGCTTGGCAAGCACGGGGTTGCCTGCGGCGAGGCCGGCCGCGACCTGACCGACGAAGATGGCAAGTGGGAAATTCCAGGGCGCGATGGCTACGAGTGGGCCGCGCGCGGTCGCCCCTTCGAGCTCACGCCGCGCTTGCGCGGCGTAATAGCGACAGAAATCGGTGGCTTCGCGAACCTCACCGACTGCGTCGGGCAACGTCTTGCCCGCTTCGCGCACCGCGAGCGCGATCAATGCGGCGCGCTCCTGCTCGATCAGGTCAGCGGCACGCTCGAGGCAGGCGGCGCGTTCGGCGACCGGTGTCAGACCCCAGCTCATGCCCGCGGCAGCTGCGGCCGCGACCGCGCTGTCGACTTCGGCCAGCGTTGCCTCGACGACATGGCCGACAACCTCGCTGTGATCGGCGGGGTTCGTCAGTGCCAGGCGTTCGCGGCCTGTGTCTGCCACGCCGTCAACGAGTCGCGGCACCGCGTCGGCGGGCACAACCACTGCGGCGAGCTGGGACTCAAGCGCGGCCAACGCGGCTTCGTCGGAAAAATCGACGCCATGCGAATTCCTGCGCTCGCCGTACAGCGCCGCCGGGAGCGGGATATGCGGGTGCGGCGTGCCGCCCTGCGCGCGCGCCTGGGCCACCGGGTCGGCGACTAAGTCCGCGATGGCGATGCGCGGGTCAACGATGCGGTTGACGAAGGATGTGTTGGCGCCGTTCTCGAGCAGCCGACGCACGAGATAGGCGAGCAGCGTCTCGTGCGACCCGACCGGCGCATAGACACGGCAGACGCGGTCTAACTTGTCGCTGCCGACGATCTGATCGTAGACGCTCTCGCCCATGCCGTGCAGGCACTGGAATTCGTACTGCGCGCTGCCGGCCTGCGTGTAGACCGCGGCAATGGTCAACGCATTGTGGCTCGCGAATTGGGGGTAGATCGCCTCGGGTGCCGAGAGCATTGCCCGAGCGCAGGCGAGATACGACACGTCGGTGTGCACCTTGCGCGTGAACACCGGGTAATCGTCGAGGCCGTCGACCTGCGTGCGCTTGATCTCGGTGTCCCAGTAGGCACCTTTGACCAAGCGGAGCATCAGGCGCCGGCGCTCGCGGTGGCCCAAGTCGATAAGCCAGTCGATCACCGCGCGGGCGCGCTTCTGGTAGGCCTGCACGACGAAGCCCAGGCCATCCCAACCGGCGAGCGACGCATCGGCGGCGAGCCGTTCGAACAGGTCGAGCGACAAGTCGAGCCGATCGGCTTCCTCGGCATCGATGCTCACGCCGATGTTGCAGCGGCGCGCACGCAGCACAAGGCGCGTAACAGTCGGCAGCAGTTCACCGAGCACGCGCTCACGCTGCAGGCGCGAATAGCGTGGGTGCAGCGCCGAGAGCTTGATGGAGATTCCCGGCCCGGCATAGGGTCCCGCACCCGCCGCGGCGTCACCGATGGCATCGATCGCGTGCTCGTACGCGGCGACATAGCGTGCTGCATCGTCGGCCGTGACCGCGGCTTCACCGAGCATGTCGTACGAGTAACGGTAGCCGCGCGCCTCGCGCTCGCGCGCATTGGCGATTGCCTCGGCGATGGTGCGGCCGGTCACGAACTGCTTGCCGAGCAGGCGCATGGCCAGGTCCACGCCCTTGCGGATCAGCGGTTCGCCGCCCTTGCGCAGGAGCGAAGTCAGCGCGGCCTCGAGCGCGCTGTCGCGGCGCGATTCGACCAATTGACCGGTGACGAGCAGTCCCCATGCTGCGGCATTGACGAACAGTGAAGGGCTCTGCCCGATGTGCGCGCGCCAATCGCCGCTGCCGATTTTGTCGCGGATCAGGCGGTCGCGTGTCGCCGGGTCGGGTATGCGCAGCAGGGCCTCGGCCAGGCACATCAGCGCCACCCCCTCGCGCGAGTCGAGCGAAAACTCCAGCATCAGCGCATCGACGCCGCCGGCGGTACTGCGCGCCGTGCGCACCCCCTGCGCGAGCGTGGCCGCCAGGCGCTGCGTGGCCGCGAGCACCTCGGGCGGCAGCGTCGCCTCCGGCAGCAGGGCGGCGACGCTCGTAGCTTCCTCGGCGCGGTACGCGGCCGTGATGCGCCGGCGTAGGGGCGAAGCCAGCGCGTCAGATGCGGCCAAGGCAAAGGGGGTGGGCATCAGGTAGGGTAAAAGTTGAAAAAGTATATAGGATGATCAATTCGTAGTGAATACTATCACAAATTAGTCAATTTACAGTGGGAATGGCTGTTATACGAGTGCAGACCCTCCCGTGGCGCGACGCGGACCCGAGCGCCCGACGGGCGCAGTCGGCGCAGCAGCGGCCTAGAATGACAGCTTGCATCGTTCGCTCGAGGTAGAGGCATGAACGCACCGCTCGATCCGGCCGTGGCGCCGTATGTTCTGTCGCACACGCAGGACGGCGTGTGCCAGCTGACGCTCAATCGCGGCGAGCGCTACAACCCGCTGTCGCGCGCGATGATCGCCGCATTGCAGGGCGAACTCGCGCGCATTAGCGCCGAGCCCTCGATCCGCTGTGTCGTGCTCGCCGCCGACGGCAAGGGCTTCTGCGCCGGTCACGATCTCAAGGAGCTGCAGGCCCACGCCGATTTCGCCTGGCAACAGGATCTGTTTGCCGCGTGCCACGCGCTGATGCTCTCGCTGACGACGCTGCCACAGCCGGTGATCGCTCGCGTGCACGGCATCGCCACGGCCGCCGGCTGCCAGCTGGTGTCGATGTGTGACCTGGCCGTGGCGGCCGAGAGCGCCCGCTTCGCGCTGCCCGGCGTCAACGTCGGCGTGTTCTGCACCACGCCCGCGGTCGGCGTCGTGCGCAATGTCGGGCGTAAGCGGACGATGGAAATGCTGCTTACCGGCGAACCCATCGATGCCGCGACCGCGCTCGCATGGGGACTGGTCAACCGGGTTGTTCCGACCGCCGAACTCGACGCGGCGATCGCCGCGTTCACGCGCGTCATCCTGGCCCGCAGCGCGAGCGTCATCGCCAAGGGCAAGCAGGCGTTCTATCGTCAGGCCGATCTGGGTCTGTCCGCGGCCTACGACTATGCCGGCGGTGTCATGGCCTGCAGCCTGCTCGAAGCCGACGCCGACGAGGGGATCGCGGCGTTCATCGCGAAGCGCGCGCCGCATTGGGGTCGCTGAGCACGACACGAAGTCGTGCGCCGCTCCATTGCCAACGTTGCGGCGCTTGCGGATAATCGCGCCACAACTCCAGTGGAGATTCCCGGCGGCGCGGCCGCCCGGCGGTGCATGGCCGACGATTTCATTCTGCAGACGCGCGGGCTCACCAAGGAGTTCAAGGGTTTTGTTGCCGTCAAGGGTGTCGACCTGGACGTGCGGCGCGGCACGATCCACGCCTTGATCGGGCCCAACGGCGCGGGCAAGACCACCTGCTTCAACCTGCTTACCCACTTCCTCACGCCGACCTCGGGCGAGATCCTGTTCAACGGAGCGCCGATCACCGGCTCCCCGCCGGCGGCCATCGCGCGCAAGGGCCTGGTCCGCTCGTTCCAGATTTCCGCGGTATTTCCCCACCTCACGGTGCTCGAGAACGTGCGCATTGCGCTGCAGAGCAAGCGCGGAGGTTCGTTTGAATTCTGGCGCCCGGTAAGCGCGCTCGCAGAGCTCAACACGCGCGCCGAGGAGCTCCTCGAAGCGGTGGGCCTGGCCGGCTTTGCCGAGACGCCCGCAGTGGAACTGCCCTACGGCCGCAAGCGTGCGCTCGAGATCGCCACCACGCTCGCTCTCGACCCGGAGATGATGCTGCTCGACGAGCCTACCGCTGGCATGACCCATGCGGATGTCGAGCGCATCACGGCACTGATCGGCAAGGTCGCGGTGAACCGCACGGTGCTCATGGTCGAGCACAACCTTTCGGTGGTGTCGACGCTGTCGCACCACATCACGGTGCTCGCGCGCGGAGAGATTCTCGCCCAGGGAGACTACGCGTCGGTGTCGAAGAACCCGGAAGTTGTGCAGGCCTATCTCGGGGCCGGGCATGCCTGAGGGCGCGAGCGCCAAGCCCTTGCTCGCCGTGCGCGGTCTGAACGCGTGGTACGGCGAATCGCACATTCTGCATGGGGTGGAGTTCGATGTCGCGCCGGGCGAAGTGGTGACGCTGCTCGGCCGCAACGGCGCCGGAAAGACGACGACCATGAAGTCGATCATGGGCATCGTCGGCCGGCGCGAGGGATCCGTGCTGCTCGACGGCACGGAGACCATACGCATGCCGTCGAACCGGATCGCTTATCTGGGCATCGCGCTATGTCCCGAGGAGCGCGCCATCTTTTCCAGCCTCAACGTCGAGGAGAACCTGCTGTTGCCGCCCAAGGTGAAGGAGGGCGGCCTCAGCGTCGAGCAGATCTTCAGGCTGTTTCCGAATCTCAAGGAGCGCCTCGCTAGCCAGGGAACCAAGCTCTCCGGCGGCGAGCAGCAAATGCTGGCGATCGGGCGCATACTGCGGACCGGCGCACGTCTGCTGCTTCTCGACGAGCCGACCGAGGGGCTTGCCCCCGTTATTGTCCAGCAGATCGGCCGCACCATCACCGAGCTCAAGACGCAGGGGTTCACGATCCTGCTGGTCGAACAGAACTTTCATTTCGCGGCAACCGTCGCTGACCGGCACTACGTCATGGAGAACGGGCGCGTCATCGACATGATTCCCAACGCACTGCTCGACGCCAATCTGGCGAAGCTGCACGAATATCTCGGCGTTTGAAATGACAGCATGGCGAGGACCGTGGGTCGCGCGCCGCGCTGATTAATCACCAAGGAGGAAGCATGAACTTCAAGTGCAGTATGGTCGGCCTTGCGGTCGTAGCGGCACTCGGCGCCGGTTCCGCGCAGGCGCAGATCTCGGACGGCGTGATCAAGATCGGTGTGCTTTCCGATATGTCGAGTCTCTACACCGACCTTGCCGGCGCCGGCTCGGTTGCGGCCGCGAAAATGGCGGTCGAAGATTCGGGTATCGAGAAGCGCGGTTACAAGGTGGAGATTGTCTCCGCCGACCACCAGAACAAGCCGGACATCGGCTCGAACATCGCGCGCCAGTGGTATGACGTCGACCACGTCGATGCGATCGTCGACGTGCCGAATTCCGGAGTCGCGCTGGCGGTCAACCAGATCACGCGGGACAAAGGCAAGGCCTTTCTGGCCGTCGGGCCAGGCACGTCGGACCTGACCGGCAAGGCGTGTTCCCCCAACACGGTGCACTGGTCCTACGACACCTGGATGCTCGCCAATGGCACCGGTACCGCGATTACCAAGCAAGGGGGAGACACCTGGTTTTTCATCGCCGCCGACTACGCCTTCGGCGCCGCGCTCGAGCGCGACACCACCGCGGCGGTCATTCGCAACGGCGGCAAGGTCATTGGCGGTGTGAAGGTGCCCTTGAACACGCAGGATTTCTCCTCCTTCCTGCTGCAGGCCCAGGCGTCGAAGGCGAAGATTGTCGGTCTGGCCAACGCCGGCGGCGACACGACCAATTCGATCAAGCAGGCGGCCGAGTTCGGCATCGTCAAAGGCGGCCAGAAGCTCGCCGGACTGCTCGTCTTTATAACCGACGTCCATTCGCTCGGCCTGCCGACCGCGCAGGGCCTGACGTTCACGACGACCTTCTACTGGGACATGAACGACCAAACGCGCGCCTTTGCCAAGCGCTTCGCAGCCGCCGACAAAGGCATCTATCCGACCATGGTTCATGCCGGCGTGTACGCCGTGGTTCTCGACTACCTCAAGGCGGTTGAAGCACTCAAGAGCGATGACGGCACCAAGGTGATCGCGAAAATGAAAGAAATGCCAACCGATGACCCGCTGTTTGGCAAAGGCTCGATCCGCGCCGACGGGCGCAAGATCCACCCGGCGTATCTGGTCCAGGTCAAGACGCCCGCCGAATCGAAAGCGCCATGGGATTACTACAAGATCGTGGCGACGATCCCCGCCGACCAGGCATTCCGGCCGCTCTCCGAAGGGGACTGCCCGCTGGTCAAGAAGTAGGACGCAGGAAAGGGCGCGGTCCGGGCGGCTCGTCGCGCTCGGGCCGCCGTGCCGGCCGATAACGTGACCTTTTCGCAATGACCGAAATTTTCGGGATTTCGACCCAGGCCCTGTTCGGACAGCTCTTGATCGGCCTGATCAACGGCGCGTTCTACGCCATGCTGTCGCTTGGCCTGGCGGTCATCTTCGGCTTGCTCAACATCATCAATTTTGCGCACGGCGCGCAATACATGCTCGGCGCCTTCTGTGCCTACTTCCTGCTTCAGTACGCCGGTGTCGGGTACTGGTGGGCGCTGCTCATCGCGCCCGTCGTCGTCGGCATCACCGGCATCCTCATTGAGCGCACGATGCTCGCCAAGCTCTACAAGCTCGACCACTTGTACGGACTTCTGCTGACCTTCGGTCTGGCGCTGATCTTCCAAGGCATCTTCACCAACTATTACGGCAGCTCCGGCCAACCCTATCGGCTACCGGAAGAATTTGCCGGCGCGTTCAACCTGGGCTTCATGTATCTGCCCAAATATCGCGCCTGGGTGATCGTCGCCTCGCTCATCGTCTGCGGCTCGACCTGGTTCGTCATCGAGCGGACCAAACTGGGTTCCTACCTGCGCGCGGCGACCGAGAATCCGGCCATGGTTCAGGCGTTCGGGATCAACGTCCCGCGGATGATCACGCTGACCTACGGTTTTGGCGTCGCCCTGGCGGCCTTTGCCGGGGTGATGGCCGCGCCGATCTATCAGGTCAGTCCGCTGATGGGCGCGAATCTGATCATCGTCGTCTTTGCCGTGGTCGTCATCGGCGGCATGGGATCGATTCTCGGCGCGGTGCTTACCGGCTTCGGGTTGGGCATCGTCGAGGGCTTGACCAAGGTTTTCTATCCCGAGGCGTCGAACACGGTCATTTTCGTGATCATGGTCATCGTGCTGCTGATCAAGCCCGCCGGCCTGTTTGGAAGGGAAAGGTAGCGGCCATGGCCGAGCCGGCCCCCGCCCTTGCCGCCGTGCCCTCGGCGCAGCCGCGCGTACTCGTCGTGCTCGGTGTGCTCGCGGCGCTGCTTGCAGTGGCACCTTTCCTGGGCTTCTACCCGGTGTTCCTGATGAAGGCGCTCTGCTTCGCGCTTTTCGCCTGCGCCTTCAATCTGCTCATCGGATTTGGCGGCTTGCTGTCGTTCGGTCACGCGATGTTTCTGGGCACCGCGGGCTATGTGTGCGCGTATGCGGCCAAGGAATGGGGACTTACCCCCGAACTTGCGATTCTCGCCGGCACCGCGACGTCGGGGCTGCTCGGGGTGATTGTGGGCGCGCTCGCGATCCGGCGGCAGGGCATCTACTTCGCCATGATCACGCTGGCGATTGCGCAGATGATGTATTTCTTCTATCTCCAGACACCTTTCACGCACGGCGAAGACGGCATCCAGTCGGTGCCCCGCGGCAAGCTCTTCGGGGTGCTGGACCTTTCGAATACGCTGACCATGTATTACTTCGTGCTGGCGGTCTTCCTCCTTGCCTTCCTGCTCATCTATCGCATCATCCATTCGCCATTCGGCCAGGTTCTCAAGGCGATACGCGAGAACGAACCACGGGCCATTTCGCTGGGCTACGATGCCGCCCGCTACAAGTTGCTCGCGTTCATTCTCTCGGCAATCCTGGCCGGCCTTGCCGGTGCGACCAAGGCGATCGTATTCCAGCTCGCATCGCTAACCGATGTGCATTGGACGATGTCCGGGGAGGTCGTGCTCATGACGCTGCTTGGCGGCATGGGAACGATCTTCGGGCCTGTGGTCGGCGCCTTCGTCATCGTCAGCCTGGAAAACTACCTTTCGGCCTTCGGCGAATGGGTCACCGTCATCACCGGCGCGATTTTTGTCATCTGCGTGCTCGCGTTCCGCCGCGGCATTGTCGGCGAGCTCGCGGCATGGTGGGCGAAGAGGAGCCACTGAGCGCGCATCGCGCACCTTTCGCCGTTGCTGCGGGCGCTCGCGCCGGAGGTCTCCTCCAGCAAGGGACCGCTTTGAACACGCCGTCCGAATCGGCGCGTTGCCCGACCGAGGCGGGCTAACCGCGCGCCGCGGCCTGGGTCCAGGCCGCCCAGGACCAGGCCGTGGAAGAGGCGTCCCGGCGATGCTCCTTACGCGCGTCGGGGCCAACCGCCCGGCGTGCGGCCAAGCCCGGGCGGCGGCTGGAGTTGACCCTTGCCGCCCGACACCCCATCATGGGCATCCCGGTAGGCGCGTTAGCGCGGGCAGAGCCCGCCTTCGGGCCGAGCCAGAGCTTGTGGAAGGAGGCATGTATGCGCTCACTGATCACGTTGGTGCTCGCCGCAGTCGCCGCGCTTTTGGCCGGCTGCGTCTACTCCGGCTTCTACGAGGCCAATGGCACGCCGGTCACCTCGCCCTGGAGTGACAGTCCGACACCGCACAAGGTGTATTGGCCCTACGTTCTCAAGTACCCCGACGAGACGGACTATTTCTATCCGTTTTCCGACGATCCGCACCATTCCGACCTCAATCTGGCCGGTATCGACTGCGATGCCCGTCGCGACGGTTCGCTTCTCATCAACGCTCATGTGCGCAACGAAGGGGTCGACGTGGTGCCTACGCAGCCACTTTTGACCGGCTACATGGGTGCGTTCCGCGTCGCGGCGGTCGTGACCACGGCCGGCGGCCAGCGCGAACAGGTCGACGTCGTGCAGCGGATACCGTTGACCGTACCGGACACGACCGATCTTACGCTCGGACCGACACTCGCATCGGCCAATGACATCGTGGCGATCGACGTGATCGTCGATCCCGAGCATGTCGTACCCGATCCGTTGCGCAACAACAACACGCTGTCCTGGCGCGGCACGATGCAAGCATCGAACCCCCAGTGCACGGTCTTACGCTAGTCTGATCCAGCGCGCTGGTCGCGCGCCGGCATCGCGCCCGGGCGGCTGCCAGGGCACCCGATGTTGCGGCTATAATCGAGCGTTTTGCGGCGCCGCCCCGGCTTGCCGCATCGTCCGGAATAGCCCGTGAAGGTTCTCGTTCCCATCAAGCGCGTCGTCGATTTCAACGTCAAGGTACGCGTCAAGCCCGACGGGACCGGGGTCGACACCGCCAACGTCAAAATGTCGATGAATCCCTTCGACGAGATTGCCGTCGAGGAGGCGGTACGGCTCAAGGAGAAGGGTGTCGCGACCGAGGTCATCGCCGTGTCCTGCGGCTCCACCGCCTGCCAGGAGACCTTGCGCACCGCGCTCGCCATCGGCGCCGACCGCGCATGGCTGGTCGAAACCGACGCCGAGCTGCAGCCGCTGGCCGTGGCCAAACTGCTCCGCGCGATCGCGGTCAAGGAGGCGCCACAGCTCATCATCATGGGCAAGCAGGCGATCGACGACGACGCCAATCAAACCGGGCAGATGCTTGCCGCGCTGCTCGACTGGCCGCAGGCGACCTTCGCCTCCAAGGTCGACATTGCAGACGGCAAAGCCGTCGTCAAGCGCGAAATCGATGGCGGCCTGGAGACGCTGTCGATGTCGCTGCCGGCCGTGATCACCACCGATTTACGCCTCAACGAGCCGCGCTACGCCACGCTGCCCAACATCATGAAGGCGAAGAAAAAGCCACTCGAGGTGATCAAGCCCGACGCGCTCGGCGTGGACATCACGCCGCGCCTGGCGACACTCAAGGTGGTGGAGCCACCCAAACGCAAGGGCGGCGGCCGCGTCGCCGACGCCAAGGAGCTCGTTGCCAAGCTGCGCAACGAAGCGAAAGTCATCCCGTAGTGCGGGCGCTATGATCCTCGTCATCGCCGAACACGACGGCGCCGCGCTCAAGACGGCGACACGCAACACCGTTGCCGCTGCGCAGAAGATAGGCGGACCGATCGATGTCCTGGTCGCGGGCCACAACGCGGCGCTCGCAGCCCAGGCCGCGGCGCAGGTTGCAGGGGTGGCCAAGGTTTTGCATGCCGATGCGCCGCAGTATGCCGCGCCGACAGCGGAAAACCTCGCCGCACTGGTGGTCGGGCTCGCCGCGCCCTATACCCACATCCTGCTGCCGGCCACCGGGTTCGGCAAGAATGTTGCCCCGCGCATCGCCGCGCTGCTCGACGTCGCGCAAATTTCCGACATCATCGCCGTCGAATCGGCGAACACCTTCGTCCGGCCCATCTATGCCGGCAACGCCTTCGCCACAGTGCAGTCGAAGGACGCCAAGATGGTCATCACCGTGCGTGCGACCGGGTTTGACGCAGCACCCGCGAGCGGCGGCAGCGGCACCATCGAGAGCATCGTCGCGCCGGCCGACAACGGGCGGGTCGAGGTCCTCGGCCAGGAGCTGACGGTGTCGGATCGGCCGGAACTCGCGAGCGCGCGCATCGTCGTCTCGGGTGGCCGCGGGTTACAGAACGGCGCGAATTTCAAGCTGCTGGAGGCGCTCGCCGACAAGCTGCACGCGGCCATCGGCGCCTCGCGCGCCGCCGTCGACGCGGGCTATGTGCCCAATGATTATCAGGTCGGGCAGACGGGCAAGATCGTCGCCCCCGACCTCTACATCGCGGTCGGCATTTCCGGCGCCATCCAGCATCTGGCCGGCATGAAGGATAGCAAGGTGATCGTGGCGATCAACAAGGACGCCGATGCACCGATTTTCCAGATCGCCGACTATGGCCTGGTCGGCGATCTGTTCGAGATCATCCCCCAGCTTACCGCCGAACTTGGATAGGTAATGAGCCAATATCACGCACCGTTGAAGGAAATGCACTTTGTCCTGAACGAGCTCGCGGGACTCGAGCAGGTCGGCAAGCTGCCGGGCTTCGAGGACGCGACGCCGGACACCGTGGCGGCGATCCTCGATGAGGCGTCCAAGTTTGCTACCGAGGTGCTCGATCCGCTGAACGCGGTCGGCGACCGCGAGGGTGCGCGCCGTCTCGATGACGGATCGGTGCAGACTCCGACCGGGTTCAAGGCGGCATACCTGCAATATTGCGCCAACGGCTGGAACGGCCTCACCAAGAATCCGGAGTTTGGCGGGCAGGGACTGCCGCAGCTGGTCGCGACCGCAGTCGAGGAGATGTGGCACGCGGCGAACATGGCCTTCGACCTGTGCCCGCTGCTGACGCAGGGCGCGATCGAGGCGATCGAACTCTGCGGTACGCCCGAACAGAAGGAGCGCTTCCTGCCGAAGATGGTCGAGGGCGCGTGGACCGGCACCATGAACCTGACCGAGCCGCAGGCGGGCTCGGATTTGGCCGCGGTGCGCACCCGCGCCACGCCGCAGCAAGATGGCAGCTTCAAGCTCTACGGGCAGAAGATTTTCATTACCTACGGCGAGCACGACTACACCGACAACATCATCCACCTGGTGCTCGCGCGCACGCCGACCGCGCCCGAAGGTGTGAAGGGTATCTCGCTTTTCATCGTGCCCAAGTTTCTGGTCAACGCCGATGGATCGCTAGGCGCGCGCAACGACGTGCAGTGCGTATCGATCGAACACAAGCTCGGCATCCACGCGAGCCCCACGGCGGTGCTCGCCTATGGCGACAACGGCGGTGCGGTCGGGTACCTCGTCGGTACGGAGAACCGCGGCCTCGAGTACATGTTCATCATGATGAATCTGGCCCGGTTTTCGGTTGGGCTCGAGGGGGTGGGCATCGCCGAGCGCGCCTACCAGCGCGCCGCGACCTTCGCCAAGGAACGCGTGCAGGGACGCGCGCCGGGCGCGGAGCACGGTGGCGCCACGGCCACGATCATCCAGCATCCGGACGTCCGGCGCATGCTGCTGTCGATGAAGGCACAAACCGAAGCGATGCGCGCCCTGGCCTATGTGACGGCGGCCGCGCTCGACAATGCCCGCTCCCATCCCGACGCCAAGGCGCGCGCGCAACATCAGGCGTTCGTTGACTTGATGATCCCCGTGGTCAAGGGCTGGTGCACCGAGACCGCACAGGAGATCACCTACACCGGCGTCCAGGTACACGGCGGCATGGGCTTCATCGAAGAGACCGGCGCCGCGCAACATTCTCGCGACGCGCGCATCATCACCATCTACGAAGGCACGACCGGCATCCAGGCCAATGACCTGATCGGGCGCAAGACCGCGCGTGATGGCGGCAAGACCGCGCTCGCCGTCGTGGCCGAGATGCAGGCGCTCGATGCCGAACTGAGCCGGCAGACGAGCGCCGAATTCGCCGCGATCCGGGCGCAGCTCGCCACCGCGCTTGGCGCGCTCAAGGCCGCGGTGGAATGGGTCGTGCGCACCTACCCGGAGGATAGCCGTGCGGCACACGCCGCGTCCGTGCCTTACCTCAAGCTATGGGGTTTGGCCGCGGGCGGCTGGCAGATGGCGCGCGCGGCGCTGGCAGCCGCGCGGCACCTCACGGTAGGTCAGGGTGACCGCGATTTCTATCAGGGCAAGATCGCGACGGCACGTTTCTACGCCGACTATTTCCTGCCCCAGACCGTCGCCCTGAAGCACGCGGTGGTCACCGCCGGCGAGAGTGTACTAGCACTCAGCGACGAGCAGTTCTGATGTCACGCCACGCCGCGAGGCGTGCTGGAGCCCAAGGGCGCTGTCGGGCAACCGTAACAATTCCTCCATGTTCGTCCGTTACCCTTGCGAGATTTGCGCGCAGCGCGAGGATTCTCACGACGTGATACGGCTCTGGAAGGCCTTCCTCTATTCGCTTGCCGGCCTGCGTGCGGCGTGGCAGGAGCCCGCGGTTCGACTCGAGGTCTGGATCCTGGTCGTGGCCGTGCCGGTCGCGCTCTGGCTACCGGTTGATGCCGTACGCAAGCTGCTGCTGATCGGATCGGTGACTTCGATCCTGGTCATCGAGATCGTCAATTCCGCCATCGAGGCCGCGATCGATCGCATCTCCTACGACCGCCACCCCCTGTCCAAGGCCGCCAAAGATCTCGGCAGCGCCGCAGTCTTCGTCGCGAGCCTGCTTGCGGCAGCGACCTGGATGACGCTCGTTCTGCCACTGCTCGCGCCCATGCTCGAGCACTAAGTCCTTGCGCCGCGCGCGCGGCCCCAGAATACCGCGCATGCCCCAGCGCGAGCATCGGCGACGTGCGCAGATCAAGCCGCTGGCATTGCGAATATCGACGTAGATAGCCGCTCGCGGTCACGAGCGTGCCCTCGGGCTGCCGTCAGCGGCGAGGATCAGCCGGCGAGCGCGAGGTGCTCCAGGCTGTCGAATATGCCCGGCGCAGCGGCGACGACCATGCCGCCAGCGAGCAGCCCACCCGGACCCGGATAGGGGTGAACCCGGCCTCCCGCCTCTTCGACCAGGAGCAATCCCGCGCAGGCGTCCCAGGGGTGCATGTGCGGCTCGACGAACGCATCGAACCGGCCGGCGGCGACATGGGCGAGCATCAATGCGCCCGCACCCATGTCCTTCACTGCCACGCCGGCCTCGTGCAGATGGCGCTTCAAGCCCAAATGCTCCTCGAGCGAATGCCGTGGCACATACCCCGCACCGACGAGCGCATGGTCGAGTCGGTCGCGCGGCGCAACATGCAGCCGCGTGTCGTCGGACCATGCGCCACCGCCGCGCGTCGCCCAGAACAGTTCGTCCTGCGTCGGGTCATAAACGACGCCGACGCGACGCTCGCCACCGACCAGGAAGGCGATCGAGATACACCAGTAACGCACGCCGTGAATGAAGTTGATCGTGCCATCGATCGGATCGATGACCCAGAGGTTGCGTCCCGGTTCACCGCCTCCTTCCTCGCCCAAGATCGCATCGTTGGCAAAGGCACGCTGCAGGCGGTCGCGGAGCAGTGCCTCGACGGCGTGATCGGCGGTGCTGACAAAATCCTGCGGGCCTTTGGTCTGCGCTTCGAAATCGATCTCGTGCCGGAAATAGCGCATGGCCAGAAGACCGGCATCCCGCGCGATCTGGCGTGCGAATTCGGCGCGGCCGGCGATATCCGCGGCAATCATCCGTGCGCCGCGGTTGCCGCGCCAGCCGCCGCGCCGCGGCACACCGGGCGCAAGCAGACCCGCCCCGCAACCGGGGGCGCGAGCGCGCTACGCCGAGACATCGTTGGATCGTTGGCCATCATCCCATTCGCCGCCATCGCCATAGTCGACCCAACGCTTGTGGCGCGTCAACCGTCGCCCCAAGAAGCCATCATTCCGCCAACGACCGCGCCACCGCGTGGCGGACCTGCTCCGAGGCGCGGCGACCGGTCGCCTCCAGTACAATGCCGCGACGCGTGACACCATGGTTCGCATTGGCATCGACCTCGGCGGCACCAAGATCGAGATCATCGCGCTCGCGCCCGACGGCCGCGTGTTGCTGCGCCGGCGCAGCGCTAC
>Ga0302325_10011211_pt1 | contig 19332 bp, 16 predicted proteins | sample Palsa_T0_2_FD_201948 | JGI IMG/M metagenome (GOLD analysis project Ga0302325, IMG submission 201948) | Peat permafrost microbial communities from Stordalen Mire near Abisko, Sweden - Palsa_T0_2 | ecosystem: Environmental > Terrestrial > Soil > Palsa > Peat permafrost | place: Sweden: Abisko...
GCCAACGTGAAACGCGCCGCCGAAGAATCGCTGCGGCGCTTGAAGATCGACGTGATCGACCTCTACTATCAGCACCGGCGCGACCCGGCCGTTGCGATCGAAGAGACCGTCGGCGCGATGAAAGAACTGGTCGACGCGGGCAAGGTCCGCTATCTCGGGCTCTCGGAGGTCGGTGCGGAAACGCTGCGGCGCGCGAATGCGGTCCATCCGATCAGCGCGTTGCAAAGCGAATACTCGCTTTGGGAGCGCGGCATCGAAGCGGAGATCTTGCCGGCCGCGCGCGCACTCGGGATCGGTCTCGTGCCGTACAGCCCGCTCGGGCGCGGCTTTCTGACGGGCGCGGTGAAAACGGAAGCGCTCGAAGCGGACGATTGGCGCCGCACGAACCCCCGCTTCAGCGCGGAGAATTCGCAGCGCAACGAAGCACTGGTCGACGTCGTGCGCCGCGTGGCCGAGCGGCACGCTACGACGCCGGCGCGCGTGGCGCTGGCTTGGGTGCTCGCGCAAGGGAAGGACGTCGTGCCGATCCCCGGCACGAAGCGCGTGCGCTATCTCGAAGACAATCTTGGCGCGCTCGAGGTCACGCTCGACGACCAGGATCTGCGTGACCTGGGTGGCCTGGCGGAGCAAGTCGCGGGCGAGCGTTACGGCGCGCCGATGATGGCGATGATCGAACGCTAGATCGAGGCGCTACGGCACGCGCGTGATCGCGCCGTCGGCCGCGGATGACACGAGCGCAGCGTACTTCGCGAATACGCCGCTCGTGTAACGCGGTTCCGGCGGCCGCCATGCAGCGAGGCGTGCCTGCAACTCGGCGTCGGCAAGCTCGGCGTCGATGCGGCGCTGCTCGATGTCGATCACGATGATGTCGCCGTCGCGTAGCGCCGCGAGCGGTCCGCCGAGGGCCGCCTCCGGCGCGGCGTGCCCGGCCATGAGTCCGTGCGTCCCGCCCGAAAACCGGCCGTCGGTAACGAGCGCCACCGTTTCGCCCAGGCCCGCGCCCACGATCGCGCCCGTGATGCCCAACATCTCGCGCATGCCGGGACCGCCGCGCGGTCCTTCGTAGCGGATCACGAGCACGTCGCCCGCCACGATCGCACCGCGTTCGATCGCGCGCATCGCATCTTCTTCCCGGTCGTAGACGCGCGCCGGGCCGCGATGATAGGGCCGTTCGTGGCCAGCGATCTTCGCGACCGCGCCCTCGGGCGCGAGGCTTCCGCGCAGGATAACGAGGCCGCCGGTGGTCTTAAACGGCCGCTCCGCGCTCGAGATCACGAGCTGGCCCGGCGTTTCGACGGCGTCCGCGGCTTCTTCGCCGAGCGTGCGGCCGGTGACGGTCTGCGCGCCCGCGTGCACGAGCTGCGCTTCGACCATGCGCCGCGCGATCAGTTGGATGCCGCCCGCGCGGTCGACGTCGAGCGCGACGTACTTGCCGCCCGGACGCAGGTCCGCGATGATCGGCGTGCGGCGGCTGATCGTGTCGAAATCATCGATCTCGAGCGGTACGCCCGCTTCCCGCGCGAGGGCGAGCAAGTGCAGCACGCTGTTGGTCGAGCCGCCGGTACCGGCGGCTGCGGCGATCGCGTTTTCGAACGCCTCGCGTGTGAGGAGGTCGCGCGGACGCACGCCGCGTCGCAACAGATCCATCACGAGCACGCCCGCTTCGTAGCCTTTGCGCTCCTTGCGCGGGTCGGTCGCGCCGGGCGACGCGCTGCCGACGGGCGAGAGCCCGATGAACTCCATGATCGTGGCCATCGTGTTCGCGGTGTACTGTCCGCCGCAAGCACCGGCTCCGGGACACGCGTTGTTCTCGATCGCCGTAAGCTCGGCGTCGTCGATCTTCCCGGCCGCGTGCGCGCCTATCGCCTCGTAGACGTCGACGATCGTGAGATCGCGCCCGTTGAGCTTGCCGGGCGCGATCGAGCCGCCGTAGAGGATCAGCGCCGGCACGTTGAGCCGCACGAGCGCCATCGCGGCCCCCGGCGTCGTCTTGTCGCACGCCGTGAGCGCGACGATCGCATCGAACATGTGGCCGCGGCCGACAAGTTCGATCGAGTCCGCAATCACTTCCCGCGACACGAGCGACGCCTTCATCCCTTCGGTGCCCATCGTTACGCCGTCGGAGATCGCGATCGTGTTGAATTCCATCGGCGTGCCGCCCGCATCGCGCACGCCGCGTTTCACGTGCTCGGCGAGGCCGCGCAAGTTGAGGTTGCAAGGCATCGTCTCGATCCAGGTATTGGCGATGCCCACGATCGGTTTGCGCAGATCCTCGTCGGTGAAGCCGACGGCTTTGTACATCGCGCGCGCGCCCGCCCGATCGCGCCCTTGCGTGATTGTCGCGCTGTTCGCCTTGATATCGTACGCCACGGTGGCGCGAGTTACGGCGAGGCTTGTGCGGTGTCCTCGGCGAGGTGCCGGTACCAGCGAACGATCAGCGCGTAGCGCACGCATTCGAAATAGACGAACGTCAGCAGCAGGAGCGGAGAGGTGACGATCAGCGAGGGCGGCATCTTCACGCCGAGGATCCACAGCACGAAGAGCGCGCAACTGCCGGGAATGACGAACATCGCAAGCGATGCCGTCACCACGGCGAGGGTCGTCGCGAAGTGGCCGCGCGTCATCTCGAACGAGCCGCGAAACGCCGACGCGATCGTCGTGCCCAAGCCGCGCAGCGAGGCGCGTTCGGGCGCGCGCAACAGCGCGCCGACGAGGACCTGCGAGAGCAAGACCGCCGCGGCGATCCCCGGTATCACGGCGAACGCGCAGCCGGCGTCGATCACGACCCCAACGCAGACGACCGTCCCGATCGCGATGCACGCGCGCACGAGGGTCATCCGGAACGACGGTTCGATGCTGCGCAGTGCCGAGGGCAGGACGAAAAGGACGGCCCCCATGGCGAGCATCAGGACGACCGAAACCGGCGGCTGGGTGAACAGCATCAGCGGCCGGCCGATGCTGGCTTCCGTCAGTGCGCCGTAGATGTCGACGCGCGGAAAGGCGACCCATGCGGTCGCCGCACAGATCCCGGCCAGGACGAGATAAACCGAGAGGCGTTCGCGCATGAGGCGGAACCCCTCCAGGAGCAAGGAATCCGATAGCCGGATTGGGCGCGCCCCGATCGAAGTGACGGCCATACTGGACCTTTCGGCACTTTGCGCTCACAAACAAGTCGTAGGACCTAGTGTCCGCCGCACGTTTCGGCGGAGTCCGGCGCGGCTGCCCCTAAGGAACGCCCGGTGATCGCACCGCTCGAGCCGCGCCTGGCCGGGGAGTTGGCCCAGATCGTCGGCGAGGCGAACGTGCTCCTGGCCGAGGCCGACCTGCTTGCCTACGGCTACGACGGGACCTGGTACGACAGCACCCCGCGCTGCGTCGTGCTCCCGGCCGACACGGCCGAGGTCAGCGCGATCCACCGCTTGGCGACCCGCGAGCGGCTGGCGCTCACGCCGCGCGCGATGGGGAGCGGCCTCTCGGGCGGTAGCGTGCCGCTCGGCGGAAGCATCGTGCTCGGGATCATGCGCCTCAACCGGATTTTGGAGATCGACGAGGTCAACGCGGTCGCGATCGTGCAGCCCGGCGTGGTGACGGCCGATTTGCAGCGCGCGGTCGAGGCGAAGGGGCTCTTCTATCCACCGGACCCTTCGAGCCTCAAACAATCGGCGATCGGCGGGAACGTGGCCGAGAACGCGGGCGGCGCGCGCTGTCTGAAGTACGGCGTGACGGCCGACTACGTGATGGCGCTCGAAGTCGTACTGCCGGGCGGCGAGATCGTGCGAACGGGCGGCAAGACGGTCAAGAACGTGACCGGCTACGATCTGCGCGCACTGTTCACCGGCGCCGAAGGAACGCTCGGGACGATCACCGAGGTCACGCTGCGGCTCCTTCCGCTGCCCAAGTTCACGAAGACGGCGACCGCCGCGTTCGCGCGCATCGAAGACGCTGCGGCCACGGTGGTCGCGATCCTGGCCGCTGGGATCGTCCCGACCTCGATCGAGCTGCTCGATCAACTCACGATGCGTTGCCTCGAGGAAAATCGCAGCACCGGGTTGCCGGTGGACAGCGACGCGCTGTTGCTGTTCGCGGTCGACGGAAACTACGAGAGCGTCGTCGACGACGAGCTCGGGCGCATCGCGGAGATCGCGGGGCGCAACGGCGCACAGAGCACGCGGGTCGCGAGCGACGCCGCCGAGAGCGCGCGTCTCTGGGAAGCACGCCGCGCCGTCTCGCCCGCGCTCGCGCGCAAGCGGCCGCATAAACTGGGCGAGGACATCGCGGTGCCGCGGTCGGCCCTCGTGGCGATGGTTCGCGCCGTGCGCGAGATCGCGGCACGCAACGACCTGCTCATTCCGCTCTTCGGCCACGCCGGGGACGGCAATCTGCACCCCAACATCCTCTGCGACCGGCGCGACCCGGCCGAAATGGCGCGCGTGCGCGTCGCCGCGCGCGAGATCTTCGAGGCCGCGGTCGCGCTCGGCGGAACGCTTTCGGGCGAGCACGGCATCGGCGTGCTCAAAAAGCAATTCATGGAGTTGGATATCGGTCCGCACGCGCTCGCGGTGATGCGGCGCATCAAGGACGCGATCGATCCGCTCGGGATCATGAACCCGGGCAAGATCTTTCCCGACCCGGGAGGCATCGACGCCTTCGAGTTGCCCGCCGGGCCGGCGCGACCGTGAACGAAGCGCACGCGAGCGGGTTCTCGGGCCCTGACGTTCCGCCGGCTGCAGTCTACGATCAATGCGTGCGGTGCGGGCTTTGCTTGCCGGCGTGCCCGACGTACCTCGAAACCTTGGTCGAAACATCGAGCCCGCGCGGCCGCATCGCGCTGATCAAAGCGGTCGACGAAGGCCGCCTCGACCTCACGAGCCCGGGCTTCGTTCATCAGATGTCCGAGTGTCTGGACTGCCGTGCGTGCGAGGCCGTCTGTCCGTCGGGCGTCGCCTACGGTCAGTTGCTCGAACCCGCGCGCACGCAGATCGAACGCGCTACCGAGAACACGCAGCCGCCGGGCCGGGCGTTCGGGCGCGCAGTCGCGCTCGGGACGCTCTTCTCGCATCTCTGGACGATGCGTGTCGTCGCGCGGCTACTGCGCTTCTATCAACGGAGCGGCTTGCAGCGACTCGTTCGTGCGAGCGGCATCCTGCGCGCGCTCCGGCTCGCGCGGCTCGAGGCGCTCGCGCCCGCGATTTCCACGCGCTTCTTCGTTCCGCGCGGGCAGCGTTGGGATGCGGCCGTGACACCCGTGCGGGCGACGGCGTTCGTGCACGCGGGCTGCATCATGCAGGTCGCGTTCGCCGAAGTCGACGAGGCGACGGTGCGCGTGCTGCAGCGGGCCGGCTGCGACGTCGTCGCCCCGGCCGCACAGGGCTGCTGCGGCGCGATCGCCGTGCACGCGGGCGACATGGATCGCGGCCGCGCGCTCGCGAAACGAAATATCGCGGCGTTCGAGCGGTCGGGCGCCGAGGTCTACGTCGTCAACGCGGCCGGATGCGGTTCTGCTCTCAAGGAGTACGGCCACTTGTTCGCGGCGGACCCCCTCTGGGCGGAGCGCGCCGCGGCATTCTCCGCTCGCGTGCGGGACGTCACGGAGTTTCTCGACGAGATCGGGATTGCGCCCGAACTCGGCGTGATCGATGCGGTGGTCACCTACCAAGAACCGTGCCATCTCGCGCACGCGCAGCGCATCTCGGCGGCGCCGCGCCGGCTGCTCGGCTTGATCCCGGGCCTCACCCTGCGCGAAATGGACGAAAGCTCGCTATGCTGCGGGAGTGCGGGCGTCTACAACCTCACGCAGCCGGAAATGTCCGACCGCTTGGGACGGCGCAAGATCGAGCGAATCCTAGCAGTTCGCCCGCAGATCGTCGCGACCGCAAATCCCGGTTGCGCGCTCCAGCTCACGAACGGCCTGCGCGCCGGCGATCACCGGATCGCCGTCAAGCACGTGGTCGAGTTGTTGGACGACTCGTACGCGGCTTACAAGCCGACGAGCCGGGCGTCGTCGGCCAGTGCGGCTTCGACGCTGGGATAGACGGCGAAGACTTCGAGCAGGCCCGTGATGCGCAGCAGGCGCAAAATCTGGCCCTCGTGCGTGACCAGCCGCACGGAACCCGCGTTCTCCATCGCGCGCTTGTGGGCGCCGATCAAGGCACCGAGGCCGGTCGAATCGAGGAACTCGAGCTGCGTGAGATCGACGACGATCTCGTGCTGGCCGCCGCTCGCAGCCTCGGTGAGCGCCGCGCGTAGGCTCGGCGAGGTCGCGAGGTCCAAACTTCCGCCGAGTGCGAAGAGTTGGACCGCTCCATCTTTGGCCGCGCTAACGGCTATGCTGAGGGAATCCTGAGGCATATCACCCCTCATATTCGCGCCATTCCAGGATCGTCCCGTCTCGGAAGGTGACGAGCGCACAGCCGCTGCGCTCGACGCGGGCGCCCTCGGGCGAGACGATCGCGAAGCGATAGCGGACTGCGGCCCGGTCCCGTTCGACGATCACATCGTCGGTATGAAACTCCCAGCGCGGTCCGTCGCGGAAGAATTTGGTAAAGTGCGTAACGATTGCGGGCCGTCCCAGGATCGGTTCGCGCGACGCCTCGCGATACGTGCCGTCCTCCGCGAAGTGGGCGCCCGCCACCAGCGCGTCGCCACCGCGCCACGCGGCAAAGAGCCGCTCGAGCGATTCGCGATGAGTCATGTACGGAAGTTCCCTGGGGTGGCTGGATTCGAACCAACGAATGGAGGCTTCAAAGGCCCCTGCCTTACCGCTTGGCGACACCCCAAAAGACGTGGGCTTTGGACGGACCGTGCCCACCCCCTGCGGGCCGCGGCTACGCGGCGAATTGCGTCGTGCAGAACTTGCAGCGGCGCGCCGCATCGGGAATGTCGCTCAGACACTCCGGACATTCCTTGAATTTCGGCGCCTCGTCGTTCTTCGGTCCGAAGTGCGTCGTGATTCGCGTCATCGGAACGATCACGAAGAAATAGATCGCGGCCGCTACCAGAACGAAGTTGACCGTCGCGTTGATGAAATCGCCGACGGCGAAGCGGCTGTGATTGATCGTGAACGCGATCGCACTGAAATCCGGCTTGCCGAAAATCGCCGCGATCAGCGGCGTGATCAGATCCTTGACGAGAGCCGTGACGATCGCGCCGAAAGCGGCGCCGATAACGACCGCGACAGCAAGGTCGACGACGTTGCCGCGCATGAGAAATTGGCCGAAGCCCTTGATCATCGGTTGCTCCTACGGACGCTGGGTCCGTCCGGTTTGGCAACCGCGATGGACTTTTCCCGGCCCTTCGGCCCGAATCTCCCCTAGTGGAAGGCGACGACGCGCTTTGCGCCGAGGTAGCGCGCGGCCCAATAGCTGTTGCCGAGCGAACTGATCATCACGCCGTGCCCCGAGGCGTGGATGAACTTGTTGTGCCCGAGATAGATCCCGACGTGCGACGGCCCGGGCAGATAGGTTTGAAAGAAGACGAGATCGCCCGCGACCATCCCGCCGACCGTGCGGTGTCCGGCGTAGTACTGCGCGTCGGCCGTCCGCGGCACGGCGATCCCGAGCATCGCGAAGACGTGCTGGACGTAGCCCGAGCAGTCGAATCCCGACGGCGAGGTTCCCCCGAAGACGTAGGGGGTCCCGATGAAGCGCATGGCGCTACGGGTGAGGCTGAGCGCAATCGTCGAGGTCCGGTTGATGATCCCGCGCGCGAACCGGTTGATCGGGTCCGAGCGTTTGCCGCCCTTGGTCTCCGCGCCCCACATTTGGAGGTCCGCGGTGGCGCTCGGCATGTTGCCGGCGCTCTCGAGGGCGATCATCCGGCGGCGTATGGCGGCCGGAACCGAGAACTCCCGGGCGGCAGGCGTCAGGGCCTGCGCACCGTCGAGGCCGGTGGGATCCGGCGCGACGATACCCTCACCGGCGGCGGCGATGCCGACCTGGTTCGGGTGCGATTTCGCCCCGGCGACGCCGGTAACGGCGAGCGCTAGAACGGTCGCAATGAGCGCCGAGCGAAGCGGTGTGTACAAACGGGTCCTCTTTCGACGCCTGCGAGGTTAGTTGACGGGTTCGGGCTTAGAGGAAGCCCTAGCGCCGGACCGGCGCATTCACCCCACCTGGGAGGTCCCCCGCTCCGAGCGTGTGCTCGGATTCGGCGATTTGGCGTACTAGAAAGATGCGGGTTGCTAAGCCCGCGCGCGCCTCCCTCAAACGAGCGAGGTGCGTGCGGGACGGGTTATCCCCCCGGAGGCCGGGTCCTGCGTCGGTTCGGTAAAAGTGTCGTCAAGCTCACCGGGAGAGGGCTAGCCCGCTCCGGGCGACGGCTCGGGCGACGGCGTGAACGTCCGCGGGGCATAGATTTTCTGCAGTTCGTCGGGGCTCGACGGGTCGCGGACCAGATGCGGATAGCGCACGCCGCTCGACGCGTCGATGTGCACGACCGAGAAGAAATCGGTATTCGAAACGATCAGCTCCAGCGGCGTGCTGCCGCCCTTGTGGCGCTTGAGTGCTTCGGCCAGGATGTCGGGCGACCAGCGCCGTCCGTCGACCGCGACGATGCGCGAGTCGGTCGCTAGTCCCGCGCGGAACGCCGGCGAGTTCACGAGGATGTCGCGGATCGCGCCGTCGCCATCGCCGTCGGTCCCGATCACCAGGCCGATCGAAAAGCGCGCGTCGACCTGTTTCTGGGCGGCGTCGCGACCCTTCTCGAGATCGGATTCCTTGTCGGTGTAGACGAGTTTGTAGCCGCCGCCCGTAATGCCGCCAAGCGGCGCGTGCGGCTGAATCGTCGCGATGCGTTCCTTGAAGAAACCGGCCCAATCGTACGGAACGACCTTGTTCAAAAGCGCGATCACGTCGTTTTCGTCGTAGGTGATCGCGACCGGAGCCGACGACTCGTCGCTGCCGTTTCCCCAGAGCCGGCAGAAGTCATCGAGCGATTTCGCGTCGTGCGTGAGCCGCCGGATCGTAACGTCGGCATCGAGCCAAATCAGATCGCCTTCGGTGTAGAAGTCGCCGGCGTTGCGCCGCAATTCGTAATATTGGCGCGGCGCGGGATACAGAAACGGCGCCATGTCGGCTAAATCGCGTACCGGGCGCCAGCCGCGGCCCTCTTGCAGATCCATGCTTGCCGCCGAGATCGCCAGGTTGTCGAGCTCGCCGCGAAAGTCGATCAGCCGGGCGCGCGTCGCGAGCTTCTCGCCGTTGTACTGATTCATTCCCTCGTAGACCCACAGCAGGTCGGTCTTCTCGACTTGCTGATAGTCCGGCGGCGTGAGATCGGCCGGGCGGCGGTATTTGCCGTTCCACGAATGCGAGTACTCATGCGGCAACAAGTCGGCCGCGAGCACGTAGTTGGTGTCGTCGGCGGCGTACTTCTCGTTCGCGCGGTCGTCGCTCGACTCGTGGTGTTCGATACCTTCGAAACCGACCGGATCGGCCGCGGTCAAGAGGAAGTGGTAGTCACGATAATGCTTGCCGCCGTAGAGCGCCGGCCCTTCCTGCACCAGATGTTTCATGCCGGTCAAGAACTTCGGCGTGATGTCGATGCCGTCGTCGCTGTCGGAGGCGATGTCGAGATATTGCGTGCCGCCAAGCTGAAATTCGCGTTCGTGCGCGCCCGCGATGATCGGCGAGTCGACGACCGTGTACAGCGACGCCGGCTGGAAGACGATCGTCGCACCGCTATGTGACTGCACCGGCAGCGCCGTCCCGAACGTCCAACCGGAGGGCAGCGTCAAACTCGCGTCGACCTGCGTGCCGATCGCCGTCGCGCCTTGCGGATAGACGACGAAATTGCTGTACTCGATCACGGCCAGTTGCGTCGTATTGGTGGGCGGATTCTGGCCGTTCTGCGACGGCGCGCCGACGAGGTCGAAGTCGACTTCGATGCTCGAAGCCGTGGCCGGAACGTCGGTGTGCACCGCGTAGAAGTCGACCAAGTCCCGGCGCCAGTCGATCGGGCTTCCATTTGCGAGCACGCGCAGGCTCACGACGCCTTCGATCGGGCCGACCGGGCCGTGGTAACCCGGAATCCACTTCGGATAGACGAAGGTGAACGGGCCGGGCTTCGCCGGCATCGTGACCTTCACGTGATAGATTTTTTGCGCTGCCTGGGTCGCGTCGAGCGCGACGTGCAACGGCGCCTCGCCGGCCGCGGCTGCCGCGCCGGGCGCAAATATCAACGGCGAGAAAGCGGCGGCGAGAGCGGCGAGTTTGGGGTCAAAATGCATAGCGGCGCTATTGCGCCGCGCTGCGAACTTTTTCCGCTAACGCTTGCGCCAGCCGGTCGATGTTGGCGCGGTCGTCGCCCTCGATCATCACGCGGATCAACGGCTCCGTCCCCGAAGGCCGCACGAGGATTCGCCCCGCGGCGCCGAGTTCGCGCTCGGCGCTTTCGATCGCGGCCCGAACGCTACGGTCCTCAAGGACCCGTTTGTTCGGGGTGCGGATGTTGAGCAGGATCTGCGGCGCGACCACGAGCGCGGAGGCAAGGTCGTGCAGCGTCGTCTCGTCGCGCGCCACGACCGAGAGGAGGGCGACCGCGGTCGCGGGACCATCGCCCGTGGTGTTGCGGTCCAGATCGATGATGTGGCCGGACTGTTCGCCGCCGAAGTTGAGCCCGCGGGCGCGCATCAACTCGAGCACGTAGCGGTCGCCTACGGCGGCCCGTAGCAGGGCGATGCCCTGCGCCCCCAGCGCCCGTTCGAGCCCGATGTTGCTCATCACGGTTCCGACGATCGCGTCGCCGCGCAACTCGCCGCGGCGCTTCTTCTCGCACGCCAGGATCAGCATCACGTGGTCGCCGTCGATCGTTGCGCCCGTTTCGTCGACGAAGAGCGCGCGGTCGGCGTCCCCGTCGAAGGCGACGCCGAGCACGTGCGCGTGCGGGCGCGCGGCGGCGAGTTCGCGCACCCGCGCCGCGAGCGTCGAGAGATCCGTCGATCCGCAATCGACGTTGATGCGCGCGCCGTCGTCTTGCGCGTGCAGCGGTTCGACCGTCGCCCCGAGCCGCGCGAGCGCCTGCGGCCCGACGCGATACGCCGCGCCGAAGGCGGCGTCGACGACGACGGTGAGCCGCGAGAGATCCGCACCGCCGGCCACGACGGCGTCCACGTAGTGCGCGAGCAGGTCGTGCGACGTTCTCGCGATGCCGACGTCGTGGTGGGTCGCGCGCGCGATCCCCGAATCGTCCTCGAGAGCGGCCTCGATCGCGAGCTCCTGGGCGTCGGTGAGTTTGAATCCATCGGGCCCGAAGAATTTGATCCCGTTGTCTTCGATCGGGTTGTGCGACGCGCTGATCATCACGCCGGCTGCGGCGCCCGTGGCGACCGTAACGCAGGCGACGCCGGGTGTCGGGACGACGCCGAGCGAGAGCGTGTCGTGGCCGGTCGAAGCGATGCCCGCGACGACGGCGGCTTCGAGCATCGTTCCGGAGAGCCGCGTGTCGCGGCCGACGACGAGCGGACGTCCGCGGTCCGGCACGCCGGCGACGACCGCCGCGCCCGCGCGACCCAAACGAAAGGCCAGCTCCGGGGTCAAGTCGGCATTGGCGACGCCGCGGACGCCGTCGGTACCGAAGATGCGCCCCACTACGAGCGGTGCTGCGGCGCCACGAAGCGCGCGCGGACCCGCAGCAGGTTCGGCGTCACCGAAATGTTCGGCATCTCGAGGCCGTGGGCGTCGATCGCCACCGGGCGCAGCATCGCATCGTACGTCGTCGGAGCGGCCGGGTACGGTACGTCGACGCGCACGCCCACGACCCGCGCGAGGTCGCTCGTCGCCGCGCGCAGGGTCGCCGTGGCCGGTTGCGCGGCCGCGCGCTGCACCACGACGTTGGCCCGAACGAGGCCGCTATAGAAGAGTGCGACCGGAATGCTGCGCGTCTCGATGCGTTCGATCGAAAGCGTCACGGAAGCCGGCGAAAGCGATTTGATTTCGAGCTTCGGAGCAATCACCTCGACGGGGACGTTGTAGACGCCGGGCCCGCGGCCGCTGAGATTGAGGACCGCGCGCAACATGTCTTGGCTGATGGGCGCCCCGTCGCGCGGTACGGCGACGGCGACCGCGGCCTGCTTTTCGGTGAACCGCGAGACTTCGTCGGCTGCGAGTCCGGTCGTTTCGATCGGGACGTTGAACTGCTGCGCGAAGCGGGCCGCGATCGTGGAGTTCGGCGTGAGGCGCAGGTAGGCCCAGAGCGCGACCGCGATCGCAAGCGAGAGCAGCTTGAGGTCGAGGTTGTTGCGGAGGCGCTCAAACACCGGGGTTCGCGAATTCTCCGGTCGCCCGTTCGGTCGGCGGAACGTGCCGCCGTCCGAAACGCAGCCGCTTTTGCGCCCGCTGCGGCCGCCGGCCGCGCGACGCGCGACAGCACGCGAGCAGGACGCTGCGCAGGCGGGTTTCGTCGTCGAGTTCGCGCGAGAGCTTGCCCGTGCGCGCGACCGAAATCGCGCCGGTTTGTTCGGAGATCACGAGCACGACCGCATCGGTCTGCTCGGAGAGCCCGATCGCGGCGCGATGGCGCGTACCGAGATGGCTTTCGGTAACCACGTTTTCCGACAGCGGCAAGAAGCAGCCGGCCGCTTCGACGAGGTTGCCTTTGACGATCGCGGCGCCGTCGTGCAGCGGCGATTTCGGCGTGAAGATCGAGAGCAGCAGTTCGAGCGAGAGCTTCGCGTCCAAGCGCGTTCCGCTTTCCACGAATTCGCGCAGCCCGGTCGCGCCCTCGATTGCGACCAGCGCCCCGACGCGATTGCGCGACAAGATGATCGCGGCGCTCGCGAGGGTCGCGATCGCCTCCTCGAGTTGCTGCGCGTCGGCGACCGCTTCGGGACGCGCGAGCATGCCGCCGCGCCCGAGTTGTTCGAGAAAGCGCCGCAACTCCGGCTGGAACACGATCGGCAGGGTCACGGCCGTGCCCAGCAGCGCGAACTGCAGGATCGTACCCAACACGAGCAAGTGAAAGAGATTGGCGAGACTGAAAAGCCCGATCAGGACCGCGATCCCGAGCATGATCGGAACGGCGCGCGTACCGCGCACGAGCACGAGCAGGTAGTACACGAGCAGCGCGGTCGCGAGAATATCGACGATGTCGCTTACGCTGAGTCCGGCCTCGGGCCAGGGCAGCGTCAGATTCATCGCGTGGCGCCGAGCAACGGGTCGAGGTGCGTTTCGATCAAGCGCGTGGGCTGCAGGTCCGGCTCACCGAGCACCGCCGCCGCAAACGCGGTGAGCGTCGCATCGTCGAGCGGCAAGAGCGGTTCGATGCGCCGGCCCGGAGCGTGAGCGAGTTCGACGTCGATTGCGGCGATCACGAGGTCGAACGGCGTGCGCGCCGCGTCGCATTCGATCACGAGCGCATCGCCGTCGCGGCGCGCGTCGATCACCCCCGCGAGGCGTCCGGCGCCGCCAAAAGCGGCTTCGAGCGCGTCGAGCGCGCGCGGCGCATCGGGCAATACACGAAGTGCGACCAGCGCCGGAACGTCGATGCGACCGAGCGCCGGCGGTGCGGTCGCAATCGGCGCCTCGGGGCCGAAAACGATCCCGGCGTAGGTACGGCCGCCGGCCGCGCTCCAGGATGTCACCTCGGCGCCGGACGAAGCTAGCGTGCGTGCCTCCGCCTGGCGCTCGCCGGGGGCGAGCACGCCGTCATACCGAACGCTGGCGAACCGTTTCACTCGTTTTCCTTGAAAGACCGTGGCTCTCGCATCCTTACACAAGAGCGCACTTGACTCATGCGGGATAATGGCGGCGAGCGTTTGGCGCGCGTCGTCAGCGTCGGGCGCAATTCCGCGTGGATCGCGTTTGAAGGCGAAGCGCTTTTGCGGCTCGCGTCGCTGCGGAAAAGCGTCGAACGCACCGCGCTCGTGCCCGGCGACCTCGTGCGCGCGACGCCGCTCGATGAGGAACGCGTCGTCGTCGATGCGCTCGAACCGCGCACGTTCGCGTTAACGCGCACGACGGCCGGCGGCCGAACGAAGACGATGGCCGCCAATGTCGACGGCATCGCGATCGTCTCGGCCTTCGCGCGTCCGGCGCCGCATCTCGCCATGATCGATGAACTGATCGCGTTCGCCGAACTCCATAGCCTGCGCGCTCATCTGATTCTAACGAAGCCCGATCTCGCCGAACCCGACGACTTGGTCCGCATTCCGGCGCTGTACGCGGGCCTGGGCTATGTGACGCTGGTCGTGAATCCGAAGATCCAGGCCGGCGTCGACGCGATCGAAAGCACCTTCGCGACGGCGCACACGCTGTTGATCGGTCAATCCGGGGTCGGCAAGAGCACGCTGTTCCGTGCGCTCGGCGGTTCGGGCGCCGTCGGCGACGTCTCCAAAGGCGGCCGCGGAAAGCAAACGACGACGACGGGCCGGTTGCATCGCTTCGCGGACGGTTTTCTCATCGACAGCCCGGGCGTCGGCGAGTTCGAACTCGCCGGCGTCAGCGCAGCGGAGCTGGGCCTCGGGTTCGTGGAATTCGCGCCGCTGCTCGGCGGGTGCCGGTTCGCGGACTGCGTGCATCGCGACGAGCCCGGCTGCGCCGTGCGCGCCGCACTCGAGTCCGGCCGTATCGCCGCCTCGCGCTACGCGAGCTATCGCAGCATTCTCGAGCGGCCGCGCTCGAGCTAACCTTTCTTCGCGCCGCTCTTCTTGCGCGCGACGCGCTTTTCGGACGGCGCTGCTGCTGCGGCGGCGGCCGCGGCCGTTACCTTGATCGCTTTGGCCAAACGCGATTTCTTGCGCGCGGCCTTATTCGGGTGGATGATGCCCTTCGTGGCCGCCTTGTCGAACTGGCCCTCGACCGGCCCCGCCGCTGCGGCGTCGCCGCCGACTTTGGCCTTTTTGAAGAGGGTCTTCAGCCGGGTCTTGACGTCACGGTTGCGCAACTCGCGCTTTTCGGACTGGCGGACCCACTTCTCCGCGGCTTTGATGTTGGGCAACGAGCTTCTCCAAACGGCGATGTGAAACGGCGAGGGGTGCCCGACGAGAGGCACGCGCGGCAGTATACCACAGGTGAAAAGACGGAATCTAGCTTTTCGCCAGCACGTAGCTGCCGGGGGCCGGCTCGAGCGCGGGATGGGCGGGGGAGCCCGGCTGCCCGGGCGCCGGGACGCGCGGGCCGGACCGGGCGGAAATCCAGGCGAGCCAGGTCGGCCACCAGGAGCCCGGTTGCTTGCGGGCGGCGGCGAACCAGTCGTCGGCCGAGGGCACGTTAACGTCGTTCTCCCAGAAGTTGCCCTTGCCGGCCCCCGGGGCATTGATGATTCCGGCGATGTGGCCCGAGTGGCCGAGGCGGAAAGTCACGTCGCCGGAAAAGACCTGCGTCATCTTGTAGACCGAACGCCACGGTGCGATGTGGTCGTCGATCGAGGCGACGGAAAAAACATCGTTCTTCACCGCCCCCAGATCCAGCGTCACGCCCTTGTGGCTGAGTCCGCCCGCGACCAGGGCGTTACGCACGTACATATCGTTGAGATAGTTCCGGTGCAGCGTCGCGGGCATCCGGGTCGCATCGGCATTCCAGTACAGCAGATCGAACGCGGGCGCGTCCTTGCCGAGCAGGTAGCGGTTGACCGCGACGTTCCAGATCAGGTCGTTGGCGCGCAACATGTTGAAGGTATCCGCCATGTCGGATCCGGGCAGAAAGCCTTCGTCCGACATCTTCTTCTCGATCAACGCCAGCATCTCGGGGCCCAGGAAATTCTTGATCTCGCCGGCGTCGGCAAAATCGATCAGCGCCGCGAAAAAGGTGACCGCGTTCACGAGACCGGGTTCCGTCTTGCTGAGGTACGCGAGCTCCATCGCGGTCAACGTTCCGCCGATGCAGTAGCCGATCTGGTTCACGTCGCTTGTCCCGGCGATCTCGCGAGCGGCGCGCACCGCCGCGAGCGACCCGAGCTCGAGATACTCCTCGAAGCCGAAGTGCGCGAGCGACGCGTCCGGATTGCGCCACGAAACGACGAACGTCGAGATGCCGCTGTCGACCGCGTACTTGATGAAGCTGTTGGCCGGCTGCAAATCGAGGATGTAGAACTTGTTGATCCAGGGCGGAACGATCACGAGCGGACGCTGATAGACGGTTTCGGTCGAGGGCCGGTATTGGATCAGCTCGATCAGCTCGTTACGGAACACGACCTCGCCCTTCGAGGTCGCGACGTTCTTGCCGATTTCGAACGCCGACTTGTCGACGAGCGCCGGCCGCCCGTCGTTGTCCCGCAGGTCGGCGAGATAGTTCTCCACGCCGCGCGTGAAGTTGCCGCTGCCGCTGCGCAGCGTCTCCTCGATGACCGCCGGGTTGAGGAACGCGAAGTTCGTCGGACTCATCGCGTCGCAGAATTGTTTGGCGAAGAATTTCACCCGGCTCTTGGTTTCCGGGTCGACGCCGGGGGCTTGCTCGATGCTTTCGAGCACCGCTCGCGTGGCGAGCAGATAGCCCTGCTTGATCGCGTCGAAGGTGGGATTGTCGTTCCAGGCGGGATGCTTCCAACGCGAATCGTTCGGTGCCGGCGCGATGACGGGTGCCGGCTTTTCCGAAACGCCGGCGCTGGTCGCGACCGTCCGCAGCGCGAGCGCGAGCCACGCCTCCGCAAGCGAACTCTGCGTCTGGAGCAGCGCGACCGGTGTGGTCGCCATCGCCTGCCAGACGCCGAGCGCGGCGCTACCGAGACCCAGCGGATCGAGCTCGTCGTCGCTCATATTGTCACAAACCCACAATTGCGATGTCAGTAGATCGAGATGGCAGATGTATTTCTCGTCACATCTTCCTTTGCGGCCGCTCGGCTCGCGCCTGCGCCCTCTATAGTGAAGGCATCTTGCGTTTTCTACGCGACGACTCTGCCTATGGAGTCCTGGAATATAGTCTCGTCCTGGGTCTCATCGCCATGCTTGCCGTCGCCGCGCTCTTGATGCTTGGCGGAAACGCGAATACCTCGCTGCGCCACAGCGTCAACGACTTTCCTAGCGAAAATCCCAACGTCGCCCCGACGCCCTAACCCGCGCTACGGGTCGACGTTGACGGCGAGCCGGGTCGTGTGGTCAGCCCTAGCAAGCGGCCCGAGGCGCTCGCGGATCGCGAAGCGCACGGCGGCGGCGTCGGCGGCCTTGACGGCGATTCGATAGCGCCACTCGGCGTTGACGCGAGCGACCGGATAGGGCGCGGGTCCCAGAACCTCGGCATCCGGTAGCCGGCGCAGCAACTCGGCATAGCCGTCGGCCGCGCGCACGACGTCGCGCTCGCTGCGGCCGATCACGCCGAGGTACACGAGTTCGGCGAACGGCGGGTAGTTCAACTCGCGCCGCTGCTGAAGCTCCTGGGCGGCAAACCCGTCGTAGTCGTGACGGGCCGCGAACGCCACGGCCGGGTGCCCGGGCGAGTACGTCTGAACGATCGCTTCGCCGGGGCGCGCGCGTCCGCTGCGCCCGGCGACCTGCGTGATCAGATCGAAGGTGCGCTCGGCGGCACGAAAATCGGGAACGTGCAGGCCGATGTCGGCCGCGACGACGCCGACCAGCGTGACGGTCGGAAAATCGAGGCCCTTCGCCACCATCTGCGTCCCGACCAGGATGTCCGCACGCGCGCCGAACTCGTCGAGCAAGCGGGCGTGATCGCCGACGCGCGTCGTCGTGTCGCCGTCCATGCGCACGATGCGCGCCGCCGGAAAAAGCGCGGCGGCCGCTTCCGCGACCTTTTGCGTCCCTGCGCCGAACTCGCGGATCGGGCCGCCGCCGCAGGCCGGGCAAACCTCGGGCAGCGGCCGCTGCGCGTCGCACAGGTGACAGCGCAACAGGTGCTCGGCGCGATGGGCGACGAGCGAAACGCTGCAACGCGTGCAGGCCGGCACGTGTCCGCAGGCGCGGCACAGAACGAAGCTCGCGCTTCCGCGCCGGTTGACGAAGAGCACGGTCTTCTCGCCGCGCTCGAGCCGTTGACCGATCGCTTCGACCAACCGCGTGCTGAAGATTCGGCGGTTGCCGGCCGCGAATTCGGCCGCCAAATCGACCACGTGCACCGCGGGCAGCGGCTGCTCCGTCGCGCGCCGCTCCAAGCGCACCGAAGCGATGCGGCCCGCGAGTGCGGCGGCGTACGCTTCGAGCGGCGGCGTCGCGCTGCCGAGCACGAGCGTGCCGCCGGCAAGCCGCATCTTCTCGCGCGCGACCGCGACGGCATCGTAGCGCGGGGCGTTCTCTTGCTTGTAGCTGCGCTCGTGCGCTTCGTCGATCACGATCAAGCGCGTGCCGGGAAGCGGTGCGAAGAGGGCGCTACGCGCGCCGACGACCACGTCGATCGCGCCGCGCGCGGCCGCATCCCAGCTCTCGAAACGCTCGCGTTCCGACAGCCCGGAATGAATGACGGCGACGCGTTCGCCGAAGACGCCCTCGAACCGTCTCGCGGTCTGCGGCGTCAGCGATATCTCGGGCACCAGAACGATCGCGCGGCCACCGAGTTCGAGCGCGCGCGCGATCGCCCGCAGGTAGACGAATGTCTTGCCGCTGCCGGTGACGCCCTGCACGAGGATCTCGGCGAAGGACCGCGTCTCGACGTGCGCGACGATCGCATCGATCGCCGCCTGCTGTTCGGCCGTCGCGACGAAGTCTTGGTCCTCGCGCGGGCCGTCGCGCCGCACGGGCGCCGCGCGCTCGGTCGTTTCGGCTAGCGCCCCTTCGCGGATCGCGCGAGCGATCAGCGCCTGCGAGAAGCCGGCGAGCAGCGCGTCGCGGCGGCGCAGCGCGCCTTCGCGCGCCACGAGTTCGACGAGCGCTCCGACCCGCGGCCCGCGCACGGCGGAGCCCGTAGGCGACAAATACTTCTCGCGCGCTTCGCCGACCCGCGGCCCGAGCAGCGTGCGGCGCCGCACGAGCGCGCCCCCGCGCTGCAAGGCCGAGAGCGCCGCCATCAACGTGCGCCGGTCGCCGCTGCGGCGCGCTTCGGGGTGGCGCAGCAGTGCGTCGAGCGAGAACCCGCCGGCGAGATCCTCGCGCAGCAACGCGAGCAGCCGCGGCGAGACGGCCGGGAACGCAGCCTCGCTCGGCAGGCCCACGAGTTCGAAGCGATCGACCGTGCGCGGAACCGCGGCCGCGAAGACGATTGCACCGAGCGCTTCGCCGAGCGAACAGCAGTAGCGGGCGGCCATCCAGCGCGCGAGCGCCAGCGCCTGGCCGTCGAACGCGCGCGGGCCCGGTACGCGCTCGGCGATTTCGCGCGTGCCGCGCTTCGGCGTTCCCGCGCGCGGCTGCGCGATCACGTAGCCGTAGAGTTCGCGCGGCCCGAGCGGTACGCGCACGACGTGCCCGATCTCGAGCTCCACGCCGGGCGGAACGGCGTACGTGAGCGGCCGCTCGAC
>Ga0302325_10011212_pt1 | contig 19331 bp, 12 predicted proteins | sample Palsa_T0_2_FD_201948 | JGI IMG/M metagenome (GOLD analysis project Ga0302325, IMG submission 201948) | Peat permafrost microbial communities from Stordalen Mire near Abisko, Sweden - Palsa_T0_2 | ecosystem: Environmental > Terrestrial > Soil > Palsa > Peat permafrost | place: Sweden: Abisko...
GCAACTGCTCGAGCGCCTGCCAGGAGCCCTGAGCGGGACCGAGCGCGGGCTGATCGAGGGAAACGGACGGCGCGGCGACGGGAGCGAATTCCCGTTCGAGGCCGAGGTCCTGGCGATGGAGGTTGATCGACGTCAAGTCTTTGTCACCTTTGTTCACGACATCAGCGACCGTAAGGCCGCCGAGCTCCGCCTCGCGGACGCCCGCGATGCGGCGTTGAGAGCTTCGGCTGTCAAGTCCGAGTTCCTTGCGACGATGAGCCACGAGATACGTACTCCTATGAACGGAGTCATCGGCAGTCTGGACCTGATGCTTGACTCCGAACTGGCCCCCGAGCTGGCGGAGCTGGCGCAGATCGCACGAACCGCTGCAAATGACCTGCTCGCGATCATCGACGACATCCTCGATCTGTCGAGGATCGAGGCCGACAAGGTGGAGAGCCGGCGCGAGAGCCTCGATCTCGTGGCGATCGTCGAGGGCGTCGCCGACATCGTTGCGGTCACCGCGCGACGCAAGGGCGTGGGGCTCGTCGCCTACGTCGACCCCGAGATCCCGCAGCGCGTGCTCGGGGACGCGCGGCTGCTGCGCCAGATCCTGGTCAACCTAGCTGGCAACGCCGTCAAGTTCACCGACGCCGGCGAGGTCGTGATCCGCGCCGAGCGCCAGGCCGCGCCCTCGCCGCAGGCGCTTGTGCGCTTCACCGTCAGCGACACGGGTGTCGGCATCCCCGCCGACGCGGTCGAAACGCTGTTTGAACCCTTCACGCAATTTGATCCCCGCTCGACCCAGGAGCGCGGCAGCGGGCTCGGGCTCGCGATCTCCTCGCGCCTTGTGCGGCTGATGGGGGGGCGACTCGCGGTCGACAGCGAGCTTGGGCGCGGCTCCGTCTTCTCCTTCGAGCTGCCGTTCGAGCTGACCGACGAGGTGATGGCGGCGCCGGCGCCGGCTGCGCCCGCCGGACGTCCGCTGCGCGTCCTGGTCATCGACGGCTCGCCCACCTCGGCCGACGCTGTGGCGCGCTATCTGCGCACCTGGGGAATGGTCGCGACCAGCGTGTCGGATGCGGCCGCCGGCACCGAGCGCTTCGCCGCAGCACCGGCGGGCGAGCGCTTCGACGTCGTGCTCGTTGCGAGCGGCCCGCTGGGCGGCGACCGCCAGGAGCTCGCGCGGGCGCTGCGCGAGCTCGCCGGCGAGGAGGGCGTGTCGCTGATCGAGCTGCTCGAGATCGGCGAGCAGCGTGCCGAGGGCGACGGTGACGCCACCGCGGGCTATGACGCCGTCGTCAGCAAGCCGCTCAAACAGGCGCAGCTTTACGCGGCGCTGGCCGCGGTCGGGCCGCCGCGGGTGAGCGTCGGCCACGACGAGGTTCCGGAGGCTTCCGCCGCGCTGCGCGGGCTGCGGGTCCTGATTGCCGAGGACAACCCGGTCAACCAGGAGGTCCTGATGCGCCAGGTCCAGCGACTCGGGCTGCTCGCCGACGCTGTGACCAACGGCCAGGAGGTCCTCGACGCGCTCGCCGAGGGCAGCTACGACGCCGTCCTGATGGACTGCCAGATGCCAATCATGGACGGCTACACGGCCACGCGGGCGATCCGCTCGCTGGAGCAGGGGGGCAAGAGGCACCTGCCGATCGTCGCGGTGACGGCGAACGCGATGCGCGACGACTACGATCGTTGTGTGCAATCGGGTATGGACGACTTCGTCGCCAAGCCGGTGACGCTCTCGGCGCTGGCCGGGGCAATCGATCGTGCCGTGCAGTCCGGGGCCGGGGAGGGCGCCGAGGAGGCATCCGCGCCGGCGGAGAGCACCGGCGCCGGCGCGGCCGGGGAGGGCGTGGCGGATACGCGCCTGGCGCCCGCGGGCGATCCGGCCGCGGCCCTCAGCGCCGCGATCGACCGGGCGGCGCTTGACACGCTGAGCGAGGATCTCGGCGGCGCGGCGGCGCTCCTGCGAATCGTGCGGCTGTTTCTTGAACAGCTCGCCCCGCAGGCCGACCAGATCGAGCACGAGGCGCGCAGCGGCGAGCTCGAGACGCTCGGACGCAACGCGCACCGGATGAAGTCGAGCGCTGCCACGCTCGGGGCGGTCGAGCTTGCCGAGCTGCTCGCCCAGCTCGAGGCGGCCGCCGTCGCGGGCGAGACCGCCACCTGCCTGCGGCTCGGCGAGCGCTTCGCCGCAGCCGTACCCCTCGCGCGCGAAGCGTTCGAGGCCCTGGTCGAGGAGCTCGACGCCCAGGTCGCCGCCGAGGGCTGAGCGACGGGCTCTAGGGCACCGCGCAGGCGCTGACCGTTGCGGAGCACTCGGTCTGGTGCTGCACCGACCAGGCGACGGAGACGGGGTTGAGGAAGTACGGCGGCTCGGCGTAGGCGAGGCGGTCGTCGTAGGTGTAGTTCTTGGCGTAGCCCGTGGACACCGACGAGGATCCCGTGCCGACCGGTCCGCGGTAGAGCTGCGCGATCGCTCCGACGATCGTGAGCGTTCCCGGCGAGGAGCCGCAGTCGTAGTTGTCGACGATGAACGAGTGCTGAACGGCGAGGATCGCAGCGTAGATGTAGGGGTTGTTGAGCGTCTGGTAGGTGCCGCTGGTGACGTTGGCGTCGCTGCCGCAGGAGCCTGACGCCGTCCCGCGGTTGCTGCTGACGGGGTGTTCGACACGCACGAAGTTGTTCGCGACCAGACCGAGCAGCGCGTTCCCGGTTGGGGTGCCGCCGAGCGCTCCGGTCGAGGTCGCGTAGTTGCTCGCCGAGGTCCCGGGCCAGAGGTTGCCGGCGACGATGATGTCGTTGTCGCTGGCGATCGTGATCGACATGCTGTAGTAGCCGCTGACGTACACGTTGCCGCAGCCCAGGTTGCTGCCGTAGGTCGAGTTGGCCGAGAACGGTGTGTAGTTCTCGGCGCAGGGCGGGGTCTGCGCGCTCTGCACGTAGATCACGCCGTTGGTGCTCGCCAGGTTGACCGAGGTGGGGCTGCCTCCGTTGAGGTTGGCGTTGGTGACGGTCGCCGTCGTGCCGGTCAGCTGGATCGTCGTGGTGCCGGTGTAGACGGTGCCGGCGGTCTGGGCGACGTTCAGCATCTGGCCGTCGGTCGGCGGTGGCGTCAGCGACGGCGCCGAGTTGGTGTAGGTGCCGTCCATGACCGCGCCGTAGTAGGGCGCACTGCCGCCGCAGTTGCTCTCGTCGGCGAAGCCCGGGGCCTGGATCGAGTCGTTGGCGTTTCGCCCAAAGGTCGGGGTGCCGCAGATCGCCAGCGTGTCCTCGCTGTGCAGCGGCCCGTTGATCTGGTCGGCGCTGATGAAGTTGATCGCGCCGCCGCAGTCGCTCCCGCGGCCCGGGCTGTCGGTGTAGTGGCGGTCGCAGTCGGTCGGGTCGCCCGGGAGCGCCACGGGGTCGAGGGTCTCGTAGTCGGTGTAGTAGACGAAGTTCAGGAAGCTGTCGCGTTTGTACTGCGCGACGATCGTGCGCGAGACGTTGTTCGAGGTCCCGGTCGATGCGATCCGGAAGGTCCCGGCAGCCGGGTTCGTGCCGCCGCCGGTGAGCGTCCCCGCCTCGACCATCGTGCCGATCGGGTTGCTCGTCGAGCACGCCGTCGTGCCGGTCGGCGCCGTGCTCGCGACGACCGGCGTGTCGAGATAGGTCTCGGTCGAGCCGCTGTCCGATGCGCCGATCGTCCCGCCCGGAGTCGGGCAGTTCTCCCAGTAGTTGGGGTTCTGGTTGAGGTCATAGTCGTACTGCTCGATTCCGGCCTGCGCCGCCGCGTACGCTCGCTTCTGGTCGAGGTCGTTGCGCGACAGGTGCGTGTCGGTCAGCACCGCGACGTAGGCGCCGCCGAGCAGCAGCGAGGTGATCGTGAGCACGTACAGCGCCAGCAGCATCGTGAAGCCACGCTCGCCACGGGCGCGGATCCGGCGTCTGGGGAATGCTCTCAGCTGCATGGCATATCTGCGGTCGAACTGGACGCGGGCGAGAGACGCAGGACGACCGCGTCACTGAAGTCGGTCGGCCGTCCCAGCGCAGTCCAGTTGTCGGACGGATTGGCCTGGAAGTTGATCGCGACCTCGGCTGTCGACGTCGCGTTGGTGGCGCCGAGCGTCGGGCCGAGCGTGTAGGGCACCGTCGAGAGCACGCCGCTTGAGCCGTATCCGTAGTACTGGAACACCGGCGTCGAGCCCGCCTGCGCGGCGTTCTGCAGCAGGACGAACGATGAGGCCGTCGAGGAGAAGGTCCATGAGCCCGGTGCCGTGCCGCTCACCCACGCGTAGGTGTTCATCAGCAGCGATCCGCTGCTCAGCTGGATCTCCACCTTGTTGGGCTGGATCGTCGGGTTGTCGCCAAGCAGGCTGTAGAACCACACGTCGTTGGCGTCGCTGGCGGCGAGGATCGGCGACAGCGAGGACGAGACGCAGCTCGAGTTCAGCGCCTGAGTGATCTTCTCCAGGGCGACGGTCCCCTGCTGGGTCGCGTTGACGCGGTCGCCGAGGTTCGAGCTGAAGTCCACCGAGACGATCACGATCGCGAGCGTCGCCGCGGAGACGATGATCCCGATCACCGTCGCGACCATCAGCTCGATCAGCGTGAAGCCGCTCTCGCTGCGCAGGTCGAGCCGGCGGCCCAGCTGATCGAGGCGGCGGCCCAGCTGATCGAGGCGCCGGGTCACGTGCAACTGCCGCTCGTCAGGCCCGACGACCCCGATCCGAGATAGACGTTGACCACGTTGCCGGTCGTGTAGCTCGTGTTCGCGACGGTCGCCGTGTTCTTCTCGCCGCCGCTGCTCGCGCAGACGGTCCAGTTTCCATACGGCTGTCCCGGGTCAGCCAGCGCCCCCTGCGTGAGCGTCGGCACCTGTGTGGCAGGGTAGTTCTCGTTGCTGTTGCACGCCGCGTTGTTGTCGGTGAGGGTCACAACCGGCGCGCTTGTCAGCAGTCCTGTCGACTCCGTGCCATAGACGAACGCGTCGGTGGTCACATACGCGCCGCCCGAGTTCGCATCCTTGGTCCCCTCGACGTAGATCGTGAGCGTGTGACTGCCGTTGGACAGCCCGCTGACCGTGTATTCCGCTTGCTGGTTGACGCTCGAGGGCGCGTAGGTATCGACGTTGCTCTGGACCAGGGTGCCGTCGAGGTAGATGTTGGCGTAGCCGTGGTTGCTGGCCATCGAGGTGATCCACTCGACACTGGTTCCGGTGAACGTGAAGCTCGTGTAGTTGCCCGTGGTATTGCTCCAGCTCTCGGTGCCGTCATAGTCGCTCGAGAAGCCGGTTGCGTGGGTGAAGGTGCCGCTGTAGGTCACCGCCGAGTTGGCGTCGTCCACCTCGCTGCTGGTGCCGGTGCCGGAGATGAACTCGTCGATCGGTACGTAGGAGGCGCTCGAGCCGGGGGGCGCCGTCCCGCCGACGACGTAGATCTCGATCGTGTGCGTCGTGTTGGTGAGCCCGGAGTCGGCGAAGAGGACCTGCTGATCGGCGTTGGCCGAGCTGTAGGTGTTGACGTCGGTGCCGACCTGGTTGCCGTCGATCAGGACGTTGGCGTAGCCCTGGTTGCTCCACTTGGGACCGATCCACTCGATGGAGGTGCCGGTGAAGGTGTACTTCACGTAGTTCCCGGCCGTCTGGCTCCAGCTCTCGGTGTTGTCGTAGTTGCCGGTTTGGGTGGTCGAGTGCGTCCAGCCGCTGCCGGTGTAGACGACCGAGGAGCTGGGCGCGTCGTCGGTCTCCACGGGGGCGCCGGCTCCCCAGACGTCGACGATCATCGCCGGCAGGGGCAGGCTCACCGACTGCGTCGTGCCGGCGGTCACGTTCGCCAGCGCGTAGCCGCTGCCCGAGTAGTCGCCGGAGCAGGTGCCGGCGTATGTCGTGTAGGTGCCGGGAGCAAACTGGGCGCCCGAGCTGACCGTGCTCTGGTAGGTGTTGTTGTACAGCGAGCTGGCCGTGCCGAAGACGGGGTACACGCTCCCGTTCGAGGGAAGCCAGGCCGTGACCTGGTCGGCCGTGGAGGCGTGGGAGCTGCCGTTGTAGGTGGTCGTGAAGGTCGCGGAGATGGCGCCGGTGCCGCCTGCGGGCGTGAGCGTGATGGTCTTCGTCTGCGTCGCCACGACGGTCGCCGAGCCGTTCGTGCTCGTGCTGCCCTGGGTGGCGGTGGCGGTGTAGGAGCCGCCGCTCAGACCGCCGAACTCGACGCAGCCGTTGGCGTCGGTCGTCAGCGGCGAAACGGAGGTCGGCCCGCCGCTCAACGCCACGCTTGCGCCCGAGATCCCAACGCCGCTCGAGTTGAGGACCCTGACGATCAGCGAGCCGCCCTGCGGCGGCGTGACCAGGCCGTGAATCTCCACCGGACCGCCGGCGTAGCCGTCGTTGTTCCAGGTGACCATGGAGGTCGTCTGGACCTCGTCGGCGGTCGTCGTGCCGCTCGAGGTGCACGATGCGGCGCCGCTGCCGGACACGAACTTGGTCGAGGAGGCGATCGTGTAGACGGTGTTGTCGACCGTCTGCGTGTAGCTCGTGTTGCCGACGCCGAGCCCGCTGCCGGAGCTCGAGAGGTTGTTCAGCGTCAGGCCGTGCAGACGGGCCTGGTCGGCCTCGGCGAGACTGCTGGCCTGCGCGCGTGTGGTCTCGCCGCTCGCGACGTGGGCCACCGAGGAGTAGCCCGTGAACGTCGCGACCGCGATCAGCGCAACCAGCACCGCGGCGACCATCACCTCGATCATCGTGTCGCCGGCCTCGTCGCGAAGCCACGCCGCGACGCGCCCATGCAGGGGCGCGCGGGAACCCGCCGGAACATGTTCGTTTGGCATCTTCACCGGTGTTGTCGGCGCGAACGCTGCTTTTGTTGAGCGCCCTCAGCGGGGGTACGAAGGGGCCCTCGACGGCCCGGGCAACCGCATGCGTGGACGCCGCGAGCGTTCGCCGGGGCGGCTCAGCAGCTCGCGGTGCCGTCGCACTCCGTCAGCCGAGTCGCCACCCAGGTGGCATCGATCGGATTGAGGAAGTACGGTGGCGAGGTCGACTCCAAGCGGGGGTCGTACCAGTAGCTCTTCGTATAGCCCGTGACCTGGGGGTTGCCCTCGGCGACCCGTCCGCGGAAGTTCTGGGCGATCGTGCCGTTGACGGTGAGGGTGCCGAGCGCAGTGGTGCTGCCAGTGTTGCTGGTCGAGCCGCAGTCGAAGTTGTCGACGATGAAGGAGTCGTTGACCGCAAAGATCGCCGCGTCGATCACGGGGTTGATCAGCGACCCAGCGGCGTTGGTGTTGAGGTAGAGATCGTCGGAGGGGTTGCTCGCGAGGCAATACTGCTCAAGCGGCGGCGTGACGCGCGCGCTGGTGAGCGGGTGAGCGACGCGCACATTGTGGTCGGCGATCAGGCCGAGCACCGCGGTCCCGCTCGGGCAGCCGCCCGTCTCGCCGCCGGTGCACCCCGACGTGGTCGTGGTCGTGGTCAGGCTGCTCGCGATGATGATGTCGTCAGCGGCGCCGATCGTCAGTGACTGGGTGTAGGGGCACACGCCGCTGACCTGCGTGGTTCCCGAGCATCTCGAGGCGGACGTGCTCGCAGATACGACGGCGTCGCCGCAGCCCGCGTTGTCGGTCGTGTCGCTCGGATCGAGCGTGGTTGAGCCGTAAAGCTGGCCGGTGCTGTCGAACGGGCTGTACGCGTAGCTGCAAGAGGTTGTCGCGTTGACATACACGACGCCGTCGGAGGGGAAGGTGATCGTCGTCGCCGTGCCGGCCGGGCTGCCATAGGCGGCGTTCGTCACGGTCATTTCGTTGATCCCCGACGTCGGTCCGTCCAGCACGATCGTCGTCGGCCCGGTGAACACGCAGCCCGCGCCCGCGTAGCACCCGTTGCTGTTGGTGGAGATGCCGCCGTCGGCGACGGACAGCAGTTGCGTGTCGTCCGGTGGCGGCTGGAGCGTGCCGACCGTGTTGTTGGGCGTGCCATTCATCACGATCGTGCCGCCGCAGGTTGTCTCGGAGAGGACGTTCGGCGTCTCGATCGAGTCGGCAGGCGTTTGGCCGGTGCGACCGAAGGTCGTCGTGCTGCCCGATCCGCTGCAGACGCCGACGGTGTCGTTGCTGTGCAGCGGTCCGTTGACGGCGTCGCCGGCCCCGAACGCGGTCGCGGCGCAGGAAGAGCTGCGACCTGCCCACGCGTACACGGCGCAGTTCAGGCCGCTGTCGCCCGACGCCCACTCCGGGTCGGAATCCTCGTAGTTGGAGAAGTAGACGTAGCTGAGGAAGCTGTTGCGCGTGTACTGCGCGACGATCGTGCGCGAGACCTTGTTCGAGGTCCCGGTCGCGGCGATCCGGAAGGATCCGGCGGCCGCTGTCCCGACTGCCTCGATCATCGAGTTGATCGGGTTGCTCGTGCTGCAGCTCGAGTAGCCGGTTGCCGGGACCGGCTTGACGACGAAGGTCTCGGTCGAGCCGCTGTCGGCTGCTCCGACCGTGCCGCCCGGCGACGTGCAGGCCTCCCAGAAGTTCGGATTCTGGTTGAGGTCGTAGTTGTACTGCGCGATTCCCGCCTGCGCGGCGGCGTAGGCTCGTTTCTGGTCGAGGTCGTTGCGGGCCGGCGCCGCGTCGGAGAGCACGGCGACGAAGGCGGCGCCGAGCAGCAGCGTCGTGATGACCAGGACGTACAGGGCCAGCAGCATCGTGAAGCCACGCTCGTCGCGGGCGCGGGCCGATCGGCTGGGTGGCAGGCTCAGGTGCATGGCAGGTTGGTGGCGCCGCTTTGGTTCGACGCGGCCGAAAGGCGCAACACGACGGCGTCGCTGAAGCTGGCGGGGCGGCTCAGAGCGGTTCCGCCGTCCGAGGGGATCGCCGTGAAATTGATCTGAACCTCGGCCGTCGTGGCCGCGTTGGTGCCGAGGGTCGTGGTGATCGGGTATGCGGTCGTGGACAGCGCGCCGGCGGATCCGTATCCGAAGTACTGGAAGACCGGCGTCGATGACGCCAGGGCCGCATTCCCCAGCAGGACGAACGTCGTCGGCGTGGCCGAGAAGACCCAGCTGGGGAACGCTCCGCTCACCCAGGGGTAGGTCTGCATCACCAGCGAGGTGCCCGTGAACTGGATCCACACCTTGTTGGGCTTGATCGTCGCGCCGTCGCTGAGCGAGCTGTAGAACCACAGATCGCTGTTGTCGCTGGCGGGGAGGATCGGGGCCAGCGCGGCGCTCACGCAGCTCGAGTTCAGAGTCTGCTCGATCTGCAGCATCGCGAGGCGGCCCTGCTGCGTGGCGTCGACCTCGTCATCGAAGTTCGACGTCAGGTGAACGGAGGTGATCACGATCGCCAGCGTCGCCGCGGACACGATGATCCCGAGCAGCATCGCGACCATCAGCTCGATCAGCGTGAAGCCGGCCTCGGCGCGCAGCCCGACGCGGCTCATGTGCAGCTACCGGACTGCAGGCCAGCGGCGCCAGAGTCGAGATAGACGTTGACGACGTTGCCGGTGGTGTAGCTCGTGTTCGAAACTGGCGCCGTGTTCTCGTAGCCGCCGCTGCTCGCGCAGGCTGTGAAGTTGCCGTAGGGCTGCCCGGGGTCAACGAGTGCTCCCTGCGTGATCGTCGGCGCCTGGGTCGCCGGGTAGTTCTCGGCGCTTGAGCAGCCGGCGTTGTTGTCGGTCAGCGTGACCAGCGGGGCGGTGGCCAAGAGCGATGTCGCCTGCGTGCCGTAGACGAAGGCGTCGACCTGTGCGTAGGTGCCCGAGGACGCCGCGGGCTTGGTTCCCTGGAGGACGATCTTGATCGTGTGGGTGCCGTTTGCGAGTCCGGCGTCGCTCCAGACCACCTGCTGGTAGTAGGTCGTGGCGCTGTAGGTCGTGACGTTCGTGGCGACCGGCGTCGAGCCGCCGTCGAGGTAGATGTTGACGTAGCCGCCGTTGCTGGACAGCGGTGCGATCCACTCGACGCTCGTGCCCGTGAAGGTGAACGACACCGTGTCGGCGGCCGTCAGGTCGAAGCTCTCGGTGCTGTCGTAGTTCTGGCTGCCGGTCCCTCCGTGGGTCCAGTCCGCACCGCCGGTGTAGACGACCGAAGCGCTCGGCGCGTCATCCGCCTCGCCGCTGCCGCCGCTGCCGACGATGAACGCGTCGATGTTCACGAAGGCGGCGGTCGCGCCCGGCGGCTCCGTCCCCGAACCGACGACGTAGATCTCGATCGTGTGCGTGGTGTTGGTGAGGCCCGTCGCGCTGAACAGCATCTGCTGATTCGCCGCGGGGCCGTAGGAGTTCACGTCGGTGGCGAACTGGGTGCCGTCGATCAGGACGTTGGCGTAGCCATTGTTGGTGGCCTTCTGCCCGATCCACTGGATGCTCGTGCCGGTGAAGGTGAATTTGACGTAGGAGCCGGCGGTCAGCCCGTAGCTGTCGGTGCCGTCGTACTGGCCGCTCGCGCCGGTGGCGTGCGTCCAGCCGCTGCTGCTGTAGACGACTGAGCTGCTCGGCGCGTCGTCGGTCTCGACATTGGGCGTCGCTCCCCAGACGTCGACGATCATCGCCGGCAGGGGCAGGCTCACCGACTGCGTCGTGCCGGTGGTCACGTTCGCCACCGCGTAGCCGCTGCTGGAGTAGTCGCCCGAGCAGCTGCCGCCATAGGCCGTGTAGGGGCCGGGAGCGAAGACGCTGCCCGAGTTGACCGTGGGCTGGTAGTTGTTGGCGGTGAGCGTGCTGGGCGAGCCAAAGACGCCGTAGGCGGGCACGGCGGCAGAATTCCAGGCGGTGACCTGGTCGGCGCTCGAGGCGTGGCTCGATCCGTTGTAGCTGGTCGTGAAAGTTGCCGAGATGCTGCCGTCGCCTCCGGGGGTGAGGGTCGCGACCGACGTCTGCGTTGGCACCACGGTCGGTGCGGTGACGCTCTCGGTGACCCCGCTCGCTGTCGCCGTGACGGTGTAGGTGCCGCCGCTCAGCGCGGCGAACTCGACGCACCCGTTGGCGTCGGTCGTCAACGTCGCGGCTGAGGTCGGACCGCCGCTCAGCGAAACCGTCGCTCCCGCGACCGGGCTACCGCTCGGGCTGAGCACCCTCGCGATCAGCGATCCGCCCTCCTGGGGCGTGACCAGGCCGTGAATCTCGACCGGTCCCCCAGCCGCCGCGTCGGAGGTCCAGATGACCGTCGAGAGGATCTGCACCTCGTCCGCGGTGCTCGCGCCGCTCGGCGTGCACGACGCCGCGCCGCTGGCCGCCACGAACGCGGCGGTGGAGGTGACCGTGTAGACGGTGCCATTGACCTGCTGGCTGTAGTGCGTGTTGCCGACGCCGAGCCCGGTGCCGGAGCTCGAGAGGTTGTTCAGCGTCAGGCCGTGCAGGCGGGCCTGGTCGGCCTCGGCGAGACTGCTGGCCTGGGCGCGCTGCTTCTCGCCACCCGCGACGTGGGCGACTGCGCTGTAGCCGGTGAACGTGGCCGCCGCGATCATGGCGACGAGCAGGGCGGCGATCAGCACCTCGATCAGCGTGTCGCCAGCCTCCGTGCGCACCCGCGACGCGAGGCGTACACGCAGCCGTGCACAGATCTCGCGGGCGCGAACTATTTTCATCGTCACTGTTATGTCGACAGGTTGCGGAGGTTTACTTAGCGTCGAGCGGGCTTCGCAGGCTCAAACGCCCGAGAATGGTTGGATGCTTCTGCTGTTCGACATCGACGGGACGCTGCTGCTGCGCGCGAGCGCGGAGCACGCGGCCGCGCTGCGCGAGGCACTGGCGAGCGTCTACGGGATCGATCCGCCTGCCCAGCCGATCAGCGCGGCCGGCAGGACCGACACCGCCATCGCCCGCGAGCTGGCGGCATTGGCCGGCGTCGACGGCGAGCGCTTCGACGCCGGCCGTGAGCGTTTTGGGGCGGCGTGCGCCGCGTCGTTTGCGCAGCGTTGCCCGACGAGCCTCGCCGACCGCGTCGCACCCGGCATGCGCGAGCTGCTTGAAAGGCTCGAGCAGCGCGCTGACGCGACGCTCTCGCTGGTCACCGGCAACTACGAGGAGGTCGCGCGGCTGAAGCTCGCTCGCGCGGGGATCAGCCAATACTTCGCGCCAGGCCAGGGTGGCTTCGGCTCGGACGCCGAATCGCGCGACGAGCTGCCGGCGATCGCCCGTGCTCGCGCCGGCGGGCACCCGCGCGAGCACACGATCGTCGTCGGCGACACCCCGCTTGACATCGCCTGTGCGCGGGCGGACGGCCTGCGCGTGCTCGCGGTCGCCACGGGCCCCTATCCGGCGTCCGAATTGAGCGACGCCGACGCGGTCGCCGCGGACGCCTGGGAGCTGGGGCCGCTGCTGTGCGCCGAGCTGGGGCTCAGCGGACGAGCCGCTTGTAGCTGATTCGCTTCGGGCGGTCGGCCTCGGCGCCGAGCAGCTCGCGGCGGTGCTCCTCGTAGGCCTCGAAGTTGCCCTCGAACCAGGTGACCTGGCTGTCGCCCTCGAAGGCCAGCACGTGCGTCGCCACGCGGTCGAGGAACCAGCGATCGTGGGAGATCACCACCGCGCAGCCGGCGAAGCTCAGCAGCGCCTCCTCGAGCGCCCGCAGCGTGTCGACGTCGAGGTCGTTGGTCGGCTCGTCGAGCAGCAGCAGGTTGCCGCCGCCGCGCAACAGCTTCGCCAGGTGCAGCCGGTTGCGCTCCCCGCCGGAGAGCTTCGCGACCTTCTTCTGCTGATCTGAGCCGCGGAAGTTGAACGACGCCGCATACTGGCGCGAGTTGACCCAGACGTCGCCGACCTTGATCTGGTCCAGGCCGCCGGAGATCTCCTCCCAGACGCCCTTGGTGTCATCGAGCGAGTCGCGCGACTGGTCGACGTAGGCCAGCTCGACGGTGTCGCCGATCCGCAGCGTGCCGCCGTCGGGCTGCTCCTGCCCGGTGATCATCCGAAACAGCGTCGTCTTGCCTGCGCCGTTGGGGCCGATCACGCCGACGATGCCGCCGCGTGGCAGCGAGAACGACAGGTTCTCTATCAGCAGGCGGTCGCCGAAGCCCTTGCGCAGCTCGCTGCACTCGATCACCACATCGCCGAGTCGCGGCCCGGCCGGGATGTGGATCTGGACCTGGTCCAGCTTGACGTCGGTCTCGGCGGCGAGCAGCGCCTCGTAGTTGGCCAGGCGCGCCTTGGACTTGTTGCGCCGGCCCTTGGGATTGGTGCGCACCCACTCGAGCTCTGCCGCGATCGTCCGTTGGCGGGCGATCTCCTGCTTCTCGTTCTGCGCCAGGCGAGCCTGCTTCTGCTCGAGCCAGCCGGAGTAGTTGCCGCGGTAGGGGATGCCACGGCCGCGGTCGAGCTCGAGGATCCAGCCGGCGACGTTGTCCAGGAAATAGCGGTCGTGGGTGACGGCGACGACCGTGCCCTTGTAGTCGGCGAGGTGCCGCTCGAGCCACTCGACCGACTCGGCGTCGAGATGGTTGGTCGGCTCGTCGAGCAGCAGCAGGTCCGGCTGGGAGAGCAGCAGGCGGCAGAGCGCGACGCGGCGGCGCTCACCACCCGACAGCGGGCCGACGGCCGCGTCGCCCGGGGGGCAGCGCAGGGCGTCCATCGCGTGCTCGATCATCCCGTCGAGGTTCCAGGCATCCGCCGCATCGATCTCATCCTGCAGGCGCGCGAACTCGGCGGCCGTGTCCTCCGAGTAGTTGGCGGCCAGCTCGTTGAAGCGCTCGAGCAGCGCGGCAAGGCCGGCGACGCCGTCCAGCACGTTGCCGCGGACGTCCTTTGACTCGTCGAGGTGCGGCTCCTGCTCGAGCAGCCCGACCGAGACTCCGGGAGCGAGCGCAGCGTCGCCGCGGAACTCGCTGTCGCGGCCGGCCATGATCGCGAGCAGCGACGACTTGCCGGAGCCGTTGTAGCCGAGCACGCCGATCTTGGCCCCCGGCAGGAACGACAGCGAGATGTCCTTCAGCACCTCGCGGTCCGGTGGATAGACCTTGGACAGCTTGTACATCTGGAAGATCGGTTCGCCGGCCATCGGAGCAGCAGGATATGGGGTGGGCGTCCGATAACGTGACTGGCTGATGGCAACGGTGTTCGATCTGGAGCAGGCGATGGCCCTCCTCGAGCTGGAGGCACCCTTTGACGCGCGCGATGTGCAGCTCGCGCGACGGCGGATGGCCAAGCGCTGGCATCCGGACATCGCGCCGCCCGGCAAGCAGCACGAACACCAGCGCCACCTGCAGGCGATCAACGACATGGCCGACGAGCTCGAGCGCCTCGCCGAGGGCTCACGCGGCGGCAAAATATCGCGCAACGCGGCGCGTGCGTCGGCGGCCGCGACGCGAGAGGCGCGTGCGCGAGAGGGCCAGCGAGCCTACGAGGCCGAGCAGCGTGCCCGCGCCGCGGCGGCGGAGCGCACCCACCACGATCCGTTCGGCAGCCGTGTGCCCGACCACTCCGTCGTGCACCGCTACGCCCGCTGCCTGAGCTACCCGGAGTGGGGCGTCGGCAGCGTCACGGGGATCTACTTCACCGGCGAGGGCGACGACGTGCGCCAATGGGCGCGCGTGCTGTTCAGCCAGGGGATTCGCACCGTGCCGGCAGGCAGTCTGAGCTTCGTCGATTTCTCAACGCCCGATCCGGCCGCCGACCGCGTCGCACGGTTCATGACCGCCGCGCAGAACGCGCTCTCCGACGGCGACTACGCGCTCGCCGCGCAGCGGCTGATCTATGCCCGCGATGCCGACCCGACCAACGTGCCGGTGCTGCGGATGATGACGCTCGCCTTCTGGCAGGCCGACAATCTGCCCGCTGCTGCGCGCGCCGTGCGCGACTGGGCGCGCGTCGATGGCGCTCGCCCCGCCGCGCACCGCTTCGCCGCGCGGATCTATGAGGACATGGGGGCAATCGACCTGGCCGCCGAGTCCGCGCAGCGGGCCGTCGTACGCGCGCCGGGCGACGCGGGCGAGTGGGCGCGGCTCGGGCGCCTTCGCCTGCGCCTGATGGACCGCGCCGGCGCGATCGAGGCGCTGCGTCGCGCGCAGAGCCTCGAGCCTAGCGTCGAGGCGCTGCTCGATCTGGCGCTCGCGCTGCAGCTGGCCGGCGACACCGGCGGTGAGGTGTCGGCGTGCGAGCAGGCGGTGGAGCTCGACGGCGAGTCGGTGGCCGCCTGGTCGCGCCTCGCGCACGCACTCGCGCGCACCGATCGGATCGCCGAGTGCCTGGAGGCCTGCGAGCGTGCGCTCGAGCTGGGCGGCGGCAAGGAGGTCGCCGACCTACGCGAGCGGATGCGCAGCCTCGAGCCGCGAGTCCTACCGGCAGCGTAGTGTGGTTGCCTGATCCGGCCGGACACCGGCCGGCGTAGAAATCTCCATGAGCCTGATCAGCCCGATCCACATCCTCTTCTTCGCGGCCGTCGCGCTGATCTTCGTCGGACCGAAGCGTCTCCCCGAGCTGGCGCGGGCGCTCGGCGACGGCCTGCGCGGGTTTCGCGACATGCTGAACGGCGAGCTGCCCGGGCACGATCGTGGCGCTGCGGGGCGCGCCGGCGTGCAGCCGGGCGACCCTGGCGCGCTGCCACCGGCGCGCGGCCCGTTCGCGTGAGCGCACCGGCGGGTGCGGCACGCATGGTCGGGCGTGTGCGCGGCGGCGGTCCGCCGGCGACGGTAGCGTTCGCCGCGTGAGCGAGCACGGTCCCAAGCTGGTGCGCGGCGCCCTCGCCGCGCTGCTCGCGGTCGGCATTGTGCTTGCGGGCGCGGCGTGCGGAGGTGGCGCCGGCGGTTCGGTGGCGCTGCGTGCGGGCGCCGCCGGGACGTGCTCGAGCACGGAACTTCGCGCTTGGGCCGGCGGGCCGCCGGCGGGCGCCGGATCGGTGTTGCTCGAGTTCGGCTTCGTCAATGCGAGCGCCCGGCGCTGCTCGCTGATCGGATACCCGGCGCTCGCGATGCGCAGCGCCGCCGGGAAGGCGATCAAGACCACCGAGCTGCACGTGAGCTCCGGCTTCGACGGCATCGCGCGCAAGCTCGTGACGCTCGCCGCCGGCGCGCGAGCCTACTTCGGCGTCGAGTTCACCGACGGGCCGGTCTTCAAGGGCGAGGTCTGCCCGACCGCCGCGCAACTACTGCTGACGCCGCCGGGGGCCGGCGGCGCGGTGACCCTGAGCGGCGCGCGTGCACACATCACACCCTACGGCGGCGGACCGATGCCGCAGTCGTGCGGCGTCGTGTACGTCTCGCCGGTGACCGCCAAGATGTTCCTGTCAGCCTAAGCTTCCGCCCGATGCGCCTGATAGTCGCCCGCTGCGAGGTCTCCTACACCGGCCGCCTGTCGACCGTGCTGCCGACGGCGGTGCGGCTGGTCGTGCTGAAGGCGGACGGGTCGATGATGGTGCACGCCGACAGCGGTGGGTACAAGCCGCAGAACTGGATGACCGCGCCGACCGTGGTGGATATCGAGGGCGAGCCGCCCACACGGATCGAGGTGCGCAAGCTGCGGGGTGAGGAACGCATCGAGATCGCGATCGACGAGGTGCTACTCGACATGACGCACGACATGGGGGAGGCGGCCGGGCTCGAGAAGGATGGCGTCGAGCGCGACCTGCAGGAACTTCTGGCCGCCTCGCCGCAGCGCTGCGGCGAGGGTTTCCGGCTCGTGCGGCGCGAGTGGCCGACCGACATCGGCCCCGTGGACCTGATGTGCCGCGACGGCGGCGACGGCTGGGTCGCGGTCGAGATCAAGCGTGTCGGGACGATCGACGCGGTCGAGCAGCTGAGCCGCTACCTCGAGCGCATCCGGCTCGACCCGGCGATGAGCGACTGTCGCGGCGTGCTCGCGGCCCAGCAGATCAAGCCGCAGGCGAGCGTGCTTGCGGCGGCCCGGGGAATCGCCTGTGTCGAGGTCGATCTCGCGCTGCTGCGCGGCGAGCGCGAGCCGGAGCTGACGCTGTTCGGTTGACGATGCGGGGGCGGGCTCAGCGCTCGCCGGGCGTCTTGGCCGGGAACTGCGAGAGCGCGATCGAGAGGTCGAGCGCGGTGCGCACGATCCGGCTCTGCTCGGTGGCGTGGGCGGCGGGGTAGCCCTCGCCGGGGCTCGCGCGCTCGGGGCGCCCGATGTAGCCGTAGGAGAGCTCGCGCGGCATGACCTGGCGCAGGCGCTGGTTCATGTGGGCGCGGGCGCCCATGTTGCGCGGCTCCTCCTGCACCCAGGCGAGCTCGGTGAGGTTCGGGTAGCGGGCGATGATCTCGAGCACCTGGCGCTCGGGGAACGGGTAAAGCAGCTCGACCCGCCCGACCGCGACGGCGTCGTTGCTTGCGCGGTCGGGGTGGCCGACGAGGTCGTAGTAGATCTTGCCGGTGCAGAGGATCAGCCGCGTCACCTTGGCGTCGTCGAGCCCGGGCTCGGGCAGCACCGGATGGAACTGACCGTCGGTGAGATCGATCAGCGAGCTCGCGGCCTGCGGCAGGCGCAGCAGCGACTTCGGCGTCATCACGATCAGCGGCCGGTGCTTGACGATCAGCGCCTGGCGGCGCAGCAGGTGGAAGTACTGGGCCGGCGTCGTCGGGGTGGCGACGCGGAGGTTGCCCTCGGCCGCGAGCGAGAGGAAGCGCTCCAGGCGCGCCGAGGAGTGCTCGGGGCCTGAGCCCTCGTAGCCGTGGGGCAGCAGCAGCGTCAGGCGCGAGGTCTGTCCCCACTTCGCGAGGCCCGAGGCGATGAACTGATCGACGATCACCTGGGCCGCGTTGACGAAGTCGCCGAACTGCGCCTCCCAGATCACCAGCGTCTCAGGCGCCTCCTGGCTGTAGCCGTACTCGAATCCGAGGCAGCCGACCTCCGAGAGCGGGCTGTTGTACAGCTCGAAGGGTGCGGTCGAGGTGGGCAGCTGGGCGATCGGACAGAAAGTCTGTCCGTTGTCGGCGTCGTGCAGGACGGCGTGGCGCTGGCTGAAGGTTCCGCGCTCGGCGTCCTGGCCGGTCAGGCGAATCGATGTTCCCTCGGCCAGCAGCGAGCCGTAGGCGAGGGCCTCGGCGTGCGCCCAGTCGATCTCCTGCGCGAGCGCCTCGCGGCGACGTTCGAGCTGGCGCAGGAGCTTTGGATGCACGGTGAAGCCGGCCGGGACGCGCAGCAGGTTCTCGTTGATCTCGCGCAGCAGATCGCCGGGGACGGCGGTGTCGACCTCGGGCGAGGCCGTGCGGTCGAGCTCGTACTCGCCGGTGGGGGAGTCGGTCGCGCCGCTATCGTGCAGCGCCGCGATCTGCCCCTTGAGCTCCTGATGGCGGCTCGTCAGCTCGTCCCAGGCGGCGGCGATCAGCTGATCGACCTCCGGCGGGCTGATCACGCGCCGGCGGATCAGCTCGTCCGCCCACAGCTCCCACACGCGCTTCTTGCCCTTGATCGTGGCGTACATCTCCGGCTGTGTGTAGGCGGGCTCGTCGGACTCGTTGTGGCCGAAGCGGCGGTAGCCGATAAGGTCGATCAGCACGTCGTGGCCGAACTCCTCGCGGAAGGCGAACGCGAGGCGCACCGCCGAGATGCAGGCCTCGACATCGTCGGCGTTGACGTGGATGATCGGGATGTCAAAGCCCTTCGCCAGGTCCGACGCCCAGTGCGTCGAGCGGGCATCGTCGGGGTCGGTCGTGAAGCCGACCTGGTTGTTGGTGATCAGGTGCACGGTGCCGCCGACGCTGTAGCCGTCGAGCGCCTGGAGGTTGAGCGTCTCGGCGACCACGCCCTGCCCGGGGAACGCGGCGTCGCCGTGGATCACGATCGGGACCGCGCGGGCGGTGTCGCGTTCAGCGTGGGGTCCGTCGGTGATCGATTGCGCCGCGCGCGTGGCGCCCATCACGACCGGCGAGACGTACTCGAGGTGGGAGGGATTTGACTCGAGGTTGACGCGGATCGATTCGCCGGACTCGAGCACGTAGTGACCCTGGGCGCCGTGGTGGTACTTCACATCGCCGGTGCCGCCCTGGGGAATCGTCGTCACGGCCTCGAGCGTCGAGGCTCCCTCGAACTCGGCGAAGATCGTCTCGTAGGGCCGGCCGAGGTTGTGCGCGAGGACGTTCAGCCGGCCACGATGGGCCATTCCCATCACGACCTCCTGCGCCCCGCCGGCGGCCGAGAGGCGAATCAGCTCGTCGAGCATCGGAACCGTCATGTCGGTGCCCTCGATCGAGAACTGATGCTGGCCGAGGTAGGCCTTGTGCATGAAGCGCTCGAGCCCGTCAACCTCGATCAGGCGGGTCAGCAGCGCGCGCTGCTCTGCCGGTGGCAGCGGCTTGCGGAACGCCCCGCTCTCGATCCTTGCGCGCAGCCAGCGACGAACCTGGTGGGAGGCGATGTGCTCGATCTGGTAGGCGATCGTCCCGCAGTATGTCTCGCGCAGCTGCGGGAAGGCCTCGGCGAGCGTGGCGCCGGGCACGAAGATGTGCAGCAGGCTCGATGG
>Ga0302325_10011213_pt1 | contig 19331 bp, 12 predicted proteins | sample Palsa_T0_2_FD_201948 | JGI IMG/M metagenome (GOLD analysis project Ga0302325, IMG submission 201948) | Peat permafrost microbial communities from Stordalen Mire near Abisko, Sweden - Palsa_T0_2 | ecosystem: Environmental > Terrestrial > Soil > Palsa > Peat permafrost | place: Sweden: Abisko...
GGAGGAGGAGCCGGCGGCGGTGGCGGCGCCGGAAGCTCGCCGCGATGTCCCAGATAAAGAGTGAGTCCGGCCGTGGCCTCCAGGCCGTTCAAGATGTTGTGATTCGGTATGTAGGTGCCGGTGGTGGTGACGGGTCCGCTCGGAATGCCGAATTGCGGACCGTTGCCGGTGAGGCCTCTGAGATCGATGCGGATGCCAAACCACTTGCTCGCTTGGTATTTGATTCCGCCACCATAGTTACCCTGGAAGTGCTCGTCATTTCGAAACTGCCCGAACCCCTCGCCGGAAGGCAATGAATTCCCGAACTGCTTTGCGTTCTTGCCCAGTACATCGACGGAGGCGCCCGCGCCTATCGCGACGAACGGCCGAAACTTATGATCGCGGGGCGTGAAATGCACAACCACATCGAAGGTGGGCTGAACGGTGTGGATTGGGAAGGGCTGGAGAATAGTTCCATCCGCCGGATTCGACAGGAATTGGAACTTGTTCCAGGAATACGCATTCACGCCTTCTTCGAAACCGACATAATTCCACACGTTCTCCGTGACGCGGCCGCCCAGAATGGCTGCGCCCTCTATTTTGGTGCCCAAGCCCACCGGATTCCGCTTGTAGTCGGAATATCCGCCGTAGACGTTCAGCTCCAGGAAATTGTTGTATTGGTCAGAATGCGCGGCGGCATTTTGCGCGTGCGCCGGCTTCGGAATTCCCAGGACGCCCAGTGCAGCCAGCGCCAAAACCGGATATCTCCATACTGCTCGCATATATCTTTTACCTTCCCCTCTGATTCATTTACTGCTTTGAATAAACAGCGTGATCGTCCTGCCGGGCCACAGTAGCCTGAGGCAGATCGTAAACCAATGCTCCCCGCGCGGTGCTCAGCGCGAAAATCCGCCGGGGAAGATCCGGTGCAAACCACAACATCCGAATGGCTGCCCCTTCCAAACCCTCATCGGAGAAAGCCTGCCAGGAATCGCCACCGTCCTCTGTCCGGTAGACTTTTCCATATTCCACCAGGAAGGCCTCGCGTGGCTGGGAGGGGTTGAAGCGAACCGAGTCCACCGTAGCCGCTGGAACGCCCTCTGTGACAAGCTTCCAATGAACGCCTTCATCAGTAGACTGCAAAATGCCACGCGAAGTTGCAGCGAGAATTGCAATATCGTGCTCTACCGGGAGCGCCACGTCGTAAATATAATAGCCATTTGGTACCAGAGCCGCCTGCCAGCTGCGGCCGAAATCCCCGGAAACGAACAAACCCTCCCCGGTTCGCGCGGCCAAACGGGAGGCTGCTGTCGGAGGCGCGTATATCGCTAAAATGGAGACGCCTGTGAGGCCGGCGGCCTTCACTTGCTCCCAGGTTGCGCCGGAATTGGAGCTTCGGAATAGCCCGGCGTCCGTTCCAGCCAATAGGACCACTTTGTCTTTATCCAACGGTACCGCTCGAAGGGCGTGGATATGAACCTTTCCGGAACTGCGCGCGGCGACACCGGCCCCGCCGGCGCGGGCGGCCGTAGGGCGAGGCGCAATCGGGCGAGGTTCGGCAACAGCCAGCCAGGTTTTTCCGCCATCCGCCGATTTTAGAATCGCGTCCTCGCTAGATGCAAAAACCAAGTCCGGGCTGGCCGGAAAAGCCGTGAGGCTGTGGAGGTTCTGGCCGTGCAAAGCCTCTTCGTTGGCGCGCAAAGTCCACTGGAGGCCTCCGTCGCCGCTCACGAAAACCCCTCCGTACAGCCCCTCGTAGGTGCTGCTGGCGTAAAGGCGCTTGCCATCCGACGCGATTTCGGACAGGCGATGATTTGCGAAACCTTCATTCATCGGCCGGAATGTCTCGCCCGAATCGGCGCTCTTCAGAATGCCCGCGAATTCGGTGGCCAGGTACAATGTGCGCGGGTCGCCTGGATCGAACACCATCCAGTTCACCTGTTCGGAACTCAAATGTCGCCAGGTCTTGCCGCCGTCCGGCGATTTGAACAGCCCCAGCGTGGTGCCCGCGTAAATCGTCTCGGAATTGCGCGGGTCTTCCGCAATGATGTGCGTGCGCCGGTGAGTCCCAGGTATGCCCTGGATCTTGCGCCAAGCTTCGCCCCCGCTGTCGCTCCGATAGATGCCGCTGCAGGCGCTGGCGAAAACCAGTTGCGGGTGGCTGGGATCCACGCGGATGGAGAAGATATCGGAGTCGTCAATCAAGCCGCTCGAAATCGAATGCCAGGTGGCGCCGCCGTCGGACGTTTTCCACGGCAAATGCGGCGTGCCGGCATAAAGGACCATTTTATCTGCCGGATCGAAGGCCAGAGCGGTGATCTCCTGCATCTCCGGGTCGTTCGGAGCCGAGATCCTGCGCCAGGCGGCGCCTCGGTCTCTGGAAACAAAAACGCCCTTTGATGTTCCAGCGGCGAGGGTGCTGGAATCCACCGGCGATAGAGCCAGCGATTCAATGCGAGATCCGCGAGTCCCAGCCAAAGCCTGCCAGGTTTCACCACCGTCTTTGCTCTCGTACACGCCCGAGTCCTGGGAATCGCCGGCGTCCAGACCCGCGTAGTAATGCTGCGATTCCTTGGGATCGATCAGGACCGAGTTGAAAACGCCCGGATTTCGGCGCGGGAAAGGCAGCAATCGCCAGGATGCGCCAGCATCATCGGAACGAAACAGCAACGAATCGCGCGAACCGGCAATCAGCGTGCGGCCGTTCTGCGGATCGATCGCGATGCTTCGCGCGCTCCCGCCGAACGGACCAGCCAACTTCCACCCGCCAATCACAGGAAGCGCGGCAACCAGAAGCACTGCGAGACCCAGGGCTGGTTGCCTTCCCAGCTTTCTTAGTGGCACTTCTTATTACCATACCAAAAAAAACGCGCGTCGAGGGATGGCGAAGTTGTTGAAACGTTTATTGTTACAAGGATTTAATGCAGCCCTGGCGCCGAAGTGTGCCCGGAAGCGTCGGTGATTTCCTCGGCCAATTCTCTAGGCCGGTCCAGATTTTCTACCACTAACCGGCTGCTTTCGCCGGCGGTTTCAATGGCTACATCTCCCACGCCAAAGATCCGCTGCCCAAAGGATTGAAGCACTCGTACGTCCTGCACTTTGGGAAGCTGAATGATGCGCATGGATTTGGAAGCCAGTCCGGTTTCGTAGCGCAGTTTGTCTCCCGCAATGGTGAGCTTGACGGTCTGGCGCTGCAAGTGGCGCTTGATAGGCCAAAGCAGAACCAACAAGCTGGCAATGGGCAGATAAGGATAGCTTTGGGGATACTGGTCCGCCAGATATTTGTAGTGAACGACGATCGCCGCGAACACCACCAGCAAAGCGCCCACGTAACCTGCCTTGATGAACTTCATGCTGGGACGAATCACGATCTCTGTCATAGCTTCAGGCACAATTATAGTTAGGCGATGAAGCGAACGCAGGGGAAGCCCGTGAAGTCCCATGTGAAGTCCGGCGCCCGCGTAGTCGGCTATGCGATCTCGCTACCGGAGCGTATGGTGCGATCGGCCGCGGCTCTGGCCGGCGGATTGATCCGCGAGATCGGCGACGTTTCCGTTCCTTCCGCGGTGCGGCGGACCAAGACCTATCAGATGATGGTGGATGTCGCGTTGCGCTTCATGATAGAGCAGGTGGGCGAAGTGAAGGGCGTTTATCCATCGGGAAACTCACTGGCGGGCGACTTCCTGCTGCGCCGCACCGCGGGCCACGGCATCGAACTGGCCGGTCTGCTGGCGTTTCGCGCTTCTCCCGTTTGGGTGATGGCGGCGCTGGCGGACGTGTCGGGCGCCGGGCGATATATCGTCCAGGAGATCGCCGGCGCGCTCAAGGAGGAAGGCCTCCTCAAGGGTGACGCCAGGTTCGAAAATGTCGATCAGCTTTTGGAAGGTCTGGAGCAGACCGCCAGCCAGGTGGCCGATCTGTGCAATGCTCCGCCGTTGGATATAGGCGGTCTGCGCCGCGAATGGAGCGCCTTCCGCGAAGCTGTCGCAAAAATCCCGCCGCGCAACCTGCCATCCGCTGGTTTTCTCGGGACACATTGGGAGGAATTGAAAGCCGAAGCATTGGCGCAGAACCGGCCCGTATTTGAAATATCGTCGATGATGGCGGTGTCGGCCGTCGCGCGCGCTCCCATCACTCTCTTAAAGCTGGCCCGCGCGGCGAATCGTGCTGCATGGCGAACCGGGGAAACATTGGGCGCCAGCGTTCTCACGCACTATAGCCAGGTGCTGGCCGACATTCACGAACGCGGATATGCGGCCTATTGGGCGCAGGAGTTTCAACCATATTTGAGAGCTGCGGCGGAACAATTCTCACCGAAGCATAGGTCTCTGACCTCGCGCTGGTTGAAGAGAGCGGCTCGATAACGCGGTGGCGTGCGAACAAGCGCGCAGCGTTCACACTCGTGTGAACGTTTTGAATTTGTGTGGAGTTGAGTCTCGACACGGCATGAACGAGTGCGTGCGCCACGCGGTTACACTGAATACCAGAGTGAACCAGCGGGCAATTACTTTTCTGTTGGCGGCGTTGCTGGCGATTTCAGCCAACGCCGCCGCGCCGGTGGTTCGCGCGCGCGCCAATAGGGGCGATTCGGCCATCGTTTGGATCGCGCAGGATCGAGCCGGCCAGCAGACTCTGGTCCGGTCTCGCTCTGCAACGGCGAACGCGCGGCCCGCTGTTCCGCTTAACTACGAACCGCCTGCCAAAGCCCGGCATTTTGCCGCGTCGCTCTACCAACGCCCTCCTCCTTCTCTTCGATAGCCCAAGTTCGAAGAAGAAAGGAGGGCACCGTATGCGCCAATTCTTCCGGAATCTGTTTCATGATTCGGCTGAGCCTCAGCCGCTCTTGCCCTTGATCAACCACCGGCGCGCAGATTGGTGCGGCTTAAGCGAGGCCGAGCTGAAGGCGATGAATTGGCGCGCCACGGATCTTCCGGAGGTATTCGCGCTCACTGCCGTGGCTGCCGAACGCGTCCTGGGTCTTCGGATGTTCGATGTCCAGTTGCAGTGCGCGCTGGCGCTGGCGGCCGGAAAAATCGCCGAGATGCAAACCGGCGAAGGCAAAACGTTAGCCGCTGTTCCGGCCGTGGTTTGGTTTGCGAAGACCGGCGCGGGCGTTCATGTCCTGACGGTGAACGATTACCTGGCCCGCCGCGATGCCCAGTGGATGGGCGGTATCTATGAGTTTCTGGGACTTTCCGTGGGCCATGTTCAACAGGGCATGGGCGTCGAAGAGCGTCGCCGCGCTTACGCCTGCGATATCACATATGCCACCGCGAACGAAATCGGGTTCGATCATTTGCGCGACGGCTTGGCGCTGTATCCACACGAGCAAGTTCACAGGTGGTTCGCGACTGCGGTGATCGACGAAGCCGATTCCATCCTCATCGACGAAGCTCGCATCCCTCTGGTGATCGCGGGCGGGGAAGCGGGTAAACAGCCGCTCGCCAATCAGGTGGATCGCGTCACGCGATTTTTCCGGCGCTGGAGTCATTTCACGCTGGATCAATATGCGCGCAACATCGCGCTTACCGACGCCGGCATTCGCGCGGTCGAAAGTTCATTCCGCTGCGGCAATCTCTTCGAAGAGCGGAATCTTGCGCTGCTCAGCGCGATTCAGGATTCGCTGCACGCCCATGCGTTGCTTCAGAGAGACGTGGATTACCTGGTCAAAGACGGAGTCGTCGAATCGGTGGACGAGTTCAAAGGCCGCATTGCTGAGAACCGGCGCTGGCCGGCCGGATTGCACACCGCCATTGAAGCGAAGGAGGGGCTGGCGCTAAAGGCCCAAGGCCGTATTCTTGGATCCATCACGCTCCAAAACCTGATCTCGATGTACCCAATGGTCTGCGGGATGACCGGCACTGCCGCCACGCAAGCGGAAGAGCTCCGGCGGGTCTATGGCTTGGATGTCGAAGTGATTCCCACCAACCGCCCGATGATTCGCACCGATCTTCCGGATCGCGTGTACGCCCGGAAATTCGATAAAGAAAGGGCCGTGCTCGGGGAGATCCGGCGTTTTCATGCGACGGGCCGTCCGGTGCTCGTAGGAACGCGCAGTGTCGAAGAATCGGAGCGGCTAAGTGGTCGTTTGCCGGATATTCCACATCAAGTATTGAACGCCCGCCACGAAGAACAAGAAGCGGGAATGATCTCGCGGGCGGGCTTGCTCGGGGCCGTCACGATTTCGACCAATATGGCAGGTCGCGGTATCGACATCCAGCTGGGGCGCGGCGTGGCGGAACTGGGCGGGCTGCACGTGATCGGAACCAATCGGCACGAGAGCCGGCGGATCGACAATCAATTGCGTGGGCGCGCCGGACGGCAGGGAGACCCCGGCAGCTCGGAGTTTTTTATTTCTCTAGAGGACGACATGCTGGTGAAATACGGGATCGAAGACCAGAAATTGGGCTATGACGCCGAAAGCATCCAGCGGCTGGCGGAGGGGCAGAACCTGGAAATCCGGCGCTTTCTGCAAAAATATGAGAGCGTCATTGAGGGACAGCGGCAGAAGATGCAGCAGCGCCGGCAAGCCGTCCTGACCGGCGAGACGGCAGTTTCCTCCGAATTGGAGCGGCTGGTCGCCTTGCGCGCCATCGACGATCAATGGGCCGACTACCTGGCGACCATTACCGACCTGCGCGAAGGCGTCCCATGGATTTCGTGGGGCGGGCGGGACCCTCTGCACGAGTATCTGACATCGGTCCATTCTCTTTTCATCCAACTTGAGGAGCTTCTTGACCGCGAAATCGCCCGGCGCTTGGAGAAAACCGAGGGGACGGACCTGGACCCCTCCCAACGAGGCGCCACCTGGACCTATCTCACCACCGATCAGCCGTTTGGGACCGCAACGGAACGGATGATGCGCGGCTTGATGCGAAAATATAGGAACAACACCTGACCGGCTTTAAATAAGAATCGACGAGCAGGTTAGCCCCGGGTTCAAGGCCGTCGGTGCGAAGCGGGTGGTCGCCGCCACTGCATACGACGCCGCAGTGAACCGGCGATTAGAGGCGTTTCTCAAGGAGTCCGGCTTCGAAGTACTCGGCGTCAAGGGTCTGGGCATCGAGAAAGTGGAAGAGGTCGATCAAGTGACTGAAGACGGTAATGCTGAAATTTTGCGTGAGCGTGGGCGAAACGCGGCCGGCAGCCAATGCAATTCTGGTATCGTGCGGCGGACTTCGTTCCGACCCTGGAAATCCTGGCGCCCCTGGCGCGCCGGGCTTCGGAATGCTGCTCTCGAAAGCCTGGCAGCCTGTGTCTAAAGTCCGAAAAGACCGCTCCCCTATAAGTGGCCGCAATCGAATTGATTTTGCGACACCGACGCCGCTGCCACTTTTATTCCGTCGTCGTGAGCCGAAAGATCATCGGTAACTTGCTCACTCGCGCAGCTCAGGAGATTGCCCGCGTTACAGAGTGACGGTCACGCAAGTTCTTGATTCCAGGCGCGACCATTCGGAAGCCGGTTTCGACACAGGCCTGCTCTAGCGGTTCAGATACAGGACGTTACCGTCGGGATCTTCGAACCTCGCGAACATTCGCACCTGGACCCGCGTGCCCGATCCGATGGCCCATGCAATCAAGTCGTCGGCGGCGCGCGTGGAGGGCTCGAGCCGGCGGGGAGCCGGCCATCGAGAATCGCACTTTCCAGCGCCGCCTGGAACTGCAAATACATCGGTTGGGTGGCGCCGCGATCCCGCGACAATGGCGGAAGGCTGAACCGGAGGCGGCGCGGGGTCAAAGCGGTCTCCAAAATGGACCTTTTCATTTTCGCAAGTCTGAGCGACCCTAGGAAACGGAGGTTTACTCAAATGATCTCAGGCGGCAACATTACGGTCATCGTTTCAAACATGGACGCTTCCGTCCGTTTTTACACCGAAGTCTTGGGCATGAAGCTGTCCAATCGTTTTGGCGATCACTGGGCGACGGTGGACGCCGGTCACGGGCTGATCATCGGACTGCATCCGGCTTCACCGAGGTATCCGGTGCCCGGAACCAGGGGCGGAATGCTCATCGGGCTCGAAATCGACGAGCCTATTCAGCAGGTGGTGGATCGGCTCAGCGGCCAGGGCGTGCGTTTTCTCGGCTCGATTATCAAGGACGGCGGCGCGGGGAACTTCGCGGATTTTGAAGATCCCGATGGCAATTGGCTGTACCTGTGGGAAGTAAATCGCGGGATGCTGGACGAAAACGCTGCGCAGTACTCGCACGCCTAAAACATTCGCGCCCGGAGGGCAGAGCTGCGCCATTGTCAATCAAAAGGGTGACAAAATGTTGTAGAGGCTCTGGTGGCTCTGAGCAGCGCTAAAATATCGTAGGACTCCCCCGATGGGACTGTTAGCCCAACTTTCGCAGCTGCGATGAGTTTCGCAGTAAAAGCGAGCGGGTCGGTGAGGTAAAGCCTTCGCCGTCAATAGAACATTTCCGATAGTGCTTGTAGTGGAGACCTACCCTCTAGGCAGCCGCGAGAGATTCTGGCATTCTGCAAGGGACCTGTTTCTGCGCGCCAATAAGAGGTTCAAAGATGGCAAAGAACATCGCTACTACACGGTGGTCGAGAGCCGGCGGCTCAGCTCGGGAAAAGTGGCGCAGAAACAGGTGCTGTACTTGGGGGAAATCAACGACAGCCAGCAAGCCGCCTGGCGCAGACGCTGGAGGTTTTCGACGAGCAGGAGCAGCGCTACACGCCGCTGAGTCTGTTCCCCGAAGACCGGCCCATCCCTGCCGACGCGCTCGACAGCGTGCGCGTAAAACTCCACCGGATGAACTGGAGCGGGCCCGACCCTACGGGAACTGCTGGTTGGGATGCGAGTTGTGGCGGCAACTGCAATTGGACCGGTTCTGGGAGGAGAAGCTGCCGCCGATGGCCGGGCCAGCAGCCCAATCGAGGACGCCCGAACGAATATGAGACCGGAATCAAAGTGTCCGACGAGCAACTCGAAGAGATCCAGATTCGACAACACAAAGTCCATCCAGCGTGGAACTACACGATCTCGCCTCGATAGCGGATGCCATCTTGTCAACAATTGACCATATTATTTCTTACCCCCTAAGCTTCCTTTCGAGGATGGCGTCCTGTATCACCAAGAGAAGAAAAAGGCGCGCCTAAGGCGCCTAGCCGCTGAGCAAGCCGGTACTCAAGAACGAGATTCCGTGTAGCCATGAAGAGTGCTCCGGCAGATATGATCGAAAGCACGGAAGCGTGGAAGCGATTTCGTGATGCTGCTAACTAAGAAAATGCTGTCTGTCCCGAAGAATGCGATTCCAAATCCATTCAGCAAGCCAAAAGCCAGAAAGAAAGGGCCAGCCCTTAAAGGCTAGTGTTTCCGGCGCTTCTGCCGCTTCCGTTCCTTCTCAAGTTAGGGCGGCAGATTTCAGGTTCGTGGCTCTTGATTGAGTCTCGCGGCGGATAATTGCGGCGCGTTCCGCAGGCATTGCGCGGGAGCGGTCGCGGCCGGTAGGGGGATCGAACGCTGAGCGCCACGTAGCCGTAAACAAAAGAGCGCACCGCGCCGATTAAAAGCCGTCATTTAGCAAACCGCCAGCAGTTTGTCCTTCAGCGTGGCTTGCAGCTCGGGCGACAGTTTCTCTCCATCGTGCGCGACATAGAACACATCGATCGCACGATGCCCCTTGGTGTCGATCAGCACCACATCGATATTGCAGGCCGTGGAGGAGAACACGGTGGCCAGGTTATACAGCAGGCCCGGGCGGTCCTCGGCGATGATTTCCACCAGGGTCGCGGTGTCGCACGCGTCGGAATCGAAATGCACCCGCGGGGGCGCGGAGCGCTTTTTGGGATCCGCTTGGGCGCGGTTTCGCAGCAGACGCCGGCCGTCGGTCTTGCCCAGCGCAACCCGCCGGATCAAATCCAGCAGCCGTTCGGATTCGGGCGGGTTCAGTTCCAACGTCCGCTGGGGGTCGGCGAAAACGAAGGTGTCCAGGATTGTGCCCCGGGCATTGGAGAACGCCTCCGCTTTTAGGATATCGAGGCCGAAGCTCGAAATCGCTCCGGCGAAAGAAGCGAACAGGGCCGGCATATCGCGCGCGATCACCGTGAGCCGGTAAGCGCCCTCGATGCGGTCCAATTGCACCGCCACGCCGGTGGGGCGGCTCTCCTCATACAGCCGCGCGTGCTCTTCAATTTCGGCGGGCGAGTGCGCGCGCAGGTAGCGCACGGGAAAGCCCTTCAGAAACGCGGGACGGCCCGGCAGGTTGTCGGGCACGTCTTGAATGCGATCCGTTTCCAGTTCACGCGTCAGTTCGTGCTGGGTCACTTCGTAAGCGCGCCACAGCCGCTCCAATCTCCAGGGTGTCATGGCGTCCGAACTCACGGCCGCCAGATCGCCGTAGGTGGTCACGGTGAGCAGCTTCAGGCGCTCTATCGTTCCCACGCGCTCCGCGAGTTGGCGCGCAGTGGCGGGATCTTCCACGTCGCGGCCGGTCATGACGTCGGAAAGATCCAACTGGTGCTCGATCAGAAAATTCACCTCGCGCCGCTCTTCAACCGGAACGCGGATGCGTTCCATGGCCTGGCGGGCCAACTCCGCCGAGAGCGCCACCGGATCGCCAGTTCCACCGCCCTTGCCGGCGCAATGGAACAACAACGCAAACGCCAGCCCGGCAGGATTTTCGATCTCGGAAAGAAGCTGCGCAAAACGCTGCAGCGTGGGATCTGCGTTGGATCGCAGTTCCGTGACCCGTTCCAGGGTCATCAAGCTGTGCTCGTCGATGGTGTAGCGCTGCTCCGGCTCGGAGTCCACCCGGTCCACCATCGCGGCCCACTCGGGAAAGAGCGCCGCCAGCAGACCGGCGCGCTGCAGAGTTCGGATTGCCAGCGCCGCGTGCGGCAGGCACAAGATGCTTTCCAGGCTGGCCCAGAGCGGCCGTGGCTGGGCGCAATAGGCCGCGAACGCGGAGCGGGCCGTTTCCAAACGCCGCTCCGTTTCGGGCGCCGGCGCAATGCCGTGGCGGCCGATGAACTCGAGCAGCCGCAGCACCACCGCAGGATCGCTCTCAAGCTGCGCCGGGCTCCGCAGGTAGATGCGTTCGCGCGACACCGTGAATTCGCTGTTGGACAGGCGCGACCGCCAATCGCGCAAATTCGTCACCAGCGTGCTCTCGGTCTTCTCCAGGACCGACAAGGCCCGGCGCGCCTCGTTGAAGATCGCCCAGGCGTGCCGGAAGTATTCACGCATCCACTCCGGAACGTCCTTGGAGCGGCTGAACGCTTGGGTACGAATTCGTTCCTGCGCTTCGGCATCCAACAGATTGCGGTCGGTCTGACATTGGTAATGCAGAAAGCACCGCACCGTGGAGAAGAACTCGCCGGCCTGATTGAGCCGATCGCCGGGGTGTACTGAGGCGGCAGGAACCGCTTCGGGAGCCAGGCGCGACAGCCATCCGATCAGATTCCAATCTCGCAGCCCGCCCGGAGCTTCTTTGATATCCGGCTCGCGGTGGTGTATCGTGTTCTGAAATTTGGCGTGCCGCACCCGCGTGTGCCGCGCCAGATGCTCGATCAGTCTGGCGCCGTTTTTCTCCAGAAAAGCCGGCCATTTGTTTTCGAGGCGCTCATGCAGCGCGTTGTCGCCGGCCAGATACCTGAGATCTAGAAGATTGATGTCGAGATCGATATTCTGCTCGCGAAACTCCAGACACTCCGCCAGGGTGCGGACGGTGTGGTTCAGCCGCAAGCCCGCGTCCCACAACAAACGGACGCATTCCGCCAAAGGCTCGCGCAGGGACACCCAGGGCGACTCGCCTTCCAGCAAAACCAGGATGTCCACCGTGGCGTAGGGAAACAACTCGCGCTTCCCGTATCCGCCCACCGCCAGCATCACGGCGCCCTGCGGCAGAACCGGTTCAATGGTTGCCCGGTACGCGTCCACGGCAATGGCGTCGACCATGCGTCCCAGAGCCGTCTGCACATCCGCGGCGCGTCCGGTTTTGAAAAACTCCTCTTCCGCATGACGCCAGGCCGCGCTCGAGTGGAGTTTGGGCAAACTTCGCACGCCCATATCCGCCATTCCTTCCATCGGATTGCTCAAGCATTCAGTATCACGCAGCGGGCTGCGGAGGAAGGGCGGGTTATGGGACCAATTCAAATTATCTATTGCGCGAAATACCCGGGTACCTTTACAATATCGGCACTCGTAGAATTCTTGCCTAAAATGCGCGTAGCAACCGTGTCTCGCGTTTTGATTTGACACCAATCCGGTGGAATTTTCGTGTGGTTGTGGTTGAACCATTGGGGTGAACCTCGGGTTGAACCTCAGATAGACGCAAGCGAATAGTCCCGCATGCACGGATGCGAGAGATTTTCGGCCCCAGCCCGGGAGCTACCTCCCACGTCCCACGCTAACCAACGTCTCTTGATACCAAACGCAATCCGGCTAGCCAAGCGGTCCTTCGTGCGGCCCGAACACTGCGCTAGGATTGACGCTAAGTTTCTTCTATTGATGAGGATAAGTAATTTCGATTGGACAGGAGCGCCCGGAGAGTGTAAGGTCAGTTAAAAAGCATCAGCACTCCAAGTTGAGCCGAAGCGCCAGATCTTTGGAAGGGATAGATAATAATGGCCGAAAACGACGCACCTCAAATGCAAGCCACGTTGGGCTTAACCGGGCTGACAATGAACGCGATGGCGCTGATTGCCCCCGGCGCCTTCCTATGGCTCACTTTCTTAAGTCAGGCGGGGGAAGGCGCCACTGCGCCGTCTATGTGGATCGGAATTGTATTCGCCACTCTGCTCTGTCTCGCAACCGCGGTCTGCTATGCCGAGATGGCGAAACTGTACCCTGGAACTGGAAGTTCCTATTACTTCGCGGAGCAATCCTTCCTCAATCATGAGAAGGCCTGGAAATATGCGCGCGTTTCCAAATTCATCGTGGGGTGGGGTTCCCATCTGTACTATTGGATCTATCCCGGCGTGATGACGGCGACCATGGGAATTGTGTGCGGTTATCTGGCGGGCATTCTGTGGCCCAATTTCATGAGCGCCACCAACCCCGGACCGATGTTCATGATCGCTATCGCCGTCCTGTTCTCCTTCGCCGTGGCCTATATCGCCCATCGCGGGGTCAACGGTTCCACGGCAGTCAATATCGCCATCAATGTGATTCAGATCAGCGCTCTGATCGTCTTTTCTGTAATGGCCATCGGCTACCGCACCAGCCACCCGCCGGGAAGCGTAGCTTATCAATTCGATTCCGCCACCAGCGAAGCTTACACCTATCAGTTCCTGACCCAGAAGCAAACCGTAAATGGACAGAGCACCGACGTCGTCGTACGCGATGCCAGCGGCGTGCCCAAGCCCCTGTTGGATTCAGCCGGCAAGCCGGTGCCGTTTACCATCGCTTATCCCGAGCACGACGACAAGGGAAATTTCGTGAGCCATCCAACAGCCGGATCGGTGATTGGCATCCACAACTTTGGCTGGATGTTCGTACAAGCCACGGTGGCGATTCTGATCCTGGTGGGCTTTGAGTCGGTGACCTCCATGGGAGGCGAGGCTAAGAACCCCAAACGCGACGTTCCGATTGCCGTGGTGGTTTCGCTACTGGTGCAAGGCTGCTTCTGCTATCTGTTCGAGTATTTCGCGGCTAACTACTTCCTTAACAGTGGATACTCCATACAGAACGCGGCCGGATCGGCCGCTCCGGTGGGAGACATGATGGTGGTGGTGGGCGACGCCATCCTGGGCCCTGGAAACGGACGGATCTTCATGCTGTTTGAAGCGTTCACCGTGGTTCTAGCGCTCATTGGAACGACGTTGTCCTGCATGAACACCGGCGCTCGCGTTACTTACGCCATGGGCAAGGACGAAGAATTGTCGGCCGGCCTCGGCACCCTGCATCCGGAAAACCTCACGCCGCACAAGGCCATCTGGTCGCTGGCGGTGATTTCAGCCATCATCGGCGCGGTCGCCGACATCATGTACTTCGGCGACGCCGGCGCTCCCACCGACGCGGCCATTCAGGCCCTGCCCCACGGATTCTGGTCCAGCTTCGGCTATGTCGGGCACGACGCCATGGCGGCGCTGCCCAACACCTGGACCACCATGACGCTGGCTTCCAACTTCGGCACCTTCCTGCTTTACATGCTGAGCTGCATCGTGTGCATGGTGGCCTATCACAACCATCCGAACTTCAACTTCGTCAAACATATGGCGATCCCGGTGTTTGGGCTGCTCGCCAACCTGGCCTGCATGGCGTTCTATCTGATCGGACCTTTCATGGGATACGGCACGAAGCTGGAACCGCTGCTGGCTTTAGGAATCGCTGCGGTCTGGGCGATCTACGGCGGCATTTACTTTATCCGTTCCAGCAAGATGAAGGGCCGGACGACACTGGTGAACAAGCGCTTCATGACTGCGCAATAACTCCCCCAAGGAGGCCGCGGCGTCGTGACCTCCGGGCGGGCAATCGAAGCCGCCCGGTTGAGCCGTCCGCGTGACTCGTTCGGTCCCCTTGAGCAGTTCGGTCGATATGACAAGCCATGAACAATCCGGGCGCTGTGCCTGGGGATAGCGGCTCCCTCCCTCCGGCACAGACCTCCAATCTGTCCCTGGATCTGGAGTTCGCGCAGCTTTCCGACCCGGGGAAACAGCGCGAGCACAACGAAGACTACCTAGGCCATGTAGTTCCCGCCTCGCCCGCGCGCGCTCGTTCGCATGGATGGCTTTTCGTGTTGGCCGATGGTGTGGGCGGCACCGAGAAAGGCGAGATCGCGTCGCGCGCGGCTGTCGAGCATCTGACAGCGGGGTTCCGCGAAGCCTCCCCCTCCGAACGTCTCAGCGCGCTCCTCACGCGTTTAGCCCAAGAGGCGAATGTGCGGATCTACGAGACCGGCCGGTCCCATAGTCCGGGCGGAACCTCGATGGCAACCACGCTGCTAGCGTGCGCTTTCCGCTATGATCGGCTGGTGGTGGCGCATGCGGGCGATTCGCGCTGTTACCTGATCCGCCAAGGCCAAGCCCGCTTGCTCACGCGCGATCACACCGTGGCTCAAGAGCAAGCCCGCATTGGTTTGATCACCGCGAAAGAAGCCTCCGAAGCCTCCACGCGCCACGTATTGAGCCGGTCGCTCGGGACGGATTTGTTCGTCAACGTCGAGACCGGCGACATCCAGGTGTATCCTGGAGACGTTCTGCTGCTGTGCTGCGACGGACTCTATCATTCGGTCCAATCGTCGGAGATGGCGGCAGTGGCGGGTCGCGGCGGCGATTTGAATGTAGCAGCGGAGCGGCTGGTGGATATTGCGAACGATCGCGATGGCAGTGATAATATAAGCGTTCAACTAATCCGAGTTCGAAGCGTGGAACGCGTGGGAATCTATCGGGGCCGGCCGTACAAACTGCGCTAACCCACAATACTGTTCACTTTATGAGACGCTGGTACACGCGACTTTTAGTCGCGTCTCATCCAAACCGAACACAAACGCGGCTGAAGCCGCGTGTACCTTTGGCACGACCATACTAAGTGAACAGTATTGGCGCTAACCCCGCTTTCCTCATAAGCGCCCTCCCGCGCACCCGATGACACTCCATCCCGGCGAGCAACTCGATCGATTCGTCGCGTTACAGAGCCGCGACCGTCAGGGGGTGGGGCCGCCCAGGGCGGCGCAAGGCGATAAGGCGGTCGCGCAAGTTCCCGATTCCGGGCGCGACCATTCGAAAGACGGCTTTACGACGGGCTGCCAACTAAAGAGCGCTTTCCAGGGCACCCGATGACACTCCATCCCGGCGAGCAACTCGATCACTACCGCATCGAAGGACTGGTGGCCCGTAGCGGCATGGCGTCGATCTATCGCGCCACCGACCTGCGCAACGGCCGTGAGGTTGCCATCAAGATTCCGCATCCGGAAATGGAGGCCGATCCCGCGCTTTACGACCGTTTTCAGCGGGAGGCCGAAATCGGAGAGAAGCTGGATCACCCGGGCGTGATGAAGGTGCTGGCGGAGCCCGGCCGCAGCCAACTCTACATGGTGATGGAATGGGTGAACGGCCGTTTGCTCCGGCAGGTGCTGCACGAGAAGGGCAAGCTTCCGATTGAGCGCGCCACGACAATAGCGGTCAACATCGCGGACGCCCTGGACTACATCCACCGCAATGGCGTGGTGCACCGCGATCTGAAACCGGAAAACATCATGCTCGACGGCGACGATGACATCAAGCTGATCGACTTCGGCATCGCGGGCAAGGAAGGCGCGCGCCGGCTGACGTTCGCGAAACTGTCGCAAGTAATGGGGACGCCGGATTACATCTCGCCGGAGCAAGTGAAGGGCAAGCGCGGCGACGGGCGCAGCGACATCTACGCGCTGGGCGTGATGCTGTACGAAATGCTCACCGGCAAGACGCCGTTCCAGGGGCCGAATCCGTTCGCCATCATGAACGACCGGTTAATGAACAATCCCATTCCGCCGCGCGAAGTGAACCCCGATATCTCGCCCCAGGTGCAAGAGGTGATCTATCGCGCGCTGGAGCGCGAGCCGCAGAACCGCTATTCGACCGCCAATGAATTCGCGTGGGACCTGGAGCACCTGGATCAGGTTGGCGTGGCCGACCGGCCGGAACTGCGCGACTGGAAAATACGCAAAACTCCACTGGCGAGGCAGATTTTGTTTTATGTGGCGATGGCGCTCATTCCGGTGGTTATCTTTGGATTGCTGTTGCTCATCGCGAAGCACTGACCATAAACGATTCGTCTGCACTCAGTTCGACTATCAACACGCCTTCCACCAGGATGTCGGCGAAGTATTCTCCCACTGAGTGGGCTTTGTACGTAACTGGAAATGAAGGTGGACCTTCTCCAAGAACCCTGCGCCAGACTGGTGGAAACTTCAAAAACCGCACCCAGCGCTTGCTCAGTAAGGGAATCGATGGTGTCGAAAGTCCGAAAAGACCGCTTGCTCGCGCGCGCCGCTCAGTTAGTTAGTTAGATTCCGCGCGTTACAGAGCCGCGACCGTCAGGGAGCCGGTTTCGACCGGATACTTCTCAAGACGTTATTGGCCACCGATGAACACAGATAAGCTACCGTTGCCAGAAATCTTCGTTGTGCGTCATGAAATCCGGATAAGCGCCCGCGCCCAATTCATATAAATCCAGGCCCTGACGTTCGCCTTCCACCGCCACTCGTTGCGGTGACAGCTTATTCAACAGCCAGTTCAATCCATACGTGAGCGGCAGAATACATCCGAACAACGTTGCGATGCCAACCAGTTGCGCGAGCCACGACACAGGGGCGGTTGCGGCAAGCAGCCCAGCCGCGAGTAAACCCCACAAACCCGAGACGGCATGCACGGACACCGAGCCGCCCGGATCATCCACGCCGAGGCGCAGTTCCAGCCACTCCACGGAGTAAACCATCAGCGCGCCCGCCACCAATCCGATAATCACCGCGGCAGCCGGACGCACCACGGCGCAACCCGCGCTCACCGCCACCAGGCCCGCCACCCAGCCATTGGTGCACAGAGAAGCGTCGGTCTTGCCGAAACGCGCGCGTGTGATCCCAGCCACGCACAGGGCGGCCGATGCTGCAGCCAGCGTGGTGTTCACAACAATCGGAACCGCGCGGCTTGCTTCCACGCCGGTGAAAAGAATCGCACCGGCAGCGTCCAGGCCCAGCCATCCCAGCCACGCCAGAAAACAGCCCAGCAAAACTAAAACGGCGTTGTGACCGGGCAGTGCCGATGGCATGCCTTGCGTGCTGAACTTGCCGCGCCGCGGACCCAGTATCCAGGTGATACAAAGCGCAGTCAATCCGCCAACAACTTGAATGACGCCTGCGCCGCCACTGTCGAGAAAGCCCAGTTGCTCCAGCCATCCGCCTCCCCATGCCCAATGCGCAAATAGCGGGAAGGTCCAGCCGGCCAGCAACACGGTGGAAGCGCAGCTTGCGCCCAGACGCCAGCGATCCGCGCCTCCACCTAACGGAATAATCGCGGCGAGTCCGGTGCTCATCAATCCGAACAGGGTCGCGAGCGATGACCAGCCGCCTAGCTCCACGCCGCGCAAGAAGAAACGCCCGGCGCCGATCCAGTTCCAGTCCCGGCCGGCGGCGTGCAGCGCGAACGCCGGTTGCCCCGCGGATCCCTGCCAGGCCGCTCCGATCGCAAAGTAAACCAGGGCCGCGGTAGCGATGACGCAAAGCGCGCTCAACATGGAATGAGCCGCGTTTTTGAAGCGGCCCAGCCCGGCGTTGATGAGCGCAAGACCGGCCGTCGCGAAGGGGATTAGCAGGATGAAAACGAAGCTGAGCGCCGCCGATATTTCGGTCAGAGCCGGAGCGCGTACCGGCGTCACTTTCGTTCCCAGCTCGGAGTCAAGTGCGCGCGAAACACCAACGATAACCCCAGCGCTTGCACCGCCAACGCCGCCAGCACAAAGCTAACTTGCGACGCCCCGGACGGCAGCAGCGCGATGGCGGCCAGGACGATGATCCATCCGCCCGCGAGCAACAAGAAACCTGTAAGCTTCATGAAAAATTTCGTCTATTATAACAGCGACCACCTCGGCCGCGGCTGGCGTGTGCGTTAATGAAGGGATGGCCGATGCATCCGAACAGCCGTTCCACAGTATCGAGAGCGCTCACGAATTCATGGTGGTATTGGAAAACGTGATTGCCGACGCGCAAGGCGAGCTGCGAGCCATGCTTGACGATGCCAAAACCGTGAGCGATGAGCGCCGCAGCGAAGCTCTGCGCCTGGCGCTCTTCAAAATCTCTCAACTCGAAGCCCACACCCACAAAAGCCGGCGCATTCTGAACGATCTGGGGCTCATCCGATCGCTCCTGGTGCGTGGCTCGTAGCCGAACAGATCTTCCCACGTTCCGTCGCGCGCGTGGTGGTCCTGCCCCGCGCGCCGAGTCTACTACTCGATGCGCTTCGCCGCGATGTTCTCAGATAATTTGGACCGTCTTTTGAAAGAACGATGTCGTAGATCTGGCAAATGTGGGGATGATTCAGCGTCGCGACGGCGTGGGCCTCACGCTCAAACCGCTCGCTCAACCCGGTTTGCAGATCTTAATTGCGACGCTGCGATTAAGACGCGTGTCGCGAGCCCTGTAAACTTCGCCCATGCCACCCGAGCCGAGAAAGCCCAGAATCTCATAGGGCCCGAGCGGTTCACCCACAGAGCGTGGCATAGAGCGGTTCTGTTAAGTTTAGCCCATCTAGAGCGGGCTGATCCTGAGTCACGCTCCGACTCAGACCGATGGCCTCCCAACCACCGATGGCCTCCCAACCATTGAACTAAACCGCTTCGCGGTACTCATCTTCGCTGGGAGTGCCTTAACACTTAGCTTAGCCAGAAGCGCTAGCAGGATCGCGCCAGACGGTCGCGCAGGCCCCTGCA